>Ga0066255_1001092_pt1 | contig 30897 bp, 33 predicted proteins | sample ThiBiot_750_biof_FD_71148 | JGI IMG/M metagenome (GOLD analysis project Ga0066255, IMG submission 71148) | Wastewater bioreactor microbial communities from Cape Town, South Africa - Thiocy_expt_750_biof (version 2) | ecosystem: Engineered > Bioreactor > Thiocyanate-remediating >... | reverse complement strand
CAACGCCTGAGGCCTGTCACGCGCCGACTGGTGGGAGAGGTATTTCAGCAGCCTGCTAGGCGCTTGCCGCCGGGGTTCCGTTGCGCTGGATCAAGTGCGCCCGCGGTCGCCGCGAGACGATGCAAGCCGTCGTCCGTTTCCGAAAAGGAGAGTTCCATGCGCTGGATTTCCATCCCCTCCGGTGCCCGCCGCATGCTGCGCGGGCGCGCACCGGTCGCACTCGTCCTGGCGGCTTGCCTGGCCCTTCACGGCGGTCCCGCTGCGGCCCAGTCCCGCGGCGAGCTGCTCTACAACACCAACTGCGTGGCCTGCCACGACGTGAAGATGCATTGGCGCGGCAGGAAGCTGGTCAACGACTGGGACAGCCTCGAAGAGCAGGTGCGACGGTGGCAGCGGGCCTCGTCGCTGGGCTGGGGAGACCAGGACATCATGGAGGTCAGCCGCTATCTCAACGACCGCTTCTACGGCTTCACGCCGCCGAGCGCGACCAGCCTGCTCACGCCCTCAGTGACAGCACCATCCGGCGCAGGCCCGACGAAGGCGGCTCCGCCGGATCGGCCCTGAAGCCCATCGCGGCCGCGAGCTTCAGCATGCTTCAGCATGCGGGTGTTCTCGCGCAGCACCCATCCGGCCAGCATCCCGGTGCCGCGGCTGCGCGCATGCTCGATCAGCCGTTCGAACAGCACGCAGCCCAGTCCCTGGCCCTTGAGCTCGGAGCGCACGACGATGGCGAATTCGGCTTCGACGTTGTCGGGGTCGCTCACGGTGCGGGCAACGCCCAGCGTCCGGGCGTTGCCGTTCGCATCGACGTCCTCGGCGATGAAGGCCATCTCCCGGTCGTAGTCGATCTGGGTCAGCCGCGCGAGTTCGCTGCGCGCCAGCTCCTTGCGCACCGAGAAGAACCGCATGCGCATGTCTTCCGGGTCCAGCGACTCCAGGAAGCGCCGGTGCTGCGGCTCGTCCTCGGGCCTGATCGGCCTCACCACGATCTCGCGCCCGTTCCAGGTCTGCGTGCGCACCCACTGGTCGGGGTAGGGCAGTATCGCGAAGCGCCCGGTGCCGTGCGCCGGCATGCACGACACCCGCATGCGTGCATCGAGCGCCAGTGCCCCGTTCTCGTCGACCCACAGCGGGTTGATGTCCAACTCCGCCAGTTGCGGCAGGTCGGCGAGCATCCGCGAGACGGCGACGAGCACGTCGTGGAGCGCATCGAGGCAGGCCGGCGGATAGTCGCGATAGCCCGCCAGCAGGCGTGCCACGCGCGTGCGCGACACCAGCTCCGCGGCGAGCGCGCGGTTCAGCGGCGGCAGCGCGATGGCCGTGTCGGCGGCGACTTCGACGGCGGTGCCGCCCTGGCCGAAGAGGATCACGGGGCCGAAGACCGGGTCGACGCTGGCGCCGACGATGATTTCCCGCGCATGCGGGCGGTGCACCGAGTGCTGCACGGTGAAGCCGTCGATCCGCGCCAGCGGCCTGGCGTTCCTCACCGCGTCGAGCATCCCGGCGGCCGCGCGCCGCAGTGCGGCTTCGTCGCGCAGGCCCAGCCGCACGCCGCCGACGTCCGACTTGTGCGTGATGTCGCGCGAGAGGATCTTCAGCGCCACCGGGTACCCGAGCCCCTTGGCCGCCTCGACGGCCGCCTCGGGCGTCGGCGCGACGGCGACGGTGGGCACCGTCTCGATGCCGTAGGCCCGCAGCAGCGACTTGGCCTCCTGTTCGCCGAGCCATTCGCGCTGCCCGGCCAGCGCCGTGCCAAGCGTGGCGCTCACCGCGGCGCTGTCCGGCACGACGCCATGGCCTGCGCCAGGCGTCTCCATCAGGATCTCCTGGTTGCGCCTGTAGGTCTGCAACATCGCGAAGGCGTGCACCGCCTCCTCGGGCGTGGCGTAGTCGGCCACGCCGGCATCCTCGAAGAGCCTGCGTGCCTGGGCCACCGCGTCGTCGCCGAGCCAGGCGCTCATCACGCGCGAGGCGCGGCCGCGCACCAGCGGCAGGCAGGCGCGCGCAATGTCCTCGCTGCGCACGATGGCCGTGGGCGCATGCACGAAGAGCACCGCGCCGGCCGACGCGTCGGCCAGCAGCGCGCCAAGCGTCTCGGCATAGCGCCCGGCCGGCGCGTCGCCGACGATGTCGATGGGGTTGGCGCGCGACCAGTTCGCCGGCAGCACCGCGTCGAGGCGGGCGAGCAGCGCGGAGCCGGGGTCGGCAAGCATCACGCCTTCGCGCGCCGCCGCGTCGGCCGCCATCACGCCGGCGCCTCCGCCATTCGTCATGACCGTGAGCCTGCCGTGGCCGTTGCCCCGGAAGCGCGACAGGGTTTCCGCGGCGACGAAGAGTTCCTGCAGCGTGTCGACGCGAAGCATTCCGGCGCGCCGCAGCGCGGCGTCGTAGACCGCATCGGAGCCTGCCAGCGCGCCTGTGTGCGAGGCTGCGGCAGCAATTCCGTGGCCGGCACGCCCGGCCTTCAGCACGATCACCGGCTTGTTGCGGGCCGCCGCGCGCGCGGCCGACATGAACTTGCGCGGCGATTCGATGGATTCCACGTACAGCAGGATCGATCGCGTGCGCGCATCGCTGGCCAGGTGGTCGAGCAGGTCGCCGAAGTCGACGTCGCAGTGCTCGCCCAGCGAGACCAGGTGCGACAGGCCCACGCCGCGGCTGCGCGTCCAGTCGAGTACCGCCGTCACCAGCGCGCCCGACTGCGAGACGAAGGCCACGTCGCCCGCCAGCGCGTCGGTGTGCGCGAAGCTGGCGTTCAGGCCGATGTGCGGGCTGAGCAGGCCGAGGCAGTTGGGGCCCAGCAGCCGCAGGGTGAAGGAGCGGGCCGCATCCAGCGCGGCCTGTTTCTGCCGCGGGTCCAGGCCGGCCGTGATGATCACCACCGCGCGGGTGCCCAGCGCCCCCAGTTCGGCGACCAGCGGCGCCACCGTGGCCGGGGGCGTGCAGACCAGCCCCAGGTCCGGCGCGGCGGGCAGGTGCGCCGCGTCGGGGAAGACGGGCACGCCGTCGAGCGAGCCGTGTTTCGGGTTCACCCCGTGCACCGCGCCCTTGAAGCCGCCGGCGCGCAGGTTGCGCCACACCGTGGCGCCAACGCTGGCGGGCCGGTTGGAAGCGCCGAACACGGCGACGGAGGCCGGCGACAGCAGGCGGTCCAGATGGCGGATGCTCATTGCGTTGAAGGCGGCATGAGTGACGGGGCATCCCATCGTGCAGTGCGCAAGAGCCCGCCAGTTTGATGCACGTCAAACCGCCGCGCCGGCAAGGGCGCAAGCTCCGTGGCCGAGGAATTCGCCATGGATACCCGTTCGCCTGGAGCCGCGTCCGATGCCGCCGATATTTGATCCGTGGCAGGCGTACGTGATCGCGGCCGAGGTCTCGATGGCCACGAACGCGGGCGCCGGGGCGCTCGCCGAGCTGCGTTCGCAGCGGCTGGCGGCGCTGGTCGCGGCCGCGGCGGCACATTCGCCGCGGTACCGGCGCCTGCTGGCCGGTTGCGATCCGGCCACCGTACGGCTGGAAGAACTGCCGGTGTCCCGCAAGGCGGAACTGATGCGCGACTTCGCGGATTGGGTCTGCGACCCGGCGCTCTCGCTGCCGGCACTGCGCCGCTTCGTCGCCGAGCCGGCGAACATCGCGGCCGATTGCCTCGGGCCCTACACGGCATGGGAAAGCTCGGGCAGCACCGGCGAGCCCGCGATCTTCGTGCAGGATCCGCGCGCGATGGCCGTGTACGACGCGCTGGAGGCGCTGCGGCGTCCGCTGCTGCGGCCCCTCGACCGGCTGTTCGACCCATGGAGCCTGACCGAGCGCATCGCCTTCGTGGGCGCGACCGGGGGGCATTTCGCGAGCACGGTATCGGTCGAACGGTTGCGCCGCCTGCAGCCCGGCCTCGCGCCGCGCCTGCGCGGCATTTCCTTCCTGCAGCCGCTGGACAGGCTGTGCGCCGAACTGGATGCGTTCCGCCCCACGGTGGTGGCGACCTATCCCAGCGCCGCCATCGTGCTCGCGCAGGAGCGGGAGGCCGGCCGGCTGAAGGCCGCGCCGCGCGAGATCTGGACGGGCGGCGAAACGCTTTCCGAGGCAGGCCGCGCCTTCCTGGGGAAGGCATTCGGCTGCCCGGTGGCCAACAGCTACGGCGCATCGGAGTTCCTGTCGCTGGCCTTCGAGTGCTCGATGGGTGCGCTGCACCTGAACAGCGACTGGGCGATCCTGGAGCCGGTCGACGCGCATGGCCGGGCGGTGCCGCCGGGCCACGCTGGAGCCACGACCCTGCTGACCAACTTGGCCAACCATCTGCAACCGCTGATCCGCTACGACCTGGGCGACCGGGTCAGACTGCTGGCCGGCCCCTGCGGTTGCGGATCGCACCTGCCGGCCATCGAGGTGCATGGCCGCGACGACGACACGCTGTGCCTGGCGGGCGACGCCGGCATGCCGGCGGTGAAGGTCGTGCCGCTGGCGGTGAGCACGGTGCTCGAGGAGGAGGCCGGCCTGTTCGATTTCCAGCTGGTGCAGCAGGGACCGTGCGATCTGCTGCTGAAGACCCGTGGAGAGGGAGAGAAGGCGCAGCAGACCCTGCACAAGGCACATGCCGCGCTCGCGGCGTTCCTCGAAGCGCAGGGAGCGAGGGGCGTGCGCATCCGGTGCCGCGCGGGCGAGCGCGCGCAGTGCGGGCGCAGCGGCAAGTTCCGGCGGGTGGTCTCGCAGGCCGGGCAAACAGGCGACGGGTGTTGATCTGCATCAAGGTCCGCGTCGCGGCGGTCCGCAGAATGGCCGGCACTGTTCAAGAGGTACGAATGCCATCCCTGCTTTATTCCGGCGTCCTGGATCTTCCGTGGTGGGGCGTGCTGCTGGCCGCGCTCGCGCTCACGCACGTCACCATCGCCTCGGTCACCATCTTCCTGCACCGCCACCAGGCGCACCGCGCGCTCGAGCTGCACCCCGCGGCGAGTCACTTCTTCCGCTTCTGGCTCTGGCTGACCACCGGCATGGTGACCCGGGAGTGGGCCGCGGTGCACCGCAAGCATCACGCGAAATGCGAAACCCCCGAAGACCCGCACAGCCCGCAGGTGCACGGGCTCAACCGGGTGCTGTGGGGCGGGGTGTTCTATTACATGCGCGAGGCGCGGCACGCCGAGACTCTGCAACGCTACGGCCACGGCACGCCCGACGACTGGCTGGAGCGGCATCTCTACTCGAAGCACAAGATCCTTGGCATCGTGCTGATGGGCGTCGTGGACATGGCGCTCTTCGGCGTCGTGCCGGGCGCGCTGGTGCTGCTCACGCAGATCGCGTGGATCCCGTTCTGGGCGGCCGGCGTGGTAAACGGCATCGGCCACTACTGGGGCTACCGCAACTGGCCGGCCGGCGACGCCAGCACGAACATCTTTCCGGTCGGCATCCTGATCGGCGGGGAGGAACTGCACAACAACCACCATGCCTTTCCGGCCTCGGCGAAGCTTTCGAGCAAGTGGTTCGAGTTCGACATCGGCTGGCTCTACATCCGCACGCTGCAGGCGCTGGGCCTGGCCCGCGTGAAGCACGTGGCGCCCACGCCGCGCCTGGTCGCGCCCAAGGCGAACGTCGACCTGGCCACGGTACAGGCGATCATCCGCTGCCACTACGACGTGCTGTCGAACTACACGCGCTCCCTGAAGACGGCCTGCGTGGCCGAACTCGGCCGCCTGCGCGGCATCTCCCCGGAGGCCGCGCGCGCGCTGAAGGCCGTCAAGCCGTGGCTGGGCAAGGACCAGGGCCTCCTCGGGCCGTCGCGGCACCGGCAGGTGATGCAGGCGTTGAAGGCCTCGCAGGCGCTGGCTACGATGTATTCGATGCGCGGCGAGCTGACCGCCCTGTGGAGCCGCTCCACCGCCACGGGCGAGCAGCTTGCCAGGCAGTTGCAGGACTGGTGCCAGCGCGCGGAGGCGAGCGGCATCGCGCCACTGGCGGATTTTTCGCGCCGGCTGCGTTCATACGCCTGAACGCACTTGAAAGCACCGGTGCCGAGGAGTTGCGAATGAAGCCTGTCCCGGCACTTTCCGTTTCCATCATGGCCGCCGCCCTCGTGGCAGCCTGCGGCGGCTTTCCGGCCGCCGTGCCGGGCGGCGCGATGCTCACCGGCTCGCTCGCGGCTTCCGCGCCCGGCAGCTTGGCCGCCAGGGTGATGGACGACAGCGACCGCCGCTGTGCGGCGAGCGCGCTGGAGACCCTTTCGAACGGCGAGTCTTCGGCCTGGCTCAATCACGATACCGGCGACAGCTTTGTCTTCACGCCCACGCGCGGCTTCGATCAGCGCGGCGTCCGCTGCCGCGAATTCCGGCTCGAAGTGACCGTGGGCGGCCGCCCCGACGGCATCGGCGGCAGCGCATGCCGCCAGCCCGACGGCTCATGGCGCGTTTCCGCCTGAGGCACGCGGAGCGGGGTTCGGCGATGGTCATGAGGTTCGATGTCCGCAACGGCGACGCCGACGGTCTTTGCGCGGCCGTGCAATGGCGCCTGCACCGGCCCGGCGCCGTCCGGCTGGTGACGGGCCTCAAGCGCGACATCGCGCTGCTGCAGGACGTTCCGGCGAGGGCCGGCGACGAAGTCAACGTGTTCAACATCTCGATGCTGCGCAACCGCGCCGGCCTCCTGGACCTGCTCGACCAGGGCGCGCACGTGCGCTACTTCGACCACCATGCCGCCGGCGAGGTGCCGCGACATCCGCATCTCGAGGCGCACATCGACGAGGCGAGCGCGGTCTGCACCAGACTGCTCGTGGACCGCCACCTGGGCGGCGCATGCCGCGCCTGGGCGCTGGTCGGGATCTATGGCGACAACATGGCCGCCGTGGCCGACCGGCTGGCGCTCGCCGGCGGCTTCGAGCCCGGCGATTGCGCGGGGCTGCGCCGGCTGGGCATGCTGATCAACTACAACGCCTACGGCGAGCATGAGCAGGACGTGCGCATCGCGCCCCGCCTGCTGTACGGGCTGATGGTGCGCTACCGCGACCCGCGCGACATGCTGGCGCACGAGGGCATCGTCGACGAGATCGATGCGGTGCGCCACGCCGACCTCCGCCAGGCCGTGGGCACCATGCCGATCTGGCGGGGCGCCGGCGGGAGCGTGCGCGCGCTGCCGGATGCTCCGTGGAGCCGCCGCGTGCAGGGCTGCCTCGCCAACGAGCTGGCGAGCAGCGAGCCGGAGCTCGCGCATGCGGTGCTCGTGGCGCGGGACGACGGCTACGTCGTCAGCGTCCGCGCCCCGCTAGCGCGCCCGGACGGCGCCCATGCGCTGTGCAGCCGGTTCGGCGGTGCAGGCCGTGCGCGCGCGGCCGGCATCGACAGCTTGCCGCGCGACGAACTGCCGCGCTTCATCGAGGCGTTCGCCGCAGCGTCTTGGGGCAGCCGGGTCGCAATGCCGTGATCGGTCTGCCGCCCCCTGGACCAACCGGACAGGGAAGGAGGCAGGACGAGTTCCAGCGGGCGAGGGCAGCCCTTCAGTGCGCCATCCAGACCGGCACCGGAGCCCGTTCCAGCACCGTGCGCGTGGCCCCCCCGAGCACGAGTTCGCGCGCCGGGCTGTGACCATAGGCGCCCATGACGATCAGGCCGGCGCCCATTTCCTGTGCCAGCGAGAGCAACGCCTCGCCGGCATGCCTGTCTTCCGCGGGCGCCTTGTGCTCCCGCGTCTGCCGGACGCCGTGCAGGCGAAGGTAATCGCGCAGCCTCGACATCGCCATTCCGGGCTCGGGGTCCGAGGCGCCGGCAGAAGCCACCAGGTGGACCTCCTGCGCCGGGCGCAGCAGGGGCAGGGCGGTTTCCAGCGCACGCGCGGATTCGCGCGCGCCGCGCCACGCGACCAGCACCTTCGCGGGGTTCGGGGACACCCTGCCCGCGAACGGGACGACCAGCGCCGGCTTGCCGCTGGCGAGCACGGCCGCCTCGATGAAATCGGCCGGCACGTCGAAGCCGTCCTTGTCGCGCGGATCGCGCTGCCCGAGCACCATGAGATCGCAGGTGAGTGCATGCCGGACGAAGCTCTCGACGACGGGCTCGCCGCGCAGCTCGCGCCAGTCGCTGCGGCTGGCATGGTCCTGCAGCAGGCGCTCGAACACCGCTGCGGCATGGGCGCGGTGGTCGGGGTCTATGTCGCCGGCCATCGGCATGGGAGGCAGGCCGCCGATCATCGGCAGCACTGCCAGCACGGAAGGCGACACCGCGAAAAGCGCGGTCAGGGCGGAATCGTGCAAGGCCGCGAGACGGTGCGCGAGGCGCAGGCGCACCTCGGTGCGGTCCGTGCCGTCGAGATGGACGAGGATCGAACGAAGCATGCTCATCTCGGACTCATCTCAGACTGCGACCGGCGGATGCGCGATCGCCGGCGTTCACGGAATGCAGCCCCGACGCGAGCGCGGCGTTGCCGGCGTCGAACCAGCGGCAGATCGAATCCCCGCCCAGCCTGAGCGGCCGCCGTTCATGCATGAAGCCCCGCGCAGGCCCGCCGGATGCGTCCACCGGCACGCCTGCCGCCTGGAGCAGGGCCGTGCGTTCCGGCTCCGTGGCTCCGAAGGGAATGCGGACTGTGATGTCGGCAAGCCGATAGTGACTTGGCATGGTCTTCTTCTCCTGGGTGTCGTTGTATCCGTGTGTCCGCGGGCCTGTCCCGCCGGGGGCGGCGGTCCTGTGCGGCGGCTCGGGGCACTCTAGGAGTTCTCCTTGGCCGGGGCCTTGCGATGGATCAAGGTTGCAGCGTGGTGCGTGTCCATCATGGGAGGCCCACGCTTCGCCGATGGCCATGACACGCTTCACTGTCGACAGCCCGAGACTTCCCGAACTGCCCGTCCAGCCGATCTGCCGCGACGTGCTGATGGAGAAGTACGCGCAGGCGGGCGAGCACTCCATCGACGACATCCACCGCAGGGTGGCCCGGGCCCTGGCACAGGCCGAGAAACCCGGCGAGCGCGAGGCCTGGGAGGCGCGCTTCCTGCAGGCATTGCGCGACGGCTTCGTGCCCGCGGGGCGCATCCAGTCGGCGGCGGGCACGGCGCTGACGGCCACCCTGATCAACTGCTTCGTGCAACCCGTGGGCGATTCGATCACCGGCGACGACGAAGGCTACCCGGGCATCTATGTCGCGCTGGCGGAGGCCGCCGAGACCATGCGCATGGGCGGGGGCGTGGGCTACGACTTCTCGCGCATCCGTCCCCACGGGGCCTGGGTGGCCGGCACCCGTTCCAGCGCCTCGGGACCCGTGCCGTTCATGCGTGTCTTCGACTGTTCTTGCCGGACGGTGGAGTCGGCCGGGGCGCGGCGGGGCGCGCAGATGGGCGTGCTGCGCTGCGACCATCCCGACATCGAGGCTTTCATGGGCGCGAAGGACGATGGCGAGCTGAGCAACTTCAACCTGTCGGTGGGGCTGACCGATGCCTTCATGCTGGCCGTGATCGACGACAGGGAGATCGAGCTGGTGCACTGCGCCGAACCCGGCCCCCGCATCGGCAGCGCACAGGAGCACCGGCGCGACGACGGACTGTGGGTATACGCCCGGCGGCCGGCGCGGGCGCTGTGGGACCGCATCATGCGATCGGCCTACGCGCACGGGGAGCCGGGTGTGCTCTTCCTGGACCGCATCAACGCCGACAACAACCTGTCGAGCTGCGAGACGCTCGCCGCCACCAACCCATGCGGCGAGCAGCCCCTGCCGCCCTACGGCAGCTGCTGCCTGGGGTCGATCGACCTGACGCGTTTCGTGAAGGACCCGTTCGATCCGGGCGCACGCTTCGACGAGAAGAACTTCTCGCGCCTGGCAGGCCTGGCCGTGCGCATGCTCGACAACGTGCTGGACATCACCGCCTGGCCGCTGGAACGCCAGGGCCGCGAGGCGCTGCTGAAGCGGCGCATCGGCCTGGGCTTCACCGGCCTTGGGGACGCGTTGGTCATGCTCAACCTGCGCTACGACGCGCAGCCGGGCCGCGCAGCCGCCCGGCGCATCGCGCGGCTGCTGCGCGATGCGGCCTATGGCGCTTCATGCGCGCTGGCCCGCGAGCGCGGGGCATTTCCTCTGTTCGATGCGGGCCTGTACCTCGGACACGGCACTTTCGCGTCCCGGCTGCCCGAGCCGATGAAGACGCGCATCCGCGCCTACGGCATGCGCAACTCGCACCTGCTGTCCGTCGCGCCCACGGGCACCATCAGCCTGGCTTTCTCGGACAACGCGAGCAACGGCATCGAGCCGGCCTTCGCCTGGAGCTTCGTGCGTCGCAAGCGCCTGCCCGAAGGCGGGACGCGGGAGTACGAGGTCGAGGACCACGCGCTGAGGCTGTACCGCCAGCGCAGGGGCGAGCGGGCCGCGCTCGGGCCGGCCTTCGTCACGGCGCTGGAGATGAGTCCTTCGGCGCATGTGGAAATGGTGGCCGCGGTGGCGCCCTACGTCGACGCGGCCATCTCGAAGACGGTCAACGTGCCCTCCGACTGCGCGTACGAAGACTTCAAGGAGCTCTACATGCAAGCCTGGCAATCGGGGCTCAAGGGCCTGGCCGCGTACAGGCCGAACCCGCTGCGGGGCGCGGTGCTGAAGGCCCCCGCGTGGCCGGCGTGCAGCGGGCGTGCGGCCCCCGTGGCCCCGGTGGCCCCGGCCTGAGCTCGGGCTGAGCCCGGCCTGGAGCCGCTCAGGCCGGCAGCCAGATGGCCGCGATGCAGGCGCAGCCCAGGCTGGCCATCAATGCGGCCCCCACGCGCAACGCATAGGCCCGGCCGCCCGCGCCCAGGGCCACCGCGCAGCGCGTGAGCGTGTTGGTCCCGATGGCCACCAGCACGCCCCGGATGAAGGAGTCCGTCTGCAATGTGCCGGCCGCATGCAGCGAAGCGAGCGAGGCCACGGGGGCGTGTGCATCCACCAGCGCGGCGAGCGCGATACCGGCCTGCAGGCCAGCGTTGCCGAAGTGCCGCTGTGCCGAGCCCACCAGCAGCGCGACGAGCGCCAGAGCGAGCGCGACGGCGAGCGCTTCGCGCGGACGCAATGCGCTGCGCTGCGCGGCGGGCGGCTCGACCGCCACCGCGTCGCGCGAAGCCGCCAGCAGCGGCAGCAGGCCGACGGCCACGGCGCCCGCCGCACCGGCAAGCGCCACGGGCAGCAAGGCGGCGCCTGCCTGTGGAGACAGCGCGCTGGTCATCGCGAGCGCCAGCACCCAGGTCGCTACCGCAGACATCGACGCGGCGCCCGCCAGCAGGCCCGTGTGCAGCGGCTGTTCCCGCGCGCGGTTGCCGAACGAGGCCACCGTGGCGGTGCTGGAGACGAAACCCGACACGAAGCCGGCCCCCAGCAGGCCACCGCGCACGCCGAGCCATCGCGCGGCCGCCTGTCCGGCCGCCTGCATCGCCATGATCAGCAGCACCATCGAGGCCAGAGGCCGGGGCGCGATGCCGCCGAGCATCTCGACGGGCTGCGAGGGAATGAGCGGCAGCGCGATCAGGGCGAGCGCCGCGAGCAGGACGCCGTCGTGCAGCTCCTGCTCGCTCAGCAGCTGCGTGGCAAACCGGTGCAGCCTGCGGCGCGCCGCGAGCAGCAGGGCGAGACCCATGCCGCAGGCGGCGCCCAACCCCGGTTCGACCACGCACAGCACGCCGATCAGGTAGGTGGCGAAGAGAGCGATCTCGGTGGTCATGCCGGGGTCCGGCGAGCGGCTCTTCCAGTGCGAAACCGCAGCCAGCGCGGCGACGAGCGTGCCGCCGATGGGCACCAGCGCCGCGGCGGGGAGGGCCTGCGCGATGGCACCCGTGAGCGCCACGATGGCGAAGGTGCGCAATCCCGCCGCCGCCCGGCGGTCGCCGTCGCCCTTGCGGCGCTCGCGCTCGGTGCCGATCACGAGGCCGATGCCCAGTGCCACGGCGAGTCCGACGATCACGGCCGAAGGGCTGGGGAGGTTCATGCACGCAGTCTCTCCGGCCCCCGGGCCGCGTCAAGGCGTCCGCGCCGCAGTCCCTTGCGCTGGATCAAGCCGGCCGCACCCTCGTGGGCATAACGTGCAGGGCATGAAAGCACTCGTATACCAGGGCCCCGGCCTGAAGTCGCTCGAAGACCGTCCGAAGCCGGAAATCCAGGCGCCGGGCGACGCCATCGTCCGGATCCTCAAGACCACCATCTGCGGCACCGACCTGCACATCCTCAAGGGCGACGTGCCCAGCTGCACGCCGGGGCGCATCCTCGGCCACGAGGGCGTGGGCGTGGTCGAGACCGTGGGCAACGGCGTGACGGCCTTCCATCCCGGCGACCACGTGCTGATCTCGTGCATCTCGTCGTGCGGCAAGTGCGAGAACTGTCGCCGCGGCATGTACTCGCACTGCGCCACCGGCGGCTGGATTTTGGGCAACACCATCGACGGCACGCAGGCGGAGTACGTGCGCATTCCGCATGCCGACACCAGCCTCTACCCCGTGCCGGCCGGCGCGGACGAGGAGGCACTGGTGATGCTCAGCGACATCCTGCCGACCGGCTTCGAATGCGGCGTGCTCAACGGTAAGGTGGCGCCCGGCAGCACGGTGGCCATCGTCGGGGCGGGTCCGATCGGGCTGGCCACGCTGCTCACGGCCCAGTTCTATTCGCCCTCGCAGCTCATCCTGATCGACCTGGACGACGGAAGGCTGGAGGTGGCACGCCGCTTCGGCGCCACGCACACGATCAACAGCGCCGACGGCAACGCAGCCAGGGCGGTGCTCGCGCTGACCGGCGGGCGCGGCGTCGACGTGTCCATCGAGGCCGTGGGCATTCCGGCCACCTTCGTGCTGTGCCAGGACATCGTGGCGCCCGGCGGCACCATCGCGAACATCGGCGTCCACGGGCACGCGGCCGATCTTCACCTGGAGCGCCTGTGGTCGCAGAACATCGCGATCACCACGCGGCTGGTCGACACCGTGTCGACGCCCATGCTGCTGAAGACGGTGCAGTCCCGCAAGGTGGACCCGGCTCGGCTGATCACGCACCGGTTCAGGCTGGACCAGGTCATCGATGCCTACGACACCTTCGCGCGCGCGGCCGAGACGCATGCGCTGAAGGTGCTTATCGAGGCATAGCGGCTCGGGAGCCTGCCGCGTCCCCCTTGTTGTCTCTCCCGTTTCTTCCTTGCCTTCTCCATACGGATCTCCGCCATGTCGCCTTTCCATGCCGTCGCCTGGGTCGATCACCATGCCGCGCAAGTCTTCCAGTTCGATGCCTCGAAGGTTCTCGCGCAGCAGGTCAGGGAACGCGCCCGCTACACCCGCCAGCATGGCAGCAGCGTTCGCAGCGAGCACGAGTTCTTCGGCGAGGTCTGCGATGCCTTGAAGGGAATCGCCCAGGTGCTCATCACCGGCTCCCGCATGGCGCAGGCCGACTTTCGCCACTACGTCGAGAAGCACAGGCCCGAAGTGGCGGGGCAGATCGTCGGCTGGGAAACGGCGGAACGCATGAGCACCAACGAGCTCGTCGCGCTGGCCCGTCGCTATTTCTCGGTGCACGAGGGCATGGCTGCGCCCATGAAGGCGGGTTGAGGGTGGCTGCTCCATGAAGATGCTACGGCATCTCACCGTCGTGGGACTGGTGTTCGCGCTCGCAGGCGCTGATATCACAGCCGCGCAGGTGGCAGGCGCCACGCATGCGGGCGCAACACTGACTGAAACCGGGCAGTTGATCCCGGGATGGAGCGCAAGGCAGAGCATCCTCGGGCGCACGGTGTACGACGCGTCGGGCGAGCGGATCGGCAAGGCGCTGGACCTGATCGTGGGCACCGACAGACGCGTGACCTTCCTGATCGTCGAGATGGGATCCTTCCCTTCAGGTTCGCGGCACCTGGTTGCCGTACCGGCATCGCAGCTTCTGGTGCGCGGCGGACGCCTGCGGCTGCCCGATGCCGATCGCCAGGCGCTGGCGTTGCAGCCCGCGTTCGTCCATGCCCCTGTCACCCGCACGCAGAGTGCGATCGTCGAGCAGGCCCTGCAGGACGCCGACAGGGCGAGTCGGACCATCGCGCGGCTGGAAAGCCAACTGGCGCACGGCGCGGGCGATGAAGGCCGCGCGGGCCTGGAGCAGCAGATCCTCGCGCTGCGGCAGGCCTTGCAGGCGGTGGAGGAGAAGGTGGCCGAGATGGATGCCGCCGACTCCGACGGATGGCAGGTCATGGAAGCCCAGGTCGGCCAGGCTGCCGCGCGCCTGCGAAGCGCCATGCGCGGCGCGCCGTCCTGACGGAATGCCGCGCGCGCCTTGATGTGCGTCAAGCCGCGCCCGTGGCGGGCACCTAGGATGGAACGAAGATTCTTGGAGACATTTCCCATGCCCACGGACCCCTTCCCCCTGATCCAGGCGCAGCCGGTGCCATCCGACGGCAACTACCTCCAGGCCATCATGAACTGGCAGATCGCGGTCGCGGGTAGCGCGCTGCAGGCGCAGCTTCGGCAACTGGAGTTGATGGCCGACTGGCAGCGCTCGTTCGGTGCCGTGCAGCGCGAGCTCACGGACCAGTGGATCTGCAGGTTCGGCGGCGGCGTGCCGCTGGATGGCTAGGCGAGAGCGGAACCGGATGCCCCCATGCTGCTGTCGCAGCCCCTGCGCAACATGCTCGACGACCTCGGGCGGCGGTCCGCGGCCTGCTTCGCCATCGCGATGCCCGATGGCAGCCGCCACCGCGCCGGCGAGGGCGAGCCGGCGTTCACCGTGGTCTTCCACACCGAAGCGGCGTTGTTCGCCACCGCGACGCGCGGCCACATCGGCCTGCTGGAGGCCTATTTCGACCAGGAAGTGGACGTGGAGGGCGATTTCGGCGCCGCCCTGGCGGCGGGCATGGCGGCCGGCTTCGACCATCGGGCCGGCGCGTTCAACGGCATCGAGAACAGCCTGCACGAGCTGCGGCACTCCAACCAGGACCCGGCCCACGCGAAGGCCAATGCCCGTGCGCACTACGGCCTGGGCACCGGCTTCTACCGCCTGTGGCTCGACGATCCGCTGATGATGTACACCTGCGGCTACTGGCCGGAAGGCACGCCCAGCCTCGAGGAGGCACAGCGCCGCAAGATCGACCACGTCTGCCGCAAGATCCTTCTGCGCCCCGAAGACCGCTTCATCGACATCGGCTGCGGTTTCGGAGGCTTCATGTTCCGGGCCCAGGAGAAGACCGGCGCCACGGGCGTCGGTCTCAACACCACCACCGAGCAGGTCGAGTGGCTGCGCAACGAGATCGAGCGGCGCGGGCTCGAGGCCTCGCTGCAGGTGCGCGAGGCCGACTTCCGCGACGTCGACGAGCAGTACGACAAGGTCGTCTCCATCGGCACGCTGGAGCACGCCGGCCGCGACCAGTTGCCGGAGGTGGTCCGGGCCCATGCGGAGTTCCTGAAGCCCGTCGGGCTCGGCATCCTGCACTTCATCGGTCACGTGGGCCGCTTCGAGACCGAGCTCTTCATCCGCAAGCACGTGTTCCCGGGCGGCTGGATACCCAGCCTCGCCGACGTGATCGTGGAGATGGAGCGCAACGGCCTGGAGGTGCTGGACATCGAGAACCTGCGCAGGCACTACGCGCCGACCCTCGATGCCTGGGCCGACCGTTTCGAGAAACACTGGCCCGCGATACAGCGCCTCGATCCGCAGCGCGTCGACGAGCGTTTCCGGCGTGTCTGGCGCACCTACCTGGTCGGCTGCGCCGAGATGTTCCGGTCGGACGCGGGCTACACGCATCTGTTCCAGGTCGTCTTCAGCAAGGGCAACGTGACGCCGCGGAGCTACCCGATGGACCGGGCGCACCTGTATGAGCCCAAGCCATGACCCCTGGCACCGCGGCGCAGGCCCACGAGGCGCGCAGAAGCCGCCTGCTGGACGCCATGCGCGAAGGCGGCACGGGCCCCGGGGCGCCGGTCGCGCTGGCAAAGCGCACATCGAATCTCTTTCGCGACCGCGAGGCCGGCCCTCGGAGAAGGATCGACCTCGACGAATTCGACCATGTCATCGACGTCGACGTGTCGCGCGGCACGGTCGAGGTCGAGGGCATGTCGACCTACGAGACCCTGGTGGATGCCACGCTCGCGCACGGCGTGATGCCGGCGGTGGTGCCGCAACTCAAGACCATCACGGCGGGCGGGGCGGTGGCGGGAGTGGGCATCGAGGCCACGTCGATGCGCCAGGGGCTGGTCCACCACACGATGCTGGAGCTCGACGTGCTGCTGCCGGACGGCCGCATCGTCCACTGCACGCCCGGCAACGAGCACCGTGACCTGTTCTTCGGCTTTCCGAACTCGTACGGCTCTCTGGGCTACGCGCTGCGGCTGGTGCTGCGCACGCAGCCGGTGCAGCCCTTCGTGCGGGTGGAGCACGTCGCATACGGACACCCGCGTGAATTCTTCGCGGCACTCGCCGAGGCGGCGCAAGGCGATGCCGACTTCGTCGACGCCGTGGTGTTCGGCCCCCGGTCGATGGTGCTGAATGTCGCGCGCTTCGAGCATGCCGCGCCCTGGGCGAGCAACTACGAATTCGAGCGCATCTACTACCGTTCGCTGCTGGAGATGCCGGTCGATCATCTCTGCGTGCGTGACTATCTGTGGCGCTGGGACACCGACTGGTTCTGGTGCTCGCGCAACTTCGCGGCGCAGCACCCGCTGGTGCGGCGCATGTTCGGCCGCAGCCATCTCAACTCCCGCACCTACACGCGGCTGATGCGCATGAACGCCCGCTGGGGCGTGACCAGGCGCATGGCCGCGCTGCGGGGGATGCATGTGGAGTCCGTCATCCAGGACGTCGACATCCCGATCGGCTCCGCGCGCACCTTCCTGGAGTTCCTGCGGCGGGAGATCGGCATCCTTCCTGTGTGGATCTGCCCGGTGCACGTGCCGGACCCGGACGCGGACTTCGTGCTGTATCCGCTCGATGCGGGCATGCTGTACGTCAACTTCGGCTTCTGGGACGTGGTCGAGAGCCGCGAGGCGCATGAAGCGGGGCATTTCAACCGGCTGGTCGAGCAGGAGGTGCTGCGCCTGGGCGGCATCAAGTCGCTCTATTCGGACAGCTACTTCACGCGCGAGGAGTTCGACGGCGCCTACGGTATGGAGGCCTACGACGCGCTGAAGCGCCGCTACGACCCCGAGAGGCGGGCGCCTCGGCTGTACGAGAAGTGCGTACTGAAGCGCTGATCCGGCGCTGCGCTGGCTTGATCGCCATCAACACCCGCGGCGGCAAGACGCACGAACATGCGCCCGAGGGCCATTTCGCTCCAGATCCCGCGCCGGGACACGGCGCACCACCTTGCGGGGCATCCATGAATTTCAGAACCATCCTCGTGCACCTGGACAGATCGGTGCGCAGTCGCGCGCGCGCGGCATTGGCTGCGCGGTGGGCGCGTTCGCACGAGAGCCATCTGGTCGGGCTCGTTCCCACCGGCCTCCACGACGGCGTGATTCCCGCCGACGCCATCGCCACCGGCATGACCGACTACATCGCCGAGTCGGCCGATTACCTGCGCCGGCGCGCCGAGGGCATTGCACGGGAGTTCAGGCAGGACATCGCCGCATCGGGTCCCCTGTCGTACGAGGTCCAGATGGTCGACGGCGTCACGCAGGATGCCGTGGTGAGGTACGGGCATGCGAGCGACCTCGTCGTGCTCGGGCAAAGCGACGACTCGACCAGGAAGGACTCCATCACGCATGGCCTTGCCGAGCAGGTGCTGATGGAGGTCGGCCGGCCGGTGCTCGTGGTGCCTTCGGCCGGCGAGTTCCCTGGAGTACCGAAGAACATCGTGATGGCCTGGGACGGTTCGCGCGAGGCGGCCGTGGCCCTTCACGCAGCATTGCCCGCCCTGCGCGGCGCGCGCGTCACGCTCCTGTCGCTGCGCCATCCGCGCGATGAAGGCGATGCGCAGCGGCTGCTGATGCACGACATGATCCAGTTCCTGCTGCGCCACGGGGTGCAGGCGCGCGCCGAATCCGAGGTGACCGAGATCGGCATCGCGGACGCACTGCTCTCGCGGGTGTCCGACCTGGGCGCCGACCTTCTCGTGATGGGCGCCTACAGCCATTCGCGCTTGCGCGAGCGGATACTGGGCGGTGTGACGCGGCAGATACTGGCGCAGATGACCGTGCCCGTGCTGATGGCGCACTGAGCGCGCCGGGCGCGTCCGGCGCCGGTGACTCCCTTTTTCCCCGTTCTCCATTCCGGGCCCCGCCACCCGGAATACGCCACATGGACACCACACTGATCGACGCACTGCGCACAGAGCTCCAGCGCGAAACCGGACAACCCGTGGGGCTGGTCGAGACGCACATCTCCTGGGTGCTGCTGACGCCGACGCAGGCCTTGAAGCTCAAGAAGCCTGTGCGGCTGCCGTTCCTCGACTTCGGCAGCGTGGAGTCTCGCAAGCACTTCTGCGAAGAGGAACTGCGCCTGAACCGGCGCTTCGCGCCGGCGCTCTACCTCGACGTGGCGCCGGTCTGCGGCACACGCGAGTCGCCCCGTGTCGGCGATGGCGCTGGCGGCGCGCCGATCGACCACGTGGTGCGCATGCGGCGCTTTGCCGAATCCGCGCTGCTGCGCAATCTGTTGACGTCGAATGCGCTGGAGCCCCGGTTGCTCGACGGCTTCGCCCGGCGGCTGGCGGACCTGCATGGAGAAGCGCAGCGCGCGGCGCCCGTGTCCGGCTTCGGCGCGCCCGAAGCGATCGTCCGCGCGGCGAACGATGTGCTGGCCTCCCTGCGCGCCCAGGTGCGGGAAGGCGAGGGCGACCGTGCCGCGTCGCTTGACGCGATCGGCGCCTGGATCGACGAACAGGGACAGGCACTGCGCATGGCCTGGATCGCCCGCCAGCAGGGCGGTGCCGTGCGCGAATGCCATGGCGACCTGCACCTGGCCAACGTGGTGCTGGTCGACGGCGCGCTCACGCCGTTCGACTGCATCGAGTTCGATCCGGCCTTGCGCTGGATCGATGTCATGAGCGACGTCGCCTTCCTCACCATGGACCTGAAGGCGCACGACCATGGCGAGCTCGCGTTCCGCTTTCTCGATGCGTGGCTGCAGCACAGCGGCGACTACGCGGGGCTGCAGGTGCTGCGCTTCTACGAGGTCTACAGGGCTCTGGTGCGTGCCATGGCTTCGGGCATGACGCCGGGCGGGAAGAAGGGGCCGGACTACCTGGCATGCGCGCGGCGGCTGGTGGCGCGGCCAGAGGAGGGAGCGCGGCTGATGATCGCGCACGGACTCTCGGGCTCCGGGAAGTCCAGCGTCGCCTTGCAACTGCTGTGCGCCGCCGGCGCCGTGCGCGTGCGCTCCGACGTGGAGCGCAAGCGCCTGTTCGGCCTCGCCCCGCTGGAGCGTTCCGCAACGACGGGCCTGGACATCTACGATGCCAAGGCGACCCGCCGGACCTTCGAGCGGCTGCGCGCCTGCGCGCGCGATGCCTTGCTGGCGGGCTACCCCGTGATCGTGGACGCGGCCTTCCTGCGGCGTGCGGAGCGACACAGCTTCGAGGCCCTGGCCACGGAGCTGCGCGTGCCTTTCTCGATCCTGGACTGCAGCGCCGCGCCGGCCGCGCTGCGCCGCCGGGTGGCCGAGCGGGAGACAGCGGGCACGGATGCATCGGAAGCCGGCCTGGCCGTGCTGGAACGCCAACTGGCCACGCACGAACCCCTGGATGCGGACGAACACAGGGCCGCCATCGAGGTCTCCACCGAAGACGCCGTCGACATCGCGCAGTTGCGGGCGCGCTGGCGCTCGGCGGACATCGGCCGCTGAATGCTCACTGGCTGGCCAGTTCTCCACTGGGCAGCGTGAAGCGCTCGTGCTCGGCCTTCGCGCTCTCGGGTGCGCGAATCAGCAGCACCGGGACGGGCGACATGCGCAGGATGTGCTCCGCGCTGCTGCCCATCACCCAGCGGCCGATTCCGCGGCGACCATGGGTGCCGATCACGATCAGGTCGGCCTTCCAGGCTTGCGCGTGGGATATGACCTGGTCGTGCACGCTGCGCTTGAAGCTGTCGAGCAGCACCGCGTCGACTTCGACGCCTTCCCGGATCGCCCGGCCCTGGGCGTCGTCGAGCAGCTTCTTCGCATTGCCGTGAAGCTCTTCCGACCAGTTGCCGGCATAACCCGCATAGGCGTCCATGGTCAGGGCGAACGAAAGCTCGTCGATGACATGCACCAGGCGCAGGCGCCCTCCCGTGAGCTTGGCCAGCTGGATGGCCTCCGCCAGTCCGCGGCTGGAGGTGGAACTGCCGTCGATGGGAACAAGAATTCGCTGGTACATGGCACGACTCCGGCTTGGTGATTGGGACCGCTCCAGTATCCGGACTCGCACCGGGCGGGGTTTGATCTGGAGCAAACCCGTGTCCCGCGAAAGCGCGACCCTTGGGGCATGCACAGGAAGACACTCATGCCCCACGCCACCGTCCGCATCATCCGCCAGGAGCATTCCGCGCTCGCCGCCATGCTCCGATCCATCGTCATGCTGCTCGAGCAGCACCGCAAGAAAGGCACGCTGCCCGACTTCGCCACGCTCAGGGCCATGCTCTTCTACGTGGACGAGTTTCCCGAGAAGCGCCACCATCGCAAGGAGACCGAGCTGCTGTTTCCCAGGCTGCGCGCCAGGACGCCCATTTCGCGGGAGCTGCTGGACCGTCTCGACAGCGACCATGCCAAGGGCGAGCGCAGGATCCGCAACGTGGAGCATGCGCTGCTCGCGTTCGAGATGCTCGGCGAGCCGCGGCGCGAGGAATTCGAGAGAACCGTCGGCGAATACGTCGATTTCTATCTCGACCACATGGCGCTGGAGGAGCGCGAGATCCTTCCGCTGGCCGAACGGGTGCTGACCGAGGACGACTGGCACGACCTGGACGAGGCCTTCGCGCAGAACCGCGATCCGATGACCGGGCACGTGCCCGACCTCGAATACAACGCGCTCTTCACCCGGATAGTCAACAGCGTTCCCGCGCCCATCGGGCTGGGGCCGGCGCTGTAGGGCAGCGCTCCCATCTCCCGGTCAGCGCATCAGCACATAGGTGCCGGGCGCGCTGCAAAGCGGGGGCAGGCCGCGTCGCGGCGCCCCCATCGGGGGCGGGCGGCGCTTCGGCCCCGAATGCGCGGCAAGCCATTGCTGGAAACCGGGCCACCATGACCCCTCGACCTCCCGCGAAAGCTCGAGGAACTCGTCGGGCGCGACGTACGCATCGTGCCTGCGCCGCCGCAGGATGCGGTAGCTGCGATGCGGGTGCCCGGGCTCGCTCACGATGCCGGCGTTGTGGCCGCCCTCGGTCAGCACGAAGCTCACGTCCGAGTCGCACAGCAGGTTGAACTTGTAGACGGACCGCCAGGGCGCCACGTGGTCTGTCCGGGTACCGAGCAGGAACACCGGGACGTCGATGTCGCCCAGCGACACCGGCCGCCCGTCGACGAGGTAATGGCCCTCGGCCAGTGCGTTGTCGAGGAAGAGGCTGCGCAGGTAGTCGGCATGCATGCGATAGGGCATGCGCGTGCCGTCCGCGTTCCACGCCATCAGGTCGTTCAGGGCAGGGCGTTCGCCGAGCAGCCAGCTCCGCACCAGCGGTGCCCAGACCAGCTCGCCGGGGCGCAACGACTGGAAGGCCGCCGCCATCTGTGTCGCGCCGAGGAATCCCTGGTGCGCCATGATGTCCTCGAGGAAGGCGAGCTGGCTTTCGTCGATGAACAGGCCGATCTCACCGGGCTCAGTGAAGTCGGTCTGCGCGGCCAGCAGCGAGAGCGAGGCAAGGCGGTCGTCCCGGTCGCGCGCCATCGCCGCCGCCGCGATGGCCATCAGCGTGCCGCCGAGACAGTATCCGACCGCGTGCACGCGGTGCCCGGGCAGCACGGTCTCGACGGCGTCGAGGCTGGCGCGGATGCCCAGGCGCAGGTAGTCGTCCATGCCGAGCCCGGCGCCGGAAGCGCCCGGGTTCTTCCAGGAGACGGCGAACACCGTGTGGCCCTGGCCGACCAGGTAGCGGATCAGCGAGTTGTGCGGGGAGAGGTCCAGCACGTAGTACTTCATGATCCAGGCGCTGAGGAGCAGCAGCGGCTCGGCATGTACCGTCGGTGTTGCCGGCGCGTACTGGATGAGCTCGACGAGCTCGTTGCGCAGGATGACCTTGCCCGGCGTGAGCGCCACCTCGTACCCCGGCCTGAAGGCATCGGCGTCGACCGGCGGCATGCCGGATGCGCCGCGGTACAGGTCTTCCATTCCCTGGACGGCGCCCGTGAGCAGGTTCATGCCCGCGCTGGCGGCGGTCTTCTTCAGCACCTGCGGGTTGGTCGCGGGGAAGTTGGCGGGCGAGACCATCTCGAGCCATTGCCGCACGGTGAAGGCGACCAGCTCTTCGTGGTGCCGGTCCACGCCGGGAACCGCGCGGGTCAGCTCGAGCAACCGCCGACCGCCTGCTTCGAAGGCCTCGCGGTACATGCAGAAGGGCCACGGAACCCAGTCGTCCGCAGCCAGCCGGGGGTCGTGCGCGTGCGGGCCGCCGGGCAGGGCCTGGTGCAGCGCCAGGCCGGCGCCGCGTCCGGGCTGGGTCGCGAAATGGATGGCCCAGTCGGACCACGCCAGCATCAGCGCCGCCGGCGACATGCCGCCGCCGAGCCTGCCCCATGCGGCGTGGAGCAAGCGGTCGAATTCGTTGTGTTGGCGGGTCACTTCAAGTCCTTTGGAGAGGGCATCCCGGGTCTTCGGGTGTCGCGCTGGAAGTCTGCGGGTCCGCGCGCCATTCGCCTTGCGCAGCATCAAGGTCCCGCCGAAGAGGCACTCTTACGCTTTCGAGGTCGTTTCCTTTTCAACTCACAGGAGCTGAACATGCCGGCCAAGATCGTCGATTTCTCCGCCCGGTCCAAGGTGATCCGGGACGAACCCTTCAACGTGCATTTCTGGCAATGCACGCCTGCCGAATTCAGGGCCTACCTGGGACGGCCGCGCGACTTCCTGCACAAGCTGGGCATCGTGGTGCCGGGCGATTGCCGGATCGAAACGACGATCGAGAACCACGACTGGCTCGAGCACGAGGCTCCCGAATTCGCGAGCGAGGGCGGCAACGACACGGTGATCTGCAACATGGGCAGCGGCGCGGCCACGCGCTCGGTGTACCGGGTCGTGAGCTACGCGCGCGACCAGGCGTCAACGGGCGACGTGGAAAAGGCGCTGCTGCATCGCGCGAATCGCCAGCAGGTCAAGGATGCGAAGCCGTCGCCGGGGCGCAAGGGCAAGGCCAAGGGAAAGAAGGCAAAGAGGGCAAGGAGGGCGGCCAAGCCCCATCGCGAGAGCGGCGAACAGTGACGCGTCCCGCCCCGATTCAGTGGCGCCGGTGCGCCTCGATCGCCGACTGGCAGGCCGCGCACCGGATGGCCGTGGGCTGAGCGAGCAGCCGCGCGCGCGGGATCTCGGCGCGGCAGTCTTCGCAGATGCCGTAGCGGCCGTCCGACAGGCGCGCGAGCGCCAGTTCGATCTCCTCGAGCCTGGTGCGGTCGATCTCGATCTCGGCCAGATGCACGTCGGCGACGCGCTCCGCCTCGGCTTCGTCGGCATGGGTCGTCACCTCGCGGCCGCCGTCGGCGGACAGGAGTTCGGCCGTGGGAGCCGAATCGCGGAGTTCGTCCAGAACCTGCCGCTTCATCGACTCCAGCTGCCGATGAAGGGAGCGGCGGTCGGTTTCATCGAGATGTTTCATGGTCGTGAGTCCTTGCAATGAGCGAGTTGCAGATGAAGAAAGGGCGTGCAATGTCTGCCCGGGGTGTCAAGAGCGGCCATGGCGCGCGGCCGGAAGACGCACCGCGACGTAGGCGAGCCGGCGATCGCGCATGACCAGCAACGCCACCGTGTTGCCGGCGGGCACGCGGGCGAGCGCCTGCCCGAGGTCCTCGACGCGATAGAGCTTCGTCGTGTTCATGGCCACGACCACGTCGCCCGCGAGGATGCCCTCGCTGCGTGCGAGGCCGTCGGCTTCCCGAACCATCAGGCCGCTGTCGATGTGCAGCTGAAGCCGTTGCGCGGGGGACAGCACCCCCAGGCTCAGGCCCAGGCCGTCGTTCCATTCGGGAGCCGCGGTCGTGAAGGCCCTGCTCGCTGCGGCCGGCTGCACCGCCAGCGTCGCCCGCAACACCCGGGGTGCACCGTGGCGCCACACCTCCAGTTGCATCCGGCTGCCCGGCGGGCGTTGTGCGATCTGCTGCGGGAGGTCGAGGAACCGCGCGACGGGCTTGCCGTCGAGCGCGAGCACGGCGTCGCCCTGCGCGAGGCCGGCCGATTCCGCCGGACTGTCGGCTTCGACACGGACCACCAGGGCGCCGGTCGGCGCCGGCAGCCCGAACGATTGGGCGAGTGCGGGCGTCATCTCCTGGAACTCGGCGCCCAGGTAGGCACGATGCACGGTGCCGTGCGCCAGCAACTCGCCGGCGATGCGCATCGACAAGTCGATCGGCACGGCGAAGGACAGGCCCATGTAGCCTCCGCTGCCGCTGTAGATCATCGAGTTGATGCCCACGACTTCTCCACGGCTGTTGAGAAGCGGGCTGCCCGAGCTGCCCGGGTTGATCGCGACGTCGGTCTGGATGAAGGGGATCTCGCCCGCGCCCGCCATGACGCGTCCGACCGCGCTCACCACGCCGGCCGTCACGCTGCCGTGGAAGCCGAAGGGCGATCCGATCGCGGCCACCCATTCACCGGGTGCGAGCGCCGAGGAATCGCCGATCACGGCCACTGGCAAGTCGGTTGCATCGATCTTCAGGAGCGCGACGTCGGTGCGCCTGTCTGAGCCGGCCACGCGCGCCGTGAAGCGGCGGCCGTCGTCCAGCTGGACCCGGACTTCGTCGACGTTCGCCACCACGTGAGCGCTGGTGAGAATCAGGCCGTCGCTGCGGATGATCAGGCCCGAAGCGAGGTCGCGTATCTGGCTGATGCGCGCGCTCGCGGGCAGGGGCCAGGCCAGGCGGTCGGCGAAGTCGAGCTCGGGGGCAATCTCGAGTTCGATGTCTTCCTGGTTCTCGTCGCGCCCGATGCGCAGGGTGCTGATGTCGACCACCGATCTGCTGCGGCTGGCGACCAGGGACGAGAAACCGCTCGTGTTCGCCGCGACCGTCGCACGCGCCTCGGTTGCCGGCCCGGCGGGAGCCGGAAGCGTTGGTGCGGGCGCAGCACATGCACACAGCAACGAAACGCCGACGCCAAGTGCGCAGACTCGACCGACGACGCGTTGCATCGCATTCGCCCGGAGAAAGAGGATGCTCACGTCGATCCGGGCCGGGGCTTCAGCTCGATTGCGGCGACAGCGTGACGGGGCGAACCACCGCATGCGAATCTTCGGCGTCTCGGACCGCGGTGCCGAAGGCCAGCAGTCGGGCGGCGCAACTGCCGTCGTCGACTTCGCGCATCGTGACCGAAGAGCTCAGGATCGGCGCACGGCCGAGGAGCCGGCCGATCTCCGCCGCGGCGTTCGGCGCTCCCTGTCCTCCCATGACGGAGAGCACGCCGACGTCGGGCAGCCGATCGCGCTGGCGCGCGACGAAGGCACGCATGGGGCTGGCAAGCTGCAGCATCCAGATCGGCGAGACCAGCACCACTGCATCGAAGTCGCCGGGCGGCGGGCCGTCGTAGCGGATGGCAGGTTGCAGCCGGAAGAAGGAGTCGATCACGCAGCGCATGCTGCCGAGGGCTCCTGCGCGAGGCCGCAGCTCGGCAATGTTCGCGAGCTGCCAGTTCTGCTGGCTGCACAGGAGTTCCGCGACGCGACGGGAAGTGCCGGTGTAGGAGTAGACGATTGCCAGGACGTTGCTCATGGGGGCCTCTGCTGCAGTCATGTCGACCCAATGTTGGCAGCGGCGAGCTGTGTTGCCTTGCGCTGCATCAAGTGAGCGCGGTGGAAGAGGGCGACTCGCGGGTTGCCGGATTTCCTCTTGATGCAGCGCAAGGCGAGCCGCCGGGCAGGCGGCGACCATCCTGCATCGGAAACATGTCCCGGCCGAAGGAGCCATCATGAAAATTCTGCTTGCCGTCGACGGCAGCGACTACACGAACCGAATGCTCTCGTACCTGACCACCCACAAGGAGTGGTCGAACGCGGGGCACGCCTTCACTGTCTTCCACGTGGTGCTGCCGGTGCCTCATCGCGCCGCGGCCTTCGCCGGAGCCGAGATCGTGTACGGCTACTACGAAGACGATGCACGCATGGTGCTCGAGCCGGTGCGCGACCTGCTGGCCAGGAATGGCATCGAGGCGAGCTTCGAGCACCGGGTCGGGCATCCGGCGCAGGAGATCGCTTCATTTGCAGAGAAGGGGCGGTTCGACCTTGTGATCATGGGGTCTCGGGGCCACGGCGCTCTGGCGGGCCTGGTGCTGGGGTCGGTGGCCACCAAGGTGCTGGCCGGATGCACCGTGCCGGTCTTGCTGGTGCGTTGAAATGAAGGCCGCTGCCCTCGCGCGATGCCTGGCCGCGATCGCCTTCGGTGCATTCGCGCTCGCGAGCGCGACGCAGGCCTGGTCGCAGGCGCGGTCATGCCTGGAGCGGGCGCCGTCCGTGCCGCAGGCCGCCGATTTCGCGGCCGCCGCCGCGCGGCAATCACCCGCGGTGGTGAGCATCATGGTCACCGAGAACGGCGGCGAACGGCCCGTTGCCGGCGACATGCGGCCCTCCATGCCGTGGGAGAAAGCCTGGGGGCGTGGCTTCGCGTCGGGGTTCATCATCGGCAACGACGGATACATCCTGACCAGCGCCCATGCAGTGACGGGTGTCCAGGCCATCTCAGTCGTCACGGCCGACCAGCGGCGCTTCGATGGCGAAGTCGTGGGTATCGATCGCCTCAGCGATGTCGCGCTGCTGAAGGTCCCGGCGTCCGGCCTGCCGGTCGTCGTCCTGGGCCATGGCAGCGACCTGTGTCCCGGCGAGCGGGTTGCCGCGATGGGGGCTCCGTTCGGCTTCGAGCGCAGCGTGACCGCCGGCGTGGTGAGCGCCAATCCACGCTACATCCCCGGGGGAAGCGGCGTGCCGTTGATACAGAGCGACGTGGCGCTCAACCCGGGCAACTCGGGCGGCCCGCTGTTCAACGAACGAGGCGAAGTGGTGGGCATGAACTCGATGATCTATTCCCCGGGTGGCGGCTACTTCGGCATGTCGTTCAGCCTGCCCATCGATACGGTGATGCGTGTGGTGGATGAGCTTCGCGCGACCGGGCACGTGCGGCGCGGGCACATCGGTGCCCGCACCCAACCCCTGACTGCCGAGCTGGCGCCGGCATTCGGCCTTGCTTCCACGCAAGGAGCGCTGATCGTACGTGTCGATCCGGACAGCCCGGCCGCGGCGGCGGGGCTTCGCAGCGGCGATGTGGTGCTGGCCGTCGGTGCCGACACGGCGATGAGCTATGCCGACATACAGAACCGCGTGGCCGCAGCTCACCAGGGCAGCCGGATCGAGCTGAAAGTCTGGCGGCACAGGGCGCCGTTGACGGTGCAGGTGGGAGTGGTCGAGAACCCGCCGGATGCCTCGCCCCGTCCGGCTGCACGCGCTGTCGTGCAGGAAGCGCGCTTCGGATTGGAGCTCGTCGAGCGCAAGGGCGTGTTGGGCATCAGCCTGCCGTCCCCAGGGTTGTATGTGCAATCGGTCTCCGGTTCGGCCCAGATGGTAGGGCTGCGGTACGGCGACATGCTGATTGCGGTCAACGACGTGGAAGTGGCCTGCTTGGCAGACTTCGACGCGGCGATCCGGTCCGTCACGGAGAACGACACGGTTGCGCTGCTCGTCATGCGCGGCTCGGCGCGAAGCTATGTACCCATCCTCCCGCGCAGTGCTCAGCGCACTCCGGTCGAGCGGCGCGCAGGCGAGGTGGCCGGGTCTATGCCCTGAGGCTTTTCACCATGGAAAAGTCGACCAGTTGCGGCGTTCTGGTGTTCGACATGGCAGGGCAGTTGCTGCTCTGCCATGCGAGCGACAGCCGCTATTGGGACATACCCAAGGGCGCTGTTGAAGGGCAGGAGGAGGGCGCACAGACGGCCGCGCGCGAGGCGGCCGAGGAGTGCGGTTTCCGGCTGTCACCGGAGCAACTGAGGGAGCTGGGGCTCTTTCCTTATCGCAAGGGCAAGGACCTCCGGCTCTTCGCGGTGCTGGTGCGGCACTTCGAGGCGAAGAACTGCGTGTGCTCCAGTTTCTATATCGATCGCCATGGACGGCGGCGCCCCGAAATGGATGGATTCCGTTGGGCCGCCTTCGAGCAGTTGCCGCATTTCTGCGCACCCAGCCTTGTAGCGGTGCTGACGCAGGCGCTTTCGCTGGAGGGCATCCACGGGCACCTGCTTTACGAAGTCGGGCCGGTCGACGTGGCGCCCGGGTCGCATGACTTTCGCGCAGTTGATCTTGCGCAAGGCCGAGCGCAACCAGCCGCTCAAGAATGAGCGCAGGCCGTTTCAGAAGGCCATCACGAGGTCGCCCCATGAACATCACATCGAACGTAGTCCTGCAGGTCGTCGGGTTCTGCATCGCAACGCTGCTGGCCACAGGTGTCCTCGTGCTGGCGGGACTGAACGAGCGCAATGCCGCGCCGGACAGCCTGGCGCCTATCCCGCACGCGATGAAAGAACCACGATGAAATCCAGCCGCCGCATCTTCATGCTGACCCTTGCCGCGACGGGGGCCAGCGCCTGCGTCACGCGCTCGTTCGCGCAGGCCCGTCTCGACGAAAAGGACCCGCAGGCCGCTGCCCTGGGGTATGTCGCCGATTCGGCGAAGGCCGACGCGAAGAAGTTCCCCAAGCATGACAACGCCCAGCTGTGCAATGGCTGCGCGCTCTGGCAGTCCAAGCCGATGGAAGTGCAGGGCAACTGCGCGCTATTTGCGGGAAAGCAGGTCAATGCCAAAGGCTGGTGTAGTGCCTGGGCCAAGAAGGCTTAGCTGTCGAGTCAGCGCTTTGCAGGAGGGATGGTATTCATTGCTATGCCTGCTGGGGGACCGGACAAAAAATTGGATTGCCAGGAGGCAATACGAGCTTGAAGCCGAAGTATTCGCCGACTCAGAAGGAGGTCTGGAAGACCACAACCGCTGAGCACCTCATTGAAGTAGTTGATTCCTACGTCCGCTGGTACAACGAGAAGCGGATCAAGATCTCGCTTGGCGCTCTCAGTCCGGTTGAATATCGCCAGAGCCTGAGGCTCGCGGCATAACCAGTCCAAGAATTCCGCCGCACCCCCACTGGCTCAGTTTCCGGTCGGCGCCAACACGTCCAGAGACCTGCGGCCATCATCAGCGACCTGACCGTCTCCTTGGCCAAGGGCAGGCCGTGGCACTCGCGCAGCTTCTCGCATGCCAGCGTGGGCCCGAAGTCAACGTAGCGCTCTTTGATCAGCGTGGTCGCGCGTTCGGCCACGCCAGGTGCCAGTTGACGGTTGCTGGGGCGGCCTCGCTTTCGCGAGATCAGCCCAGCAGCGCCTTCGTCCTTGTAGCGCTGGTGACCTGCCCGGTTTCTCCGAGACATTGATTTCTAGGAAGATGGCTCCCGCCCGAAGAGGAGCCCATGAAGAAGAGTCGATTTTCAGAAGAACAGATGGTCACGATCCTGCGCGAAGCAGATCGCACGACGGTGGCCGAGGCTGCCAAAAAGCACAGGGTCAGCGACGCCACCATCTACGCCTGGCGCAAGCACTTCGGCCAGATGGAAGCGGCCGACGTCAAGCGCCTGAAGGCACTGGAGCTTGAGAACAGCCGGCTGAAGAAGCTCCTTGCCGAGCGAGATCTGGACCTCGAGATTCTCAAGGAGATCAACGCAAAAAAATGGTGAGCCCGTTGGCTCGGCGCGAACAACTGGCCTTCGTGCGCGCACGTGGCTTGAGTCTGCGCCGCGCCTGCGGGCTCATCGGCATGTCACGCGCCACGCCCAGCTATGAGCTGCGCTTGCCCGCCAAGGATGCGCCGGTGCTTGCGGCGATGAAGGAACTCTCGGCTCAGTATCCGCGCTACGGCTATCGCCGCATCCGCGTGTTTCTGCGCCGCAAGGGCTTCGAGCTGAGTTGGTCTCGCACGCACAGGCTGTGGCGCCAGGCGGGCCTGCTGGTGCCCCGGAAACGGCCGCGCAAGCGCATCGCCTCGGTGCGCCCGCGCGTTCACACGCCGTTCAAGGCCAACATGGTCTGGGCCTACGACTTCGTCTTCGACACCACGGCCAGCGGCCAGCAGATCAAGTGCCTGACTGTCGTGGACGAATACACCCGCGAGTGCCTGGCCATCGATGTGGCCGGGGCCATCCGCTCCAAGCGGGTGATCGAGGTGCTCTCGCGCTTGGTGAGCTTGCATGGTGCGCCGCTGTTCATGCGTTCGGACAACGGGACGGAGTTTGTCAGCCAAGCCATCCTGGAGTGGATCTCGGGCGCGGGCATTGCCACCGTGCTCAACGATCCCGGAAAGCCTTGGCAGAACGGCACCGACGAGAGCTTCAACGGCAAGTTCCGCGACGAGTGCCTGTCCATCGAGTGGTTCCGTTGGCGCCGCGAAGCCGCTGTCCTGATCGAAGCCTGGCGCAATCACTACAACGAGGTACGTCCCCACAGCAGCCTGAATCGCCCCGGCTTTCATGGAGGCCAGTTGGTTTAAGTCATGCCGCCGTCTTGGCGGACTGACTGGCGAGTTGCCGGTAATAGTTTGCCTCAGCTTCTGCAGGCGGGATGTAGCCGATGGGTTCGAGCAGGCGATGGTGGTTGAACCAGGACACCCATTCGAGCGTCGCGAACTCCACCGACTCCTTGGTCTTCCACGGCGCCCGGCGATGGATCAGCTCGGCCTTGTAGAGGCCGTTGATCGTCTCGGCCAGGGCGTTGTCATATGAGTCGCCTTTGCTGCCCACTGATGGCTCAATGCCAGCCTCGCCCAGTCGTTCCGTGTACCGGATGCTGACGTATTGGGCGTATTCAACCGGTCGTCGCAACACCGGGTTGTCGAACGGATTTTAGGT
>Ga0066255_1001046_pt2 | contig 31740 bp, 32 predicted proteins | sample ThiBiot_750_biof_FD_71148 | JGI IMG/M metagenome (GOLD analysis project Ga0066255, IMG submission 71148) | Wastewater bioreactor microbial communities from Cape Town, South Africa - Thiocy_expt_750_biof (version 2) | ecosystem: Engineered > Bioreactor > Thiocyanate-remediating >... | reverse complement strand
TCTCGTCGGCGTGATGGGGGCGGATGCAACCGAGCATCAGGTCTGGGCCTATCTGCGCAATTATGCGCCCGACGCCTCGGTGGAGAACTATCCGAGGCTGGCCGGTCTGGTGCGCAATGCGCTGGCCTTCAACCGCGACTTCATTGCGCCGACGCTCAAGCGCCGCGCGCCCGAGCCGAATGAGGCGCTGGCCCTCACCGAGCTGGATGCCCAGCTTGCCGCGCTGCCCGATCAAGCGAGCGCCGAGGATATCCAGAACATCGTCTACGAAATCGGGAAGGACCCGCATTACGGGTTCGAGGCGCTGCGGGACTGGTTCAAGGCGCTTTACGAGACGCTGCTGGGGGCCGAGCAAGGGCCGCGCATGGGCAGCTTCATCGCGCTTTACGGCGTTGCGAACAGCCGCAAGCTGATCGCGCAGGCATTGGGCTAAGCGGGGAGGGCGGCCCTCGGCGACCGGAGCTTCAAGCGTCGCGGCGAAGGCTTCCCTCCCCTTGTCCCCGCCTTGCCTAAGGGCGGGGACAATCCTTTATTCGATCGCAGGCCGATGATGCGGCCGCGGATGCCGTACTGCTCGGCGTAGCGATCCATCATCTGGCGCAGCATCGAGGCCGGATTGAGCAGGGTGAGGCGGCGTCCGTCGGCCGTCTCGACGTCGCGCTCCGGCACGTGCGACAGCCAGGGCACCGGCTTCTGCGCTTCGGTGACGGGCACGTAGACGCCGCCGTGCTCGGTGCCCCAGCGGCGCAGCGAAATGTCCTTGTTCAGGTTGGCGCGCGCCTCGGCATAGGCCATGTCCATCGCCTGCTGCCGGGCGTTGTGCAGGTTCCAGGCCAGCGATGCGGCGAGGGCGAGCGTCCACAGCAACGCCGCGAGCAGGGACAGGCGGAAAGGCAAGGGCGCGGGAAAGGGAACGGCGCCGGGAACGGAATGCATGCGTGCAGACTCCGCAGCGAAGGGCGACAAAATCCGGATTATGCCCGAGAAACCGGCATCCACTTTGGATCGGAAAACTAGCGGCGCTCTCCCTGCAGGAAGGCTGCAACCCCTTCCGGCGTCAGCGGCCTGGCGATCAGGTACCCCTGGAATTCCTGGCAGCCGTGCGCGGCGAGCACCGCCATCTGGGCGGGATTTTCGACGCCCTCGGCGACGATGCACATGCGCAGGCTGTGCCCGAGCGAAATGATCGCGCGCGGGATGGCCATGTCCTCGCCGCCGCGCTCGCACTCCATGACGAAGCAGCGGTCGATCTTCAGAATATCGACCGGGAAGCGCTTCAGATAGGCGAGCGAGGAATAGCCGGTGCCGAAGTCGTCGATCGCGATGCGCACGCCGAGCGCCTTGAGCGCTTCGAGCGCCGCCACCGTCTGCTCGACGTCGCCGATCAACAGGCTCTCGGTGATCTCCAGTTCGAGCCGCTGCGCCGGCAGGCCGCTTTCGGCGAGCACGGCGGCGATCTGCGCCGGCAGTTGCGGATCCTTGAAGAGGCGCGCCGAGAGATTGACGGCGACGTTCAGGCGCCCGGCTTCCGCGCACAGCCCGCGCGCACTCCAGCTCGCCGCCTCGCGGCAGGCGTTGCGCAGGACGAAGTCGGTGATCGGCAGGATCATCCCGGTTTCCTCGGCGAGCGGAATGAAGCGCACCGGCGAAACCGAACCGAACTCGGGGCTTTCCCAGCGCACCAGCGCCTCGAAGCCACAGGGCGTGCCGTAGGGATCGACCTTGGGCTGATAGACGACGGACAGTTCGCCGCCGTCGATCGCGCGGCGCAGCGACGATTCGAGCGCCAGACGCTCGTGCGCGGCGGTGTTGAGCACGTCGGTGAAGAACTGGAACTGCCCCTTGCCCTGCTCCTTGGCGTGGTGCATGGCGATATCGGCATGACGCAGCAGCGTATCGAGGTCCGCCCCGTCCTCCGGGTAAAGACTGACGCCGATGCTGCAATCGACGCGCAGTTCGTGGCCGTCGATCAGGACCGGCTTGGCGATCGCCTGCTTGACGCGCTCCAGCGCATTGACCGCATGGTTGAGGCTGGCGTGGTCGGACAGGATGAGCACGAACTCGTCGCCGCCGTAGCGCGCCACGGTGTCGATGCCGCGCAGGCTGGCGCGCAGGCGGCGCGCGCTTTCGACGAGCAGCGTGTCGCCGGCGGCGTGGCCGAGGCTGTCGTTCACAAACTTGAAGTTGTCGAGATCGACGAAGGCGACCATCACCCGCCCGCCGCTCCGCCGGGCCAGCGCCACCGCCTGGCTCAGGCGGTCCTGCAGCAGGTTGCGGTTGGGCAGGCCGGTCAACGGATCGTGCGTCGCCTGGTGTTCGAGACGCGCCTGATACTGCCGGCGCTCGCTGATGTCCTCGACCGTTCCCTCGTAATAAAGCAGCGCACCGGCGCCGTCGTGCACCGCGTGCGCGCTCTCGGCGATCCAGATCCGACTCCCGTCGGCGCGATAAACCTCGGACTCGAAGTCGATCACCCGGCCGCGCTCGCTGATCAGGCGCGCGAACTCGTCGCGCCGCCCGGGATCGACGTAGAGGCGCGCCGCGATGTCGCGCAGGCTGGCAACCAGATTGGCCGGCGTCTCGTAGCCGTAGAGCTGCGCCAGCGCCCGGTTGGCGGCCAGGTAGTGACCGTCGGCCGTGGTCTGGAACATGCCGACCACCGAGTTCTCGAAGATGCTGCGGTAGCGCAGCTCGGTCTCGGCGAGCTGACGTTGCCCGCGCACCTGTTCGGTCACATCCTCGATGAAGCCTTCGAGCACGCGCTCGCCGCGCTCGTCGATCACCCCGGCGCCGCGTTCGAGCACCCATTTCTCGCTGCCGTCCTTGCCGCGCAGGCGGTACTCGACGCGATAGCGCGAGCCGCCGGCGACGGCGGCCATGATCGCCTGCCGGGTCGGCGCGCGATCGTCGGGGTGGGTCATCCGTTCGAGCGAAATTGCATGGCTGCCCTCCAGTTCCTCGGGCCAGTAGCCGGTCAGCGCGTGGCAGCCCTCGCTGGCGAAATGCAGCGTCCATTCGGCGTCGAGCGCGCAGCGGAAGACCATGCCGTCGAGGTTGCGCACCAGCACCTTGAGCACGCGCGCGCAGTCGATCTGCCCCCAGTCGGCGGGCGGCAGCGGCCGGGCGAAGGGCAGCAGGCTGCCCAGCCCGCTCAGGGCACGTGTCCGGAGTCTCCCTGCCTTGCCCGGCGCGGCGGCCGTCTCGTCGGAATCGTTGTGCATGTCTTCAGCCCGCTGGAGGCGCAATTCGGTTGCCATGAATTCCCCATAGCAAGCCCCTTGCCAGCTCGCAAGCCAATGTCCTACGAGACCGCGGCGAGACGCTTTCCGCGTTCCGGCACGTGCCGCGGACGGCCGTCGCCGGCGCCCGGCGCACCGAAGCGGTGCATTCCGCGGCGCGCGCGCACCAGCGCCGCCCCGGCGCGCCGGACGGCGCTGAAAATGGCGCGGGAAGCCGCCGGAGACGGCCCGGCGGCGTATATAATGCCGGGTTTAATTCAGCGCAAAAGAAACCATCATGGAAGCCGAACAGCTCAACGCCCTCTCCAACCGGCTCGCGGACCTCGCCCAGCGGGCCGCCGAGCTACGGAGGTATCTTTGACTACGATCAGAAGCACGATCAGCTGAACGCCGTCACGCGCGAGCTCGAAGACCCGAAGGTCTGGGACGACGCCGAACGCGCGCAGGAACTCGGCAAGGAAAAGAAATCGCTGGAAGGCGTCGTGCTGGTGCTCGACCGCGTCGGCGACGGCCTGAAGGACGCCGGCGAGCTGTTCGAGATGGCGCGCGAGGAAAACGACGACGACACGCTGAACGCTGTCGCCGCCGACGTCGAAACGATCGAGAAGGACATCGGCGGCCTCGAATTCCGCCGCATGTTCAACAACCCGGCCGACCCACTCAACTGCTTCGTCGACATTCAGGCCGGCGCCGGCGGCACCGAGGCGCAGGACTGGGCGTCGATGCTGCTGCGCATGTACCTCAAGTACGGCGAACGCAAGGGCTTCGGCGTCGAGGTGCTGGAAGAATCCGAGGGCGACGTCGCCGGCATCAAGACGGCGACCATCAAGCTCACCGGCGAGTACGCCTACGGCATGCTGCGCTCCGAGTGCGGCATCCACCGCCTGGTGCGCAAGTCGCCCTTCGACTCGAACGCGCGCCGCCACACGAGCTTCTGCTCGGTGTTCGCCTATCCAGAAATCGACGACTCCTTCGAGATCGAGATCAACCCGGCCGACCTGCGCGTGGACACCTACCGCGCCTCCGGGGCCGGCGGCCAGCACATCAACAAGACCGACTCGGCGGTGCGCATCACGCACATCCCGTCGGGCATCGTCGTACAGTGCCAGAACGACCGTTCGCAGCACCGCAACCGCGCCGAGGCGATGGCCATGCTCAAATCGCGCCTGTACGAGGCGGAAATCCGCAAGCGCCAGGCCGAGCAGCAGAAGCTGGAGGACTCGAAGACCGACATTGGCTGGGGCCACCAGATCCGCTCCTACGTCCTCGACCAGTCGCGCATCAAGGACCTGCGCACCAACGTCGAAGTCGGCAATACGCAGAGCGTGCTCGACGGCGACCTCGACCAATTCATCGAAGCCAGCCTGAAACAGGGAGTCTGAACCGTGAAGAAGCCTTTCCTCCTGCCCATCCTGTCCCTCTCCCTCGCGCTCGCCGCCCTCCCGGCCGCCGCCGCGACGCCCACGCCCGAGCGCTACGCCGGCCAGCAGCCCGAAGCGCTGCTGAAGACGGCGCCCGAGTTCGCCAAGGCCTACCGCAGCGCCGTGCGCGACCTCGAACTGCCGACATGGACCAAACGCCTCGCCGCCGGCACGCCGGCCGAAGTCGTCGACATCGGCGGCAAGCCGCACATCCTCACCTCGGCCTGCAGCCAACAGGGCTGCCAGGACGAACGCCTGTACATCCTGTTCGACGTGCAGGCGAAAAAGGCAAGCGGCATCTTCTTCCTGCCGCCGTCGCGCGACAACATCGACGACATGCGCGTCGCCCTCTCGCAGTGGTACGGAAAACCCAGCAAGGAAGCGAGCAACTTCCTGATGGAACGCGCCATGCAGGACGCCCACGCCGCCGCCCAGGCCGCCGCCAATCCGGCCGCCCCCCAGTGATTCATTGACCGCGAGACAGATCATGTCCGAACCGACCCAGAACCAGCCTGCCGCTCCGCAGCAGGACGAGAACCACATCATCGCCGAGCGCCGCCAGAAGCTCGCCGAATGGCGCCAGAGCGGCCGCGCCTTCCCGAACGATTTCTCGCGCGAGAACACCGCCGCCAAGCTCGACGAACTGTACGGCGACAAGGACGCCGAGCAGCTCGAAGGCATGCCGGTCGAAGTGCGGCTGGCCGGCCGCATGATGCTCAAGCGCGTCATGGGCAAGGCCTCGTTCGCGACCATCCAGGACGTCTCCGGGCGCATCCAGCTCTACGTCGCGCGCGACGCCGTCGGCGAGGACGTCTACGCGGAGTTCAAGCGCTGGGACCTCGGCGACATCCTCGGCGTGGTCGGCACGCTGATGAAGACCAAGACCGGCGAACTGACCGTCAAGGCCAGCGAGATCCGCCTGCTCACCAAATCGCTGCGTCCGCTGCCCGAGAAGTTCCACGGCCTGACCGACGTCGAGCAGAAGTACCGCATGCGCTACCTCGACCTGATCACCAACGAGCAGTCGCGCTTCACCTTCGTCGCGCGCAGCCGCATGGTGCAGTCGATCCGCAACTACATGGTCGGCCACGGCTTCCTCGAAGTCGAGACGCCGATGATGCACCCGATTCCCGGCGGCGCCTCGGCCAAGCCGTTCAAGACGCACCACAACGCGCTCGACATGGAGCTCTACCTGCGCATCGCGCCCGAGCTCTACCTCAAGCGCCTCGTCGTCGGCGGCTTCGAGAAGGTGTTCGAGGTGAACCGGAATTTCCGCAACGAAGGCATCAGCCCGCGGCACAACCCCGAGTTCACCATGATGGAGTTCTACGAGGCCTACACCGAGTACAAGAAGCTGATGGACTTCACCGAGGGCCTGCTGCGCCACGCCGCGCGCGACGCGCTGGGCACCGAGGTGTTCGAGTACCAGGGCCGCACGCTCGACCTTTCGAAGCCCTTCCACCGCCTGACCATCGTGCAGGCGATCCAGAAATACCATCCGACCTTCGCCGACGCCGATCTGAAGGACGCCGAGTGGCTGAAGGCGAAGATCAAGGCCTTCGGCGAGCCGGTCAAGCCGGGCGGCCTCGGCAGCCTGCAGCTGCAGCTTTTCGAAGCCTGCGCCGAAGCCGAACTGTGGGAGCCGACCTTCATCATCGACTATCCGGTTGAAGTCTCGCCGCTCGCCCGCGCCTCGTCGAGCGATCCCGAGATCACCGAACGCTTCGAGCTGTTCATCGTCGGCCGCGAGATCGCCAACGGCTTCTCCGAGCTGAACGACCCGGAAGACCAGGCCGCGCGCTTCATGGAGCAGGCCAAGGCCAAGGACGCCGGCGACGAGGAAGCGATGTATTTCGACGCCGACTACATCCGCGCGCTCGAATACGGCCTGCCGCCGACCGGCGGCTGCGGCATCGGCATCGACCGCCTGGTCATGCTGCTGACCGACTCGGCCAACATCCGCGACGTCATCCTCTTCCCGCAGATGCGCACCGAGTAAACAGCGCTTCGCCCCGACGACCGGCGGTGCGCGCCCCCGCGCCGCCGGCCTTCCCCGCAAGTCCGGCTCGCCCCCCTCCCCGAACCGCTCGCGCCACGGAACCGCCACACCTTCCGCATGACTGAGACTGAGCGCCGCCCCCTCGTTCCCGCCGCCCTCGCCTACCGGCCCGACGGCACGCCGTATTCGCCGACCTACGGCGACGCCGAGGACGCTGGCACGGGCGGACTCGGACAGGCGCGCCACGTCTTTCTCGACGGCAACGGCCTGCCGCAACGCTGGCAGGGACGCGAAACCTTCGTCGTCACCGAAACCGGCTTCGGCATCGGCCTCAACTTCCTCGCCACCTGGGCGGCCTGGAAAGCCGACGACGCGCGCTGCGCACGCCTGCACTTCGTCTCCTTCGAAAAACACCCCTGCACCGCCGCCGACCTCGCCGCGCTGCACGCCGGTCTGGCCGACGACCTGGACCTGGCGACGCTCGCGCAGCAACTGCGCGCGCACTGGCCGACGCTCGTCCCCGGCTTCCAGCGCCTGCATTTCGACGACGGCCGCATAACGCTGACGCTGGTCTTCGGCGACGCCGTCGCGCTGCTGCCGCAGCTCGCCGCACGCGTCGACGCCTTCTACCTCGACGACTTCTCGCCGGCGAAGAATCCGGAACGCTGGTCGCCCGCGCTGCTCGGCGAACTCGCCCGCCTCGCCGCGCCCGGCGCCACGCTGGTCACCGGGCCGGTCGCCTGCGGCGTGCGCGAAGCCCTTGCCGCGGGCGGCTGGTCGCTCGAAAAGGCGCAAGGCTATTCCGGCAAGGGCGAAATGCTGCGCGGCCAACGGCCCGGCAACGTGCATGAAGCGCCGACCGACCGGCGCGCCATCGTGATCGGCGCCGGCATCGCCGGCAGCAGCGCCACCGAGCGCCTCGCCGCGCGCGGCTGGCGGATCGACCTGATCGACCGCGCCGACGAGCCCGGCCAGGGCGCCTCGGGCAACGTCGCCGGCGTCCTGCGCCCGCTTCCCTCGCTCGACGACAACCGGCTGGCGCGCCTCCCCCGCGCCGGCTTCCTCTACGCCCGCCGCCACTTCGCAGCGCTCGCCGCCGTCGGCCAGACCGTGCGCTGGGGTCTGACCGGCGTCCTGCATCTGGCGCGCGACGACGTGCACGCGGCGACGCAGAAGCGCGTCGTCGACACCTGGCAGCCGCCCACCGACTACCTGCGCTACGTCGAGCGCGACGAAGCCGCCCGTCTCGCCGGCTGGCCGGTCGACGCCGGCGGCTGGTGGTTCGCCGGCGGCGCCTGGGTGCAGCCGCCCGCCGCCTGCCGCGCCAACGTCACGCGGCACGGCGAGCGCATCCGCACGCACTTCCGCACCGAAATCGCGCGCATCGAGCGCGCCGCAGGCCTCTGGCACGCCTACGACGACGCGGACCGCCTGATCGCCGCCGCCCCGGTGCTCGTGCTCGCCAACGCCGCCGACGCCCGGCGCTTCGCCCCCGCCGCCCACCTACCGCTGCGCGCCGCACGGGGCCAGGTCTCGCACCTGCCGGCCGCCGCCGGCTCGCCCCCCGGGGTCGTCGTCTGCCGCCTCGGCTACGTGACGCCGGCCGTCGACGGCCTGAGCTGCGCCGGCGCCACCGCTATCGCCGACGACGCCGGGAGCGAACTGCGCACGGCCGAGCACGCCGAAAACCTCGCCAAGCTCAACTTCATCCTGCCCGGCTACGCCGCCGGCTACGACCCCGAAAAGCTGGACGGCCGCGTCGGCTTCCGCCCGATGTCGCCCGACCGCCTGCCGATGATCGGCCCGGTCGCCGACGCCGACGCCGCCGCGGCCAATCCCGACCTCCCCGCCCGCCTGCTCGACCGGATGCCCCGCCAGCCCGGCCTCTGGCTGATCGACGGCTTCGGCGCGCGCGGCATCGTGTGGTCGGCGCTGGCCGGCGAACTTCTGGCCAGCCAGATCGAAGGCGAGCCGCTGCCGCTCGAAGCCGAACTCGCCGCCGCCGTCGACCCCGGCCGCTTCCTTCTGCGCGGCAAGACGCGCAAGGCGCGCCGCGCAGCCGAAGAACAATAGTCGGCGGCAGTCGGCAACTGCCGACGATATCCCGCAGGCATTCGCCCCGCCTTCCTCCGCTCTGCCCGCTTGCCGTCGGTAACGAGTTGTAAGCTTTTGTTGCGCGCGTCCCCCGAACGCCCGCATCGCGCGTTTAATCGGCATCACCCACCCATAGCGAGCACAGTGAGCCGAACATGGAAATCCAGACCCCGCGCGCCAACACCACTCATCCGATGATCCTGATCGCCGCCACGGCGGCGGCGGCGCTCAGCCTGGCCGGCCTCGCCGCGCTGTTCGGCTGGCTCCCCGCCGGCGGCGCCGCGCCGGCGACCCCGGTCGCGCCCGTCGCGCAGCTGGCCGGAACCCCGGCCGACGCCGGCGCCAATCCGCCCACCGCAGCACCCGCCGCCGCGCCCGAAAAACCCGCCGCGCCGAGCACCAGGAGCGAGACGAGCGTGCCGGCGTCGGCCGCCGAAACGCGTCCGGCCCGCCGCGCCGCCGCCCATCCCGCAGCGGTCGCCAGGACCGCATCGACGACCATGCCGCCGCCCCCGCCGCGCGCCGACTACGGCGGCCGCGGCGCGACGCCGGCAGCGGCCGACGCGGGCAACGCGCCGATCAACGACAGCGGTATCTATGCGGAAAACGGCCGCAGCGCGCCGCCGCTCTGCCGCGAATGCGGCACCGTCGAAAGCGTGCGCGAAATCGCCCAGGAGGGCCAGGGCAGCCCGCTCGGCGCGATCGCCGGCGGCGTGCTCGGCGGCGTGCTCGGGCATCAGGTCGGCAACGGCCGCGGCCGCGACGTCGCCACGGTCGTCGGCGCGCTGGGCGGCGCCTTCGCCGGTCACCAAGTCGAGAAGAACGTGCGCAGCACGCACCAGTACCAGATCACCGTCCGCCTCGACGACGGCAGCCACGCCACCGTCACCGAGACGAACCCGCCGCAATGGCAGAACGGCGACCGCGTCCGCCTCGACAACGAGCGCCTGAGCCGCCTCTGAACGCTCCCCGCCGGGCGGCCTACCGGGCATCGCCGGCCTTTCCGGCTCCGCCTGCCGGAACCGCCCGACGCTCCGCCGCCCCCGCTTCAGTCTTCCACCCTCTTCGGCGCCCCTCGCGGGCGCCGTTTTTTTTGCGTATCCAACGCTATCTTCTGATGTTCTTATCCTGCCGGCCGCCCCGGCGCGAAGTGCTAAGATTCGCGCTTCACACCTGACACCAAAAATGGGAGAGCGCATGAAACTGGAAACCCTCGCCGTGCACGCCGGCTACAGCCCCGAAGAGACGACCAAGGCGGTCGCCGTGCCGATCTACCAGACGACCTCGTACTCGTTCGACAGCACGCAGCACGGCGCCGACCTGTTCGACCTCAAGGTGCCGGGCAACATCTACACGCGCATCATGAACCCGACGACGGACGTGCTCGAAAAGCGCGTCGCCGCGATGGAAGGCGGCATCGCCGGCCTCGCGCTGGCTTCCGGCATGGCCGCCATCACCTACGCCATCCAGACGATCGCTGAAGCCGGCGACAACATCGTCTCGGCCGCGACGCTCTACGGCGGCACCTACAACCTCTTCGCGCACACCCTGCCGCAGTACGGCATCGAGGTGCGCTTCGCCGACTACCGCGACCCGGCGGCCTTCGAGAAGCTGATCGACGGCAAGACCAAGGCCATCTTCTGCGAATCGGTCGGCAACCCGCTCGGCAACGTCACCGACTTCGAAGCGCTGGCCGAAATCGCGCACAAGCACGGCGTGCCGCTGATCGTCGACAACACCGTCCCCTCGCCCTACCTGTGCCGCCCCTTCGAGCACGGCGCCGACATCGTCGTGCATGCGCTGACCAAGTACATCGGCGGCCACGGCAACTCGATCGGCGGCATCATCGTCGATAGCGGCAAGTTCCCCTGGGCCGAGCACAAGCAAAAGTTCAAGCGCCTCAACGAGCCGGACGTTTCCTACCACGGCGTCGTCTACACCGAAGCCCTCGGCCCGGCCGCCTACATCGGCCGCGCGCGCGTCGTGCCGCTGCGCAACATGGGCGCCGCGATCTCTCCGTTCAACGCCTTCCTGATCCTGCAGGGCCTCGAAACGCTGCCGCTGCGCATGGACCGCATCTGCGAGAACTCGCAGAAGGTCGCCGAATTCCTCAAGGGGCACGCCAAGGTGTCGTGGGTCAATTACGCCGGCCTGCCCGAGCACAAGGACCACGCGCTGGTGCAGAAGTACATGGACGGCAAGGCCTCCGGCATCCTCACCTTCGGCGTCAAGGGCGGCATCGAAGCCGGCGGCCGCTTCCAGGACGCGCTCAAGCTGTTCACCCGTCTCGTGAACATCGGCGATGCCAAGTCGCTCGCCTGCCACCCGGCGACGACCACGCACCGTCAGCTCGGCCCGGACGAGATGGTCAAGGCCGGCGTTTCGGAAGACATGATCCGCCTGTCGATCGGCATCGAGCATATCGACGATCTGCTGGCCGACCTGGATCAGGCCCTGGCCGCGGCGTAACGCGCGCCCGGACAAGGCGGCGGCCCGTGCGGACAGCGCCACGGGCCGCCGAACGCAGCTTCGCCGATGACGATTTGAGCTAAGATTCGCGCCTATAACTTTGGTCATACCCATGATGCCGCTACCGCATACGCAACGCTTCCAAGCCGACGACGCCGAACTGAAGCGCTACGCCGACCTGATGGACTACGTCGGCATCGGTTTCCTGCTGCGCGCGCCCGACGGCACGATGGTCCTGCGCAACGCGCAGGCCGACGCATTGCTCGGCGGCGTTGCGACGCCGCGCTGGGTAGACGAAGAGGGTCTGGCGCTCGCCGCCGAGGCGCTTCCGGCCGCCCAGGCGCTCGCCACGGGACAGGCGGTACGCGGCCGCGTTCTCGGCGTCAGCGACGGCGAGAACGTCCAGCGCTGGCTGCGGGCCGACGCGCTGCCGGTGTTCGCCGACGACGGCGCGCTGCACCGCGTCATGCTCACGCTGGTCGACGTCAGCAAGCGCAAGCAGCTGGAGAGCACCGTGCAGGCGCTGTCGATCCGCGAAGACGCGACCGGCGCCTACACCTACCCCTACGCGCTGCATCTGCTGGAAGAGGAAATCCACCGGGCGCGCCGCTACGGCACGCCCTTCACCCTCGCCGTGATCGAAATGGACAAGCTGGCGCAGACCGAGCAGCGCCTCGGCACGCCGGCCACCGACGCCGCTCTCGACGATATCGCCCGGCAGGTCCGCAAATGCCTGCGCGAGATCGACATCGTCGCGCGCAAGAGCCGCTCGGAAGTCCTCGTGCTGCTGCCCAACGTGCGCATGCACGACGGCATCATCGGCCTGGAGCGGGCGCGGTCGCGCATCGAGGCCGACGACCGGGAGAACGCGAAACGGGGCATCACGATCAGCGGCGGCGTCACCGAGTACGCCGGCGAGAACGCCGCCGCGCTCATAGAGCGCGCCGAATCGCTGCTCGTCCACGCGCGCGAAGCCGGCCCCAACCACTTCTGTCAGGACATCGACATCTTCTAGGTCGGCCGTCGGCGCGGCAGTTTTCTAGGGCAACTCCTCGACGAGCAGCCACACGCTGCGCGTATCGCGCCGCTCGCCGCCGCCCGCCCCGAAATTTCCCTGCTCGCGGCTCGCCGTGCTCTGCGCGCTGCCGCCCAGTTCGATCCACTCGCCGAGCCGCCCCGAGACGGTGGTCGCCAGCCGCTGCGTATTCACGCTCCCGTAGCTGCCGCCCGGCGTATCGAACTGCGGGCTGATCTCCAGCGTGACGCGGTCACCGACGATCTGCGGCACGGCGTAGAAGCCCTGCCCGATATCGCGATAGACCACGCTCTCGGCGAGCGCCGCCCCGTTCGGCCCGACGACGATCTGGCGCAGCGCCAGCGGCAGCGACTGGCCGACCTGGATGAAGGCGCGCCCGCCCTCGATCACCTGCACCATCTGGCTCGCCCGCAGATCGCTCGCGCCGCGCGCCTCGTAAGCGCCGGCGGCGACGCGCGTCTCGCCGCGCCGCACCTCGATCCGGGTGCCGCCCGGCGTCCGGCCGTCCGGCTGGACGATGCGCGCGTGCTCGCCGAGCGCCACGCGGCCGCTCACCTCGACGCCCTGCTGCCGGCTTTCCGCCGCGCGCTCCTGGCTGACGCGGATCAACAGGCGGCGCTGCGGCGTGTCGATGGCGGCCAGCGCCGCCTTGATCTGCTCTCGGTTGGCGCGCGAGGCGCGCAGGATCAGCTGGTTGTTCATGCCGGATAGCGTGCCGCCCGGCTCGACGAAAGGCTTGATCGCAGGCAGCACCTGATCGACGGTGCGATGGCGCAAGGGAATGATCTCCATCTCCTGCTGGGCGAAGACCGGCGCGCAGAGGCAGAACAGAATGAGCGGCAGGAGGTGGCGCATGACGCGGCTTCCGGGATGGCGACGGTCTATCTTGCCCGCGCCGGGGACGCCCTTCAAGCGCCCCGGCCGGCGTTCAGCCGAGGTGCGGCAGGGCGAGGTATTCGCGCGTGCGCATCTCGGTCAGCCGGCTCGCCGTGCGGAAGAACTCGCTGGCCTGCGTGCCCTCGGTGTAAAGCTCGTCCGGCTCGCAGGCGGCGGTGGCGATCAGCTTGACCTTGTGGTCGTAGAAGATGTCGACCAGCCAGGTGAAGCGGCGCGCCTCGGACGACATGCGCGCCGACATTTTCGGAATGCCCGAGAGCAGCACCGTATGGTAGCCGCGCGCCAGTTCGAGATAGTCGTTCTGCGAACGCGGTCCGCCGCACAGCGCAGCGAAGTCGAACCAGATCACGCCGTCTGCCTGGCGCTGCGTCGGAATCTCGCGTTCGAGCACCTCGACGGTGCCGCCCGCCTTCCCCTCGCCGCCCGCCATCGCCACGAAATACTCGGCCATTTTCAGTTCGGCGGCTGCGTCCGCCGGGTGGTGGAAGATGTCGAGCTGCTCTAGCGTGCGCAGGCGGTAATCGACGCCGGCATCGACCTCCAGCACGTCCATCTCGCGCTTGATCAGCGCGATGGTCGGCAGGAAGTTCTCGCGCTGCAGGCCGTTCGGATACAGATTCTCGGGCGGATAGTTGGACGTCATCACGAACACCACGCCGCGCTCGAACAGCGCCTCGAGCAGGCGGCCGAGGATCATCGCGTCGGCGATGTCGGAGACGTGAAACTCGTCGAAACAGAGCAGGCGGACTTCCTGCGCAATGCGCTCGGCCACTTTCGCCAGCGGATCGCTTTCGCCCTTCAACTCGTTGAGCTGGCGATGGATGCCGTGCATGAAGGCGTGGAAATGGATGCGCCGCTTGCGCCGGTAAGGCACCGAATCGTAGAAGCAATCCATCAGGAAGCTCTTGCCGCGCCCCACCCCGCCCCAGAAGAACACGCCGCGCGGCGGCTGCGGCGGCGAAAAGAGACGGCGCAGCGCGCTGCCGCGCGACACCTTGAAGGACAAGAGATCGTAGTACAGGCGCTGCAGGCGCTCGGCCGCCGCGCGCTGCGCCGCGTCGGCCGTGAAACCGCGCGCGGCGAGAACCGCCTCGTAGGCGTCGAGCATGCCGCGCTCGGGGACTCTGAGTGTTCGGTGAGGCATCGAGAATGTTCCACTGCGCGGGAAATCCCGCCTAGTTCCTGAGTTGCGGCTAGCCAAGCCGGTCGAGCGGACTCGCCACGCCCCGACCGCCGCGATTGAGGACGTGAGTGTAAATCATCGTGGTCGAAACATCCGAATGACCGAGCAGTTCCTGCACGGTGCGGATGTCGTAGCCCGCCTCCAGCAGATGCGTGGCGAATGAATGCCGCAAAGTGTGCGGCGAAACCGGCTTGACGATACCGGCACGCGCTGCAGCCGCTTTGACGGCGCGCTGAACCCGCTTTTCGTCGACATGATGGCGACGGATGGCGCCGCTGCGCGGATCGCGCGAATGGCCAGCCGCCGGGAAAACATACTGCCAGCCAAAAGCGCGCGATGCCGCCGGATATTTGAGCGCCAAAGCATCCGGCAACCACACATCCCCGCGCCCAACCGCCAAATCCTCATCGTGCAACTGTTTGCGGCCGGCAATTCGCAAGCGCAAAGGCTCCACCAATTGCGTCGCGATCATGGTGACCCGATCCTTGCCGCCCTTGCCATCGCGCACGATCAACTCCCGACGCGACAGATCGACGTCCTTGACGCGCAGCCGCAAGCCCTCAAGCAAACGCAAGCCGCTGCCATAGAGAAGGCGAACGATCAGCTTGATCTCGCCTTCATCGATTCCGTCAAGCAGCGCAACCGTTTCCTCGCGTGTCAGCACCGTTGGCAGCCGGGCCGGCTTCTTGGCGCGCGTCACGTTATCCAGCCACGGCAATTCGATGTCCAGGACTTCCCGATAAAGGAAAAACAATGCGCTTAAAGCCTGATTTTGCGTCGCCGCACTGACGTTGCGCTCGACAGCGAGCGAAGACAAAAAAGCCTCAAGCTCGGACCGCCCCATTTCTGCCGGATGGCGCTTGCCGTGAAAGTAGATGTAGCGCTTGACCCACCCCAAATATGCCGTTTCAGTACGCATGCTATAGTGCTTGACACGTAAACGCGCACGCACACGATCAAGCAATCGCGGCGAATCCGGCGAGGCGTCGGTAGCAGAAAGGGTATTGGACATGGCAAGCTCCTGCAGACAAACCACTGTATTAATATACAGTCACTTAGCCAAAAACACCAGATTATTGGTCAGTCCAATAATCTGTTTACTTCCCGTTTTGTCGTCGACATCACGTTATGCATCGGAGTAATCACTGTGGCTAATCGTAGCTATCTCTACTCAACCAACGTCATTCCTGGGCCGAACGCCAAGGCCAACGGTCGCAAGCTGATTGGCATTTCGGAGTGGAACTACGATATACCAATCATTTTTAAGCTTCTTCTCTCCGGCAACCCAAAAACCTGCCTTTCTTCGATTTGGAACAACCCGGAGGAAATCGCTCTGATAGGTGATTACTCTTCTGGCGTGAAAAATCTTGAAGGGTTCTTGTCGCAAATAGATCTTCCCGAAGCTCAGGACTTGATTGCCGAAGCCATCGAGTTTTTGAACAAGCCAGGGAACCAAAACCAATACTTCGTTTTGGAGTGCGGCGAAATTTTCGACATGGGTGACACACCGCTTCTTGAGCAGAACCTAGTGCTCCTCGAGGAAGTAAAAAATCTCCAGCCTGAAGTAGAACAGGCGTTGCAGTCTTTGGTGCCGCCCCCTGTCGTGCCACCTAAACCAGTTGGTTTCTTCTCAAAGTTGTTTGGCCGTACTCCAGAACCTCCGAGCCCTGCGCATGATTTGATGAAACCTATCTATCACCTCGGGCTCGGAAACTGGTCAAACATCTTGTACTTCGACTTCACCAATGCATAACAAGTCCGTCAACCGGACCGTCAAAAAGCTGCGCTTTCTGCCGTCCGGTTACGTCCAACGTTAGCCGTCTGAGAATGCCGCTCTTCAAGTATCTACATCCAGATCGAATAGATGTTCTGCTGGGGCAGTCCATCCGATTTTCATCGCCTGCGGTATTGAACGATCCGTTTGAACTGAAACCACATCTTGCGGAACTGGTATCACCGGAACATATGGAGGCCCACATAACTCGGGTTCTCCCCGAGCTTTTGCGCGAAGAATTGGCGAAGCTCCCTCCGAAGGCTCGAGCGCTAATTTCTGTGGAAGCGCTACATGAAATCCTTCTCCGTCAGCTTCCTGAGGCAAAGCGAAATATTCAGGGCATGGCTGAACTGCTGATGCCGAAACTGCAAGAAGTTATGGCTCGCAAGTTTGAAGAGTTGATTGGTATCTTGTGTTTGTCGGAGTCAGCCGAAAACCTGCTTATGTGGGCGCACTATGCAGATTCTCATCGAGGGTTTGTAATCGAGTTCGACGAACGCTCTCCATTCTTTGATCGTCGGGTGAATCCCGAAGATGAATTTCGTCACCTTCGAAAGGTTTCATATAGCCCTACGAGGCCATCGCTAACGCTTGCGGATGTTGACGACTTCGCGCCGTTCATGACCAAGGGAACCGATTGGAAATATGAAGCCGAGTGGCGAATGATCGTACCCCTTGATACAGCATCAACAGTTATTGGTGGAGGGCCGCATGCGGTGCACCTCTTTGAATTTCCAGCTCAAGCGATAACCTCAGTTGTACTTGGCTCTCGAATGTCTGCGCAAAGGAAGGAAGACATCCGGCAAATTCTCGCTGACTCCCCGTACTTCAGCCATGTGCGCTGCGTGGAGGCAGAAATCGATAATGAACATTATCTAGTGCGGGTGCCGCGTGCCGACGGCTAACCCGGCAGTCAACCGGACCTGCGCGAAAAGCCGCGCAGGCCGGTTACTTTGAACGTTAGACACATCCCAATGGCCGCATTGCTACACGAGGTTTGGAAAGAGCAGGATGAGGAAGGGCAATGGTTACCTGGGCTATGTTTGGCGGGGCCAGATGGGGAGGGGTTTCGGGCGCTATTGAATCCCAATGCTCAGCTGGTAACGAAGTTCATTGCATCATGTCACTTTGATGCAATGTCCAAGTATTACGAGATCGTTGGTTACGAAAAATATGTCAATGAAGAACCGTGGTCACATGAGCCATATTCAGATGAGGAGGCTGATCGCCAAGCGCATCGATAGTCCAAGTTCGCGTGCTAAACGCGCTTCGGTTCCTGCCATGGAAACGTGGCCTTAGCTACCAAGTGAAGGCTACGGCACAAAAAATCGTCTAACCATGCAATCGAGAGGGACGTCCGCAAGCTGGCGCTTGCGGTTCCCTCCGCCTTCGGCTCCGGCCGCCCCTCATCTCCACGTTAGAGATCACAATGATCCGCTGGCCCACTCTTTCTATCTATGCAGCATGCTGGATATTGCTATCACCACCGGCAGCTGCTTCAGACTGTGACCGATTACAGTCCGGTAGCGGAAGTTGGTCTAGTTGCATAGCTGCCAACCAGTTTCGAGAAGCTGATGAGAAACTGAATCTCTTCTACGGAAATTTGATACGAATTCTGTCGAGTGAAGAGACCAAGACCCAGCGCCAACGCCTAATCCAGTCTCAAAAAACATGGCTACGGTATCGCGAACAGTATTGCCAGTTCGCATCCTCTACATGCAGCGGTACTCCCCAAATTTGTGATTCCGTGTACGAAAATTGCCGAGCTCGGCTAACTGAAAGCCGAGCCGAAGAAATCATTTCCTTCAGCGAAAAGTGGCAGTGATCTCTAACATCGCACTCAAAATCGCTCCCTGCGGTCGCTTGGACACGCCGCAAGCGGCGCGCCATTTAGTTCAACGTTATGCGACTTAGAACCTTTCTCTCATTCCTCTTCGCGGTGCTGCTAGGCGCGGCAGTAGCAGTTGTAATCAAGGTTGGCTTTGCGCTCCCTGGCGTCCTGCCAACCAGTGACATATTCATGTTTATCCTTGAGTCGCCGCTGGGGCAGTTTGCTTTGGTCGAGCGTGGTGGTGAGGGCGGCGTTCTTCTTGCCATTGCAATTCGTGCTTTCGCCTTTAGCGTCACAGCGGGGATTATCGCCGGCGCGGCACTCAGAAAGCTCAGATTCAAGCGTGCTTTTTGCTATGCGGCACTTTGGGTTCCACTTGGGAATATTGCCATTGGCTACCTCACCCTATCTGCCGCATCCGCATCCAACTCGGAGCAAGTGTTTGCCATGCAGAAGAACTTCGGCCAGTTAGTCTGGACGGACCTATGGGTCTTCGGTTGGTATTTCCTTGCACTCTATGTTTCGTTCATCATTACCAGTCGCATAACACTGCGCTCAACCGGACCTGCGCAAAAAGCCGCGCAGGCCGGTTAGCTCTTCGTTAGGCCTCTCGCAAATGACAAACAGCCTCAAGAATTCGAAGTTCGATATTGTGTTTGCCGGTCTATCAGCAGCCGCCTTACTGGAGCGCGCTATTCGAGGCATATTCTTTTCCGAGGCTTCGAGCTTCGTTCGTGGCAACCGCACACCCCGTCTATTTACGGGAGAATCTGCCACTTTGATGGGATTGCTTTACCTTGGATTTTCGTTTGTCTTCATCGGCTACTTGTTGCGATTTAGCCGATGGAAGGCTTTGCTTTTTGTGGGGCTGTTTTTGTCTTGGTTACTCATCTGCGTCGCAGTACTTTGTTTATAAACGCTCGGCTGTCCTGACCATGATTACGAACAACTTCAAAATACTCACTATTTTCTCCAGCCGGCCTAACCCTGTGGTCAAGGTGCTCCCTTCGGTCGCTGGGACGCTGCGCGATAAAGCGCCGCGCAGCGCCCCTTACCTTGAACGTTAGGCATTCAAATGAAAATCTGGCGTGGACAACCTGACAACTTCCAACCCTTTCCCCTGTCGCCCAAGGAAAAGGGGCACATTTGGTTGGCTTTCTCCGGCCTTAGCTTCCTCAGTGCGGCAAATTCATACATGTGGCCAGCATCAAGTGCAGCCACCGGGCGTTGGGCATGGATTCACAACATTTTTTATAGCCAATTTGGCTCCTCTGGTGATCTCGTTCTTTACGTTGTAGCGGGAAGCGCATTCCTTCTTGCAGCTTTATCTCAGTACGGAAAAGCATCCGTAATAACGAGTAAATCTCAATGAGTAAAGCTGCGTTGCCTAACATCCCACTCCAGCCGACTGTCAAAAAGCTACGCTTTTTGCCGTCAGCTGAGCTAGCACGTTAGAGGCTTCATGCTCAAAGCCCTCGCATACGCAGTGTCGATAGTTTTTCTCAGTACTTCCTTGGTTGAGGCTGCGCCTAATTTCTCCGGCTCTTGGTCGGTTGATCTTCGCTCTGCGGAAGAAAAGAAAAATAATGTCGAGTGTGGTGCCGCCACCTTCGATCTCGCTCAATCCAAAAATGAAATCATTGGTAATCACACTTTTGCCACGCCTGGCTGTGGCCGGCTCAATGAGGGTGGCGAAGGCACGGTCAAAGGCAAAGTGAAGGGCAGCGTTGCAACCCTCACTGTTACCAGTGATCGCAATGGCGCTGTCTTCGTTGGCACTGCCACAATGCAGGGCAACACAATCAGGTGGGCTGTTTCTAAGCAAATCCGTTCAGGCGAGCCTGAAGGTGACGCGCCGCTTGTCTTGCAAAAGGGAGTGCTGATTCGTGCAGTCAAGTAGCCACCACGCCTCTAACCCTACAGTCAAGCGGACCGCCACAAGCTGTGCTTGTGGTTCCTTCCGCGCTTCGCGCTCCGGCGTCCGCTTACTTCCACGTTAGGCACCATGGTTACTCCTCACGATTTCAAAGCTTTTTGGGAAGCTAACGGGGGCGAACTCACAGCGTTCCCGGAAAGTACATTTGTCGGCGTTAATATTTCGCAGGAAGCAAAAACGTTTCTCAGAAACGCCGGAATGCCGAGCAGTGCAGCCCCCTTCTTGACGTTTAATGCTCCCAAAACCGGCTCGCTGCCAACCGTTGCGGAAGCATGGGGAGTAGGCGACAAATTTAGCCGCCACTACATTATCGGTTTCAATGGCTCGGGCGATCCCATAGCGATTTCACCCATGGGACCAGTCGTCTGCCTCAACCATGATTTTGGTTTTGCTGAGGTATACATCAACCAAGATATTTCTGTTCTTGCCGAGACGCTACTGCAATGTAGCCAACTGATTAAAAGAACCCTAGAAATTGCTGGTCCGGGAGCTTATCTAAATGGTCTAGTACCAACGAACCTCAAAACTGAATTCATCGAATTTCTCCAAGAAACCGACCCTCTCGCGCTACACAACGACGCAATGTGGGCAGTAGAAATCTCAATGTGGGTTGCGTAGCTTCAATGTCCAAGCGCAATAGAAACCAATTAAATCATCGCCTAACAATGCGGCCCAGCGGACAGTCCGCCAGTTGCGCTGTCCGACTGCCGCTGACCTTCGTTGTTAGGCGTTGCTCATGAGCAGTCATACCAAGACATCTATCCGCCTGATCTTGTTTGTCCTATTTGTATGGCTTTCTCGTCATTTTTTTGCACTTATGGAAATTGATAGCTGCCTTGACGATGGAGGTACTGTCCAAGATGGTATTTGTATTGAAAGCCGTCATGGCCAATGGGCACTTGCGTCAGAGCGCCCATTTCTGGAGTGGCTAATCTCGCTGGGCACTCCAGGTCTAATCGTTTGGGTTATTTCTTTCTACGCGCTACGAGCAAAACAAAACGCATCATGACCCACACCAACTTGCCTAACATCCCGCTCCAGCCGACCGTCAAAAAGCTGCGCTTTTTGCCGTCGGCTGAGCTTGCACGTTATGCGTCTTCCGTAACTCAACGCAAACCGCTTTGTCATGCGCCAACTCATTGAATCGCTATCTTGGTCCTCAGGCTTCTTTATGGTGGCAGCTGTATCAGCTGTTCTCGCACTTTTTACCGGGCGCCTACAGCCTGCCGCTCTGCGCTGGTCCGCCTGCGCCCTCGTCCCTGCCGCAGTTTCCTACTGCTTGTACTGGTCTCCTGTTTGGCTGGGCGCTGAGTACTCTATCTCCGAGCATTCATCTTGGTCTGGCGTCTTTCTGTTTCCGTGGTCGTTGGTAGGCGCCTTGGCGTCAGTCGCAGTCACGGCTGGTGTCCGTCAGCACCTCAAGGCTAAGCATGTCCAAGATGCATAACCCGCCGCTCCAGAGGGACGCTTCGCCGGCAAGCCGGCTTCGCGCCCCTGAGCTAGCACGCTGAGCCTCTACTTCCTATGCCTAAGCGCCCGGTGACTACTACGCACATTAGTGCTCGCACCAAGTGGCTTGTCGTCACCGTCTTCGTCGCGGTTGGCCTTGCTGGGCTTTACTTCGGAAATCCTGTTCAACGGTTCCGCGAAAGCGAGAAGGCCTCATGCAGAAACACGTGCTCAAAGCTCAATAAGGCACCTCGCTTAGTTTCGCACTTCGCCACTGGCATGGTGGCGCCGGGAAAGTTCGACGGCCCGTGGAGATGTGAGTGCTATTAACTACTCAGCGTTCTGCCTTTGTCACGCCCGCTCCTGTCGCTATGGTTCGCGGTGGTGGAGTGCATCTGCAAACTCAGGCGCAGTCTGCCTTTTCAGGTTCACTTATCGGGCCAGTTTTTGGTTATTGCTGTGGCATGTTGCTCCGAGGCCCAACCCATCATTCCACCGGACCTGCGCGAAAAGCCGCGCAGGCCGGTGAATTCAAACGTTAGGCATTTCACACCACAGGAGTGACAGGAATGGACTCGGAAGGCCCAAACATCACAGACGTCACGATAGCGTTTTCGAAGGCTGTCTTCGGAGCTGCTGGGGCGATCTTCACACCATTAGGTCCTGCGGCGCCGTTTGCGGCCGAGCTGATCGGACTTGGCATTCCTGGGCAACGTGTTGATGTTCTTGAGCAGCGCATTGCTCGCCTTGAGACGCTATTTACGGCCATCGTTAACTCAATGCCTGACCAACTTAGGCCGAAAATTGACCACAATGCGTGCGATTTTGTGATAAAGCGCGTGGCAAATATTCCAGACAACGAGGCTACCCAAGCAATACAAGAATTGCTCAACGACGGTGACTCTACATTCAACGCGCTGGGTACAGAGGATCGCTTCTTCACCCTAACGCAGATACATCTAAACGAGAAGGGGAAAGCCGTTCAGGGAACGCAACGAGTAACTAGCGCGTTGCAGATTGCTCTTCTCAACAAAGCTCTTTCGATACCAACCCTTCAAGAACGCGGCGGGCACTATTTCGATCTTGGTGTTCTGTTTGGTGCTGCTGGAAAGCATGTCGAATCAATTGAAGCCTATCTGGCCGCAATTTCGAACAACGATCCAAATCCCTCTTTATGCTTCATGAACATTGGAAACCGCTTTCAAGCCATGAACATGAACGAGCAGGCTCTAACGTCATGGGAAAGGGCAATCGAGTTAAATCCACGCCAATGCTTGGCGTACCTTTATGCTGGCGAACGATACAGGCAAATTGGTAAATACAAAGAAGCCTATGTTCGACTCAAGTTCTATGTCGACTTTATTGACGAAAACAACATATCTGAAGACTCCAAGTATTACTTTGCGGAAAGGTACAAGGCCGCGAAAGAATTCATCGCTGAGAAGATTTCTCTGAGCGGAAGCCATGCCTAATCCTACGTTCGACCTCGCCCCCGTCGGTCGCTGGACGCTACGCGACAAAGCCGCGCAGGCCGCTTGTTTTCACGTTATGCGGCACCATCACCGAGCACTGTAGAGAATGGCTGAACTGATCGAACTTGAAACCGAGCGACTTCGCTTACGCCAGTGGAAGCTTGCTGATCGTGAGCCCTTCGCCGCGATGAATGCAGACCCAAGAGTCATGGAGTATTTCCCCGCAGTGCTCACGCGCGCAGAGAGTGACGCGATAGCCGATCGTTGCCAATTGCTCATCGAAGAACGAGGTTGGGGCTTCTGGGCCGCTGAGTGCAAGGCCACTCATGAGTTCATCGGGTTTGTCGGCCTGCATACGCCATCTGCTGAACTTCCATTTTCACCTTGCGTCGAGGTTGGGTGGCGCCTTTCGTTTCTTCGATGGGGTAAAGGTTTCGCTTCAGAGGCAGCAAAGGAAGCCCTTCGCTTCGGCTTCCATTCGCTCGGGCTAAAGGAAATTGTCTCCTTTACGGCTGTCGGCAATCTCAGGTCTCGCGCCGTAATGGAACGCCTCGGCATGCGGGAGTCTGGAACGTTTGATCATCCACACGTACCCGAAGGGCTCGGTCTTCGACGTCATTGCTTGTATCGTCTTGCCCGTTAAACCCATTCCGCATAACCTGCGCTCAACCGGATCTGCGCGAAAAACCGCGCAGGCCAGTTAGTTCCACGTTAGCCATCATCAGGAGCGTTCGTGCAGAAGATCGATCTCAAGAAAGAGTTGAAACACCTCTACCAACCATCCACAAAAGAAGTGGTTCAGGTTGAAGTACCAACCTATCAGTTCCTGATGGTCGACGGTGAAGGTGACCCCAATACATCACAGGAATATGCCCAGGCAGTGGAAGCCCTCTTCGCCGTCTCCTACACGGCAAAGTTCATGGTGAAAAAGGGGGCGCAAGGAATCGATTATGCGGTCATGCCTCTCGAAGGACTTTGGTGGGCAGACGACATGTCCGTTTTCATCGCCAACGACAAGTCGAGGTGGAAATGGACAATGATGATCATGCAACCGCACTTCGTGGCAACCGAAGTCATTCAGGCAGCCATTTCTGAGGTCAAGAGAAAGAAGGCACTTCCTGCCGTCGGCAAACTTCGGCTGGAAGCCTTTTCCGAAGGCAACTGCGCACAAGTGCTTCACATCGGGCCATTTTCAGAGGAAGGGCCAACGATTGAGCGCCTCCACAGTTTTATCGACGCACGGACGGGGCGAGATGGAAAGCACCACGAGATTTACCTGAGCGACATACGTCGTGCCGACCCAGCAAAATGGAAAACAATCATTCGCCATCCAATCAAGTGATGGCCAACATCTCATTCCACCGGAGCTGAACGAGAAGCCGCGCAGCCCGATGAATCCAAACCTTGGGGCGCCGCACGTTATAGAGGATGTATGACAAAGAAAGTCTTCTGGGACGATCCGTACGCGGCTTCGTATTCAATCTGCATCTCTTCGGTTGACTACACGATTGCTATCAATGCCCCTTGCTTGGATGGTGTCGACCTGTCATCCATCAAAGCGGGGGATATCGGTGAGCGCAACCTTTAAGCATCCGCCGTCCGACATGGCGTTCGAGAGGGACGCGCCAAAAGCGGCGCCCCTCGATTTTTCGTTAGACCTCTACCAAATCTATTAGCGCCCGCAAGGAAATTAACGCAATGGACATTCCAAGGATATTCAACATCACCGAAAGTGCGCACCGCATCCATAACCCGTTCACACCCGAGAAGTTCGCCACGCTCGGCGCGGCCTTGCGCCTGGAGCCAGAGGGCCGCGTTCTGGACCTCGGCAGCGGCTCGGGCGAGATGCTGTGTACCTGGGCGCGCGACCACGGCATTGTCGGCACAGGCATCGACATGAGCCAATTGTTCAGCGAGCAGGCGAAGCGCCGCGCTGAAGAACTTGGGGTCGCTGATCGCATCGAGTTCATTCATGGCGACGCCACGGGTTACGTTTCCGACGAGAAGGTCGACGTAGCCGCTTGCGTCGGGGCGACCTGGATCGCCGGAGGAGTGGCTGGCACCATCGAACTTCTTGCGCGAAGCCTGCGCGCCGGAGGAATCATCCTCATCGGCGAGCCCTACTGGCGGCAATTGCCGCCAACGGAAGACGTCGCCAAGGGGTGTCTGGCCAACGCGATCTCTGACTTCCTTGTGTTGCCAGAACTGATCGCATCCTTCGGCCGCCTCGGCTACGACGTTGTTGAAATGGTGCTGGCCAATCAGGACGGCTGGGACAGGTACGAGGCGGCCAAATGGCTCACCATGCGCCGATGGCTTGAAGCAAACCCCGCCGATGAACTGGCCCAAGAAGTGCAATCCAAATTGGCCTCGGAACCTGAGCGTCACGCGGCTTACACACGCGAATATCTGGGCTGGGGAGTGTTCGCGCTGATATCGCGACTCAGCCCCGGGCAGGCCTGACAATTCATTCACATTCATACCGGCGCCGCTATGCGGCGCGGCTTGACTCAGGCGCCAGGCTGAATAACCGGACATCATCTCCATGCTCAAAGTAATTGCCCAGGATTTCATCAAACCGGAACACATCGAGGACGTCATGCCTCTATACCGCGAGCTTGTGGAGAGAACCAAAGAAGAACCGCTGTGTATGTCTTACGATCTTTACATCGACCAGAAAGACCCGGGGCACTTCGTGTTCGTAGAGGAGTGGCCCGATCGTGCGGCTTTGGACGCGCACTGCAACACCGAACATTTCAAGAGGCTTGTGCCACAGATAGATCGGCATCAGAGGTCGCCTGGAACCTATCTGCTGATGGATGAGTTCCAGTGATATTCCCTGACAACCCATTCAAGCCCGCGCCGCTTCGTGGTGCGGTTTAATTCTGGCCTCATGCGCAATATCTCTCGCTCTTCCTGGTCCCCAACGACGTTCGCTGGCAGCTAGCCCGTCATTCGAAGCAATCTGCGCAAAAAATGCGCAAACACCCCAACCTCATGATAACAAGCATGAATACCGTATCCCGCAGGCCATTCCCAGCATGAAATGCCTTGTCGTAGTCGCCCATCCAGTTGCCGACAGCCTATGCCATTCCTTGGCGCGATCCGCCATCCAAGCGCTGACCGAGGCCGGACACGAAGTACAGGTGGAAGATCTCTACGAAATCGACTTCCAGCCTTCGCTCGCCGCCAGCGAACGCCAGAGCTATTACGATCCGCCTTTTGATTCGTCGGCCACGCAATCGCAGATCGAGCGGCTGCTTTCGGCTGAAGCCCTCGTTCTGGTGTTTCCTACTTGGTGGTTTGGCTTTCCCGCCATCTTGAAAGGGTGGTTCGACCGCGTCTGGGCTCCTGGCATCGCCTACGACCACGCCACCGATCTTGGCCCGATCAAGCCCAGACTTCACAACTTGCGGCGAGCGCTTGCCATTACCTCGCTCGGCTCGCCGTCGTGGGTGGACCGCCTGCTGCTGTGGCAACCCGTAAAACGGGTATTGAAAACTGCACTCCTCGGCACCTGTGCGCCCGCGTGCCGGTTTGAAATGTTGTCGCTCTACAAAGCCGAGCGTCTTTCCACCAAGGACGTCGATACATTCCGTTCACGTATTCGGCGAGCGCTTGCCAAATGGTCGTAACTCTTCCAGTTTTCTGGAAAACTCACTGCCCCAGAGGGAGGCTGCGCAGGCAGGCCGGCTACGCGCACCTGAACCAGCGGGTCAGACCTCCTCATCAGGTAAGCATATGGAATTTCTTGATCATCCTGTAGTTCTGATTTTGGTCGGGGTGCTTAGCATTCCGGTTTATACGACTCTCGGGAAGATGTTCTGGGGCGAAGAATTTGAATCCCTGGGGGAGGCGATCAGGTTTCTGTTCACTCCAGACATCTACTCCTTTTTCAAGGGGCGATTCTGGGACGATTGGTATGCAAGCATCAAATTTAACGTGTTCTTGTTTTTGTGCTTTGGCTGGGTTGCAGCCATAACAGAGTTACTGGCACGGCACGTCCTCTAGCGTGCTTATCCAGTTTTTCATATAACCAAGACTTAAGGTGACGCCCACCAAATGTTTGAAATCAAGACCATCGCGCTCTTCCTCGTCACCGCCGTCGCGGAAATTGCCGGCTGCTACCTTCCCTACCTCTGGCTCAAGGAAGGCAAGAGCGGCTGGTTGCTCGTTCCGGCAGCGCTGAGCCTCGCGCTTTTCGCGTGGCTGCTCTCGCTTCATCCGGCGGCGGCTGGCCGCGTCTATGCGGCCTATGGCGGCGTTTACGTTTTCGTCGCCATACTGTGGCTGTGGCTCATCGACGGAATCAGGCCAAGCGTTTGGGATGCGGTGGGGTCTTTGGTCGCACTGCTGGGGATGGCGATCATCATGTTTGCCCCGAGGAGCACATAGTCACCCGCACTACCGGCTTCGCGGCCAACCCATCCCGTCCGCGGGCGCTACGTGGTAAAACCGTGCGGTACCGGCGAAGTCAAACCTTGCACACAAAAGGGCATCGATGCTGAAAGCAGTCGTACAGGAAGAAACGACAGGATGCGGAATCGCATCCGCTGCCAATGTCTTGGGCAAAACCTATTCCGAAATGAAGCGCATCGCCAATGCCATGGGAATTCACGCTGCGGATGAATCGCTCTGGTCGGACACCGAATACGTAAGACGCCTTCTTTCAAGCGCGGGCCTCGAAATCACTCCCGATGAAGTTCCATTTGAATCATGGAACGCGCTTCCCGATCTGGCGCTGCTGTCGATCAAACATCATCGGGAAGGCGGCAGGAATTTCTGGCACTGGGTCGTTTTCAAGCGGATCGACGGGCAGCCCTTTGTTCTCGATTCGGCCAGCTATTTACCGTCGAACGTCCGGACGGATTTCGACGCGATGCAGCCGAAGTGGTTTATCGAAGTAAAAACCGCGCGGTAAGCCGTCCGCCGTCACTCGCTTCGCTTGCTGAATGGTCAAAAGCGCCCCCGTCCTCCGCAAGCAAGCAGCCCCCGCACATCCCATCCCCCTCAAGCCCGAATCCCTACCAAACGCCCCCCCGGAACCCTCATGACTACCGACCGCGTCGAAAAACTGCTCGAAGACATCCGCCTGCTCGACGAAGAACGCTTCGAGCTCGTCCAAACCTTGCGCAAGCTCGTACTCGGCTTGGACGCATCCGTCTCCGAAGAAGTGAAATACGGCGGCATCCTGTTTTCCGCCGGCAAGCCGTTTTGCGGAATTTTCTCCTACGCGAAGCATGTTTCGCTCGAGTTCAGCGAGGGCGCTTCGCTTCCCGACGAACACAAGGCATTCGAAGGCGAAGGCAAGCTGCGCCGGCACATCAAGCTGGCCGCCGCCCAGGACATTGCCGCCAAGCATCTCCCCGCTTATCTGGCCTCGGCCTTCCAGGCGGCCACGAAGTCGTGAACGCCACGTTCGGGAGAGCAAGCGGAACGCCTTGCCGCGAGTGCAAGCCTATTGCTTGAAATGGGCATCGGCATATGCCGCTGCTCACCGTCCCCGACAGCCCCAAGAAGGATCCTATATGTCACAGACCCCGCCCCCCGTCGCGCTGGCCGCTTTCGACGCGCCGCCGCGAACGAAGCCATCGAACTACCCCGAACCGTTCGCCGCGCGCATGAGCGGGCGGGAAAAGCGGCCGCTCGGCGACGCATTCGGCTTGGCGAACTTCGGCGTCAACCTCACCCGCCTGGCTGCGGGCGCCGTTTCCGCCCTGCGGCACGCGCATACGCGGCAGGACGAATTCATCTACATCCTCGCCGGCCACCCCGTACTCGTCACCGACGAGGGCGAAACGCCCCTGGCGCCCGGCATGTGCGCCGGCTTCAAGGCCGGCAGCGGCAACGGACATCAACTTGTCAATCGCAGCCAGGAAGACGTTCTCTATCTCGAAGTCGGCGACCGCACGCCAGGCGACGCCGTCACCTATCCCGACGACGACCTGCAGGCCCTTGCAGGAAGCGATGGGAAATGGATGTTTCTGCACAAGGACGGCCGCCCGTATTGAATTCGCGCCGGCGGGCGACGAAGCCACGCTGCGGAATCGCGCAGCTTTCCCCGCCCGCGAAACCTCGCCGGAGACCGCGCAAGCCTACGGCCATGTCCGACCGCGCCAGGCACCCATGCGCCCCTCACGCCCTTCACGCCCTTCACGCGCAACGCGCTGAACGCGCACGGCCGCACGGCGGTCCTACTTGCATCGCGCGCCCAACCGGCAGAGCGATGGCCCGGGGCCGGCTCGCCCGAACCGCCCCCGGCGCTGCGAAGCGCAAGCCCCCCAACCGGAGGCTCGACGAACTGCAAGGCGAAAGCGCCACATGAATACGGCGCGAACGCCGCGTGCGGCACGGGAATCGCCCCGCCGCCCCGCAACTTCAGAGCCAAGCCAACAGCCCGACAGAAAGGAACGCCGATGAAAGCCCGCATCACCCTGATCACCCTCGGCGTTGACGGCCTGGAAAAGGCCGTGCGCTTTTATCGCGACGGTCTGGGCTGGCCGACCGAAGGCATCGTCGGCCGGGAGTTCGAGCATGGCGCGGTGGCTTTTTTCGATCTGCAGGCCGGGCTGAAGCTGGCGCTCTGGCCGCGCCGGAGCATCGCGCACGATAGCGGCCTGCCGCTGACGGCGGCGAGCGCAACCGAACTCACGCTCGGACACAACGTCGCGTCGAAGGCCGAGGTCGATGCCGTGCTGCGGCAAGCCCGGGACGCCGGCGCCGTGGTCGTGAAGCCGGCGCACGACACCTTCTGGGGCGGCTACGCCGCCTACTTCCAGGACCCCGACCGGCATCTCTGGGAAGTCGCCTGGAACCCCCGCCTTCTGCCGGGCGACGAAGGCTGATCGCGGCGAGAACCGGCGCGCGGATGGCGCCGCGTCGGGCCGGCCGTAGCTGAACGCCTGTTCGCCCGCCCCGCATCGCGCGACGCAGGCCGGCATCGGAGAGCCGCCGCCGGCCGGGCCGCGCAGCCGGACGCCACCTTATCGTCGCGGAGCGGCCGCATTTACCTGATCCGCTGTACTTTCTTTCCCATCCCCTTCTCATAAACTCGCCCTGGCGTCGGCGCCAAGCGCGCGCCTTTGAGCAAAGGCGGCCGCGTGTGCCGCACGCTTCGGCCGGCGAGCGGCCGCACCGGCGCGGCCTGCCGGCTCCCCGCCCGCTCCGGCGATCAGGAAACGAGCGCGACAGGCACCCGACGGAGGCATTCTTCGATGCGCGATGAAAAACACGCGACGGCACGCGGCGACAGGCGTCGCGGGCGTTTCGGCGGCCCATGAACAAACAGTTGTCGACCTATCTCGACGCGCTGCGCTTCCTCGCCGCGGTGGCGGTGTTCTTCGCGCACGCACCGGGCTTCATGGGCGGCTGGCTCTGGCAATTGGGCGGCGGCGGCCATCATGCGGTGGTCTTCTTCTTCGTCGTTTCCGGTTTCGTCATCTCCTACGTCACCGCCACGAAGGAAAAGGACGCCGGCACCTACGCGGTCAATCGGCTCGCGCGCATCTATTCGGTCGCCGGACCGGCCATCGTCCTGACGACCGCCTCCTACTACTTCATCGGCAGCGCCGACCCGGAAGCCTTCGGCAAACTCGAGGCGACCCTCTACGATCCGGTCACGACGCTGCTCTCGGCGCTCTTCTTCCTGAACCAGAGCTGGCGGGAAGTCATCTTCTTCACCAACGGCCCGTACTGGTCGCTCGGCTACGAAGTCCCCTACTACGTCTTCTTCGGCGTCCTGCTCTTCGCCCGGGGCGCGCCGCGGGCGCTCGGCCTGGTCGCCGTGCTGGCCGTCATGGGGCCGAGCGTCGCGCTCTATCTGCCCGTCTGGCTGCTCGGCGTGTTCTGCCACCGCTGCACGCAGCGCAAGGAACTGCCCCTGGCGACCACGCTCGGCCTCTTCGGCCTTTCGCTGACGCTCTTTTTCTTCGTGCTGCCGGGCGCCCTGCGCAGCCTCAACGCCGCGAGCGGCGAGTTCATTGCGCCATGCTGCGCGGGGCTGATCAACATGAATGCGAAAAGCTTCGCCGGCGATTACCTGATGGCCGCCCTGGTCGCTGCGAACTTCATCGCCTTCGCTCCGCTCGGCCGGCGCTACCGCGTTTTCGGCCCGCGTCTCGCGGGCATCGTCCGGGAACTGTCGTCGCACACTTTCTCGATCTACCTCTATCACATGCCCCTGCTCTACATCGCCAGCGCGCTCTGTCCGCACGACCGCCATCCGCTGCTCAACGCCCTCGCCTGCCTCGTCGTCGTCCCGCTGCTGATCTACGGTCTGAGCCTCCTCACCGAGAACAAGAAGCACGTGTTCCGCTTCTTCTTCCAACGACGGCTGGCCGCCCGCCTTTCCTGAGCGCGTCGCCTCCCTGCGAAAACTGAGGCCGCTCCCGCCACCACGGTTCGCGGCGCGGACGCGGCGAATTGATGCGGCCGGCGAAAACTGCGATCCTTGGCGCTCCCGAAAACCAAGCCGAAGAGCCGCCCCGCCATGCCCCGCATCCAGATCGACCTCCCGGAACACCTTCCCTTCGCCACCGAAATCGCGCTCTACCTCAGCCACATGAACTACGGCGGACATCTCGACAACGCGCTGCTGCTGAGCGTGGTCTCCGAAGCGCGCGCGCGCTTTTTCCAGTCGATGGGCTACAGCGAACTGAACGTCGAGGGCGCCGGCATCATCGTCGCCGACGCGGCGCTGCAGTACCGCTCCGAAGCTTTCCACGGCGAGGTGATGGTCGTGCGCATGGGCGCCGCCGACTTCGGCGGCAAGGGCTGCGATCTGCTCTGGCAGATGAGCGAGAAATCCTCCGGGCGCGAAGTCGCGCGCGGCAAGACCGGGATCGTCTTCTTCGACTACGCGGCGCGCAAACCGGCGGCCGTTCCCGAAAGCTTCCGCCAGCGCGCTGCCGGCTGAAGCGGCGGGCGGTGCGCCGACTGCGG
>Ga0066255_1001055_pt1 | contig 31920 bp, 26 predicted proteins | sample ThiBiot_750_biof_FD_71148 | JGI IMG/M metagenome (GOLD analysis project Ga0066255, IMG submission 71148) | Wastewater bioreactor microbial communities from Cape Town, South Africa - Thiocy_expt_750_biof (version 2) | ecosystem: Engineered > Bioreactor > Thiocyanate-remediating >... | reverse complement strand
CTCATCGTTGACCTGGCCCGTCGAGACGTCGGACTCCGCCATGGAGACGCGCGCGAGATCGGGCTCGTCGAGCATCGTCGACGAGGTCAACTTCCCGGGACCCGGATCCCCCACGCGCCGACGCCGGGCCCGGCGGGCGCGCTCGTGGTCCCGGTGATCGAGCCGGCCTTCCTCCGACCGACGATGACGCCTCCGGGCCTCGCGAGAGGCCGCGCTACGAGCGGTGCGACGGCAACCGATTCCACAGTAGACGTTGCCTCGATCGCATCGACGGCAGATCGAAAACAGCGCCATGCAGAGCGCGCAAATCGCAAGCCGTTGGTCGGGCACGTCCTCGCGGTGCGCCGACTTGTTGCCTTGGAGCTCATCTCGGGCGAATCTGCGTCGGTCGACGCGTCCTCGCTCGACATGGAAGGCCGGGAGTTGCAGCTCCTGGCCTTCGTCCTATCGGCGCCTGTACGTCGTAGCCGCCCGCCCTCGGCTCACGAAGTTTCCTGCTGCCGAACTCCTGGCCGCAGATCTTCCGGATCGGAGTGGCCGATCACACTGCTCGCCGCCGATCGTTGGTTCGACGATCTCGGGAGCCAGCAGGAGCTGAAGGCGTACGTTTGCGCGACGTGTGCGAACGTGGCTCGCGACCTCGGGCGGAGTCGCTCGCGGCAGACCGCTCGGAACGCACAGCTCGAGGAGCTCGACAGAGCCGCTGCGCTGGAGCCCAGCCCCGAAGACGCGCTCGATCGGAAGGAGCGCTCGAGCCAGCGCGTCCTCGAACGATGGATCAAGAGCTCCGCGTCGTATTCGTCCTCTACGAGCTCGAAGGGCGCACCGGTCCGGAGGTCGCCGAGCATCTCGCGATCCGGACCGGGACGGTCGCCTCGCGGCTGCGCAGGGCGCGCGACGAGCTCCGAACGGCGATCGCCCGTGTGCGCCAATCCGAGCGCAACTCACGGAGGAGTGGTCGATGAGGCCTTCGAATTTTTCCGCCGCGGCTTACCGACTCTCGCGGTGAAGATCCGTTTCTACCTCGTCTCGGCGCGTCCGTCCCGATTGTCTGCGCGATCGGTCTTGGCATGCACGTCAGTCATAAAGACGGTGGACGTCCCCGCGCCGGCTCGCCGTAGGTCGTGGAAGCTGGTGCGAGCGCGCCGAACGAGTTGTTGGGACAGAGAATCCGATGACAGTCGCGTCATCGAAGAGCAAGCGGGAAGGCAGCACGCATCGATGAGCGCCCTCGGGTGTCGCGCGGACTCAGCACTGCTGCAGCGTCCACGCTGCGAGATCGCCTCGTCGTCCCTTGCGAACGACGGCCGACATGCAGAATGGACGCGGGGGAACGCTCAACCGGAGGCGTCGGGTGCGCGGCATGAGCGGTGCCTATCGGTATCGGGTGAACCCATGAGTCATGCCGTGATGTCGAGGAGGCGCGCCGGTCAACGGCCAACGAGGCGGTGGTCGAAGCAGTGCTCCTATTGTGGGCGCGATGTCGGCGAGTACGAGTGGCGAGCGCTGAAGTTCATCGGCTTCCAGGATGATGGTGCGAGCGGCTGGCTCGAGCTCCGCAACCATCGATGTGGCACGACGCTGGCGGTCGCCGTCGAGTCGTCTTGACGGACGGTAGGTGTTGCTGAACAGCTCGCTGGCCATCCTGAAGGTGACCCTCAAGGCCGCGAAGAGGCAGCTCACGCTGCCGCACCTCGCGACTGAGGGGATGGCGAGCTTCGACACGAGCGAGCACGAGATCTCCTCGGACGAGGAGCCGAACAGCCTCACGCCCGAGGAGGTCCCCGCGTTCCTCGCCAAGTTCCGGGAGCTGCATCCCGAGCACTACGCGATGGTCTATACAGGCCTCGTGCCGGGCCTCCGTCCGTCATCGTTGCGCCCGCTACGACGCCTCGGCGCCGAAGCGGACGTTGACTGGAACGAGGGTAAGCTCCGCGTTCGCCGTTCGCATTCCCTCGGGGAGGAGGTCATGCGCACGACGAAGCAGAAGCGGCGCTACACGATCACGCTGCCGAAGGAGGTCGTCGACGTCCTCCGGCGGCACGTCGACACCCAGCTCGTCACGCCCGAGTAGAAAGAGAGCGACCTGTTGTTCCCCGCCGTGAACGGGAAGTTCCGTTCGCCGTCGGTGCTCGACAGGCCGCTCGACGACGTCGCGCTCGAGCTCGGCCTCGAGAAGAAGATCACCCAACGCGCCCTCCGCCGGACGTTCAACGACCTCGCGAGGGCGGCCGAGGTGAACGACGTGGTGACGCGGTCCATCTCGGGGCACCTCACGGAGCGCATGCGGCAGCACTACTCGTCGGTGAACGCCAGCGAGCAGCGGGAGGCGCGCGCAAAGGTCATCCGGCTCTTCGACCTCGGCCCGAACCCTGCGCCGGCAGCTGGTGAGGGAAGTGGTGAGGCGGCCCCCGCAAGTGGTGAGGGATCGAAAAAGGCCGGGTGACTCGTCGTCACTCCGGCCTCGCTTTTCTTACCGTTTTGTAGAGCGGGAGAAGGGATTTGAACCCTCGACGTCCACCTTGGCAAGGTGGCACTCTACCACTGAGTTACTCCCGCAACCTGTGACGCGTCACCGCGTCGACGAGGTGGATTAGTAGGCGAACCCTTTCGACTCGTCAACAGCTCATGTCGTCGGATTGATCAGATTTGCTCTTTCTCGTCGCGGCGCCGGCGAGGGACGGGGCGAGCTCATCTTTTCCGACGCCGTGCGGGTGGGGGCTCAGCGGCTGCTACGGTGGCTCGTCCGATGGCGAGGTTCGACTGGGATCGGCTCCGGCGCACGCGCCCGCTCGACGGCGCAGACGTGCGCGTCGATCCGGACGGCGGGCACTTGTGGGAGCGGCCGGGCGACGAAGCGCCGTTGCCGTTCGGGGGGCGGCGCCTCCGCAACGGCGTCATCGTGCGTCGCCGACAGGAGCGTGCGGATGGCGCCGCCGTGTCCGCTCCTGCGGACCTTCGCGACCGCCCAGCTCCGGTCGCCTCGCGCTCCAAGCGTACGGGACCGATCCGATGCCAGCGATGCGGGGCGGGGGTGTCCCCGCGGAAGCTGCTCCGGCACGCGCGACGCTGTCCCGCTGCGAGCGATCCGACGCCGAGCTGAGCGCGCACGCGCTACGCGCGGACCGTCAAACGTAGAAGCCCACGGCCGCGTGGCTCACGATCGAGCCCTCTTCGGGATCGACGGTCTGCTCGTAGTGGCGGACCTCGCCGCGCGCACCGGGGGTGATGGTGCGGAGGAGCGAGTACATCGGAGCGAGGCCGCACACGCGGCGCGTGTCGAGATCCGTCGAGACGTGCTGCCAGAACGCCTCCGCATCGAGGCGCTCGGCGCGTGCGAGCGAGTCGCGATCGATGACGCCGAGCCGTGACCGCTCGCTCTCGTCGAGCGGTCGCGCATCGCCGAAGCGCGGGCCGACGTGGGCGAGGTCGGCACCCGCGATGACGACGGCGTTGCGCCGGTCGATCACCTTGCGGAGCGCGTCGAAGAAGCGCGTGATGGACCTCGACCGCGCGGGCGAGTCCCCCGATTGCTGGTGCTCGCCGAGCCCCGCGAGGACGGGGATGATGCGGGCCTTTCGCGGGCCGAGCAGATGGCGGAGGAAGACGGCCTGGAACTCGAGCGAGTGCTCGCGCTTGTGGTTGAACTGATCGGCGTAGGGATCGAAGTCGCAGGCGGTGGCGATCGCGTCGATCGAGTCGACGTCGGCCTCCATTGCTCCGAGCGGCGTCGCGAAGGCCTTGCGGCAGAGCGCAAACGGCTGGCGCATCGGCGCATGGGACGTGCCGAGCAGCACGAAGGTGTCGGCGTCTGCGGGAAGCGCGGCGGCCAGTGCGTTGTAGGCCGCGCCGTAGCAGCGCGCGCCGCGCCAGGGATCGATGTGCGGAGCGACGAGGCCGACGAGCCTGGCTCCGCCGTTCTTCGGGCTTTTGGGCGGCGCCGGCGCCTTGCTCGTCGTCGGAGCGCCGCCGGGCGTCGCACCGTTCGTGCGGGCCTTGCGCTTCGAGCTCGGCACGGGCTCGCGCACGCCGAGGCACTCGACGTCGATGTACTCGGCGAGAGCCTCCGGGTCGTCGTGGTACGCACCGCCGGCGTGGGACGCCTCGCGCACCGGGGCCCCGGCGAACTCGCGCTCGATCCGGGCGCGTTCACGTCGGTACGGCGGGCCGTCGACGAAGAGGGCGTCCTCGAGCTCGGTCGCGAGCTTCACCACGAGGTCGACCGGGACGTCCTCGCCGAGCTCCGTCGTGGCCTCGCGCGCGATCTCCTCACACGTGCTCCTTCCGGTGAAGCGTCCGAGGATCGGTACGACCTCCATCGGAAGGAGAGCCTGCGACCCGACGCCCTGGGTGTCGCGGAGCAAGAGTGCGCGTCCGAGACGCCGATCCTGGACGATGACCGTCTCGATCGGACGAAGGCGTGGGCGGGACGAGGCTGAAGCCACGTTACGAATTTTAGCTGATAATTCGGAGTGGCCAACCGCGCTTCGACTATGAACAGGTCATGCGTGGACCGCGGCCTCCCAGCGCATCCTCGCGCTCATCTGGGCGCTCATCTGGCACCGCGTCCGCATCGGCGCCACTCCTTCAAGAGCTCCGCGCGCTCTACGCGAAGATCGACGGCGCGCTCGAGGGGTGGGGATGCGACGCGAGCACCGACTGCTGCCGCTTCGGGGTGACCGGACGCGAGCCCTATCCGACCGCGGTCGAGGTCGCCGAGCTCGACCGCGCGGTGAGAGCTCGCGGCGGCCTGCCGAAGCGGCGTTCGCTCCCGCTCGTGTCCTCTCATGCGCGCGGGGCAAGGCGGTCGCGACAAGCCGATGCAGACGACGGCGAGGACGAGCGGCGCTGCGCCCTCCTCGGCGATGAGGGCCGCTGCCTCGTCTATGCATCACGGCCGTTCGGCTGCCGCACCTTCTTCTGCGAGCGCGCGCGCGGACCCGTGGGCGAGCGCGCCGACTCCGGGCTCCCGCGCGAGACGATCACCGAGGTGGCGCGCGACATCGCCGCGCTCTCGGCTCGGTTCGCGCCCGCCGATCCCGGACCGCGACCGATCTCGCGCGTCTCGCGGGAGTGGCAAGCCCAGCGGTCGCGAGGCTGACCACCGACCCCGCGAGCCGCGAGCATAGAAAACGGCTGCGGATCGCCCATAATCCGGCCGTGCTCCCGGGATCCCTCCGACGGATCGCGCACGGCGCTCGCGCCGCGCTCGTAGCGCCGCCGCTCGTCGGCGCGGCGTACGTGGCTGCGCTCTCCGCGTGGGCGGGGATGCGCTCGTCGGGGATCGATGTCGACGTCGGAGACGTCGGCCGCACGGAGGCCGTCGAGGCGTTCATCGCGCGCAGGTTCCCCGCGGAGGTGACGCGGATGAAGATCGGCGTCGTCGCGACGGCGATCGCCCTCGGGCTCGTCATCGGGCTCGTCGCGGAGCTCCTCTTGCGGCTCCGGCACCCGGCGTCGAAGCTGGCCCGTCGCTCGCCGGCGGGCGTGCTCGTCGAGTCGGCGTTGCTCGTCGCCGCCCTTCACGCGGCGCTCGTCGGCTGGGCGATGGCCGACACCCCACAGCTCTATGCGGCGGGCTGGTACGACCAGGGTGGTCTGCGCCGGACCGTGCAGGTGATCGCGACGGACGCCCTCGGTCCTCGCGGGGTCGTGCTCGCGGCGCTCGTGCTCGCCATCTTCTACGTCCGCCCGGCACGGCTCGCGTACGTCGCGCGTCGGGTGGTGCTCGTCGCACGAAGTCCCCTTCGCACGCTCGCGGCTCGCATCGCGAAGACGAGCATCGCCCCGATCGCCGCGCTCGCGATCGCTGCGACGGGCGCGATGTTCGTGGAGGGGCCGCGCACGGCGAAGCTGGCGCACGCCGCCGGACCTGCGACGGGACCGGCGAGCGCGGCGGAGCCGGCGAGCAGGGCAGGCAAGCCGCTCAACGTCCTCGTCCTCGCGGCCGACTCCCTCCGCGCCGATCGCGTCGACCCGCGCGTCGCTCCCAATCTCACGAAGCTCGCTGCGCGGTCGACGCGCTTCGATCGCGCGTACGTCTCGCTGCCACGCACCTTCTCCTCGTGGGTGACGATCCTGACCGGACGCCATGCGCATCATCACGGCATCCGGTCGATGTTCCCGACGTGGGAGGAGCGCGCGAAGGACTTCGATGCGCTGCCGGGACGCTTCGCGAAGTCCGGATACGCGACGGGCGTCGTGAGCGACTACGCGGGCGACATCTTCGGACGGGTCGACCTCGGCTTCGAGCGCGTCGATACGCCGGCCTTCGACTTCCGCCAGATCATCCGGCAGAAGGTGCTCGAGCGCGAGACGCCGCTGTTGCCGGTGTTGCACTCGCATCTCGGCCGCCGCCTCTTTCCGGTGATGCGCGAGCTGAGCGCAGCCGCGGATCCGAGGCTCCTCGCTGACGACGTCGAGACGGCGCTTCGTTCGATGAAGGACAGCCCCTTCTTCGTCATCGTGTTCTTCTCGACCGCGCACTTCCCATACGCCGCGCCGGCGCCCTACTACGCGAAGTACACCGATCGCTCGTATCGAGGCCGGTTCAAGTACCACAAGCCGATGGGGCTCGGCCGTGCCGCCGGGATCGCGCCCGACGCCGCCGACGTCCGCCAGATCCAGAACCTCTACGACGGCGCGGTCACCGCCGTCGACGACGCGATGGGGCGCGTGTTGAAGACGCTCGACCGCCTCGGCCTCGCGGAGAGCACGATCGTGGTCGTCACCGCCGATCACGGGGAGACGATCTTCGACGCCGGGCGAGGGCAGGGGCACGGCGATCAACTCTTCGGTGACGAGGGGACGCACGTGCCGCTCGTCATCTACGATCCACGCCTCGGTGGAGGCAGGAACGAGCGCGCGATCGTGCGCGACGTCGATCTCGCGCCGACGCTCTACGAGCTCGCCGGCATCGAGCCGCCCACGGACCTCGACGGGCGATCCCTCGTCCCCGCGCTGCGAGGCGAGCCGATCGCGCCCCGCTTCGCCTATGCCGAGACGGAGCTGTGGTTCACGGAGGACATCCCCGGTCTGCCGCCGGCGCTGCGGATGCCGTATCCCGGCGTCATGGGGCTCACCGAGCTCGACGCGCGTCACAACGCCGAGATCGTGCTCCGCAAGGAGATGCTCGGGGTGACGCGGATGGCGAGGCATCGGATGGTGCGCGACGAGCGCTGGAAGCTGGTCTACGTTCCGACCCGCGCGGGCGTGCGCTACATGCTCTTCGACACGGAGGCGGATCCCGGCGAGCGCGAGGACGTCGCCGCCGCGCATCCGAACGAGGTCACACGGCTCCGCGCGGAGCTCTGGGCGTGGATGCTCCGCGATTCGACGATGGAGCAGCGGGACGGCTATCTCGTTCCGGTCCAGCGGTCGGAGCCGGCGCGATGACGATCGGACGCGAGCTGCTCTCGAAGCGAGCGCTCGCGGTCGTGCCGCGCGTGCTCGTTCTCGTCGCCGCCGGGGCACTGGGCGTCGTCGCGTGGCGCGTCGGTGGCGGAGCCGAGCCCCCGGCTTCGCCGCCGCGCCCGGCGAGCGCGGGATCCTCGAGCCCTTCGAGCACGGCGGGCGCCGGCGAGAACGCGCCGGTGAAGCCTGGTGACGGCTACGAGGTCTCGGTCAGGCTCGTCGAGATCGCGAACGGCGCGCGCTTCGAGATGCCGCGGGCCGACGGAGCACGTGCCGTGATGAAGGCGCACTGGCGCCAGCAGAAGCCGCCGTTCTTTCCCGTGACCGGCGACGCCGCGCGGTTCGTCACGACGATCGCGCTTCGGGCGAGCGCGTCGGAGATGCAGTGGGCGACGTCCATCGGGAACGACGGTACGTGGGTGCCCGACGCGCGTGTGTGGAACATGAACGAGGGCAGCTTCGACCAGCGCGAGGCCTTCGTCTCGCCGCCGCCCGGCTCGATCGCGTTTCGCGTGAACGTCCCGCACGGCGCGAAGCTCACGTTCGCCGAGGGGACGGTCAACGCGACCGACGAGGCGACGGTGTTCGCCGTCGCGGTGCTCGACAGCAAGGGCGCGCGTCACGAGGTCTACCGCCACGAGCTCCAGCCGAGCGCCGCGCGGCGGTGGACCGACGCGAGCTGCGACCTGTCCGCCTTTGCAGGTCAGGACGTCGAGCTCGTCCTCTCGACCGAGACGACGAAGGTGACCGAGTCCCCGGCCGACGCCCACAAAGCGGACCGTTCGCGCGAGCCGGTGACGTCGGGGAGGTCCTACGGAGGGTCGGGCAACGGCAAGCCCTCGCCTGACGCCGGCGTCGTGCGGGAGGACGCGCTCACCACCCCGAGCTCGCCCGTGGCGTTGTGGGGCAACCCCACCATCCTCGCGAAGACGACCCCGCGGCTGCCTTACAACGTCCTCTGGATCGTCGTCGACGCGCTCCGGCCGGACGTCATCGCGAGCTTCCACGACGACGCCGACGACGCCGCGAAGCACGCAGCTCCGCATCCGCCGCTCGAGGCGCTCCTGCCGAGGGTCCCCGGGCTCACGCCGGAGATCGACGACCTCGCGAGGCGAGGCGCTCGCTTCACGCGTGCGTACTCCGCCGGGACGTGGACGCGGCCGGGGACGCTCGCGATGCTCGCGGGTGCGCGCTCGAGTGAGCTCGGCATCGGCACGAAGGACTGGATCGTGACGCCGTCCGTGGCCGAACGCTTCTACGGCTCCGACCCGCCGCTCGTCTCGCTGGCGCTGCGACGGCAGCGGATGACGACGCGCGCGTTCGTGAACAACTACTTCATCGTCGGCTACGCGCCGGTCGGTGTCGACCTCGGCTTCGAGCGCGTCGACGACCACCGCTATCGCACGCGCGACACCTTCGAGATCACGAAGTCCGCGGCGCAGTGGATCGAGGAGAACAAGGACACGCGCTTCTTCGCCTTCGTGAACTTCAACTCGCCGCACGAGCCGTACGAGCCGCCGGCGAAGTACCTCGAGAAGGTGCCCCCGCCGCCGGCGGGACCGAAGGACGAGATCGCGCGCCTCTACATGGCGGAGGCAGCGAAGGACGACGAGGCGATCGGCGTTCTCATGCGCAAGCTCGACGAGACCGGCCTTCGCGATCGGACGATCGTCGTCGTCACCGCGGACCACGGCGAGACGCTCTCGTCCGCGCACGCGGGCACGAGCGGGCTCGACAAGATGCCCATCCGCTATCACCACGCGGCGAGCAACTACGAGGAGACGACGAAGGTCCCGATCCTGATCGTTGCGCCCGGCACGATCGCGCCGAACACCGAGGTGAAGGCGCGGGTGCGGAGCATCGACATCGCGCCGACCGTCCTCGATCTCCTCGGCGTCGAGCATCATGCTCGGATGAGCGGCAAGTCGCTTCTCCCGCTCGCGAAAGGGCAAGCGGATCGCGACGAGAGCGACGAGCGCGTCGTCGTGTCGGAGGGCCGAGGCTCGCGCGCGATCATGTACGGGCGTTGGCGGCTCATCGTCCGCGAGGGCGCAGCGCGCATCATCACCCAGGGCGACAAGACGCGGGAGGCCGAGGTCGAGCTCTTCGATCTCGTCGACGATCCGGGCGAGCGACGGGATCTCGCCCCGAGCAAGCCCGAGGTCGTCGCGGAGATGAAGGCGCGCCTCGAGGCGGCGCTGAAGAACGTCCCGGTCGCCGGTTCGTCCGAGCGCCAGGGGGCGCTCGCGCAGGCCGATGCGCAGAGTCCACCCATGCTCCGCCTTCGCTTCGCCGGCGGCCCGACCTCACGCCGGGCGTCGGGCACGATCGTGATCGGAGACGGCAAGACGAAGCCGAAGACCTTCGACGTGACTCCCGTCGAGCTCGGCCGCGACGCGTTCCGGGCCGAGCAGGGCAAGATCGAGGTTGCTCTCCACACGAGCCCCTCCGCGGCGGTCGGGTTCGACATCGTGATCGATCCGCCGAGCACACCGGTGACGTGGGAGCTGTGGCTCGACGACAAGCCGTGGCCGGAGGAGGGCGTCTTCGGCGGTCCGTTCGGTCTCGTCGCGCCCATCTTGAGGAAGGGCGTGGCGACGGACGAGGCACGCCTCGCGGCGCAGTCGATCGCGCTGCCGATGATCGACGCCCAGCGCGACGTCGGGCTCTTCGTCGCGCGCGAGCGTCGCGGTGGTGACGGCGAGCAGGGCGGGGCGGCGAGCGACGAAGGCGCCGAGGAGATGGCGCGGCTCCTTCGCGAGTGGGGCTACGCGCACGGCTCGAACGCGACGGCGAAGTGAGCCGCGCGCTCAGCCGCCGGGGAGCTCCTTCGGCTTGCAGAGCGAGGAGGTGGCCACCCGGTCGACGAGATCCAGCAGGCCGACCCGCTTCGGCTTGGCGGTAGCGTCGCGGACGTGCGCGCCGACGCGGCGCATCCAGGCGAGCTCGGCCTGGTCCATCGGGCCACGCGCGAGGGCACAGAGCGCCTCGTCGAGCTCGGCGGCGTTCTTGGGTCCCGTGAGCGTCACGTCGACGTATGGGTTCGTCATCGCGAACCGGTAGCAGTCCGAGGCGCGCGGCGCGGGCTCGGTCGACGGGACGAGCCGCGGATCGAGGAGCGTGCCCCAGCGCGTCGCCGTGAACCCGACGACGCCGGGGCGGTTCGGCCCGCCGAGGAGCGGGAAGACCTCGCGATCCGCGCCGGGATGAGCCGCGTTGTAGCGGAGCATCAGCGCGTCGAACGATGGGTCGGCGATGAAGGTCTCGAACGTCGGCCGGTGATGGCACGACACCATGAGGCTCCGCACCTTGCCCTTCGCGCGGAGCTCGAGCGCGGCGTCGACGATGCGACGCGGGGTCGGCCCGTTCCACCACGCGAGGCAGAGGACATCGACGTAGTCGGTGCGCAGCGAGCGGAGCGCGCGGTCGACCGACCATTCCATCAGCGAGGCCATCCGCGTGTACGTCTGGACGGCGACCACGATGTCCTCGCGGTTCGTGCGCGCGAGGTTGCGTACGCCGAGGCCGAAGTCCCGGCGACGGCGCGAGCCCCACAAGAAGAAGTTCACTCCGTGATCGAAGGCACGCTCGACCTCTCGGCCCGGGAGCCCGTAGCTCGATCCCAGGCCGAGGCGTCCGACCATCAGGCCGGTCTTTCCAAAGAAGCGCGGAGGGAAAAACGCGGTCACGGAGGGTCCGATGCCATCGCTCGCGACGCGGTTGCTCGACGATGGCGGGAGCGGTGAGAGCGCGCGCGTGACGCCCAGGACGCGCCTTCGCAAAGGTCGCCGCCCTGGCTCGATGGATCGTTCGACCACCGGGGTCAGCCTCTCGGGATCGCTCGCCGGGCACCAAATGCTGCTTGTACGCTCATCGCGGGGGCCACGAAGAACCCCGTTACGGCTGCGAACGAAAAATGCAGCAGGGGTGCTCGATGTTCCCGCTACGCGCGCTCGTTCTCGGATTGGCCTCGCTCTCGCTTCTCGCCCTCACGGGAGCCTGCACGACGGATGCTGCCGACGCCCCGCCGGCCGAGGCCACGTCGACGGTGCCGATCGGAGCCAAGTGCACGACCGACGACGAGTGTGGCGGTGGTCGTTGCGAGTCGAATGCGTGCGTGCCCGGGCGAAAGTGCACCGACGACAGCGAGTGCGGAGGGGCTCGCTGCATCGACAACGGCTGTGCTCCAGCAACGTGCGTCGACGGCGCGAAGAACAGCGGAGAGACGGACGTCGATTGCGGAGGGGCGGCATGTCCGCGCTGCGCGGCGGGCAAGGCGTGCGTCGAGGCGACCGATTGCGCGGACAAGGTCTGCGCCTCGGGCGTCTGTGCGCCGGCGAGCGCAACCGATGGCGTCGAGAACGGCACGGAGACGGACGTCGATTGTGGCGGCGGCGCGCCGACCGACGCGCCGAGGTGCGCCGACGGGCTGAAGTGCAAGGTCGGTGACGACTGCGTGAACCGCATCTGCGGCTCGACCGGGACCTGCACGCCGGCCACGACCACGGACGGGGTGAAGAACGGCAACGAGACCGACGTCGACTGCGGCGGCTTCGATGCTCCGCGCTGCGCGGAAGGCAAGGCCTGCAAGCAAGGCGAGGATTGCGACAGCCGCTTCTGCACCGATGACGTCTGCGAGCCGCGCAAGGCGGGCCGCAAGGACGGCGACGAGACCGACGTCGACTGTGGCGGCAGCCTCGCGCCGAAGTGCGACTGGGACAAGGCCTGCCTCGTCGACGCCGATTGCACGTCGAATGCGTGCAGCGGCACGAACAAGTGCCTGACGGGGCCGAGCTGTCGGGTCACCAACGGCGGTCAGACGTGCGGTCCGAACGGCGACGCCGACTGCTGTCGCTCACTAGCTGTCACGAACTACCCGCAGCAGGATGGCAAGACCGTCTACCTCGACAAATACGAGATCACGGCCGGCCGCATGCGTGCGTTCGTCGACACGGTCACTGCTGCGCAGGGCGGTGTCCCCGACATCAAGGGGTACATGGCCGCCAACCGGCCGGCACGCTGGCACCTCGCCTGGGAGGCGGTGCTGCCCTCGAACACGGGGCTCGGGAACCAGCCGGGCGTGATGTACACGATCGCGAACCCGACGCCGGCGCAGTCGCAGCCGCTCTCGGGCTTTCTCTACCCGGGCCAGGACGTGTACCTGTCGGTCCGCACCCAGACGAGCTGGAGCGTGAGCTCGGGGACCTACACGATCTACCCCGGCCTCGCGCAGACGTTCGGCGAATACCACTTCTTCCCGGAGTACAACCCCGAATACGCGGCGAGCCACGCGCTCAACTGCTCGAACGAGAAGCAGTCGTACGGGGTCGGGACCTACTGGATGCCGACCGCCACGATCCAGGCGATCAGCGCGAAGCCGCCCGAGAACGTCACAGGCAGGGCGTTCACGCAGGCCCAGATGGACCAGCGCGCGCTCAACTGCACGACGTTCGCGATGTTCGCGGCGTTCTGCGCGTGGGACGGTGGCCAGCTCGTGACCGAAGAGGTCATGCAGCATGTCGTCAACGGGCGAATCGGCTCCGCGGGCAACTGCACGAACGGCATCAACATGGCGGACGACAGCAGCAAGGCCTGCTACGCCGTCTGGTACGAGGCAGGCAGCGATGCGGACGACTCGGGTCGGATCGCGCCGCCGGGGCGGATCGCGGCCGACGTCGTGAAGATCGCTCCGAGCGACGAGGGATGGTTCGACCTCAAGGGCAACCTCCTCGAGACCGTCGTGAAGTCGAACGACCGCTTCGACTACAAGGGCTATGGCCTCGGCTACGCTAGCGTCACGCATCACAAGGCGCAGATCATGACGCCGCGCAACAAGGGCGGGTCGTTCGGCGCGCGCTGCATGCGCCTCAAGTGAGCCTACGGCGGACGAGCTTCCGGTCGGCCTCGGCCAGCCGCGAGCGGTCGACCCCGCCCCTCCGGTGGGAGGCTCTACTCGATGACCTTGATCGCGCCGATCATCGCGGGGTGGATGTCGCAGACGTACCCGAAGTCGCCGGCGGCCGCGAAGGTGACCTCCCCGGTAGCCTGATCGAGCGCGGTGTCGACGGGGTTCGGGCTGTCGCCGCCCCGAGCGGAGAGGGGATGCATCGTGAAGTCCCCCGGAGTCGCTCCGTTCGCGTCCGCGGCAAAGGTGACCTTCTGGCCCTTCTTGATCTGCATGCACCGCTCTTCGCGCTGGAAGAGCGTCGTGTTCCACTCGACGACGCGGCTCGCTCCTTCGGCGCTCCGGTCGGCGAAGCCGGTGCAGCCGTTCAACGTCGCAGGTCCTGCCTCGGCGTCGACGCGGCTGCTGCCGCCGTCGGTACTGCTGCCGCTGCTGCCGCTGCTGCTGCTGCTGGAGCCCCCGTCGTCCGTGCCGGCTGGGGTCGAGGTCTTGTCGTCCGAGCACGCAAACGCGGCCGCGGCCGCGAGGACGAGACCCGACGAAATCGAGGCGAGGCGCATGCTCATGTTCATCGCGCCAGTCTATTCGATCGGTTAGTGTGCAGCGCGTCACATGCGTCTCGCCTCCCTGCTCGGCCCCGACCTGAAGCAGGTCCTCAAGGAGGATCCGGACCAGGTTCGCGAGCTGCTCGGGGAGATCCATCCCGAGGATCTCGCCGACCTCGTTGGAGATCTCGACGCCGATGAGGCGGCCGAGCTGCTCGCCCGGCTCCCGGCCGAGGAAGCCGCCCCCATCTTCGAGCGCCTCGACGAGGAGGAGCAGGGCGAGATCGTCGAGGCGATGCCGCTCGAGAGCGTCGCCCACATCGCCAGCGAGATGGCGCCGGACGATCGCGCGGACCTCTTCAGCCTCCTGCCGGAGTCGGTCGGCGACGCCATCTTCGAGAAGCTCGAGGAGGTCGACCCCGAGGCGGCCGAAAACGTCCGCCAGATCGAGAAGTGGCCGGACACGAGCGCCGGTCACCTGATGACGACGGCGTACGTCTCGGTGAACCCGGAGGTGAGCGTGCGCTCCGCGGTCGACGCCGTCCGGGCGCACGCCGAGAACCACCACGAGAACGTCTACAACGTCTATGCGCTCGACGAGAAGAAGCGCCTCATGGGCATCGCATCGCTGCGCGATCTCCTGCTCGCGTCACCGCTCCAGCCCATCAGCGAGATTTTCACCACGAACGTGATCAGCGTGCCCCCGCTCGAGGACCAGGAAGAGGTCGCGCGGAAGATGGCCAAGTACGACCTCAACGTCATGCCCGTCATCGACGAGAAGGGCACGATCCTCGGGGTCATCACGATCGATGACATCGTCGACGTCCTCACGCAGGAGCAGACGGAGGACGTCCAGAAGCTCGGCGGCGTCGAGCCGCTCGACGTGCCGTATTTCCGTACGAGCTTCTTCTCGTTCATCAAGAAGCGCGGCGTCTGGCTCTTCATCCTCTTCTTCGGTGAGTTCTTCACCCAGACGGCGCTCCGCTACTACGACCCCGTCTTCGACGCGATCAAGGGCGCGGCCTATTACATCCCGCTCCTCATCTCCGCAGGCGGCAACTCCGGCTCGCAGTCCTCGACCCTGATCATCCGCGGCATGGCCGTCGGAGAGATCAAGATGCGGGACTGGTATCGGATCCTCGTCCGCGAGCTGGCGATGGGCCTCGTGCTCGGCCTGGGTCTCGGCCTCTTCGGCATGGCTCGCGTGCTCATGTACCCCGAGCAGCACATCGACTTCGCGTTCACCGTCGGGCTCACGCTCGTCGGGATCGTGGTGACCGGCTGTGTGGTCGGCGCGATGCTGCCGATCGTGCTCAAGCGTGTCGGGCTCGACCCGGCGACGAGCTCGACGCCGTTCATCGCCAGCCTCGTCGACGTGCTCGGCATCATCATCTTCGTCCACGTCGCCAAGATCGTCATGGCGTCCATCCTCGCGAGTCACGGCGTCCATTGATCCGCACACTGCTCATCGCCGGGGGGCTCGTCGTTGCGGTTCCGCTGCTCGCGGGGTGCAAGCGGAGCAAGCCGCCGATCGCGAAGCGGGTGTGGCTCGGACCGAGCGGCGGTTGCGTCGACACGCCGGCCCATCGCACGAGCGGGACGTTCGCCTGTTGGGGCGTGAACGACGCGGGGCAGCTCGGTGACGGGACGACGACCGCGCGAGCGTCGGCGACGAAGATGAGCTTCGGCGCCGGCAAGGTCAAGGAGCTCGCGCTCGGCGAGCGGCACGGCTGCGGCGTCTTCGAGGGAGGGACGGTGCAGTGCTGGGGAGACGGCAGCCGTGGTCAGCTCGGGGCCGGTAGCACGAGCAGCCTCAGCCCAATCACGCTCGCGGACGCGAGCGGCACCGGCGCGGCGGTCGCCGTCGGCGGCGCGCACACGTGCGTGCGAGCTGGTGATGCCGGTGAGCGTCTCCGCTGCTTCGGCGCGAACGACGAGGGACAGATCGGTGATGGCGACTGGTCGCGAGGCGTGCCCGTGCGCTCGTTCGTGCTCGGCGCCGCTCATACCTGCGCCGCGTACGAGAAGGGCGCCGGCTCGAACGCGGAGGTGGTCTGTCGCGGGCGCGCCGTGGCCGCGCCGCGCGAGCCGCTGCTCGGTTCGGTCGTCGTCAAGGAGCTCGCCGCCGGTGGCGATCACACCTGCGCGTTGATCGAGGACGGCACGGTTCGCTGCTGGGGGAAGAACGACGCCGGCCAGCTCGGTGACGGCACAACGCACGACTCGGCGACGCCGGTCTCGATCCCGGAGCTCCACGGGGTGATCCAGGTCGCCGCCGGACGCCGCCACACCTGCGCGCTCCTTCACGTCGGGACGGTCGCTTGCTGGGGGGCCAACGAGAGCCATCAGCTCTCGATCGGGACGACGGAGAACAGCACCCGCCCGCGGGTGGTCGTCGGCCTCGTCCAGGGCAAGGAGATCGCTGCGGCCGGGGACGGGACGTGCGCGCGGCTCGAGGGCGGGTATGTCCGCTGCTGGGGCGCGAACGACCGAGGCCAGCTCGGCGACGGCTCGTTCGTGGAACACACCGTTCCGGTACAGATCCAATTCCGCTGACCGGAGTGGGCTACGATTGACGTCATGAAGCTTCTTTCGAGGAGGCAAGCGATCGTCGGCGCGGCCGGCGCCGGGCTCGTGGGCTGCCGCACCGAACCGAACCGGGCGTCCGCCGAGCCGAAGGACGAGCAGGCGCTCGCGACGAAGTCGGGAAGCGCGCGCGTCGTCGAGCGCATCATCGACGCACAGCCGACGCGCGACGGCGCCGGCGTGAAGCTGAAGCGTGCGCTCGGCGGACACGCGCTGCCGATGCTCGACCCGTTCCTGCTCCTCGACGAGTTCCATTCGGACGATCCGAACGACTACGCCGCAGGCTTTCCGAGCCATCCGCACCGCGGCTTCGAGACGGTCACGTACATGCTCGAAGGAGCGATGGAGCACAAGGACAGCGTCGGCAACTCCGGCCGGCTCCGTCCTGGCAGCGCCCAGTGGATGACCGCCGGGCGCGGCATCGTCCACTCGGAGATGCCGAAGCAGGAGCGCGGCCTCATGTGGGGCTTCCAGCTCTGGGTGAACCTCCCGCGCGCGAGCAAGATGATCAAGCCGCGCTACCAGGACATCGCGCCCGATCGCATCCCCGAGCTCGATCAGGAGGGCGCGCGCGTGCGCGTCGTCGCGGGGACGGCGTTCGGTAGGACCGGTCCGATCACCGGCATCGACGTCGCCCCGCTCTTCCTCGACGTCACGGTCACGAAGGGCGTGCGCTTCGAGGCGCCGCTCCCGTCCGAGCACACCGCATTCGCTTTCGTCACCGAAGGCGCGGTGCGTCTCGGGCCTTCACGCGCCGAGGTCCGAGCAGGTCAGCTCGCCGTGCTCGGCCGCGGCGATCGCGTGCTCGCGAGCTGCGATGCGTCGTCGGGTCGGATGGTGCTGATCGCGGGCCGCCCGCTCGGTGAGCCCGTCGCCCGCGGCGGCCCGTTCGTGATGAACACCCAGGACGAGATCCGCCAAGCGTGGGACGACTATCGCTCGGGCCGCCTCGTCGACGGCGTCTGAAACTCGACGAGCGCCAAGGCGAGGTGATTGAGGCGCGAGCCCCACGTTCGCGAGCGCCTCAGCCCGCGGACCTGCGCTGTGAGGCGAACGAGCAATCGTCGATCGCGCCGAGGATCGCGATCTGGAGCGTGAAGAGACGCTCGCGCCGGAGCGGAGTCCCGTCGGCGTCGGCGAGCTTGAAGCGATCGACGGCCGAGCCGCGCTCGGTGGTCGCGCGGAGGCCGACGATCTGGACGTCGGCGCGGAAGAGCGCCTGCGTGACCGCGAGGAGGAGGCCCGGCCGGTCCACCGCCTCGACCGTGAGGATCGTGGAGCCGTCCTTCTCGTCGGTCTCGAAGCGCACCCGAGCCGAGGTCCCGGATGCGAGCGGCGTGGGCGAGCTGATCGGCTCGGTAGGGGCCTCGGTCGCATCGCGGTCGATCGCCTCACCGAGCGCGACGATGTCCTTCTCCCGGATCGGCCCGACGGCGCCCGTTGGTCCCGGCAGGCGCCGGATCCAGAGGAGGTCGACCGCCTCGACCGTGCCGTCCTCCCGCGGCCGGCAATACGCATGAGCGCTGACGACGTCGATCTGCCGAGCGACGAGGGCGGCGCTGATCCGTGAGAGCAGTCCCGGTCGGTCGTCGGCGACCACGCAGATCGCGACGACGCGCCCCTCGAGCTCGCGCCAGATCTCGACGTGCGTCGAGCGACCATGGCGCCGGCGAACGATGGCCTCGTGCGCGCGCGTAGCCTCGTGGTCGAACGCACCTCGATACTCGGCAGGCATCGAGGCGACGAACGTCGCGAGCAGCTCTTCCTCCTCGGTGGACATGGCCTTCAGCGTTGCACGCATCCGGTGTCGACCGCTTTGCACCAGTGTTTCATCCAGGTTGCATCTCACGGGTCGGGTGCGACTTCAGGCTGGAGCGCGGGCGTACGGGCCTTGGTCTTCATGGTCCGCACCTGAGCTCCGAGCCATGCGTCGAGGTTGAAGAAGCGGAGCTTCGCGCCGTCTTTGCCGAGCCCGAGCCCCACCGAAAACGGGCCTTTTTCGACGATGAACGCGCCGTGCCGGTCCTGGTCGCGGAGCGCGTAGGCACCGCGAAGCGCGACGTCGCCGCCGCTCGCCGACACGTCGGAGAGCACGAGGCCATGAGGAGCGAAGCGAAGCCGCGCGTACGCGTCGAGGTGCGGCGTATCGACGAGATCGACGAGGACTGCAGGCACGGAGTCTCGAAGCAGCACGCCCAGGAGCGGCCTCGCGTCGTCAGCGTCGAGCCGTAGGATCGCGTCGAGGCCGGGATCGTGACGCAAGCGGAGCGCCGCGCTCTCGAGGGCGAGGTCGCCGCGCCATTGCTTCGTCTCGGCAGCGGCCTGCTCCACCGCGACCGCGCGCATCGTGACATGGGACCCGGAGAGATCGAGGGTCGACGTCTCCGGGTCGAACCCAACGACGGTCGCGCGGAGGCCGAAGTCGCCGGTGAGGCGCGTCTCGTGGACGGCGATGCCCCCGCGCGCGACGTCGATCACGAGGCTACCGGAGCCGGTGCGCGTGGAGGACGAGATCCGGACATCACACGAGGCACGCGCGCTGCCGGACTCGATCCGAATCGCGCCGCCCGCGGGGAGGAGCACGGTCTCGATCGCCCGCGCGTCCGGGATCGCGGCGCCTTCGATCACGAGCCGTCCGTCCACGCTGCGCGGGAAGGGGGCGGCGAGCGCGAATGGATCCGTGAAGGCGAAGGCTGGGCTCCGGAGCGCCACCGCGAGCCGCTTGATCGTCGCGAGCGCACGTGGTGCCTTGCCTCGCGAGATCGCGACTCCGGTGACGTCGATCGACGCGTCGTCGATCGCGAGGTCGCCGAGCGTCCGGATCGAGGAGCGCACCCGCGCTCGCGCCTCGACCGCCGCGCGGACGCGCAAGTCGCCGACCTCGAGGGCGAGGTTCTCCGAGCGCGCATGGAGGCGTCCGCGTGCAAGGTGGTCCTCGATCGTCACCCGGCCGTCGAGCGCGAAGCGAGAGTGCGCGGTCGCGACTCCGTCGCGGAGCTGCCCGCCGGCGACCGACGCGTCCGGAATCTCGAGCGAAACCTCGAGTGAGCGCAGCGGATCGGTGACATCGATCCGCGATGCCCTCGCGTCGACCAGCAGTGTCCCGGCCGCGAGCTTCGGGGGCGCCGGAGCGCGCACGGCGGCGAGGCTGACGTCAGCGACGACGGCGGAGAGCTTTGCGTCCTCGACGAAGCCTTGCTCCCAGCGATAGCCGTCGAACGACGCGGCGACCGTGACGGAGCCACGGGCCTGCATCCGACCGAGCCGCAAGGCGAGTGCGTCGGCGCGGAGGTCGAGGCTGCCCGAAGCGCGTTCCTCCGCGCTGAAGAGCTCGACACGGGCGCTTGCTCGAGCCGAGCCGGCCAGGACCCCGATCGTCGCGCTTGGGACGTACGCGTCGAGGACCGCCGCGTCCGGGAGCTCGACGTCGTCGAGGTGCACGGTCGCGTGGACGTCGTGGAGCGGAGCGGTCGTGAGATCGAGCTCTCTGGCGTCCGCGCCGATCGTGACGCGTGGAGCCCGGAGCACGCGCGCGGCATCGGCGCGCACGAGTGTGAGGTCGTCGAGCGTGAGGTCGGCGCGTAGTCGATCGCCCGCGCCGTCGTTCGCTACCGTGACGGCAGCCTGGACTGCCGCGGTTGCGATGAGGTCGTCCTTCGAGACCTGGACGCGCTTCGTCGCGAGCTCGATGCGGGTGCCTGTCGTCACGGCGCCGCGCTTTACGTTCACCGCGAGACGGGGAGCATCGATCTCCGTCGACACGTGGACGCCACCCGGCATCGTGAACGGGAGTGTGGCCGGATCCGCGAACGACGCCGCGAGCTCCGTTCCGATCGTGACGTGGCGGAGGACATCTGCGCCCTCGACGAAACGTGGATCGAAGCGATCGATCGTGACGTCCGAGGTACCCGCGACGTGCTTCGCGATCTCGAGGGAACGACCCGCCGTGATCCGGCCTTCGCGGACGTCGACGTGCGTCGGCCCAACGTCCACCGCACGGATCGGCTTCAGGTAGAAGCGTCCGGTGACGCGTGCGTTGCCTTCGAACCTCCCGCCATCGATCCACACCTCACGAACGTCGTCGGCGATGACGTCCTCGAGCTGCACGGTCCAGAGCGCGTAGTGCGTGTCGTCCCAGCGCTCCGGTGACGGCGGTCCGGCAGGACGGACGGAGTAGGCGGGGAAGCCCGCGATCTGCGGGAGCCACGCGACCTGCTCGACGGAGTCGGGGGACGCGTCGAGCTTCTGGCGCACGCGCATCGTGATGCCGCGGCCGTGGGCGTGAGCGACATCGAAGCGACGCCGCGCGAGGCCGAGGAGCGAGACGTCGAACGTGACCTCGTCGAGGGTCAGGAGCCATTCGACGTTGCTGTCGCTCGCCCGGATGTGGAGGTCCCGAGCGTGGATGCTCCCGGGGAAGAGCGACCATCCCCGGCGGTAGCGCACGTCGAGCGTCTCGGGATCATGGTTGATGATTCGATCGAAGAGTGACGTGGAAAGAACGACGTTGATGGCCGCCACGTAGGCGACGTAGAGCGACAAAATCGCCACGATCGCCGCGCGCACGCCCCGGAAGCGCGAGCGCCGGCGACGCGCCAACGGAGGCACGGCACGAGGGCGCCGCGGGGGATCTGCGTCATCCATCGCCACGAGCGAGCTGGTTGCACGGCTCGCGCCGGGACCGCGAGCGAGCGAGCCCGTGACCCGCGGCGACGTCGCGGTCAGACGACGTCGCCGACGACGAGAGCGAGGGCAGGGAACGTGGACTTCGAGCCGACGCGCCGGCTTCCGACATCGATGCCGTAGCTCATGTACTGCGGGCCTGCTCCGAGCCGACGGCGAAGAGGAGCGAGTAGCGGACGAAGGCGCCCATCGAATCGCCGATGCCGTGATCCGGCCTTTCCGCACGTGGCGTCCGACGCGAATCCTCGACGTCCGATGCTCGACCCCGCGTCAGCGGGCGGCCAGGTTCTTGTAGCTCTTCGGGATGACGAACAGCGACGCGTCGAGGGGCCGAGCGTCGATCTTGGAGGTCACGAGCTTCGGCTTGTCGCCCTCGAGGACGCGGAGCGGGAAGACGCTGCGGACCGCGAGCTCTTTCTCCCAGGCGCTGGCGACGCGGCCGGACGGATCGATGAACGCCGCGCCCTGGACGACGCATGCTTCGCGCGTCGTCTTCCCTTCCTCGATCTGCCAGACGTCGCATTCGCGATCGGCGACCTTGTCCTTGCGGTCGGTCTTCGTCACCCGCGCTTCGCCCGGGCCGGTCGCGATCTGCGAGGCGGCAAAGGTCTTCTTGTCGTCGTCGACGACGTAGACACGGAGCGTCGACGTATCCACGATGGTGCGCTTCTGCTTGCTCGCGTTCGTGACGACGCGGAGGAGCGTGCCCTTGACCTCGTAGGTCGTCTTCGCGCCGCCGCGCTCGACGACGACCTCGCCTTCGAGCTGCCCGGGCGCCTGCGGAACGTCGATCCACGAGTCCGACCGCGCCGCCTGCGTTGCGCCGTCGTCGCCGGCCTTCTTCTTCTTCCGAGCGTCGAGCAGCGCCTGCGGGAAGCAGTAGCCGCCCTCGAGCGGGCGCCCGCGTTCGTCGCGCTCATCGAGCTCGACCTTCACGCACTTGATGTCGGGAGCGCAGTCGCCGTCGGTATCGCACGGGCGGCTGCAGACGCCGCTCGCGTCGACCGCTTGCTTGAGGCATCGCGGCGCCTCGCTGCGGCAGTGCATGTCGTAGGAGCACGCCCCGCCGAGCGTCTCCTTCTTCACGAGGTAGCGCGTGTAGAGCCACCCGCCGGCGCACGCGAGGGCGAGGAGGGCCACGATCGAGCGGCGCACGATCGTGGCCTTCGGAGTCTTCTTCGGTCCGTCGTCGTCGAGGTCGTCCATCGGGAGCCGGCGCACGCGCAGTATACGCTGCGTGCGGCCGACGTCGCGGTCCGTCCGGAGCCGAACGCCATCAGCCCCGCCGTGGGCTGCACGACGAGGCGAGGCGGTTCGGCTTCATGGGACCGGAGTCCCCGCCGGCGAAAGGGGAGGCGCGACTACGGGCGGACGGTGACGGGAGTCGAGAACGTCTCGTCGACGAACGGGGCGACCTTGGCCTTGGAGAGCGCGGTCCGGACGCAATCGTCCTCCGGCTTCGAGCCCTTGATGTCGACGCGCGCGACGGTGCCGTCCGACTTGAAGACGATGAGGCCCCTGCGGACCGTATCGTCGGCGCCGAGGCACGCGCGCGCCTCGGGGAGCACGGTGCCGAGCGCGCCGACGACGGCGCCGGGCGACGGTCGGACCTGCGCGGCATTCGGCCCGGTGGGCTTCTCGGTCGCCTTGTCCTCCGCCTGTTCGCGCGGGCCGACCGCGCCGCGCATCGCGTCGCCGAGGTCGCCGGCGGCGGACCCCTTGGACGCCTCGAGCGCGCTCTCGGTCAGCGTCGCCGCCGGAGCCGGACCCTGAGCGGCCGGCTTGCCCTTCGCGACAGCGGCGGGGCGCGCCCCCGACGTGGCGGGGGCGGTCGCGGGCGTCTCCTCCGCGGCGGGAGCGGGCTCTTCTGCGCTCGGACCGGCCGCGCTCGGCTCCTCCGTGGGAGCCGCCGTCGCGGCAGCCTTCGGTGCCTCGTCGACCGCCGGCGTTCGCTGGGTCGTCTCCGGCGCGGGCGGGGGCGTGCTCTGTCCGCGCATGAACATGAACACACCCGCCAGAGCGGCGGCGGCGAGGAGCGCGGCGACCACGCCCTTGCGACTCCGAGCGGGCTCGGCCTTCGTCGAAGACGACGCGGACGCCTCCTCGGCTTTCGCGACGACGACGGGGCGCTCGTCGGTCTTGGCGGCGTCGGCCGTCAGCGGGTCGAGCGAGTCGGGCTCGAGCTTCGACGGCATGGTGACCGGCGCCGGCGGGACGGCCTTCGTGGTCTTCGGCGTCACGACCTTCGGCGTCGCGACTGCCGCGACTGCCGGGGGCGGTTCGCTCGCAATGCTGGAGATGCGCAGCTCGTCGCCGCTCTCGTACGAGCTCCGTACGCCCTCACGGGCGACGGCCGCGGGCGGGCGGACGGTGGGAGGCGGGCTGGGGACCGCGCTCGACGCGGAAGCCGACGGCGCAGCGGACGAGGGCGGCAGCGCCTCTGGACGCATCGCCACCGGGGGTGGAGTGAGAGCCGGCGCCGGCGAAGCGGGCTGCGCCGAAGCGGCCGGTGCCGAAGCGGCCGGTGCCGAAGCGGGCTGCGCCGATGTCGCCGGTGTCGAAGCGGCCTGTGGCTGAGCTTCCGAACCGGACTCCGTCTCGGATCCGTTGGCCTCGCGCATGAGTGCGTCGAGATCGATGAGTCCGCTGTCCTCGTTGCGTCGCGTCATTTGTCGTCGTGCTGCCTTGGTCGCGTCACGTCCTTCGGAGCGGCCTTTGTCCATGTCGCTCCGACGAGAAAAATGGGTCACGACGCGATCGATTCTCGTTCGAGCAGCTCAGCCATATTCGCGATCGGGCCCGATCGTCGCGGCGAGCGTCGGGACACCCATCGTCGAGGGGCCTCGGAGCGCGCGGTCGCTGGCTACGCCGATGCCGGGACGGATGCCGGCGTGCCGGGGGGACCTCACTCGAGCATGCAGCTCGCCGAGCATCCGTCGCCGTCCACTGTGTTGCCGTCATCGCACTCCTCCGGATGAACGGCGACGCCGTCGCCGCAGGGGGAGGGCGAAACGGTCACGTCGAGGTCGAACTTGCCGCTCTGTCCGGCGACGCCGTCGACGATCAGGAAGAGGCGCCCCTTCGCTGCGAGCGGGACCGCGAGCTCGGCTTGCCCGCCGGTCGCCGGGACGGCCTTGCAGCTCGTCTCGCTGGCGGAGTCGTCGCACGCCTTGCGAACGGACAGGATCGCCGCCCACTCGGCTGAGAGGCGGACGTCCGCGCGACCGGCAACATCGGACTCGAGCGCGTACACGACGTCCTTGCCGTTGCTGCCGCCGCACGTCTTGCTCTCCAGCGTGTGCTTCGCCGCCGAGGTATCGCCTGTGACGCTGCCCGTCCTCGATTCGTCGGTGCCCTTGAGCGGAAAGGGGGTCCCGGGGCACCCGCTCGCAAGCGCTTCGAGCTCGCAAATCGCGCTGCAGCCGTCGCCGTCCACGACGTTGCCGTCGTCGCAATCCTCGCCCGCCTCGACTTCGCCGTTCCCGCACGTCGCCGCCGATGCGTCCTGGGCCACTTCGACGTCGCGGCTCGTGTTCGGCGGCTCAGCGTCTGGCATGTCCTGCCAGGCGAGCACCTGATCCGACCTGCACGCCGCTACGGCGACGCCGACGAGGGCTGTGCCGAGCGATAGCTTCATGGAGAGTGAGCCAGCTAGCGAAGGTGGTTTCATACTCAAGGCGTGCGCTCGGAGGAGAGCTCGTCGCCGCGCCGTCATTGTTCTGTCGTCGACAAAATGTGATCGGGGTCAGGGATTGTGATCGACTTGCGCTTGGCCAAGACTGGCGGTCGCGCGGGCGCTCTCACTAGCGTCGACAACGTAAGCGCGGGGCCGTGATCTCGGCGCGTCGCCCCGCGAGCCGTTCGATTGCTACACGACGGTCTCGCGCCCCGCGTGAGGAAGCCGGTGATCGAATCGGAGGCGCACTGCAAGCGATCACGGGCGTAGTCGGGGGTCGCGATCAGCCGAAGACGCATCTGTGGCTGCGTGCGGGCAGTGGACACCGCACTGCTTCTTTGTCGTCGCTCCGAAGATTCCGGGTCACGCACCGCGCAAGAAAGGAGCGCGGCGTGAGGTCCGTCTCAGTTCGTCTCGATCCCCAGCAGCAGAAACGGGCGCGCGACCCACGGCTCGAAGAGGATGACCGAGTCGTCACCTCGGGAGAGGAGGTAGCGCAGGTTCCGGAAGGTGAGGTCCACGCCCGCACCCGCAAAAAGGCGAAACGTCGACACCGCGTGGCTGTATCGAGTGATGATACGCGCAGCGGGGATGAAGTCGATGTCACCGTCGACGAAGCGCAGGCTCTCGAGCTGAGTGCTTGCTCCGGTCACGTTGACGAGCTCGGCGCCTCCGCCGAGCCCGAGCGAGAGCTGATGGCGCTTGTTGAACGAGTAGGCGCTGCTCGCCATCACGTGGAACGCTCCGCCTTCGAACGTTACGACGGCGGCGCCACGCTCCACTGTCGATGGTAAGCGATACTCGGCCGTAAGCGTGGCGCCGAAGTCGAGCCGGCCGGAGTTGGAGTGGAGCTGCAGGACTGCGCCAGGCCCGCTCGCGAGCTCGAGCCCCGGGCCGTACGTGGAGACGGAGTAGAAGGCACCGGCGCGGACGTGCGGTCGCCACGGATTTGGAGGCGGTGGCGCGCGAGGGGGGGCCTCGCGCGCTCGAGGGGGCGGGGGCGGCGGCTCCGGAGTCGGCAATAGCTGCTCGCGCGCGACGGCGCGGCCGACACCGATGCTCTCCCCGGCGCGCAGAGCGCCGAGCGCGAGCTCGACGATGTGACCGATCTCCTCCCAAGTGACCTCGGGATTCGCTTCCCGCGTCACCGGACGCACGAGGACTCGCTCCCACGGGCCGTCGACCACGTAGAGCGTCACGGGCATGCGCTCGTTCGCGCGGCCCCGCGGCTCCCTGAGGTCGATCCAGATCCGTGCGAGCTGCCGCTCGTTCGACGGACCGGGAGTGACGATGCTCGCGCGGTCGATCGTTGGCACGACCTCGAGCTCGGTGTCCGTCTCCGTGCCGCCGGTGCGTTCGCGGAGGACATCGAGGACCGCGGCGACCGAGGTGGTGTCGCCGGCAATCTTCACCGAGACCAATCGGCGCTTCGTGCTTTCGGCCACGGCGAAGCGCGTTGCCGTCGTCTCTCGCGCGGCGGCTCGCTCGGTGGAAAACGTGACCCCGGCGACGACGGAAAGGAGGATCGCCGCGAAGACCCGCGGCCTCCGCAGCGCGGACCGTCCTCCGTCGCGTGGTCTCACCAGTGGCCTCCTCAGCCACTATCGTGCCTGAGCCACCGTTTCACAAGCGGAGCGCAACCAGCGCCCGCGTGGAAAAACCGTCACTATCGGTAGCTATCGATCCAGGACCTCGAGCCGCTCGCTGGCGCGCGCGTTATGGAAGCTCTGCGGGTGCCGCGCGATGAGCTCTTCCCATGCGCGGCGTTCGTCGGCCTTACGGCCGAGCTTCTCCAAGGCGAGCGCGCGACCGACGCGAGCCTCCTCGGCGAGCGTCCCGCCGTCGGCGGGGGCTCCAGCGAGGTAGGCGTCGAACTGCGCGAGGGCGCCCGCAGCGTTGCCCTGCCGATCGAGGAGCAATCGGCCGAGGCTGACGCGCGAGGCCTGCGTCTCGGGCGCGTCGGGGAAGCGCTTCTGCAGCGCCGTATAGAGGTCGGAGGCCTTCTCGATGTGGCCGGCTCGACGCTCCGCGTTCGCGTCGCGAAATAGCTCAGCCGCCGTCACGGGACTGTCCGCAGGGGGGGGAGGGGAGAACGAAACAGTATCCGACGTGACGGCGGCCAAGGTCTTGGCACTGGGGAGGTCGTGGACCGAGATGCTCGGATCCGCGTTGGTCTCCACAGGCGAATTCGTGGTGGTGGTCGCGAGGGGCTCCGGGTTCGTAACCTCGGGCACCGACGTCTCGACCGGAGCTTCCGGGATCTCCGGGCTCTCGGACGACACGTAGACCGCTGCCATGGCGAGCGACGCTGCGAACGCCGCGGCGAGCGGAAGCACGACACGGAAGACCCGCGAGGAAGGACGGGCCGTGAGGGCGAGGACGCGTACGGACTGGCTCGCGCTCGCCGACTTCGATGCCTCGGCGACGGACGCCGTTGCGACCTTCGACGAAGCATCGGCGGAGGGACTCGCCGCAGCGAGCGTCGTCGTCGCGCGGGCGATCGCACGGGCGATCAGCGCGTCGTCGTGGGCACGAGCACCGGGTGAGAGGCGCTCGGACGCGAGCGCTTCACGAAGCGCATCGGCGAGCGGGTCACGGGGTGTCGTCATCGTCCGTCTCCGAGAGCTCGACAAGAGTAGGGTCATCCTGGATGCGCGAACGGAGGGCGGCCTTCGCGAGGCGGAGGCGGCTCTTCACCGTATCGAGCGGCGCTCCGGTCTGGAGCGCGATTTCCTGCATCGAATAGCCAAAAAGGACACGCTGCGCGAAGGCCTCGGCTTGCTCCGGTCGGAGCTCGGCGAGCAGGGATCGGAAGGCCTCGCGCCGTTGAGCGGCGAGGGCGCTCGCCGCCGGAGATCGGTTCTCCGAGCGGAGGGCATCCTCGAGCCCCTGCGGGCGTGATTCGTCGTCGTCGTGTGATGCTTCGGCGTGGAGGGCGACCTCCGGGCCGCGACGAGCGCGCTTGCGGCGCTGATCGAGAGAGCGGCGGAGGGCGATGGAGCGTGCGAAGTGGAGGAAGGAGGACTCGCCACGGAACGAAGCGAGACCCTGAATGACGCCGACGAGTGCCTCTTGGAGGACATCTTCGGCATCGCGGTCGCCGCCGCCGAGGACGGCGCGAACGACGTTGAGCATCGGTGGCGCGACGGCGTCGAGCAGGCGGCGGACGGCGAAGGCATCGCCATCGCGAGCGTTCGCCGCGAGTGAGCTCAACGGATCGATGGCATTGGCGTCTTCAGAAGACACGTCCCCTGCGTAGCAGAGTCCGGCCCATCGCTCCGTGGCGAGACGAACACCGGACCGCGGAGCCTCTCGGGCTGCACGGGACGGCGTTGCCATCGGCAGAGGTGCGACTTGAAGCACGTCCTTCTCCTCGTTCGCCACGCGATTTTCCGCGTTCGACAGCCCGCAACCTTCGAGGGAGAGGGCCATCCTTCCCTGTCATGTCGTTCGGGCTCCGAAGAAGGGGTCACGGCCGAAGAAAAAAAATAGCTCAGCCCAAGATTGTCGGAGCGTCTTGGGGCACTTGGTCTGTTGAGTGGGTTTGTAAATATGCGTAAATGTTAAGGAATAACGCGACTTCTCGGGGTTGCCTGGGCTTCTCCAGCGCCAACCCTCGAGCCATACGGATGACCTCGAGCGCCGGCTGCCCTCGTGGCTGGGACGCGATGTCGTCTGAACCGGAGGGCGTGCTCGACCGCGTTCGCAATGGAGCGCGGGGAGTGTCGACGCGCGCTCGGTCGAGCGCCGCGCCGAGCTCGAGAATGGCGATGGCCCTCTCCCGCGTCGGGGAACGATGTGGCTACGTGCTCGGGGAGGGCGGTGCTCACCTCGGCGTCTCCCGATTCGATCACGAGCGATACGAGATCGTGCGAGAGCCGTGGCCCATGGAGCCCGCTTCGTGAGAACATCCCGCCGCCATCATGCTCGTTCCCCGTGAGCCCTGCCGGCACCGTGTCCGCGCGGCCGACGTGGTGAGCAGCGGTGGTCGAATCGTCACGCGCCGCCGACCCCTGGCGCGCCCCGCCCGAAGAAATGATGCATGGTCACCGAGTACACGATCCGGCTCCACTCGATCCGCTTCCGAACCAACATGGGGGCCTCGCGTTCGGAGCGGTCGATCCCGCAAGAGATCCTCGTCGACGTCGAGCTCACGCTTCCCGTCGCCGCGCTTCCGCGCCGTGACCTCCGGCGCGACGCCGTCGATTACGGCGTCATCGCCGACCTCGTCGTGAAGGAAGGGCTCGCCGAGCCCTATCACTTGCTCGAGACCTACGCGCAGCGGCTCGTCGATCGTCTCCTCGAGACGACCCCGGCGCTCCGCGTGCGGGTGGGCGCGACCAAGCTCCGCGTACCGACCTCGCACAGCGTCGATCGCGCCGTCGTCGAGCTCGTCGCGTCGCGCGACTGAGCTTCGACGACTCCACGTATCCGGGCCACAGCCTCCCGGCGCGGGACGGGACCTAGTCTAGTCCTGCGTGCGGGAGGGCTTGCGCGCGTTCCGGAGGTACGTGAGCGCGTGGGAGACGTGGATGTCCGAGAACATGTGGCCGACCTTCTGCTCGTCGACGCGGTTCGGCCAGCCGCGCGCGGCGAGGGTTCCGCCGAACGCGCGCGAGTGGCTCGCGGTCTGCCGATCATCGGCGCAGACGCCGACGTAGACCGGCGCCTTCACCGCGACGTCGACCGGTGAACGCCATCCACCGCCGCCGCCCGCAAAGGTCGCGTAGCCGTCGAACTTCGCCCGGCCGCGCAGCGCGAGCGAGCTCACGAAGTAGGCGCCGCTCGAGAAGCCCATGAGGAAGACCTCGTCGTAAGGCTTTCCGTTCCGCTTCTCGAGGAATGCGCGCGCCTCGTTCCAGCCGTCGATCAGGTCCTGCTCCGACGCGTCCTGGGCTGCGGCGGTGCCCGGCCACACGTAGCCGTTCGGGCCCAGCGGAGCGCGCGCGAACACCGCCTCGAACTTGCTCTGCTTCGCCTGACGCGCGAGCGCGCGCGCTTGCAGCCACTGCCAGTCGACGTCCTTCGCGATCGCGCCGTGGAGGAAGACGACGAGCGTGCGCCGTCCGTCCTTCTGACCGCCGTCGATGTGACAGAGACCGTTCGGAAGCGTTTCGAGCTCCTCGGCGCACCAAGGGAGCGGGCCGCTCGGCTTCGGTGCGCGCTGAAGCTTCGACTTCGTCGTCGCCGTCACCTTCTTCGGCGCGGCCTCTGCGCCACCGGTGAGGGCGAGGGATGTTGCGATCGCCGCGAGCGCGGCGATCCGGAGATAGAGCTGCCTCTCCATGGGCGCCGGACGCTACCACGGAAGTCCGCGAGCGCAGCCGCGAGAAGCCGGCGCGCGCCGAACTCCGCGGCATCACGAAGAATCATCGCGCTCGCAGCGCGCGAGATCGCGACGCTTCGTTCAGCCGAACGCGGCGAGCGTGTCGTGGGCCTCGCGGGCGAGGTCCTCGACGATCGCGCCCATCGGCTTCACCTCGTGGATGAGGCCGACGCCCTGGCCGGCGCTCCAGATGTCCTTCCAGCGCTTCGCTCCGTCGGGGCTGCGATCGGCCGTGAAGCCCTCCGGCACCGTGTGCTTGATGAAGTTGGCGTGGATGCCGGAGACCGCGTCCGTGTAGACGATGTCCTCGGGCGACGCGTTCACCACGCTCTCCTTGTACGCCGGGACGGCACCGCACTCGGCCGAGGCGATGAAGCGCGTGCCGATGTAACAGAGCTCTGCGCCGAGGCTGAGGCTCGCGACGACCTGACGTCCGTCGCTGATGCAACCTGCGGCGAGGATCGGGACCTTCAGCTCCTCCTTCAACCACGGCACGAGGACGTACGGAGAGATCCGCCCTGCGTGACCGCCCGCGCCCGCGGAGACGGCGATGATCCCGTCGACGCCGGCGGCGACCGCCTTCTTCCCGTGAGCGAGGCTGATGACGTCGTGGAACACGAGGCGCTTGTGCTCGTGTGCCTGCTTCACGAGCGCGGTGGGATTGCCGTAGCTCGTGAGGATCACCGGGACGCCGAACTCGATGCAGAGCGCCATGTCGGCTTCGACGCGCTCCGGCGATGTGAGGCCGATCGTGATGTTGATCCCGAACGCCTTGTCGGTCCGCTGGCGGATCCACGCGAGGTCCTCGCGCAGCTTCTCGGCGGTGCGGGCGTTGAGCGACGGCATGCACCCGAGGATGCCGGCCTCGGCGGCGGCGACGATCATCTCCTTGTTCGAGATGATGAACATCGGCGCGGAGACGAATGGGTACTTGAGGCCGAGCCTTCGAGCGAGCGGGGTCGAGAGCTTCATGGACTCGTGATGGTAGACGAGAGCGCGCGCGTGAACGAGTGGCGCGAACAGCCGAGCCCGACGTCCTCAGGGGGCGCCCGCATCGGGGCAGTGGCAGGTGGCATCGACGCCGCCGTCGCGGGCCAGCGTCATCTGCGCGATGCATCGTGATGCGCAGAACGGCTTCGCCAGCGTGTAGGTGACGACGGCGTCGCGATTGCACGAGACCGGTCGCCGGGGGAGCGTGCAGCGGACCGCATCGGAGTACTCCGAGCGCACGCGGACGACGATCTTCGAGGGGCTCACCTCGAGGACCTGCATCTCGCGCGCGATCTCGTACGCACACGTGCGATCGGGCCTGAGCGCGGAACGCTCGACGCGCCCGACGTCGAGGAGCAGATCATGTCGGTCGAGCCCGGGCGAGCCGACGCCGGTGTTCACCGGCAGGTTCGCCTTCCACGCGCCGTCCTTCGCGGGCTGGACCAGGACCCAGAGCGGCTGACTCTCCCACGCGCCCGCGTCGATCGCGGGGCACGTGTTCGAGCGATCGCTGATCGAGACGGCATAGGTGCCGGACGGCGGCGGCTCCGCGGTCGGGCGCGTGCTCGCACTCGTGCTCGCCTCGGCGTCCACGCTCGGAGCCTCGTGCGCGATCGTGGACGCCGTGTCGGTCTTCACGACGTCGACGGTTCTCGTCGGCGGAGGCGCAGGCTCGGAGCTGCGGCAGGCAACGAGCGCGATCGATGCGACGGACAGGGCGACGAGCTTCACGCGCCGAGACTAGTTACATGAAGTGACCGGCTCAAGTCGCGAGGTCGTAGGTTACGCGGCGGGA
>Ga0066255_1001041_pt1 | contig 32221 bp, 26 predicted proteins | sample ThiBiot_750_biof_FD_71148 | JGI IMG/M metagenome (GOLD analysis project Ga0066255, IMG submission 71148) | Wastewater bioreactor microbial communities from Cape Town, South Africa - Thiocy_expt_750_biof (version 2) | ecosystem: Engineered > Bioreactor > Thiocyanate-remediating >... | reverse complement strand
CTCATGGAGCGAGTCCTTCCAGCACAGGCCGGCTTCCGCCGTGATCAGCTTGGCGAAGAGCTCCTTGCGGTCGCGCAGCAACTCGGCGGTCTTCTGCAGGATCTGCTGACGCTCGTAGCGCGAGAGCGTCGGCTTGAAGGCCTTGGCCTTGGCGAAGGCCTCGCGGACATGCTCGGGCCGGGCCGCCGGGATCAGGCCGACGAGGCTGTCGTCATAGGGGTTCTTGACCTCGACCATGTCGTCGGTCGTGACCAGCTTGCCGGCGATGCGCATCGCCTCGCGCCGCACCGGCGGCTTCACCGCAGCGTTCATCTCAGCTCACCAGGTTCAGGGCGACGTCGAAGACGTCGAAATTGCGTAAGGTTCGGCCCTCCGGCACCGTGATCGGGCGGTTGGCGATCATCGGCACGCGCTGCTCGGTGATGCCGCCATGCGAGCGCAGCGGCTCGGTCAGGCCCGAAAGATCGTGCCTGTCCGGCGAAGTGCCGATCACCTTCTGGCGCGTCGAGACGACCACGACATCTCCGATCCGGTCGGCCGGCAGTTCGAAGCGCTCGCAGGCCTCGGCGGAGGTTACCGCCAGCGCGATGCCGTCGAGGCCGGGGGTGCGGGCCGCAACCTCCTCCTGGCTTGCGGCCATCCGGCAGATAGACCGTGCGCGCCGAGATGTCGTAGACAGCCGTGTATTGGTCATACTTGCCCGGCGTCTGGCTGCTGCCGTCGCAGAAGATGCCGCCATCCGGCGCGGCATAGGCCAGCGTCGGTCCCTTCCACGGCGTTCCGAACAGCTTCTGGAAAATGGATTCTTTCTCGGAGGCATCCGGTGCCGGGGTCGCAAGCGCGACCGCCTTGTTCTGCTCGGCGACCTCCTGCTTGGTCGGCCCGGTCTTGGCATCGGCCAGCTTGGCTTCGGCGGGGCGCGCCGTCGGCAACGGCACGTTGGCGGCGGTGGTCGCCAGTTCCGGCCGCGTCGGCGGCAGCGGCAGCGATTTCGCCGGCGGCAGCGCCGCGACGGTGTCCTGCGCCGGATAGGGCCGCGGATCGGCCAGCGCCAATTCGAGTTGCGACGGAACCCGCACGCTCTGGCCAAGTGCGGCAGGTGCCGGTCCCAGCGAATAGCGCGGATCGAGCAGCGGGCTGTGCGCGGCAAGCTGGCGATAGGCCAACTGGCCCTTGCCGACCAGCGAGCTCTTGGGCGTGGCGGCCTTCTCGACCGGAGCGGAGGCGACTTGCGTCACCGAGGCGGCGGTGGCCACCGCAGGCTGATCGACGCTGGCGGTCGCAAGTTCGACGTCTGACGTGGCGGCGATGGCATAGACGAAGAAGCCGAACGCCCCGGCAACGAATGCCAGATGCGCCAAAGCCTTGCCGGCGACACGCCCACGACGGGGCGCATCCAGTACATCTGGCTTCTTGGTCGCGTGTTTCATGGACCCCAAATCCGGAAGACGTCTAGCTTGAACTTGCCCGTAGATCCCGGAAACCCTTTTCGGTAGCGATTGCATCAAAAACGAGGCTCCGGCTCACTTTTTTTTGCCCAGTGTGGCTTTCGGGCAGCGCATTTGAGCCATTAGCGCTAATTTTAGTTAAATGCCGATTAAATCCGGTCCATTGGACGGGGATTCCGGCCGCCGCTCAGGTGCCTGTTCCGCGACATCGGACCCTGCTGCGCAACATCCTCGTGCTTGGAACCGGAAATGAGGAAAGACGGCCGATCCGGCTGCCCGCGGGCGCGCCGGTAGCCGGACGTCCGGCCCCAGAGGCCGCGCGCGGACCATCCCCGGCTTGCCCCTCCCCTGATGCGGTGCGATGGATTGCGCGGCGGCGCCGACCGGTATCGGAGGGCGCGACGACTGGTCGTGACCGGGCCACGAGGGCGAAACTATGCGCAACGACGGGCCGATGGCGGCGGCATCACAGCGATGAGCGCGCAACGGGGTCGCACCGCCGAAATCTTCCTCGCGTTCCTCAAACTCGGCTGCACCTCGTTCGGCGGCCCGGTCGCGCATCTCGGCTATTTCCGCAACGAGTTCGTCGCGCAGCGCAAATGGCTCGACGAGCGCAGCTATGCCGATCTCGTCGCGCTCTGCCAGTTCCTGCCCGGCCCTGCATCGAGCCAGGTGGGCATCGCCATCGGGCTGTTGCGCGGCGGATATGCCGGCGCGTTCGCGGCGTGGACCGGCTTTACCCTGCCCTCCGCCGCCGTGCTCGTGCTGTTCGCCTACGGCATTTCAGTTACCGGCACGGCGCTGGATGCGGGCTGGCTGCACGGATTGAAAGTCGCCGCCGTCGCCATCGTGGCGCTTGCGATCCTCGGTATGGCCCGAACCCTGACGCCGGACCGCGAGCGCGCCACGATCGCCGCGATCGCCACGATGATCGCGCTCGGCCTGCCGGCCGCGTGGGGGCAGGTCGCGGCCATCGCATTCGGCGGCGCGATCGGCGCCGCGCTGCTGCGCGGCCCCGCGGCATCGGACCACGTAAGTCTGCCGGTGCCGGTGAGCCGCGCCAGCGGTGCCGCCGCGCTGACCGGCTTTGCGATCCTGCTGTTCGGCCTGCCGATCCTCGCCGCCTTGAGCACGCGGCAAGACATCCATCTGGTCGATACCTTCTTCCGCGCGGGGTCGCTGGTGTTCGGCGGCGGGCATGTCATTCTGCCCCTGCTGCAATCGGAAGTCGTCCCCACTGGTTGGATCGGCAATGACGCATTCCTCGCCGGTTACGGCGCAGCGCAGGCAGTGCCCGGCCCGCTGACAACCTTTGCGGCCTACCTCGGCGCGGTGATCGGCGGCTGGACGACCGCCGCGCTGTGCCTCGTTGCCATCTTCCTGCCGTCGTTCCTGCTGGTGTTCGGCGCCTTGCCGTTCTGGGAAACGCTGCGCCGGCAAAGTGCCGTGCAGGCCACGCTGCGCGGCGTCAACGCGGCCGTGGTCGGCCTGCTGCTGGCCGCGTTCTACAATCCGGTTTGGCTGACCGGCATTCGCGGTGCCGGCGATTTCTGCCTGGCCGTCGCAGCCTTGGTGCTGCTGTTCCTGTGGCGGCTGCCGCCGTGGCTCGTCGTGTTGCTGAGCGCGATCGGCGGCGAAGTGCTCGCGCGCGCATCCCCATGAGGACATGCACGGGCCTATACCTTCGGTGCCGGTTGACTTCTGACCCTGCAATGCCAGACTTCGACGAAAGTCCAGGGTGGAGACCTCGCGATGGCCAACCTCGCGTCGCGCAATCACGTCGAGCGTGTGCTCGCGGCTGCGCAGGACATGACGGCGACGACAGGCGAGCCCGGCATTGCGACATCGTGGCGGCGCTGTCTGGTCGATCACAAGCTCGATCCGGCGCGGCGCGGACCGCCGCGCACGCTCACGCAATCCGAATTGAAAGACTGCGCGGCGCCGATCGACGCGTTGATGCATCTTGCGATGCCGGAACTGGAAGACCTCTACCGCGTGGTGCGCGAGGCGGGGTACTGCGTCAATCTCGCCGACACCAATGCCACCGTACTGGTCAGCCGGCTGCCCGAGGGCGAAGCCGCCACCATCCTGCGCAAATGGAAGGTCTACACCGGCTCGGTGTTCTCCGAAGCCACCGAAGGCACCAATGGGCTCGGCACCGCGCTGGCCGAGCAGCGGCCGATCCTCGTGCATCGCGACGAACATTTCCGCGAACAGTGGGCGATGTTCAGTTGTGCCGTGGCGCCGGTGTTCGATCACACCGGCCAACTGACCGGTGCGGTCAACATCACCTCCTGCCGCGGCGATCTCGACCGCACCGCGCACCAGATGGCGCTGGCGGTCACCGCGCAAACCGTGCGGCGCATCGAGGATGCCATCTTCCGCGCGCATTTCCGTAACGCCTGGATCGCGGCGCTGCCGGGCCATGACATCGCCGGCAGCCAGTTGATCGCCTTCGATGCCGACCAGCGCGTGCTCGGCGCCAGCCGCGCGGCGCGGCGTTCGCTCGGCCTGTCCGACAGTGTGATCGATGGCGGCGCGGCGCTATCACAATTCATCCGGCTCGACGCCGACGCCATGCGATCGCCCGACGCGGCACCGCTGCTACGCCATGCCGACGGCACGCGGCTCGGCCATGGCCGCCTCAGCGCGCCGCAACGCGCGCGATCGACAACATCGAACGCGGCCCGCGCGCGCCATCCCGCGGATCATCGTTACGCCGCGCTGTCGCGCCTTGCCGGCAGCGACCCGGCGCTGCAACGCAGCGTCAAACGCTTGATGCTGGTGGCCGACGAAAACATTCCAGTGCTGCTGCATGGCGAGACCGGCAGCGGAAAGGATATGTTCGCGCGCGCGATTCATGCCGCCAGCCATCGTGCCCCTCGACACTATGTGGCGCTGAATTGCGCGGCACTGCCGGAAAGCCTGATCGACGCCGAATTGTTCGGCTACGAGGCCGGCGCCTTCACCGGCGCGCGCCGCGATGGCTCCAAGGGCCTCATCGTGCAGGCCGATGGCGGCACGCTGTTCCTCGACGAAATCGGCGACATGCCGCTGGCCTTGCAAACGCGATTACTGCGCGTTCTGGAAAACCGCGAGGTGTGGCCGCTCGGTGCGCTGAAACCGGTGCCGGTCAATATTCGCCTGATCAGCGCGACGCATCGCGACCTCGACGCCATGGTCGCCGAGGGTGGATTCCGCGCCGATCTGTATTATCGCATTCGCGGCCTGCAGGTCGAACTGCCGGCGTTGCGCGCGCGCAGCGACAAGGCCGAGGTGATCGCCCACATCGCCGCCGAGGAAGCGCCGCAGGCGCGCATCGCATCCGATGCGTGGAAAGCCATGCTGACGCATCCGTTCCCAGGCAACATGCGGCAGTTGCGGCACGTGCTGCGGCTGGCGGCGTGCACTGCCGAGCATGGCGTCATCACCGAGGCCGACCTCGATCTGCCGCCCTGCGGCGAACCTGCCATGGCGTCCGATCTCGAAGCCGCCGAGCGCAACGTCATTGCCGAGGCGCTACGCGCCCATGGCGGCCGCGTCGCGGCGACGGCGCAGGCGCTCAATCTCAGCCGCGCCACGCTCTACCGCAAGATCAAGGCGCTGAAGATCGAGTCGGTCCGGCACTAGCAAGCACCGTCATCCTGAGGTGCGAGCCGTTTTCGGCGAGCCTCGAAGGATGGGCTGTCATTCCGAGCTCGCTCGCAAAAGCTCGCGCCCCGGAATTACGTAGGTGGATTACGAAAACCCGCTCCAGATCATCTTGCGCGCCTTGAGGTCGCCGAGCGACACCACCTCGCGCATCGCTTCGACATTGTGGAAGGCTGAGCGCAGATAGACCAGCGGCCGCGCTTCGCCACGGAAGCTGACGTCGCGGACGTCGCCGATGAACACCGAATGCGTCTTGGTCTCGAACTCCTGCCGCAACTGACAATCGAACGACACCAACGCATCTTCCAGCACAGGCGCCCCAGTCGCCGCCGTGGTCCAGCGCCCGAAGCCGAACCGGTCGTCGCCATCGACGCCCTTCTGGCCGCTGAAGGTCAGCGCCAGCGCCATGTGTTCCTCGCTGAGAAAACTGACGGCGAAGCAACCCTCCTCACGGATGCGCGGATGCGCACTGGCATTGCGGTTGACGCACACCAGAAGCGACGGCGGATCGTCCGACAGCGAACACACCGCGGTCACGGTCAGACCGGTGCGGCGGCCCGCCTCGCGACCGACCGTGACCAGCGCCACCGCACCGGCGCAATGCCGCATCGCCTGTTTGAAATTCTGGGCATCCATGGATGGGATCTCTCTCCTTCGATGAAGTTGACATTCATCGCCATGCTTCAAAGCAACTCGTCGCTTGACGTCACCCTGCGGAGGCCGCGCGGCAGCGCGGCCCTCGAAGGGTGCGTGCACGACCATCCTTCGAGGCTCGCGACTGACGTCGCTCGCATCTCGGGATGACGTGCACTTGTCGCCGTCAGGCCAGTTACCTCTCCCGGTATCGGGAGAGGTAAAGCATCCGCTCGTTACGCCGCCTTGCTGACGCCCGGCTTGAGATGCTTGAGGCGCGGCAGCACCTCCTGCTTCAACAGCCGCAGCGAGTTGTGCCAGGCTTCTGGCTTGTGCTTGTAATCGAAGCCGAACACCAGCAGCGTGCCGAAGCCGCCGACCTCATCGTAGATCTTCTCGATCTTCTCGGCGACGGTCGATGGCGAACCGACGATCCAGTTATGCTTCGCGCAGTATTCGACGGTGACGTCGCTGTCCGGCACATCCGGCGCATGCTTGAGATAGTCCTTGAAGCCGAAGTGACCGAGCAGCTGCAAAAAGTATTCGCTCATCATGCGGCCCATCATGTCGCCGACCGACAGGCGCCAAGCCTCCTCGTCGGTATCGGCGACGAACACCTCGCGCACCATGCGCCAGTCCTGCCGGTTCGGCTTGCGTCCAGTTTTCGCCGCGCCGATTTCCACCGAGTCCCAGTGGCTCGACACATAGGCCGGGTTGAGGTTGAGGCTCATCGGGATGAAGCCGCGCTCGCCGGCGAGCTTCAGCGTGTCCGAACCCTTGCTCAGGCCGGCGACCGCGATCGGCGGATGCGGCGCCTGCACCGGCTTGATGTGCGGCTTGAGGAAATCGAACATCACGTCGGGCTTGGTGACCGTCCAGTATTTGCCCTTGTGCGTCCACGGCGCGTCCTCGGTCCACATCCTGAGGATGATTTCCAGCGCCTCGCGCGTCATGTCGCGGTTCTGGCCGGACATGCCGTCGACATTGAACATCGCCCAGTCGCTTGGCAAACCCGACGCGGCGACGCCGAAATTCAGGCGGCCTTCGGACAGATGATCGAGCATCGCCACGCGGTTGGCGAGTTCGGCGGGGTGATGGTACGGCAGCAGGAAGCCGCCGGGGCCGAGACGAATGTTTTTGGTCTCGCGAAACGCCTGCGCCAGCAGCAGGTCCGGCGAGGGATGCGGCTCCCACGGCGCAGTGTGGTGCTCGCCGATCCAGGCTTCCTGATAGCCCAGTTCGTCGGCCCAGCGCAGCACCTGCAGATCCCAGTCGTGGCCTTCCTTCAGTCCGCACTCCGGCGGATGCGACGGCATGGTGAAGTAGCCGATCTCCATGGCAATTCCTCTCGTTTGGTTGCAACATGACAACGCGTCTTGCGCGCGTTGATCCGCAAATGAGCAAACACCGTGCCAGATCGCCGAGAACTTCGCCGCAGCGCAAACCGCAGGATTCAATGCCCTGCGTCGCGCTGTTGGCGATGCCACGTGCCGCGTGTGCGGCTGCGCTGTCTCAGGCGTGCGAAACGCCTGTCGCAAATGTGAGACGTGTGCGCCGTGAACCTTTCGGCTGCGATACCGACCAACCCATGGCGCTTGATCGCCTGATCCATCGCATTTGAATCGATTGCCGCGATACCGCACGCCATCATCAAACAGAACCGAGTGGCCGGCCCGATCGAAGCAAGCTAGTGTAACGCGCGCGCAAGCCGGATTTTCGCGGCGTATTGCAACTTTCATCAAGGAGCATTGCCATGGGCGGATTCGTTGCCGACAAACAGGTTCCTTCCATCATCGTTCAACTCGACATGCGTTTTCAGGGCGAAGCGCTCACCGAGATGGTCGGGCTTCAGAAGGAGTTCAAGATTTTCTCGGGGCGCCACACGCTGGCCAGTGCCGCTGCGCTGCTCGATCTGGCGCCGGGCGGCAAGGATCGGCGCGGCTGGTTTCTCTTCCTCAACGGACTGAAGAAGGTGCCGTCCGACGTGGCGAGATTGAACGGACACGATCGCATCATTTCCGCGCTGAAGAAAAACCTCGAAGCGAAATCACCGATGCAGGTGCATTTCACCTCGCACCCGGCAAGCGCCACTCCCGGCGTCACTGTGACCCTTGAACGGCCGTTCAGCTACAGCCGGACGGAATTTCTCACCATCTCGGCCCCGACCGGGCGCGCGAGCGGCGGCAAAAGCAAAAGCGCCTGACGGCGGCATGGACGCCATCATCGCCGGCGTCGACGCCTATTACTCCGGCACGGCGCAACGCTACGGCCCGACGCCGCGCGGCGTCGACTGGACCAGCGCGGCGACGCAGTATCTGCGCTTCGTGCAACTGCTGAAGCTCTGCGACTTCAAGGCGCCGTTCAGCCTCAACGATTTCGGCTGCGGTTATGGCGCGCTGCTGGAATTTCTGGCGATGCGCCATGCCGGCGCCGATGTCGCCTATCGCGGCATCGATGTCTCGCAGGTGATGATCGATGCCGCGCGCCAACGCTGGTCCGAGCGGCCGCAAACCACGTTCGAGCACGGCTCGCGCTGCACGGCACTGGCCGACTACAGCATCGCCAGCGGCGTCTGCAATGTCCGGCTCGGCCAGCCGCTGGCGGCGTGGGAGACCTACATCGCGGCGATGCTGGATCACCTGCGCGCCATGAGCCGCATCGGCTTCGCCGTCAATTTCATGCTGCCGCGCGACGGCGAGCCGATGGAGCACGAACTTTATCGCACCGAGCCGCAACGCTGGATCGCGCATTGCGCCGCGCTCGGCTGCAGCGTCGAAACCGTCAGCGACTATGGCATGCGCGAGTTCACGCTCTTGGCGCGGATTCCGCCGTCAGCATCTGACGCGCCGCGATGACCGGATCGAGTAGCGCGCCGTAAGCCGCCGCGCCGGTCGCCGCGATCATCGCCTCGGCATCGCGCAGCGCCTGTTGCGCTTCGCCCTCGGCGTCACCGGACAGCGATGCCGCCAGCGTCACCAGCGCACGGGTTTCCGCCAGCCGCGCCGCGCGTTCGCGCGCCATGGCCATCGCCGCGCGCGCCGCGGAAATGGCCTCGCTGAGATTGCCGCTGCGGCGATGCACTTCGGCGAGCCACGCCATGATGTCCGACTCGTAATCGACCGCCGCACGCCGCAAGCGGGCAAACTCCAGCGCCGTCTTGAGCCAGGCGACGGCGGTGGCCTGATCCCCGGCCAGCGAGCAGGCCAACCCCTCGCAAGCATCGGCATAGACCTTGAGGTACGGCAGCTCGCTCTTGCGCGCGATCTCGGTGAGGCGGCGCGCGTGGGTGGCGGCCAGTGCGGAGTCGGATGTCAGCCACGCCAGTTCGACCAGCCCGTGATGCGGGATGAACTGTACCGCCGGATCGGGGTGCTCCGACTCGCTGGCGACCAGCCGTTCGAGGTCGCGGCGGCCCGCCGCATAATCTCCGATGCGCACCAGTATGCGCGCGCGCAGACTTTGCACCCAGCGTTCGATGTTAAAGCCGAGCAGTTGTTCGTGGTAACGATCGACCTGCGCGATGCCCCCGAGCGCGGCGTTGCTGGCGGCCAGCGCCTCGCGCATCTTTCCCGCCAGCCCATAGGCCTGACAGAACAACCCTTGCAGCAAGGTCCGATGGCTGGCGTCGCCGGTGGTAGACAGGCCGTACGCCTGTTCGAGATGCGCGACGTAGGCATCCGCCGAACCGCTCGCGGCAAGGATACGGCCATAACCAGCCAGCAGCAGCATCTCCGCCGATGCATTGCGCGTCTCGCGCGCCAGCCCGAGCGCTTCCTCGGCGAACGGCGCGGCTTCATCCGCGGTCATGCCTTCGCGCCAGCCGAGGCTGACGATCTGCCCCGACGCCAGCATGCGCAACTGATCGTTGGCCGGCGACCGCGGCTGCCGGTCGAGCAGCGCGCGCACCTTGCGCCAGGATTTCAGCGCTTCGCCGATGTCGGTGGTGCCGATCCACAGCGCGCCGCGCGCGGCATATTTCGCCGCCGCCTCGACATCGCCGGCAGCCTCGAAGTGGTAGGCAATCAGCCCTGCATATTCGTCGAGGCGATTGTGATGGAAATGCTCGATGGCCTTGGCGACGGCGGCATGCAGCGAAGTGCGCCGCGCCTTCAGCTGCATGGCGTAGGCGACTTCCTGAATCAGCGGATGCCGGAACGCGTAGAACATCGAGCCGTCGGCGCCGACGGCGTGCCGCAGCAGATCGAGGTTGCAGAGCCGCGTCAGGCTGTCGGCAACCTGCTCGCGCGTGAGGTCGGAAACCTCTTCCAGCACCGCGAGGGGAAATTCGCGCCCGACGGTGGCGCCGATCTGCAGCACCGTCTTGTCGCCTTCGCGCAAGCGATCGATGCGCGCGCCGATGACGCTTTGCACCGTGGCCGGCAGCGTTTCGGAAGGATCGCCGTCGGTGACCAGATAGTGCCCGGCCTCGCCGACCAGGCTGCCTTGATCCGCCAACACCCGCACCAGTTCCTCGGCAAAGAACGGGTTGCCGCCGCTGCGTTCGACGATGCGCTGGCGCAGACTGCGCACCAGCGGATGATTGCCGACGGATTCCGCCACCAGCGCCGCGACATCCTGCTGCGACAGTTCGGCCAACCGCAATTCCTGCACATGCGCCGCCGTCTTCCACGGCGGATCGTAATTCGGCCGGTAGGTCAGCAGCACCAGCACATGGGTCTGCGCCACCGCCTCGACCAGCGTGGTGATGAAGGCCTGGCTGCCTTCATCGAGCCAATGAATATCCTCGATCATGATGAGCGCCGGCATGCGGCCGCCTTCGCGCACCAGATTGCCGATGGCTTTGACCAGCCGCGCATGCTTGGCCTTGGGATCGAGTTTCGGCGCGGCGGATTTCGCATCCGCGACACCGAGGATATCGGTCAGCGCCGCGATATCGTCCGACAAGGCCGGGCTGATCGCTTCGACACCGGCGACGATGCGCGCCCGCGCCGCCTCCTTGCTGTCCTGCGGCTGGATGCGGAAGAACGCGCGGAGGAATTCCAGCAACGGCTGCAATGGGCCGGAGTAGTCATAAGGCGAGGCGCGTGCCTCGAGCACCGGGATGTGACGCTCGCGGCACCGTTCGGCGAATTCGAAGCAGAGCCGACTCTTGCCGAGGCCGGGCGACGCGCAAATACCGACGACATTGCCGCGTCCGCTGCCGGCGTCGTGCAACGCCTGCTCCAGCCGCCGCAACTCCTCGCCGCGGCCACGATAGGCGGTCAGCATGGTATGGCCGAACTGCTCGCTGGTGCCGGCGGATTTCAGGCGCACCAGACGATAGACCGTCACCGGCTGCGCGAAACCCTTCATCTCCTGCGCGCCGAGCGACACCGCATCGCAGAACGGCCGCACCAGCCGGAAGGTGGTTTCGGTCATGCAGATCTCGCCCGGCGGCGCCATGTGCTCGAGCCGGCTGGCGAGATGGATCGCGGCGCCATAGGCGCTCTGCTCGTTGGTGAGATGCAGCGTCAGCCCGGTGACGACCTCGCCGGAGTGCAGCCCGATGCGCAGCACCAGACCGTGCTCCTGCGACGCCTGCTGCATCGCCAGTGCGGCACGGCAGGCCAGCAGCGCGTGATCCTCCTGAATGCGCGGGACCCCGAACAGAACCATGATGCCGTCGCCCATGGTGCGTAGCACCGCACCGTGAAACTGGTTGGCCGCGAGTCCCATCCGCGCCAGCGCCGGCGCGAGATGCGACAGCGCGCGCTCGGGATCCTTTTCGCCGATCAGTTCGGTGGAGCCGACGATGTCGGCGAACAGCACTGTGACGACCTTGCGCTCGGCCTGCGCGGCCGATTGGTCGAGCTTCTGGCCGCACGAACTGCAAAACCGCGAACCGCGCAGGTTGGGGGTCCCGCAGGCTGCGCAGGTCAGCGGGAAGTCGATGCCGCACACCGTGCAGCGCCCATCTTCATCGAGAAGTTCGGTGCCGCAGGACGGGCAGATCATGACGCAAGCCTTGTCACCGGAACAATTGCGAGAACGTCAAAATAATGTGGGGCTTTTGTCTTGTGTTGTCGCCAACGTGTCGTCTGCCGCCGGTTGCGAGTTGCCTCGTCCCGGAACGCGCCCCGGCGAAATCCTATCACGGTTCCTGCCGCGAGACGAAGGCGTCAGTGCCGATCGCGCGGCAGGACCGCGCGCTACAACCGGAAGCCTAGTCGATCAGGGTGAATTGCAACAACAGCGTGCGCTGGAGCATCGAGAAGTTGTCGTCCGATACCATCGTCAGCACGGTCTCGCCGTCCGCCGTCACATGGACGTCGAGACCTTCGAAGTTATCGATCTCCTGGCCGAGATCGGCATCGAAGATCGACGGACCATCGACCGTCGCACCCGGCGTGATCGCTGCCTGCGCTATGCGCCGGATGCGCACGCCGACGCCGTCGAGCAGCGAGAACTTGCGCTCCAACAGCAACAGATCGCCGTTCGGCAACAGCGCCGCGTCGCTGACGTCGAAACCCGATGTGCGGCGCACCGCGAACGACCCCGGCGACGGACCGCCGATCAGGAACGCCATGATGTTGCCGTCGGCATCGAGGCTGCGCTCGGAAACGGCGATCAGCGTGCCGGCCAGTGGCGAGCCGCGCCGCGCCACCACCATCGCCTCCAGTCCGGCATTGTTCGGCAGTTTGCGGACCGCGGGCGGCACCGGCATGTCCTCGCCCCGCGCGCGCAAGCCGTCGCGGCCGAAATCGAATCGCACGATGCGGTTGACGCGTTCGATGCCGACGTAAGCCGTGCCGCCATCCAGCGCCAGCGACTCGGTATCGTACCAGCCGCGCGCCGCCAGCGGCCGGCCATCGGCGGCGAGCATTGGCGCGGTTTCGACATCGATGAGTCCGGTCATCTCCTTGCCGCGATAGACGATGCGCCCGGTGAACCAGTGACCTTTGTCGCTGGCGGCGATGAAGCGTTCCCCGCTGTCATCGAGCCGCCAGCTCGACAAGCCGCCGAAGCGGCGATACGGCGAGGTGAGAATCAATCCGGAGCGGAATTGCAGCGCGCCGAAACGGACGTGGCTACGGTCGCGCTGATCGAACGACGCAATCGGCCGCGCATTGACGTCGATCGACACCACGCCCGGCGCGCTGGCCGGCTGGCGTTGCGATTGAGCGGCGACCGGCGCTGAAACGGCAAAGGTAGCGAACAGTAGTATAACTGCCGCAAAGATTGCATGACGCATCGAGTTCCCCTCCCCCTTGTGGGGAGGGGTTAGGAGTGGGGGTGTTGGTGCGCGCACACGTTCGCAGCTTACCCCCCTCCCTGCCCCTCCCCCACAAGGGGGGAGGGAACACCTCTTCATCTCCGCCATTGGAGGCTCGGAGAAATCCTCGCGTCGAGCACCGGGAATTTCAGTCCTGCCGGGATGAGTAGTGCGACGATGCAAGACTTGTCCCCTGGATCATCCCTGCCTTCGCAAGGACAACCATCGCTACGAATGCAACTTGCGGCGACGACCGCGGGACGGCTCGCGCGCGGGACCATCGGTTTCGCTGAACAGCTCGGCGAGCTTTTCGGTGATGGCGCCGCCGAGTTCTTCGGCATCGACGATGGTCACGGCGCGGCGGTAGTAGCGCGTGACATCGTGACCGATACCGATGGCGATCAGTTCGACCGGCGAGCGCGTCTCGATTTCCTCGATGACGTAGCGCAGATGCCGCTCGAGATAGTTGCCGGCGTTGACCGACAGCGTCGAATCGTCGACCGGCGCACCGTCCGAGATCATCATCAGGATCTTGCGCTGTTCGGAACGACCGAGCAGCCGCTTGTGCGCCCAGTCGAGCGCTTCGCCGTCGATGTTTTCCTTGAGCAGACCCTCGCGCATCATCAGCCCGAGATTCTTGCGCGCGCGCCGCCATGGCGCGTCCGCCGATTTGTAGATGATGTGGCGCAGATCGTTGAGCCGGCCCGGATTGCTCGGCTTGCCCGCAGCAAGCCAGGCCTCGCGAGACTGGCCGCCCTTCCACGCCCGCGTGGTGAAGCCGAGAATCTCGACCTTGACGCCGCAACGCTCCAGCGTCCGCGCCAGAATATCGGCGCAGGTCGCGGCCACGGTGATCGGCCGGCCGCGCATCGAGCCGGAATTGTCGAGCAGCAAGGTGACCACGGTGTCGCGGAAGGTGGCTTCCTTCTCGTGCATAAACGACAGCGGATGGAACGGATCGGTGACGACGCGCGACAGCCGCGCCGGATCGAGGATGCCTTCCTCGAGATCGAAATCCCAGGCGCGGTTCTGCTGCGCCATCAATCGGCGCTGCAAGCGATTCGCCAGCCGCGCGACGATGCCCTGCAGGTGCGCGAGCTGCTTGTCGAGATAGCTGCGCAGCCGTTCCAGTTCGTCGTGATCGCAGAGGTCTTCCGCCGCCACCACCTCGTCGAACTTCGGCGCGAAAGCGTGATACTCCGGCCCGCGCGGCTCGTTGCCGCCACGCGCGTTCGGCCGCGTCGCTTCGCCCGGCGTGTCGTCGTCACCCATCTCGCTGTCGTCGAAGGTGTCGCTGGTCGAGGCCTGCGCGCTTTCCATGGCGCTGTCGGACATTTCGTCCGACGTCGTCTCGGCCTGCTCGGCGCTCATCTCCTGCGCGGCTTCGCTGTCGGGCGAACCGTCGGCGCCCGCCTGATCGCTTTCACCTTCGCGATTGTCGTCGGGGTTCTCGTCCTCGTCCGCCTCGGCATCGCGATCGTCGCCGAGATCGAGCGCATCGAGCATGTCGTGCACTTCGTCGGCGAAACGCGCCTGATCCTCGGTCAGGCGATCGAGGCGGTCGAGCCGCGCGCCGATCTTGTCCTCGAGCAGCGGCCGCCACAGGTCGACGACCTTGCGCGCGGCGGCGGGCGGCGGCAGACCGGTAAGGCGTTCGCGCACCAGCATTGCCAGCGCATCGGCCAGCGGCGCGTCGGCGCGGTCGGTGATCTCGTCGAACTTGCCGCGATGGAAATGATCGTCGAGCATCGCCGTCAGATTCTTCGCGACACCGGCCATGCGCCGCGAGCCGATGGCTTCGACGCGCGCCTGCTCCATCGCCTCGAACACGCCGCGCGCCTGCGGATTGCCCGGCATCTGCTTGCGATGCACTTTCGGATCGTGGCAGGCGAGCTTCAGTGCGATGGAATCGGCGTGGCCGCGCACGATGGCGGCATCGCGCTTGGAGAGTTTGCGCGCCGGCTCGGGCAACCGCGCTTTGCCCGGCGCGAGGCCCGGACGTTCGGCGGCGAAGGTCACTTCAAGCTCAGGGGTCTTGGCGATGGCGCGCAGGCATGACGTCACCGCGCGCTTGAACGGCTCGGCGGGAGCTTCCTTCGGCCCGGAGCGGAATTTGTTGCCAAATGACGTGCTCATCGCGGTCTCGACCTCTTTTCCTTCTCCCCTTGTGGGAGAAGGTGGCGCGGACGAAGTCCGTGCCGGATGAGGGGTTTATGGATACGAGGGGACCACCCCTCATGCGCCTTCGCTTCGCGAAGGCACCCTCTCCCGCAAGGGGAGAGGGCAGAACGCCTCAGCTCAGCGCCACGTTGACTGCCGATTCCGGCAGGTCGACGTTGAAGCAGCGCTGATAGAACTCGGCGACCAGCGGCCGCTCCAGTTCGTCGCACTTGTTGAGGAAGGTGACGCGGAAGGCAAACCCCATGTCGCCGAAAATCTGGGTGTTCTCGGCCCAGGTGATGACGGTACGTGGGCTCATCACCGTCGACAGGTCGCCATTGGCGAAAGCGTTGCGCGTGAGATCCGCCAGCCGCACCATCTTGCTGACGGTGTCGCGACCCTCCGGCGTGCGATAGTGATGCGCCTTGGCCAGCACGATTTCGACTTCCTCGTCGTGCGTCAGGTAATTCAGCGTGGTGACGATCGACCAGCGATCCATCTGGCCCTGGTTGATCTGCTGCGTGCCGTGATAGAGGCCGGAGGTATCGCCGAGACCGACGGTGTTGGCGGTGGCGAACAACCGGAACGCCGGATGCGGCTTGATGACCTTGTTCTGGTCGAGCAGCGTCAAGCGGCCGGAGACTTCCAGCACGCGCTGGATGACGAACATCACGTCGGGGCGGCCGGCGTCGTATTCGTCGAACACCAGCGCGACGTTGTGCTGCAAGGCCCACGGCAGAATGCCGTCCCGGAATTCGGTGACCTGCTTGCCGTCCTTGACGACGATCGAGTCCTTGCCGACCAGATCGATACGGCTGATGTGGCTGTCGAGGTTGACGCGCACGCACGGCCAGTTCAGCCGCGCCGCGACCTGCTCGATGTGGGTCGACTTGCCGGTGCCGTGGAAGCCGGTGACCATGACGCGGCGGTTGTGCGCGAAGCCGGCGAGGATCGCCAGCGTCGTCGGCCGGTCGAAACGGTAATCCGGATCGACGTCGGGTACATGCGGATCGACTTCGGAATAAGCGGGCACTTCCAGGTCGCTGTCGATGCCAAACACCTGCCGCACGGACACCTTCATGTCGGGCAGGCCGGTCATCGACTCCTGGGCTTTGGTCATGGCGGCGGTCATCAGTCCTCCGTGGTCTCGGGGCACTCCCGAAACCAGATACGTTTATTGGCTGCGGTTGGGCATTGTCCGGAACCTAGCAGAGACGGCGGGTCGGCAGAAGCCCGCGGCGCAATCAAAGTTCCGTTGCATAATCATCAACATAGTCCCTTGCGGCGATTTTTGAAAGGCTGCCCTGCGATTCTCTGGGCGCTCGACGCAATTTTCACGATAGAACTGCGGCTTCGGCATGGATCGCAATTCACAATCCGGCATTGGAATAGATCGAACTCCGAGCTACCCGGCGACCGGAAAAGGCTGAAATGGAATCGTGTTGACGTCGCTGGTCGATCAACTGGTCGGGTTCGTGGCCACGCATGGCGTGCTGGCTTACGCCGTACTGTTTCTCGCCGCGCTGCTCGAAGCCGTCCCGGTGTTCGGCTCGGTGATTCCGGGCTCGACCATTATCCTGGCGTTGAGCGCGCTGGTGCCCGGCGGCGAACTGCAGCTCGTGCCGGTGCTGGCCAGCGCTATCGGCGGCGCGCTCATCGGCGACGGCACGGCGTTCTGGATCGGTCATCGCGCCCAGCGCGAGATTCTCACGGCATGGCCGCTGTCGCGCTATCCCGGCGTGGTGGCGCAGAGCGAAGCTTTCTTCCAGCGCTACGGCGCGCTGGCGGCCTTCTTTGCGCGCTTCGTCCCGCCGGTGCGAGCGCTGGTGCCGATCACCGCCGGCGCGTTGAACATGCCGCCGCCCCGGTTCTACGCCATCAACGTCGCCGCCGTGGTGTTCTGGGCGCTGGCCCATGTATTGCCTGGCGTGCTGGCGCTTTCGATCCTGCACGAATATAGCGGCCTCGCGCACCCGACCGCCTTCGCCAAGCACTACTGGATGCCGCTGGTGCTGGCCGGCGCGCTGATCTGCGGTTGCATCGTCTGGTGGTGGCGGCGCCGCCGCGGCATCAACATGCGTATGAAACAGCAAGCGTAGACGCGAACGATCACTGCAGGACCGTCCCCAGATTCGTCATGCGAGCCAGCCATGAGGAATGACCCGTCGAACGCGGCAGATGATCAGGCGCCGCGCACCACCGTCTTGAGATAATTATACGCCTTGATGATCTCGATCAGGCGATCCTCGGTGGAGCGGTCGCCGCCATTGGCGTCGGGGTGATGCTGCTTCACCAGAAGCTTGTACTTGGCCTTGACGGTTTCCAGCGTCGCATCCGGACCCAGTCCCATCACCTGCAGCGCCTTGCGCTCGGCATTGAAAATCTTGCGGGTCTCGGCTTTCGGCTCGGCATTGGCGCCCGGTCCCGGCCGCCATTTGCCGCGACCGTTCAGCTCGCTGAACATGCTGAACGGATCGGCGGCACCCTCGAGATCGACCTCGCCGGTCTTGCCTTTGCCCTTGGTGCCGTTGGCGCCCATTTTCCAGGTCGGGCGATGGCCGGTCAGCGCGTCCTTCTGGTAGCGCGCCACCGCGTCGGCGTTCATGCCCTGGAAGAAATTATACGACTGGTTGTATTCGCGGACGTGGTTGAGACAGAAGTGCCAATATTCCTTGTCGTTGGCCCTGCCCTTCGGCGCGCGATGCGGCCCCCGGTTATTGCATTCGGGCCATTCGCACATGATCGACTCTTCGCGCAGACGCGCCTGCTGCTTCGCGTTCAGCTTGTTGGGCTTGATGCGAATGCTATCGAAGAATTTGGATGAATCGATCGGCATACCGTCTTTGACACCGCAATGCGCAACGCTTCAAGTCTTGACAAGGCAATTGCGCGAAATTGTTTGACCGCCAGGATTACACAACACGCCTCATTGACGACGACACGCAATCGACGTAATTCGGCAGGGCATGAGCGTCCGCGATACTATCACCGACAAGTTGAACAAAGCTTTCGCGCCGGAAAGCCTCGAGGTGATCGACGAGTCCCGTTTGCATGTCGGCCACGCCGGCCACCGGCCGGGCGGTGAAACTCACTTCCGTGTCCATATTGTGTCGCAGGCCTTCGAAGGGAAGAGCCGGATCGACCGCCATCGCATGATCAATCAGGTACTGGCCGAGGATCTCGCCTATGGCGTGCATGCGCTGGCGCTGAAGGCGCACACACCGAACGAATAACCGTGCCGTGATCGATCCAGCCGCACCTGCCTACGGCGAACGCGTGATGCCGCCATCGACGCGGATGTTCTGACCGGTGATATAGCCGGCACCCGGCGAGGCGAGAAACCCAACCACCGCACTGACTTCGTCGACGTGGCCATAACGCGCCATCGGGATGCGGGCACGGAACTCCGGTTTCTCGGCGAGGCTGTCGATGAAGCCCGGCAGCACGTTGTTCATGCGCACATTATCCGCGGCGTATTTGTCGGCGAACAGTTTGGTATAGGCGGCGAGCCCGGCGCGGAACACGCTGGAGGTGGGGAACACCGGATCGGGTTCGACCGCCGAAAAACTCGAAATGTTGATGATAACGCCGGACTTCTGCTTCTGCATGATCGGCGCGACCAGCCGCGTCGGCCGCACCACGTTGAGGAAATACACCTCCATGCCGCGGTGCCAGTCGTCGTCGGTAAGATCGACGATCGCGCCGCGCGGACCGTGCCCGGCGCTGTTCACCAGAACGTCGACCCGGCCCCAGCGCGCCATCGTCTGATCGACCAGCCGCTGCAGATCGTCTGCGGATTGATTGGAGCCGGTCACGCCGAGACCGCCCAATTCCGCCGCCAGCGCCTCGCCCTTGCCGGACGACGACAGGATCGCAACGTCGAAGCCATCGGCCGCCAGTCGGCGCGCGGCACCCGCGCCCATGCCGCTGCCGCCGGCGGTGACAATGGCGACTTTGCCTGTGGACATGGGTTACTCCTTCATCATGGGAATCGGTTGACGACCGTTACCGTCGTTCATTCTGTTTCAGAACGCCGTACCCGCACGCGGCTTTTTCGCCGGCGCTTCGGCCTCGCGCGGCAGCGGCCCGATGCGCAACGCGGTGATGCGGTTGCGTTCGCGCCGCAATACACGGAAGCGGAAGCCGTGGAAGGTGAAGCTCTGCCCGCGCTCAGGAATCGAACGCGCCTCGTGAATGACGAGGCCGGCAACCGTGGTCGCCTCCTCGTCGGGCAGATGCCAATCCATGGCGCGATTGAGATCGCGGATCGGCACCGAGCCATCGACCACCACCGAGCCGTCCGGCTGCACGCGCACGCCGGCGACGGCATCGTCATGCTCGTCGGAAATATCGCCGACGATTTCCTCGAGAATATCTTCCAGCGTCACCATGCCTTCGACCTCGCCGTATTCATCGACGACGAGAGCGAAATGCGTCTTGCGGCGGCGGAACGCCTTGAGCTGTTCGGACACCGACCGCATCTCCGGCACGAACCACGGCGGCAACGCGATGGCGCTGGCGTCGATCTTCGAGGTATCGCCGTCGGACGCACGGATCGCACGCAGCAGATCCTTGGCGTGCAGCACCCCAATGATGTTTTCCGACTTGTCGCGCCACAGCGGAATACGGGTATATTCGCTGGCAAGCACTTCGCGCACCAATTCTTCCGGCGGCAGATCGGCGTTGATCATCACCATGGCCGTGCGATGGACCATCACATCGGCAACGGTGAGATCGCCAAAGCGGAAAACGTTCTGCAGGTATTCCGCCTCGCCGCTTTCGATCTTGCCGTACTCGGCCGATTCACCGACCAGCCCTTCGATCTCGGCGCCCGACAGCACTTCATGCTGGGCGGATTCCTGCACACCGAACGCACTCAGAATCGTCCGCGATGCATTGTTGAGCAGCCAGTTGAGCGGATAGAACACAATATAAGACACGTAGAGCGGATAGACGATCCATTGCGACACCGGCTCCGGTCTGCGGATCGCCAACGTCTTCGGCACCTGCTCGCCGATCACGATATGCAGCGAGGAGAACACCAGGAAGCCGGCCAGGAACGAGGTGAAGTGCAGCGCGGAGTCCGACAGGCCGAGCGGCAACAGCAGCGGCGCCAGCAGCGCCGCGACGGTCGGCTCGCCGACCCAGCCGAGCCCCAGCGACGCCATGGTGATGCCAAGCTGGCAGCAGGCGAGATAGGCTTCGACATTGCCCATGATGTGGTGCAGCTTGCGCGCGCCGAAGCGGTTCTGCTCCACCATGGTCTTGACGCGATAACCGCGACTTTTGACCAGCGCGAATTCCGACGCGACATAGAAGGCGTTGGCGGCGAGCAGCAGCGCGGCGATCAGGACATTCAGGATGACCGAGTTCATGGCTTCTCCGCCGCGGCCGCTGTTACGCGCGTTCGTTCTGAAGCTTCCGCGCCAGAAAATCGCGCACCGTCGCGGGTTCGACATCGGTTGAAACAACGGCCTGCCCGATGGCGCGTAGCAAAATGAACGTCAGGCGGCCGCGCTTCACCTTCTTGTCCTGAGCCATCAAGGCCATCAACGCGTCGGCGTCGGCGAGGCCTTCCTGCCTGAAGCCGGCGATGTCCTGCATGCGCGTCGGCAATCCGACATCGGCGAGATGCCGTTGCACGCGCGTGGCGTCACTTGGCGCGATCATGCCGAGTTGCGCCGAGAGGTCGGCCGCCAGCACCATGCCGACCGCGACGCCCTCGCCATGGAACAGCCGGTCGGAAAACCCGGTGGCGGCTTCCAGCGCATGGCCGAACGTGTGGCCGAGATTGAGCAGCGCTCGCTCGCCGTTCTCGCGTTCGTCGCGCGCGACGATCGCCGCCTTGGCGCGGCACGAGGTGGCGATGGCGTGTTCGCGCGCCGCGCCGCCGGAAAAGATCTCGGCGTGGTTGGCTTCGAGCCAGGCGAAGAACGCCGCGTCACCCAGCACGCCGTACTTGGCAACCTCGGCATACCCGGCGCGGAACTGACGTGGCGACAACGTGTCGAGGATCGCGGTGTCGGCGATCACCAGCACCGGCTGATGGAAAGCCCCGATCAGGTTCTTGCCCTGCGGCGAATTGATTCCAGTCTTGCCGCCGACAGAAGAGTCCACCTGCGCTAGAAGCGAGGTCGGCACCTGGACGAAATCGACGCCGCGCCGCACCGCCGCCGCGGCGAACCCAGCGAGATCGCCAACGACGCCGCCGCCGAGCGCGACGACGAGATCGTTGCGCTCGATCTTCGCGGCAATCAGCGCCTCGCAGACCTGCGCGAAGCCGGCGTAACTTTTCGAGCCCTCGCCCTCATCGACGACGACGCGCGAGCTATCGACACCGGCCTGCGCCAATGATGCCTCGGTCTGTTCCAGCCAATGTTTCGCCACGGTGCGATCGGTGACGATGGCGGTGCGCGCGCCGGGCCGCAACGCGGCGATGCGCGCGCCGAGGCCGCCAAGCTGGTCGCGGCCGATGACAATGTCATAGGAGCGATCGCCCAGCGCCACCTCGACGGTGATCGGCCCGGAAGACTTCAATGGCGCGGTCATATTGTGCTGTCCCGAATGTCATGCGCGACGGCAACGTCGCCGCAGAGCCGGTCGTAGAGCGCGGTAACGCACTCGTCGACGATTTTCTCATGCGGCACGTCGCGCGAGTCGATGGTGATGTCGGCCAGCTCGTAGACCGGATGCCGCGCCTCGATCAGCCGCGCGATCGTTGCGGCGGGATCCTCGGTTTGCAGCAACGGCCGGTCGGCACGGCGCTTGACGCGACGCAGGATGACGTCCGCATCGGCCCGCAGCCAGATCGACACTGCCTTGTCATGAACCCGTTGCCGCGTCTCCTCGCGCATGAAGGCACCGCCGCCGGTCGCCAGAACGTTCGGTCCGCCATCGAGCAGCCGTGCGATGACACGCGCCTCGCCGTCACGAAAATACGGCTCGCCATGGGTGGCGAAGATTTCCGGAATGGTCATGCCGGCATGCGCGGCTTCGATCTCGATATCGGCGTCGAGGAACGGCAGCCGCAAGCGCGCCGCCAGCCGGCGTCCGACGGTGGACTTGCCGGCGCCCATCATGCCGACCAGCACCACGGCGCGCGACCCCAGCGCCGCGACGATGGCGGCTTCCGGGGATGGGCCCGCGCTGGCCTGCGCTGCGGTATTCGACATCAAATTTATCCGTTTCGCCGCCCCTGCGGCTGTTCCGATCACCTATACTACCCCCGGCGCGGCGGTTGCCAGAGACTCTTGCAACTCGGGAACGAACATGTTGGTAGTCATGATGAATTGCCTGATCCGTAGCCGCCCTGAGACGCCCTCATGCCGAGCCTGTTACGCTTCCTTACGGTCGTCGCGGTGATCGCCGGGCTCGGCTATGGCGCGATTTTCGCGCTGGCCAATTTCGTCAATCCGAAGCCGCGCGAAATGACCGTGACCATCCACCCGGACAAGTTTCTCAAGAACTGAGGCTGGTGCCGCCCCAGTCCTCGTCATTCCGGGATGCGCGTTCTTCACGCGCAGACCCGGAATCCATACTCCCTGTGGTGGTTATGGATTGCGGGCTCGCTCATAAGAATTCGCGCCCCGGAATGACGGCCCCTGTTTGATTAACCTCACTGAGCGGAAATAGAGTCTAACATCGCCGCATGAGCACTCGACCCACCTCCGACGCACGCCTGATCGAGTTGTTCCTCGATATGCTCGCCGCCGAACAGGGTGCCGGCGACAATACGCTGGCGGCCTATCGCAGCGATCTCGAAGACCTGTCGGCCTTCCTCACCCGCGCGAAACACAGCTTCGTCACGGCGACGACGCAGTCGCTGCGCGATTATCTCGCCGATCTCGACGCGCGCGGCTTCAAGTCGTCCAGCGTGGCGCGGCGGCTGTCGTCGACGCGGCATCTGTTCCGCTTCCTTCTCAACGAACGCATTCGTGACGACGATCCGGCGGCGATCCTGTCCGGCCCCAAACGCGGCCGCGGGCTGCCGAAGGTGCTGTCGATCGCCGACGTCGATCGTCTGCTGGCGCGGGCGCGCGAATTGACGCAGGTGGCGGGCCAAACCGATACGCAGCGGGTACGCTCCGCGCGGCTGCTGTGCCTGCTCGAAGTGCTGTACGCCACCGGGCTGCGCGTCTCGGAACTGGTGTCGCTGCCGCTATCGGCGGCGCGGCGCGACGCGCGCATGATCGTGGTGCGAGGCAAGGGCGACAAGGAACGGCTGGTGCCGCTCAACGAGTCCTCCAAACAGGCGATGGCGGATTATCTCGCGGCGGTCGAGGCGACGCGCGACACGAAAGGCGCGCCGAAATCGGCGACGAAACCCTCAAAGTGGCTGTTTCCCTCGTTCGGCGAGAGCGGCCATCTGACGCGCCAGCATTTCGCCCGCGACCTCAAGGAACTGGCAGCCGCGTCCGGTCTGCCGCCGCGTATCATCAGCCCGCACGTGCTGCGGCACGCGTTCGCCAGCCACCTGCTGCACAATGGCGCGGACCTGCGCATCGTGCAGACGCTGCTCGGCCATACCGACATCTCGACGACGCAGATTTACACCCATGTGGTCGAGGAGCGGCTCAAGAGCCTGGTGCGCGACCTGCATCCGCTGGCGGAGAAATAACCCGCATACGGATGTGCAAAAAATCAACGTATTGATTTAACACACTTATCCCAAACAGTCCGGCTTGACTGGCGGGCCATTTGACTTGAAAAGCCTGCAAGGACAATTTCGGGGCCGGTTTCGGCCCCTTGCCGGCGTTGCCTCCAACCTGACGCCACCGCCCTCCCTCAGGTGTGAATGACCCAACTCATGCGCAGTTACCTCGATTTCGAAAAACCCGTCGCCGAACTGGACGCCAAGATCGACGAACTGCGCGCGCTCGCGGCCAGCGGCAGCGACATCGCCGACGAGATCGCGCGCGTCGAGGGCAAGGCCGGGCAGGCGCTCGACGAGCTCTACAGTGCGCTGACGCCGTGGCAGAAGGCGCAGGTGGCGCGGCATCCGCAGCGGCCGCATTGCGTCGATTACATCAACGCGCTGATTACCGAATTCACGCCGCTCGCCGGCGACCGCAAGTTCGGCGAGGACGAGGCGCTGATGGGCGGGTTCGGCCGTTTTCGCGGCGAGAGCGTCTGCGTCATCGGGCAGGAGAAGGGCGCGACGACCGAAACCCGGCTCAAGCACAATTTCGGCATGGCCCGCCCCGAGGGCTATCGCAAGGCGGTGCGGCTGATGGAGATGGCCGATCGGTTTGGCCTGCCGGTGCTGTCGCTGGTCGATACCGCCGGCGCCTATCCCGGCATCGGCGCCGAGGAGCGCGGCCAGGCCGAGGCCATCGCCCGTTCCACCGACGCCTGCCTGTCGCTGACGGTGCCGAACGTCGCCGTCATCATCGGCGAAGGCGGGTCCGGCGGCGCCATCGCCATTGCCACCGCCAACCGCGTGCTCATGCTGGAACACGCGATTTACAGCGTGATCTCGCCGGAGGCCGCCTCGTCGATCCTGTGGCGGGATTCCAGCAAGGCGCAGGAAGCCGCGACCAACATGAAGATCACGGCGCAGGATCTGGCCCGCTTCGGCGTCATCGATACCGTGCTCAAGGAACCGGTCGGCGGCGCGCATCGCGACCCGCAGGCCATGATTGCGCTGACGGGCGACGCCATCGCCCAGGCCTTCAATGACCTACGCCATCTCGACGGTGAGACCATCCGCCGCCAGAGACGCCAGAAATTCCTCGATATCGGGCGCAAACTGGGCTGATTCGTCCTCGCGGGGCACGGCCACGGCCGGCCCCCCGGTCCAATCCGCCGGACTGGCCGGGTTAACCATGTTCCATGGCGGCCCGATTTGGCCCTAATTCAGCCGCGAGACGGATATTTAACTTCTATTCACCAAGGCTAAGAGCAACCCGGCGCAGCGGGGCAGCCAGCTTGCGACGGGGGGTCCTTTAAGGATAATATTTTATTCAATGGCTGCGGGGCTTGGACGGACTTTCTTCGACTGACTTTGGGGTGCGGAATTGCCAATCCGCTGCGGAGCTTCATCTTGATTAATCGTTCGCTGGTTCGCGTGCTTGCCACGTCGGTCGCGCTTGCCGCCGGTGCGCTGCTGGCCGGTTGCAATAGCGACCAGGTGTCGCTGGCGAACAATGCCAAGGCTAATAAGCCGGTTCCGGAAAAGCTCGTCGCCGAGATGCAGAAGAAGGACATGGATCCGCAATCGCCGATCCTGATCCGCTTGTTCAAGCAGGAAGCCGAGCTGGAAGTCTGGAAGCAGGATCGCTCCGGTCAGTTCGCGCTGCTGCAGACCTACCCGATCTGCCGCTGGTCCGGCGATCTCGGTCCCAAGATCAAGGAAGGCGACCGCCAGGCACCGGAAGGCTTCTATTCGATCACGCCGGCCCAGATGAACCCGCAGTCGGCCTACTATCTGTCGTTCAACATGGGTTATCCCAACGCCTTCGACAAAGCGCTGGGCCGTACCGGGTCGCAGCTGATGGTGCACGGCGATTGCTCGTCGCGCGGCTGCTACGCCATGACCGACGAACAGATTTCCGACATCTATGCGCTGGGGCGCGAGTCGTTCTTCGGCGGCCAGCGAGCGTTTCAGGTGCAGGCCTATCCGTTCCGGATGACACCGGTGAACATGGCCAAGCATCGCAACAATCCGAACATGCCGTTCTGGAAGATGATCAAGGTCGGCTATGACCACTTCGAGGTCACCCGCCGTGAACCGAAGGTCGACTTCTGCGAAAAGAAATATGTGTTCGACGCCGTCCCACTGCCCGGCACCAACCAGCCGCCGAACTTCAATGCCGCCGGTGCCTGCCCGGCCTACACCGTTCCCGCCGAAATCGCCGACGCGGTGAAGAACAAGGAACACGAGGACGACGCCAAGACCGCCGAGCTGGTGGCCAAGGGCACACCCGTCGCGCGGCTAAACACCGGCATCGACGGCGGCATGAACCGCATCTTCGCCGCCAAGATTCCGGACGGCCAGACCGGGCTCTCCGATCCGGTGACACCGAGCATCGCGCTGGCCACCGCCAAGCTGCCCGGCACCTTTCCAAGCCACGTCAATCCGCCGCGCGCGCTCGACCCGGTCGATCCGGTGGTTGCGGTGAGCGACCCATCGTCCGTGGCGGTCGAAACGCCGGCCCCCGCGACGCGCATGGCGATTGCTGCGCCGAACGCACAATCGGACGGCTTCTTCTCCTCGCTGGCGCGCAAGGTCGGCCTCGGCGGCTCGTCGGACACAACGGCAACGGCGGCTGCCAAGCCGGCGGCAGTGCCGGTGCCAGCCGCCAAGCCGAAAGTGATGACGGCTGCGAAGAAGCCGGAAGCCAAGCCGAGCCATGTGACGCTGGCGCCCAAGGCCCTCGCTGCGGTGCCTGCGGGACCGAAAGTCGCCACAGCCGCTCCGGCGAAGCCCGCGAACAAGCCGGACGCATCGCAAGCCGCCCTCTCCGGCGCAGCGCCGACTGTCCCGGCCAACTCGTTCGACAATCGCTTCTCGGCGATGCGCTAAGCGCTCGCGCAAACGATCGAGTTTTCCCAGCCCGCTTTGATTTCGCGTACTCCTGACTGAGCGCGGCGTACAGCCATGCCCGGCGCTACGAAGTTGTGGTTAAGCCTCGTATCGCTCCGGTGCAATTTGCTTTCGATACTGAGCTCATACAGTCTTTCGACCTGCTCTCATTCGCTGAATTCGCGTCGCACACAAGTCGAAAGGCCGCACGGATGCGCCAACGATTTAACGCCAGATATCTGATCGCTGCGACCTTGCTCTCCGTTCTTTGCTCTCCCGCATTCGCGGCACCGCCCTCGAGCTGCGCCGCCAAGTTCATTGGCGATTGGCGACACACCGGAGGCAATAAAGGCACGCTGACGCCAGACGGACGCGCATTGTGCTCCGAACACGCCGGTTGTGTGCAGGGGAGCTGGACCTGCTCGGGCAATGTCCTGACCTATACCAACAGTATCGGAACATGGAATTACACGCTGGAGCCCGACGGCAAATCGATGTCCACCAATGGCGGGGCGGCGGTTGCGGTGCGTATGGGCGCGGTGCCGGCGAGTGCCCGCGCGCGCGACCTTGGGTCGGCAGCGAAGAACGTGACGGCGGACATTCTCGGTATCGACCGAACGCCATCCGCGGCTCCCGATCCAGCGCCCGTCGCTGCGCCAAAGCCTGCAGCAGCCAAGCCAACCGAAGCCGACAATGAGAAGCTGGCAGCGGCACGTTACGGTCGCACGCTGTTCGGCGCCGGCATGGCGGCCTTCAACGTGGCGCGGCAATCATCCTACGCCAGCCGCAAGCGAGAGCTGCAGGTCGCCGAGGACAATTTCATCAAGTCAGCCGAGCAGTTTCATAAAGCCGGCGACGCCAAGAACGAGGCAAAGGCCAAGGCGAACATCGACAAGATCCGCGCCATCGATGCGAGGACGCCTGAACGTGCACCTGCTGCCGGGACCAGTCCAAAGCCGAAAGTTGCCGGCGGCAAGCCGTCCAAGGAGCAGTGCGCGGAATTGCGCGGCCAGATCAACATCAGCATCGTCTCAGCCAAGAACGGCGATCCGTTGCGCCAAGAATTGCTGCAGCAACGCGACAAACTCGACCAGATGTGCAGGTGATCTGAACACCACGCGCAATCGCGGCGGGTCAGAATGGGTTTGAATAATCGATGCCCGCGTCCGTCGCGGGCATCAGCGTTTTAGCGCAACGTCACCACTCGCCACCGCGGCTGTCGGTCAACAACAATTAACGTCGCGCCTCAGGTGACGAGACTCGCCTCAGACGAACCGGCCGTGGCAGTGCTTGAACTTCTTGCCCGAGCCGCACGGACAATCCTCATTGCGGCCGACCTTGCCCCACGTCGCCGGATTGTTCGGGTCGCGGCTGGCCTTGTCGGCATTGGCGGCGGGCGCCAGCGAGACGTTGGCGAAGCTCATTTCGTCCTCGCCGGTGTTCGGATTGAGCTTGTGCGCTTCCATCGGCGGCAGCTCGGGCTGCTGCTCTTCCGGCGGCACGATCTCGACGCGCATCAGTTGCGCCGTCACCGCCTCGCGCAGATGCGAGATCAGCGCCTCGAACAGGCTGAAGGCTTCCGACTTGTACTCCTGCAACGGGTCACGCTGGCCGTAACCGCGCAGGCCGATGACCTGGCGCAGGTGGTCGAGCATGACGAGATGCTCGCGCCACAGATGGTCCAGCGTCTGCAACAGGATGGTCTTCTCGACGTAGCGCATGACCTCGGGGCCCCACTGCGCCACCTTGGCCGCCATGTGTTCGTCGACGCGCTGCTCGATGCGCGACAGGATTTCCTCGTCGGCAATGCCTTCTTCCTTGGCCCATTCGTCGACCGGAAGATCGAGGCCGAGCACGCGCTGCACTTCTTCCTTCAGGCCGGCGACATCCCACTGCTCGGCGTAGACATGTTCGGGGACGTGCTTGGCGACGACATCTTCAACGAAGACGTGACGCATGTCGGCGACGGTATCGGCGACGCTCTCGTTCTTCATCAGATCGATGCGCTGATCGAAGATCACCTTGCGCTGGTCGTTCTGCACGTCGTCGTATTTGAGCAGGTTCTTGCGGATGTCGAAGTTGCGTGCCTCGACCTTCTGCTGCGCCTTTTCCAGCGCCTTGTTGATCCAAGGATGGATGATGGCTTCGCCTTCCTTGAGGCCGAGCCGCGTCAGCATGCTGTCGAGCCGGTCTGATCCGAAGATGCGCATCAGATCGTCATCGAGCGCGAGGAAGAACTTGGAACGGCCAGGGTCGCCCTGACGGCCGGAACGGCCCCGCAGCTGATTGTCGATGCGCCGCGATTCGTGCCGCTCGGAGCCGATGATGTAGAGACCGCCGGGCTTCGTCACCGTCTTGGCTGGACGGCTACCCTTGGCCGGCTCGATCTCGACGACATCGACGGCGTTGAGCACCATCTCGCGGAAGCGTTCGATATCGGCCTTGATCTCGGCGATCTTGGCGGCCTTCTCGGCCTCGTCGTTGATGTCCGCGGTCTCGATCGCAGCGCGCATTTCCAGCGAGCCGCCGAGTTTGATGTCGGTGCCGCGGCCGGCCATGTTGGTGGCGATGGTGATGGCGCCGGGCACGCCTGCTTCGGCGACGATGTAGGCTTCCTGTTCGTGGAAGCGTGCGTTGAGCACCGCGAACAACTTGGCCGGCTTGCCGGCACGCGCGGCCTTGTAGAGCTTCTCCAGCGCCTTGGGATTGTTGAAATCGATCTGCTTGTAGCCGTGTTTCGCGAGATACTCGCCCAGCACTTCCGACTTCTCGATCGAGGCGGTACCGACCAGCACCGGCTGCATGCGGGCATTGGCGCGCTCAATCTCGGCGAGAATGGCGGCGTACTTCTCGTCCTGGGTGCGATAGACCTCGTCGTCTTCATCGAGACGGGCGATCGGCAGGTTGGTCGGAATCTCGACAACTTCGAGCTTGTAGATGTCGAACAGTTCGTCGGCTTCGGTGGCCGCGGTGCCGGTCATGCCGGCCAGCTTTGCGTACATCCGGAAGTAGTTCTGGAAGGTGATCGAGGCCAGCGTCTGATTTTCCGGCTGGACCTGCACGTGTTCCTTGGCTTCCAGCGCCTGATGCAGGCCTTCGGAATAGCGGCGGCCCGGCATCATGCGGCCGGTGAACTCGTCGATGATGACAACTTCGTCGTCGCGCACGATGTAGTCCTTGTCGCGCGTGAACAGCGAATGCGCCCGCAGCGCCTGATTGACGTGGTGCACGACGGAGACGTTCTCGACGTCGTAGAGCGATTCGCCCTTGAGCTGCCCGGCATCGCGCAGCAGCGTCTCGATCTTTTCCATGCCGGCTTCGGTCAGCGCCACGGTGCGCTGCTTCTCGTCGACCTCGTAGTCGGCCGTCTTTTCGAGGCTCGGCATGAAGGTGTCGATGGTGTTGTAGAAATCCGAGCGGTCGTCGAGCGGACCGGAGATGATCAGCGGCGTGCGCGCTTCATCGATCAGGATCGAGTCGACTTCGTCGACGATGGCGAAGAAGTGCTCGCGCTGGACCATGTCCTCGAGCCGATACTTCATGTTGTCGCGCAGATAGTCGAAGCCGTATTCGTTGTTGGTGCCGTAAGTGATGTCGCAGGCATAGGCTGCCTTGCGCTCGGCGTCGTCGAGACCGTGCACGATCACGCCGGTGGTGAGGCCGAGGAAACCGTAGATCTGGCCCATCCAGCCGGAGTCGCGCTTGGCCAGGTAGTCGTTCACCGTGACGACATGCACGCCCTTGCCGGCCAAGGCATTGAGGTAGACGGCGAGCGTCGCCACCAGCGTCTTGCCTTCGCCGGTCTTCATCTCGGCGATATCGCCCTCATGCAGCACCATGCCGCCGATCAACTGCACGTCGAAGTGGCGCTGACCGAGCACACGCTTGGCGGCCTCGCGCACGGTGGCGAAGGCGGGAACCAGGATATCGTCGAGGGTCTTGCCGTTGGCGAGCTGTTCGCGGAACTCGGCGGTGCGGGCCTTCAGCGCCTCGTCGGACAAGGCGGAGACTTCGGGCTCAAGAGCATTGATGGCGTTGACGCGGGATTGGTAACCCTTGACCCGGCGGTCATTGGCCGAGCCGAAAAACTTGCGGGCGAGCGCGCCGATCATACCAAATTCCTGTCCATGCGGTCCGGCGGGGAAGCGTTGTAGCGACTCTCAGCCTAGGTGCGGTCCAACGAGATGCGATTCAACAGTTGCAGTTCAAAGATGGCGTTCAATCTGTCGTTCGGCCGGTCGCCCATCAACTCGTCGTGACGTCGCAGCACCGGATGACGATCCGGCAACGTGCACGATAGCGATCAGGAAACCGGCGAATCATGGTTTAGCGGCCAACCATTTAGCAGCCAAGGCAGACGTCCGGACGTGCTGCCACAATTGGCATGCAGGGGGACAGATATGGCTCGCCCAGAGCGATGTCAACGGCAGCCAGAACTGGCGATTTGAAGCTCCCGCAGCAGTTGCTGCGAGGTCCCCACCGGGAGCTTCAGATCGACAAGCGGTTCTGGAAATGAACAATTCTGTGGGTGCCTCTTTTGTTTCAATGGGTCGTGCAAGAGCCAGCGGGAAATGGACGACGACCTGCGGAACAGCAGCACCCAACCTGTCGGGAAATTCATGATTTTGACAGAGTTTTCGCGTTGCCAAGGCGACACGTTTGAGCGAGTGTCCCGCCGCCCGAAGCGACCTCCTGCGGAGATAGGATTTTTCATGATTGCCTCATTGCGCGAAACCACATCGAGCCTGCGTCCCGGCCTTGCGCTGTCGGCAGCGGCGGGCTGTCTGGTCATGGCCCTGCTGGCCGCTACGCCGGTTCGCGCCGATGACAACCCGGTGCTCGCCAAGGTTAACGGCGCCGAGATTCGCCAGAGCGACGTGACCCTGGCCGAGGAAGAACTCGGCCCCAGCCTGGCGCAAATGGATCCGGCGACGAAGAAAGAAAACGTGCTGGCCTTCCTGATCGACATGAAGATCGTCGCCAAGGCTGCCGAAGACAAGAAGATCGCCGATCAGGCCGACTTCAAGCGCAAGCTCGATTTCGCCCGCAACCGCCTCTTGATGGACAACCTGCTGATGGCCGAGGGCAAGGCGGCGCTGACCGACGACGCCATGAAGAAGGTTTATGACGACGCCGCCAAGCAGATCACCGGCGAGCAGGAAGTCCACGCCCGCCACATCCTGGTGCCGACCGAGGACGAGGCCAAGGCGATCAAGGCCGAGCTCGACAAGGGCGCCGACTTCGCCAAGCTCGCCAAGGAAATCAAGGATCCGGCGAAACAGGGTCTGCCGGACCCGGAATACAATCCGCGCCTGCGCGCCGCGATTCAGGCGGCCCGCGCCGAAAACATGCCCAAGGACAATATCGAGCGCGCGATCAACAAGGCTGCCGGCGGTGATACCGAAAACTATGACGAGGTCCGCTATGAGGGCTACGGGCCGGGCGGCGTCGCCGTCATCGTGGAAGCGCTGACCGACAACCGCAATCGTACGGCCTCGAACGTGCGTGCCGCCTTCACCAAGGCCGGCGGAGCGCTTGGCGAGACCAATTCCGTGTCCTTCATGTTCGACCGTGTCGGCGAAATCGTCTATC
>Ga0066255_1001001_pt1 | contig 34547 bp, 37 predicted proteins | sample ThiBiot_750_biof_FD_71148 | JGI IMG/M metagenome (GOLD analysis project Ga0066255, IMG submission 71148) | Wastewater bioreactor microbial communities from Cape Town, South Africa - Thiocy_expt_750_biof (version 2) | ecosystem: Engineered > Bioreactor > Thiocyanate-remediating >... | reverse complement strand
CGCCGGCGAGCAGATCCCGCTGGACCTCGAGCTGCCGATCGAGGAGCACCGCTAGGGCACCTGAATCGACCGGCCGTCGAACGAGGCACCACACCAGGAGCGCGCGGTGGCATCACAGCATCCATGAGCATTCAAAACCGAGACTGGTACCGAGACCACGCACGCGCGCGCGATGCTCAACAGACCGCCAAACCGGCCCGGAGAGCCACGCCAGCACAACCCCGCGGCCAGAGGCACCACCCGGCCGAATACGTCGCCCTAGCGGCGTTCCTGGTCGCCGTGGTCGCCCTCGTGCTCCTCGGCATGCGGTGGTAGCACGACCGACGCCGCCTCAACGCGGGGCGGCTCCCGGAACGGGTTGAACGGCGGATTCGCCAGCCAGGCACGACACGTCTCCGAGTCCAGGCCCGCATCGGTGCCCTGCTCCGTCACGCACCTACAGCGCGAGGCCGAGCACACCGCGCCGACCACCGTCGGCAGCACCTTGACCTGGCGCATACCATCGTAGATCGGCGCACTCTCCGGCATCGCCGACACCCGAGGCGTGAACGACGCCGCGAACGCGGCACCCGTCATCGGTGCCGCTGCTACATGCCCCGGCACCGACGACACCGGCGCAGCCACCGCATGCCCCTGCACCACCGGCGCCGACTCGCCACCCCCGAGGCGCGACGACACCGCACCGAAGGCCCGCCACACCAGCAGCCCGGTCGCGACCAGCGCCAGCACCATAACCAGGAGCATCCACGGAACCGAGCGCACGGGCTTCACATGCACCGACGCGCTGCGGTAGAGCGAAAATACCCGCTTCGGCAGCTTGTAACGCCGCTTGATCGGCGCGGACCGCCAGGCCAACGCATCCGAGATCTCCGGCCACTCATACCACCAGCGGCCAAGGAAACCGAGATCGCGCAGATGCACGTGCCGCCCGACCAGCGCACGCACGTTCGCATCGATCAGCCGCGGCGCCTGGGTGACCAGAAAGAAGTCCAGCCCACGGTGCCGATGCGTCTCCAGCGCCGCGATGTCCGCCGGCACGCGCTGGCCAGGACCCCGCGGCCGCCAAACACGCTGAACCTCATCGACCACTACGGCCGCGCCATCGGGCACTAGGTCCGGCCACTTCGAGACCTCGAGCGGGAAATGCGGGACCTTGAGATCGGGTATCCCGTCTGCATAGATCGCGCGACCCTTCGCCAGCTGCTGCAACAGATCGACCAAAGCGGCCGACTTGCCCGAGCCCGGAGCACCCGTAATGACGGTGATCACGTCGGCCCCGTCGTCTGCAACGCAAACCGCTTCAGCACGATCCAGGCCAAGCCCGACACGATCCCGCCCGAGGTGATCGCCATGAAGTCAAAGAACCCCGCCAGGGCGAGCAGCTGCGCCACATCGACCGCGATGCCACCCACTGCCGCCTTCGCCGCACCCAGCGCAGACTGGAGCGCCGTATCGGCACCGGTATAGGTCACCGTACCAAACCCGAGTGCGACCAACACGCGCGACACCAGTGGCCATGAGATATCGCTCAGCCACTTCGCCATGCCTTCCATCGTTCAATCCCTCCGCGCGAAGCCGAAGAACCCCAGGGCGGCCGACAGCCAAGCCACCGCCACCACCACCGGCCTGATGCCGTTCGCGAAATCGCAGACCGGTCCCCACTTGAAGGCCATGGACACCCCCAGCACCGTGAGCGGCTTGTCGGCAGGGCATGACCCTGCGCTTGAGCCGAAGCCTTCCTCCGGCGTGATCGCGAGCGGCACTGCCTGGTCAGGCAGCTCCTCCGCCTCCAGCGCACCCAACTTCTGGCAAGCCAGGATGTCCGGGAACGCCTCGCACAGCGCCGGATCGGGATTCGTCGGCGTCTCCGCGCCGGGGCCGCCGGGCTCGCCCGCCGACGTCGTCTGCACCTGCGTGGACCCGTCCGGATACGTCGTCGTCGTCGTCGAGTTGATCGTCACGACATCGCCGGAATAGGTGACGTTGTACGTCGTCTGCGTAGTCGTGGTCGCAGGCACGCCATTGACCGTCGTCGTCGAGCTCACCGCAGGCCCCTGCACCGAGGCCGGGCCCGTGACCTGCGTAGATTCGGACACCAGGTCAGCCAGCCGACCCGTGATCGAGGCGTCCAACACCCCGGCCGCCTTGCCGTACTGCGCGGGCTTCGACAACGCGTCCGAAATCGCATCTTCCAACTGCGCGTCAGTCGCAGGCACATAGCCCGGAGAACCGACCTTAGCGAGAGCAACCGGAAAGTAGCCGCCCTGATTCGGACGAGACGTGCAGTTATTGAACTGCACCCAACCTGCGGGAGCAGGCTGACCTTGAAGATATTGCACGCTGAACAACGACGGCTTCACCTGATTCTGCCACTCCGGAGACGGCACATACGCGTACCCATGCCCTACAGCACCGATCGGCAACTCACATATCTGAGTACCCCAACCCGTACATTCAGACGCGTACGGACCGCTCACGTTCCAGCACAGGCCGCCCTGCACCGAGTCCGCCGCTTGCCACTGCCCGTTGATGTACTGGACACCCTCCACGACCAGCTCAGCCAGCGCCAGCGGACCATAGATCCGCGCCGCGCCCCGCGCGATCTTCGCGATGTTCATCGGTGTCACCAAGCGCGATAGCGTGAGATCGACGCCAGCACCGCCGACCGTCAACTTCTCCGACGCACGAATCAGCGCACCGCCCGTGCCGCTGTTGATCACCATGCCACCCGTGAGTGATCCTCGCGCGATCGGGTCCTTCACCCCCGTCGCCACGCGCGCACCGGCATTCTGGAACGCACGGGTCCAGTCGGTCGCAGCGGCAGCCGAAAGCGAAATCGACACCAAGACGGCACCGATTACCAGTGCGAAACGATGATCCACGTTGCCCCCAGCACGCCGATGAACGCGGCCCAGAATTCAGGTGTTGCCATCACGAAGCCCCCGCGTGAGAAACAGCAGCGCGAACACGACCAGCCAGGCCGCCGCGATGCCCCAACCGATCGCGAGGCCGTCATCGACGCCCAGCAGCCCGCATGGCTGCGCCGAGAACGGCGTTTGAACGACGATCGGCGCACCGCCGACCACCGGGTATAGGGCGTACGTGATCGACGCGCCAGCGCTGTCTATCGCCGACACATCGACCACGTACGCGGCCGAGCCGTGCGCCACCACAGCGCCCACCTGCGACGATGCCGCAGCAGCGGCAGCCTGCGCAGTGGTGCCGTAGCACGCGGACCCGACCTGGTACATCACAGGCCCTTGCGGATGAACTTGAACGCGTAGATCGCGACGATCGCCGCGAGCACGGTCCCCGCCACCGTCAGGGCATCGGCCTGCAGGTTGGTGAGCGCCGTCGTCACGGCCGTCGGCACCTCGGCATGCGCTGCACCAACCAGACCACCCATGCCAGCCGCGACGCCGGCGCCCCACGAACGCACTTGCTTGAACATCACAACTCCCCTCGGCCCGGAAAGGACGGCGCGCACGATCGGGCCAGCCCCGCACACACCGAGAATCACCAACGCGAGCGCCACCACAGAACCCGGTCCCCCGTCGCCCTCACCTGCTCGCCGATCTCGCGCACGACCAGGAGCGCCGACCGGCCGACCACTGCTACCCGCATCAACCGGAACGCCAGCAGACCGACATAGGCCGCGAGGACCGCACCTGCGACGTACAGCGCCCCTGAGGCGAGATCACCCAGGAGCGCGGCCACGTCCGCAGGCAGGGCCATCAGACGATCACCGCCTGGGCGCGCATGGCCGGCTGCGCGTCCTCGAGCTGCAGGCGTTCGATCGTGCGTACCATCTGCCGACGCGCGGCGTCCCTGCCCTCATCGGTGGCCGGCCAGGCCCATTGGCTGCACACGAACTCCACCGGCGCCGCGCCGCGATTACGGAAGAGCACGAAGCCGAAGTGATCGCGGCGTGCCGACGTGCACACCAGGCCGTCGTAGGTGGTCACCATCACGCCGCCTTCGCAGGCGTGATCGAACGCAGCTCGGACACAATGACCTCCACGCGCTTGCCGGTAGTCACCATCTCGAAGTTGACCTCCATCTCGCGCGGCGGAAACGGCTTGCTCGGGTCGGCGACCCACCGCCCCGCCAACGCCGAGGAACCCAAGGAGAACTCCTGCGTGTACTGCCCGACCTTGAACTGATCCGCGCTGTTGCGCTGCGACTTCAACGGCCGCAGGATCAGCACCTTCCCGGAATCGACGGCCTTGCCGTCGTCCATCTGGCCCTTCCACGCCGTGAAGCCGTACACCATCACCCGTTCCCATGCCATGACTTCCACTCCTCGAATGAACGCCGGACAGCCTCCGGCAATAGGCCCGCCCCCACGGCGGACGATTGCACCCGGCGAGGCACCGCAGACACGCGGACGGCCTCCACCAGCTCAGACGGATCGACCTCGGAGGCGAGCACGTGCAGCCACTTGCCGGCGCTCGCCTTCACCCAGGTCAAGATGCGGCCGATCGTGATCGCCGCAGTGTTCGAAATCGTCGCGATGCGCTCACCGGCTGCTGCCAGCACGCGTTCAAGCGCCGGGTACGCACCGACGAAGAACCGCGACGGATCGGTGAGCATCTCGAACGGCAACACGCGATCGCGGTTGCCAAACTGCACTTCGAAGCGGTTCCACTCGCTGGCCTGATCGCCGAGCTGGCGGCCCTTCTCGTACACGCGCAGGCCCTTGCCGTTGCGCGCCTTGCCCACGTAGAGCGTGCGGCCCTCGCGGCTCTTGCCGCCATCGAGTACCGGCAACCAATCGCCGTCGATGCGCGTGCTCGGGTTGCGGCCCGAGCAGTTGAAGTCGCCGGCGCGCACCCACTGCATCGCGTCGTCGACGGTCCACTGACCATCGTGAAGATCGACCGCGACGTCGACGCGCGTCAGGCGCGACTCCGGGAGCGACTCGAGGAAATCACGCATGGCCGGCCAATCGACCATGCCGCAGGCCGCGCCAGGTACATCGAGCATCGCCCTGCCCCGCTGCGACTCGCCGCCCCAGCAGAGCGTGGCCAGGTGCACGAACTCACCATCCACGAACGCATGGATGCGCCGGCCATCGAGGAACCCACGAAGGGCCGCAGACTCGACCGCCTGCAGCGGCAGACCCACCGTGAAGGACAGAGCGTTCACCAACCCGCCGAACGACTCCGGATCGAACTCGAACGTGCAGGTGCACCAATCCACGATGGCCCCGCCCTGCCCGCTCATCGGGACTTTCCCCCCGTGTTACCGGACGGGGGGAGCCCGCCGCGTCGCCCGGTGGCCCCCCGCTGGCGCGGGGGGCACCCGTGCGCCGCGTCGCCTCCCGCCATCGAATCCAGATGCACCATGCCCTCGGCTCCAGTAGACTGCGATAACCAACTCCCGGTTATATAACCAATCTCTGGTTACAAGTAAACCGAAAGAGGTTACATATGACTTTGGTACAAACCCTAATTGACAAGTGGTCGCAGACGCGTACTCAGCGCGAACTTGCAGAACAGATGGGCGTAACGCCGCAGCGAATCACGAATTGGAAATCGGGCTCGACACCGATGCCCGAACACCAGTTCGCCAAACTGGCCGAGTTGGTGGAAGGCGAAGAGAAAGCGCGATCCCTGCTATGGGACTTCGTGCAGCAGAAGCACCGGCAGATGAAGGCCGCCAGCGTGGCGGCCGTCATGGCCTTGATCACGGCGCTGACCGGACTGGTGGCCCCCGACCAGGTCGTGGCAGCCGAGCACTGCCTTCACACGGCAGGGGTCACAGGTTCGAACCCTGTGCCGCCCACCAAGCGTATCCACCGGTTCATCCGGCTCGCAGCAGCTGGCGCGCGACCCTGCAGGAGCAGCACGTCGCCCATCGCCTTCGCGTCTACGCCTTCGATCTTCATGAGGTCGCCGTTGCCCGGAGTCTTGCCGGTTGATACGTATCAAGTTACTCGTCGTGGAGATCGGCGATAACCCGTCAGTTTCGGAAGAGGTTTCCCAATGGCGAGAATCGAGGGCGTTTGCCGCGAAGTATTCGATGCGACCGAGTGGGTCGCGATCATCACCCAGGGCGACGACGGTCCGCATCTCGCCGGCCACTGGAGAAGCTTCATGTTCCTCGACGTCGAGGACGGAGTGATCGTGTTCCCGGTCGGTCGCTTCCAGCAAACCGAGGAAAACCTGCGCAAGAGCGGCCGTGTCCAGTTGCTCGCCGCGTCGAAGAAGGTGCAGGGCAGCAGAAGTCCCGGGCAGGGTTGTGAGGTCAGCGGAAGCGGCGAAGTCGTCACCGCCGGAAAGTATGTCGACGCGGTGCGCACGAAGTTCCCGGGGGCGCGCGGCGCGCTCGTGGTACGCGTGGAGAATACGAAGACTCAGCTCTAGGAGTCTGTCGGAGTTGAAGCCGGCCCGTGCAGGGGCCTGCCGAGCCGTCAAACGAGGTGCCGGGAATAGCCGAAGACCCGGCATTGGCCGCCTCGCCGGCCACGTCCATGCGCGTGCGTCACCTGAGGTAAAACTCATCCCACTCGAGATCGGTCCACCATTCGGCCTCGAGTCCGTCGCAGGTCTCACCGTAAGCTCGGCACATGAAACAACCGTCGCCGCGCGTGAGCGTATCGTCCTCGAGCGGCGGGTAACGGACCAGCAGGGCCGCGGCGTGCTCGCGCGCGGCCGCCTCTGCCTCGCTCATCGGCCGATCCGGCAGCTCGCGAATCCCGCACCGGCGAAGCCGCTCCACGCCCTCCGGGTACAGGACGGAGTTTTCCGCGTCGATATGACGCCAGAGCGCGTGCGAGTAGCGGGTTGCCAGGGCCCGGAGCCGGACACGATCGTCCTCGGACTGCGGCCCCTGCTCGAGAAACGGCGTCATCTCGCACAGCCACTCCTCCATCTCGGCGTGCTCGCGCGTGATGGCGTGCACGGGTCCGCGGTCGCGCGGCAGCTCCGTATCCGTCACGAGCGCATCGAAGAGCACTCGCTCCTCGCGATCGTGATGGAAATGGCCGGCGAACTCGGTGAGGAACGCCGCGAACCGTCTGCCGTCGTCCGGGCCCGCAGTCCCGTCGACGAGCCTGCCGACGTACGTGCGAAAGGATCCCAGCACCTGATCAATCAGCGCGTGTTCGTCCTGGAGTGTGTCGATCAGCTTCATCGTCGATTCATCCCGGTGCACTGTCCGGTTCTCGATAAAGCTTAATGCATTGGGGCGCGGGCGTCTCCATTCCCATGGAATGACAAGTACTTCATGACTTCGAGCCGCGCTTCGTGCCTTTACGGGGTATTGGTGAAGTCCGGCCTGCGCCGCTCCTGAAACGCGGCAACCCCTTCCTTCGCAGCAGCCGTGCAGGCGCTACGCGCAAACGCGCGATAGCCGACCTCCAGTGCATCGGCGAATGTCGACGCCGCTGCAGCGTCGCGAACTGCCTTCTCCATGATTCCGATGACTTCCGAACTGAGACGATCACCGTTTGCCGCCTTCGGCTCGACGGGTGTCAAAGCCGGAATCGATACCGGACCTTCAGCGATTTTCTTTACATGCCCAGATATGGTGTCCACGCGTTCCAGCGCCAGCGCAAGAAGGCCGGCATAGTCGTCGGCAATCGCGTCGATGACGCCCAACTCATGAGCATGCTTCGCGGTCAACCGTTCGGCCCGGCGCAGCAGGTCGTCGAAAATGGCCGCAGCCTTCGGCCAACGCCGGTACGGCACGACGAGTGCCCCAATACCGGGCACGATTCCCAGAGTGATCTCGGGTAACTGCATCCACGCGCTGTCCACGGCGACGATCGCATGGCAGCGCATCGCCAGCTCGAATCCACCACCGAGGCACATCCCGTTCAGCGCCGCGACAACCGGCTTCGCCATTCCATCCAGATGCCGAAGCAGCCGTGAACAATCGTGTGCATATCGAATGCACGCCTCCGGATCACCGAGCACATTCGGGAAGCGGCCGATATCGGCGCCCGCGCAGAAGGCGCGCCCGTAGCCGACGATGACGAATCCCTTCACATCGGCATCGCTTTCGTATCGGCGAATCACCGACAGGATTTCGTCGGTCATGTCATCGTGCAATGCGTTCAACGCCTCCGGTCGCCGCAGCGTAATGACCTTGATTCGATCGACTTCGTCGACGAGCACATGGCGCAGGAAATCCTGGTACGCAGCGAACGGTCGTTTCTGCGTCGGCATGCCGGGACGCTCTTCGCTCAGCCTGTCGAGCAACCGCCTTGTCATCTCCTCGCCCAGGCCGTTCATCACTTCGAACGGCCCCTTCTTGAATCCCAGTGCCAGGCGGCATCCGAGTTCCAGATCGGCAGGCTCTCCGATGCGTCGGTCTACGATGTCCATGCTCTGGGAGAACAGTATCCCCAGGAGCCGCTCGCGCACTGCCTCGGCCGCATCTGCCGACAAGGGACCGGAGCCGCCGGGCACCGCGTCGACCCAACGGTCCACCGAACCGAAGATGCTTGCCGGCAGATAATGCTCCCCTTCGAGTCGAGCCTGCAGCGTGTTGGCCGCGATCATGATCGGATTGCCGCGCGTCAGGTTCAGCACCGAAAACGGACCGGCATGCACGAACTCATGTGACACGCGATCGATCTCGGGCGCTGTTGCCCGGTCGAGCATCAGCGCCGATTCGTTGCACCAGTTCGTGAATACGCGATCAAGCATGAAACCCGCTACGTCTGCCGTTTCCAGCGGCACCTTGCCGGTGAAGCAGAACAGCCAGCGCAGGTATTCGACCACGCTGGAGTCGACGCCTCTCCAGCGAACCACCTCGACCACCGGATTCTTCCACGCCGGGGTGAAAAAATGTGTAATAGTTGCCCGCTCCCCGTGGCGAAGGGCATCGAACATCTGCTCTGCCGGCAGGGAGCTCGTGTTGGACGTGATCAAGGCACGCGGGCTCACGATCGCCTCTACTCGCTCGAAGATCGTCTGCTTGATGTGCAGGTTCTCCGTTGCGGCCTCCAGCACCCACTCGGCATCTGCAATGGCTCCGTAGTCGAGTGTACCCACGACGTTTTCGGATATGCGGCTTGCTTGCGCCTGGCTCATCCGGCCCGTGGCGACGGCCTTCCGGGCATGGTCGTGCAAACGCCGTACGGCTCGATCGACTGCTTCCTGCACGACATCGACGATGCAAAGCTTGAGTCCCGGTACAGCCGCCTTCAGGTAATAGGCGATGTCCGGCCCGATGGTGCCGGCGCCGATCACCGCGACGGATCGAGGAAGTGGCCGATCCGGCAGCACGAGAAGCGGATTCGCGTACGACTGCATCACTCTTTTCTCTCCCTGTCGAATGCGCAATGAACACCGCGAAGTGCCGAACTCCGGTCCGAATTTCCAGCGCAGATCATTGCAGCCGGGCAAGCAGGCTTTGAGCCAGCGCATAAGGATCGCTGGCACGATTCCGCACGGCATCGATCAGACCATCCCATGAAGTGCCGTTGATCCCGCGGAAGCGCTCATCGATCAGCTGCCGCAGGATCTCTCCCACTCTGAGCTGCAAACGCCGCCTCAGTCTTCGGTCGGCAGCATCAGGGGCGCCGGCGAAATGCAGGAAACACCGCTCGATGCCATCGACCAGCGCATCTATCCCGTCCCCGCTTTGTGCCTGGGTCTTCAGGACAGGCGGCTGCCAGTCGTGAAAGAGACCTAAACGGCGACTGAGTTCGACCATGTCGCGCAGTTGCCGTACCGCGCGATCCGCGTCCGGGTGATCGCTCTTGTTGACCACGAAGATATCGCTGATTTCGTTGATCCCCGCCTTCGCCGCCTGTATGTCGTCGCCGCCCATCGGCGTCTGCAGGAGCACGATGACCTGGGCGTGCAACATGACATCGGTCTCGTTCTGGCCGACACCGACTGTCTCCACCAGAATCCGGTCCCAAGGCATCGCATCCAGTACGGTCAGGGCATCACCGGCAGCCTTGGCCAGCCCTCCGAGGTGGCCGCGCGAGGCCATGCTGCGGATGAAGACCTTATCGTCGAGACCTTCCCCTGCCATGCGCAGTCGGTCGCCGAGGAGGGCGCCGCCCGAAATCGGGCTTGAAGGATCGACAGCCAGCACGGCGACACTCAGGTCGCGCCTGCGCCAGGCGCCGATCAGCTGCCCGATCAACGTACTCTTCCCGGCGCCGGGAGGACCGGTGACTCCGATCACCCGGCCACGGCCACCAGCCCGATAAAGCGCCTGCAGCAAGGGTACGAGGTCGGGCTCTCCGCGCTCTATACGACTGATGAGACGAGCGCAGGCACGCTGGTCACCGTTCGCAAGCGCGGCAACCAGGGCTTCGAGACCATCGACGCCCGCATGCGGAGACTGCATCCTAGGCCGCCGTGCGTGCCCGCACCTGGCCGACAATGTAGCCGACGATCGCCTCGCGCGAGCTGCCTGGCGGAAAGACTTCGGCAACGCCCTTGGCCTTCAGGTCCAGCGTGCGGTCATGAGGGATATTGCCGCCGCAGATCACCTGGATGCCGGCGGCATTGCTCTCTCCAAGCAGGCGCACGAGCAACTCGATCTGGTCGTAGTTCGAAGCGTGCGAGCTGATGCCTATGAAGTCCACGTCTTCCTGGATCGCCGCCTGGACGATCGCCTCCGGCGTCTGGTTGCAGCCCAGGTAGACGACTTCCATGCCCGCGTCACGCAGGATCATGGAGACCACCTCGCCACCCGTAGTGTGGCCGTCGAGGCCGATCATGCTGACGATGATCTTGATGCCTTGCCCTTCGTTCATGCTCTTCCCCTGGCGCCTCAGGCCGCCCGACGAACGCCGAGCGGGAACGGACATTCGATCATCTTGAACGGGTCGTAGCTGAGCCCTCGCGCCAGGCGAATGACACCCGATATCTCCCCCGAGGTGGCATAAACCTTGACCGCCTCTATGATCGCCGGCATCAGATTGTGGCGGTCGCCCTTCTGGGCCTCGGCGTAGAGGAAGGCCAGGCGATCGGAGATCGCCTGTTGATCGCGAGCCTTCTTCCAGGTCTCGGTGCGGTGGGCAATGCTCTCGGCATCGCTGTCCGGGTGCACTTCCTGAATGGGTACACGAAATTCCTCCTCTTCAGGAATCACCAAATGATTCACGCCGACGATCAGACGCTCCTTGCCGTCGATCTCGCGGAATTTCTTGTTCGCCTCGTCACGCAGCATATCGGTAATGAAGCCCTTCTTCACCGCCGCGATCATGCCGCCCAAGGCGTCGATCTTGGCCAGCACCTTGTAGCCTTCCTCCTCGACCTTGTTCGTCAAGTGCTCGATGAAGTACGAACCAGCCAGCGGATCGACGACGTCGGCGACGCCGGTTTCGGACGCGACGATGTGCTGGGTGTTGAGCGACATGCGCGCCGCCAGCGGCGAGGGCTCGGCGTGGGCATTGTCGAGCGTAGCGTTGTCCAGCGCCGTGCAGCCGGCGATGGCGCCGGCCAGTGTCTGGATGGCGGAGCGGGCGATATTGTTGAGCGGTTGCTGGTAAGTCATGGTTCGCCCCGAGGTATGCACCGCGATCAACAGCTGGCAGGACTTCTCCTTCCTGGCCTTGAAGTGCTCCCTGGCCATACGCGCCCACATGCGGCGCAAAGCGCGCACCTTGGCAATCTCCTCGAAGAAACGCGTGCCGACGGTAACCAACTCGTAGGGCACCGCAGCAACGTCGTCGAAGTCCAGACCTCGCTCGTCGACCAGGCGCGTGCAAACCTCCTTGAGCATGGACAGGACGACGCCGAGCGCTTGGGCATTGTTGCCGCCTGACTCCTGGAAATGCTGGCTGATGATCGCGGCGCGCATGCGGATCTTGTGGCGGATGACGTACTCGCACGCATCGAGGAACAGCTTGAGGTTGAGCTCCAGCGGCTGGATATCGGTCTGGCCCATGTAGTTCTCGAAGGGCGACTCCATGACGCTGCCGTGGATCTTGGAAAGGTCATCGCCGCGTTTCTCGGCCAGGGCGATGACCCACGCCAGGCGCATGGGCGACGGCGCGCAGGAGCCGAGCAGCGTGATCGACTGTCCGGTCAGCGGAATGCCCTCCATCAACTCCTCGAATTCGAGCAGGGAGGAGCCCGGCCAGCCGAGAATGCCCGCCTCGCGCCGGCCGAGTGGATGATCGGAGTCGAGGTTGGAGCACGAGACCCGGTCGTGGATCACCTGCATGCCGCCGCGCTGGCCCATCTCGCGGTACTTCTTGAGCACCTTGTTGGCATCGCTCGAGCTGCCCAGACCCGCGGTCATGCGCTGCGTCCACATCCGGCTGCGATAACCCTCGGGATGGTAGCCGCGGGTATAGGGAAAGGCCCCGGGATCGCCGAGGTCTGACTGGTAATCGAAGCCCTCGATGTCCTTCGCGGTGTAGAAGGGCTTGATGACGTAGCCGTAATCGGTCTCTCTCTTCATGCTCTCGCTCCAGCGCCTTTCGGCTTCACTTCACCGATTCGAACGACAGTGTTCTGAAATCTGCGCGCATGACATGCAACTGCTGCGACGAGAAGCGCACGCCCGGGCCGAAGCTGATCGGGCCCATGACGCCGGTCTCGAAGTTCTTGGTCTTCTCCAGTTCGGAAATGGTGCATGTCCAGGTCAGGTTCCCGGCACAGCGGCGCATTGCCTCGATCAGCACCCGCGTGCTGGCGTAACCGACCAGGGTGTAGCGATTGATGGCCTTGAAATCCGCTTCCGATAACAGGCTTTTCGCGCGCTCGGTGAAGGCGACGACGGCTTCGCTCTTGTCGGCGGCCACGTAGTCGATGCCGTAGACGCCTTCGCTGGCCGGCCCCATGAGCTTGAGTGTCGCGGGAATACGCCCCGGCCAGAAGATGCCGGTTACGGGCTTGTAGTTGAGCTTCTCGAGCTCCTTCACCATGGCCGCATTCTCGGCAATGATGCCGCCGGCGAGAAAGACCTCGGCACCCGAGGAACGCAAGCGCAACATCTCCGATGAAAAGTCTTGCTGGGCCTTCTTGTATTCCCCTTCGAAGACCACATTGAGCTTTCCCTCCTTGCGTGCCTTGTCGAAGCCGGCGCGCAAAGCGACTCCGTAATCGTCGTCCTGGGTCAATGCCGCCCATTTCCTGCCCGGATTCTGCTTGGCCAGGAAGCGCACCAACTGGTAGGAGCCTTCCTCGTAGGACTGGCCGACAACAAAGACATTCTTGTTCACCGGCTGATACAGCGGCTCGATAGGTGCGATCGATGCCATCACCGGAATCCCGGCCTTGACCACCACGGGCAGGGCAGCCACCCCTTGCGATCCGGACAGGGAAGTCAGCGCGAAGACCTTGTCGACTTCGATGAGCTTCTTTACCGCCGGAATCGTGCGTGCTGCGACATAGCCGTCGTCCTCGACGATCAAACGCAGCTTCTTGCCGTCTACGCCCCCGGCGTTGTTGGCCTCGGCGATGGCCATCTTGGTACCTGCCGCATAGGCGATACCAAGCAGGCCTGGAGGCCCGGACAGCGGCTCGACCTCGCCAATCAGGATTTCCGTGGCGCTGACGCCCTGTTCCGCCTTTGCGGCCGTTGTCACACCCAAACCCATGACGATCGCTGCAATCAGTTTCAAGTACATGTCTCGCTCCCCTCTCGCTTATCAGTAACGCAATGGCCAGTTCACCCACAAACGCTTGACATCTCGCCACAGTCCGACCAGACCGCGCGGCTCGAAACGCAGGAACAGAATGATCACGAGGCCGTAAAGGACCGTACGCATTTCGTGAGCACCGGTAGTGAACAGCTTCTCGGCCAGCGGGCCGAGAGCGCCGAGAAAGAGCCGCCCGACTTCGGGCAACAGGACGATGAAGACAGTGCCGACGACGGCACCCAGCGTCGAACCCAGCCCGCCGACAATCAGGATGGCCAACGCCTCTATGCTCATCAGGAAGGGAAAGCCGTCGATCGACACGAAAGACAGGTAGATGCCGAACAAGGCACCGGCAATGCCCGAGACGAATGCGCTGATCATGAAGGCATGCAGCTTGTAAGCGCTGAGGTTTATGCCCATGGTTCGTGCAGCGATATCGTTGTCACGCACGGCGATGAAGGCGCGGCCGACGCGGCTGCGCAGCAGATTGAGCACGGCGAACAGCGTCAGGGTAGCCACCACCAGGCAGAGGTTGGCGAAGCGGGCGTCGCTGTCGAAGTCGATGCCGAGAAGCTCGGGGCGCAGCACCCTGATGCCGCGGGCGCCGTTGGTCAGCCAGGTCAGGCTGAGCACCAGATGAGCGATGATGAAGGAGAAGGCCAGCGTGGTAATCGCCAGATAGAGGCCGCGCAGGCGCAGCGAGGGAACACCGACGACGATGGCAAACAGCGCGGGCACGAAGCCGGCAGCGGCCAGCCCCAGCCAGGGAGACAGGCCGAACTTGGCCACCGGCACGGCATAGGCATAGGCGCCTAGGAGCAGGAAACCGACATGGCCGAGGGAGATCAGGCCCGTGCAGCCAGTCAGCAGGTGTAGCCCAAGGGCACCGGTGCCGGTGATCAGGAAGAGGATCACGAAGGAGAGCAAGTAGGAATTGAGGACGTATGGCACCATGGCCAAGGCGGCAAAGAGCAGTGCGCTCCATCCCCAGACCAGCTTGGAATCGCTTAGAGCAATCAACTCGGCGACGCTTTCCTTGTAGTTGCCGCTACGCATCAGACCCTCTCGATCTCGCGCTCGCCGAACAGGCCGAAGGGCCTGACCATCAGGACGACGATGATCATCACGAAGCCCGCGATCTCCTTGATCGATGGCGCGAGGTAGCCGCCGGCGAGGTTCTCGACGACGCCCATCACGATGCCGCCGGAGCCGGAGCCGAGGACGGAGTCGAGACCGCCGAGTATGGTTGCGGGGAAAGCCTTGAGGCCGACATGAAACATGTTCGGACCGACGTCGTAAAGTAAAGCGAAGAAGATGCCTGCAATGCCGGCGAGCAGGGCCGAGCCGGCCCAAGCGGCAGCGTGAATGCGAGCAGCGCTGATGCCCATCAGTTGTGCCGCCCGTTCATCGGCGGCGACGGCACGCATGGCCTTTCCCAAGCGGCTGTAGCGAAAGAAGGCCGAGAAGGCACCGAAGGCTGCGGCCAGGGTCGCCATCACCGCCAGTTGACCGCTGCGTATGCCGCTGCCCATGACCTCGAGCACGTCGCGACCCACGCCTATGTCGAAAGTATGCGGGTAGGGATCCCAGATCAGGAGCACCAACGAGCGCAGGATCATGGCCAGACCTATGGTCACCATGACCTGGGCGAACACCGGCTCGCCGAGCATGGGTCGCATGACCACACGCTCGATGGCCAGGCCAAGGACGATGGCAGCGGCCAACGCACCGCCCACGACCAACCAGGGGTCGCCGTGAGCCGCACCCGCGATGCTCCAGGCCACATAGGCGATGAGCATGGAGAGCTCGCCTTGGGCAAAATTCACCAGGCCGGTAGCCTTGTAGATCAGGGCGAAGCCCATGGCCACCAGGCCGTAGATGGCGCCGACGGAGATGCCAGAGATAATCTGATCCAGGAAATACTGCACGGCCTCACTCTCCGTAAATCTCGACCAGTTCCTTGACGAACTTTGTATTGATGATCGAGCGGCGTATCTTCTGGGTGGCCGTCAGCTCTCCATCGTCGTGATCGAGCTCTTTCTCGAGCAGGACGAAACGACGGATATTCTCGACACGGGCAAAGCGACCGTTGACCTCTGCAATCACGTCTTCGATCAGCTCATGCACCTGCGGCAGCTGGGTCAGCGACTTGTACGTGGTGTACGGCAGGCCGCGCTCGCGCGCCCAGCGGCCGACACTGTCGAAATGAATCTGGATCAGGGCGCCGACAAACTTTCGCGCTTCGCCGACGATGATCGCTTCGGCAATGTAAGGGCTGTCCTTGAGCGCGTTCTCCAACTCCGAGGGTGCGATGTTCTTGCCGCCGCTGGTGATGATGATCGCCTTCTTGCGATCGACGACGCTGATTTCTCCGTTATCGAGAACCTCGACGATGTCTCCCGTGTGCAGCCAGCCATCGGCCGAGACAGCCGCTGCAGTCGCCTCCGGGTCTCGGAAATAGCCGAGGAAGACGCCGGGGCCGCGCATGAGGATCTCGCCGTCCTCGGCGAGACTCCATTCGACCCCGCCCAGGGCGAGGCCGGCGCCGCCGGCACGATTCAGACCAGGCCGCTGTAGAAAGGAAACGCCACCCGACTCGGTCATGCCGTAGCCCTGTCTCACCGGCAGGCCGATGATGTCGAAGAAGCGCATCAGCTCCGGTGATACGGCGGCGCCGGCGCAAAGGCGGTGCACCGTCCGGTCCAGACCCATGTAGCGGTGGATGTTTCGGAACATCAGCCAGTGCAACAGCCAGGCGGCGAAACGGTCGGCCGGACCGACCCGCCCGTTGGCCGCCTGGCGGCGGTCGGAGAGTTGGCGGCCGAGTTTCATCGCCCAGGCGAACGCACGGCGCTGCGCTGGGCCGCTCTCGTCGAGCCTGAACAGGAAGCTCTGCTGCAGCTTCTCGTAGATGCGCGGTACGCCGATGAAGAAAGTCGGGGCGATCTCGCGCACGTTGACCGCGACGGTATCTATGGACTCGGCGAAGTTGATGCGTCCGGCCAGAACCAGCTGCATTGCCATGGAGTAGCAGCGCTCGGCCATGTGGCAGAGCGGCAGATACGCGACGGCCTCGAAGGGCCGGCCGGCGAGTTCGCAGGCCTGGCCGTAGGCGTAGGCCGAGTAGACGATATTGCGATGAGAGATCATCGCGCCCTTGGGCGGCCCCGTGGTACCCGAGGTGTAGACGATGATGCAGCAGTCGTCGGGCCGGGCAGCCTCGATCGCGGCATCGAGATCGGCTTCCGCCACCGGGTTCTCCGCGCTGTACCGGTCACCCAGCTCGAGCAAGGCCTCGAAAGACAGGAGTTCCGGCTGGCGGTAGCCGCGCATGCCCTTCATGTCCACGCAGATCACACGCTCCACCTGCGGCAGGCCACCGTCGCGGGCCATGGCTTCGAACACCTTGTCGCTCTGTTCCTGATCTCCGGCGAATACGACGCGCGCTCCGCAGTGGCGGATGATGTATTGCAGTTCGGGCCAGGGATTGGTCGGATAGATGCCGACGACGACGGCGCCCAGGGATTCGGCGGCCAAGTCGGCATGGAACCACTCGGGAGTATTCTCGCTGGCGATCGCGATGCGGTCGCCTGCTCCGAGCCCCAGGGCGGGCCGGCCGAGGGCGACCCGGCGTACCGTGCAGTGATAGTGAGCCCACGTGTAGCGGCGCCAGACGCCCTGATGCTTGGCGCGCAAAGCCAACTCGTCGGCCAGCGTCTCGGCGCGCAGCCGCAACAGCTGCGGCAGTGTCATGTCGCCGCGCGCGAGGTGCTCATTCAGCACGGCTGGCGTCATCGCGCTGCTCCCGCGGCTGTCCCGAAGTAGGCAGCGGCAACGGCGTCGTGGGCACTGATCTCGGCCGGCGAGCCCTCGGCGATCTTCTGGCCGAAGTTCAGCACGTGGACGCGGTCGGAGATGTCCATGACGATGCGCATGTTGTGCTCGATCATGAGAATGCTGATACCCAGCTCGTCGCGGACATCGAGGATGAAACGGGCGATGTCCTCGGTCTCCTCCTGATTCATGCCGGAGACCATTTCGTCGAGCAGCAGCAGCCTGGGTTCGCTGGCCAGCGCCCGGCCAAGCTCGACGCGTTTCTGCTGGCCGTAGGAGAGCGTGGCAACGACGCGGTCGCGGATTTCCTCGATTTCCAGGAAGTCGATGATCTCTTCGACCCGCTCACGCGCAGCGAGCTCCTCTCGCCTCGTCGGGCCGAAGAAGAAGGCACCGGCGAGCATGCCCGACTTCAGGTGACGGTGTCGGCCGACCAGCAGGTTTTCCGCCACCGTGCCGTGCTTGAACAGCGCCAGGTTCTGGAACGTACGGCCTATGCCGTGTGCGGCGAACCCCCAGGCCGGCACCCGGATCATGTCCTGACCATCGAAGACGAGCCGTCCCGAGCTGGGTTTCAAGACGCCGCTGATCAGGTTGAACAGCGTGGTCTTCCCGGCACCATTGGGACCGATGACGCTGCAGATCTCACCGGCACCGACGGTGAGGCTGACGTCGGACACCGCCACCAGGCCGCGGAATTTCTTGCTCAAGCCTTCAGCGACGAGCAGCTCACTCACGACAGCCACCGTTTGCGCCGCTTGTAATGCTTGACCTCGCGCAGACTCCTCTGGCCCGCCGTCGACACGCCGAGGTAGAACTCGCGAACGTCGGCATTCGCCTCCAGGCTGCCCGCCTCGCCGTCGAGGACGATGCGGCCTCGCTCCATGATGTAGCCGTAGTCGGCAATGGACAACGCGCGATGGGCGTTCTGCTCGACGAGCAGAACGGTCAATCCGAACTCGCGGTTGAGGCGCCCGATCACATCGTAGATCTGGTCGATGACGATGGGCGCAAGGCCGAGCGAAGGTTCGTCGAGCGCCAGCAGGTTGGGCGCACCCATTAGCGCGCGGCCGATCGCGACCATCTGCTGCTCCCCGCCCGAGAGGTAGCCGGAGATCTGCTTGCGCCGCTCGGCCAAACGGGGAAAGAGCCCGAAGACGACAGCCCGTCGCTCCTCGAGCGTGCGGCTGTCTGCAGTGAAGCCGCCCATGTCGAGGTTCTCGTCAACGGTCAAGGGCGCGAACAGGCGGCGTCCTTCGGGCACCTGAACAACACCGGCGCGGACGATACGATCGGCACTGTAGTGCGTGAGATCCATTCCGGCGTAGTGGATGACGCCGTTCTCTATCTGGCCTTCCTCCTCCTTCAGCACCCCGGAGAGCGCCTTGAGCAGCGTCGACTTGCCGGCGCCGTTGGAGCCGAGCAGGGCGACGATCTGGCCGGGTTCCGCCTTGAGCGAAACGTCGCGCACCGCCTCTATGGCGCCACCGTAGATGACCTGCAGGTTGCGGATCTCCAGCGCTCCGGGCGTCGTCGCCAAGCTCATCGCTACGCTCCCCCATGCGCGGCGAGTATCTGGTCGCAGACCAGCTTGGCGGTCTCGGCACAGGCTTGGGTGCCGCCGTTGCCATATTCCTTGACGGCATCACCGACGCACCAAAGGCCGGCGATCCCCGTCTCGCGGGGCAAGTCGTAGCCGGCGCAGCTGCGCTGGGTCGGCCAGTCCCCACGCATGACACGGATGGACAGGATCCTGGCGTCCTTGAAGGCGGGAAACTGCTCGCGCAAATCCTCGAGGGCTGCGGCGACCTCGGCATCGGCGTCGAACTCGCCGAGTGCCGGGACAGGCACGGCATAGGCAACATAGAGATGCCAGCCGGGCGGCGCCAGCTCGGGGCAGGTCGCCGTCATGTTTGCCATGTTGCACAGCCGGCGCGTCTTGCCGAAGTTGATCAAGCCTGGCGCCGTCATCAGCGGCTCGCGGCTGGCGAAGTTGATGACGATGTTGGCAGCGGGCTTCAGCCGGTCGCGCACCAAGCTCAGGTAGTCGGCCGGGAAGTTGGCGGCGCCCCCCAGGGCCACCGTCAGCTTGGGGCCCGCGTTGCTGATCACGGTGTCGGCGCAGAGGGTCCTGAGACGGCCGGCACAGGCAACGGTGACGCCGTGGGCACGACCGTCTTCGATCAGGATGCGCTCGACCCGCGCGTTCAGATGGATCTTTCCGCCATGCTCGCGTATGCCGTCGCCCAGATCGTTCCAGACGCCCACGGTGCCGCGCGGGCAGAAGCCGAAGTGCTTGAACGCGCCCTTGGCCGTGAAATAGGTGAGAAAAGCGCGCGCCGGCAGCTCGTCGGCGTTGCAGGCGAAGATCGCGGCGCACAGGTTACGAAAGATGGCGTGCACCGTCTCGTTCCTGGTGAAGCCGGCCAGCCATTCGGCGGTCGACTGGCGACCGTCGGGTAGCTTTCCGCCGCGTGCCTCGGCGAACTGCTCCAGGATGCGCGCCGCATGTTTGGTGATGCCGTTCAGCACCAGGCTCCAGCCGCCGCGACTGGCGTCGATCAACTTGCCGTCGATGAAGTAGGCGACCCCGGGTCTGGGTACGCGCACGTCGAGTTTCTTGCCGACGAGATCGAGCGTCTCCTCGAAGACGCCGCCCTGCTCCAGGGCGATGGCGCCGATATTGACCTTGAAGCCCTCGATCTCCTCGGTGGAGGCTCGGCCGCCCAAGCGGTCGCGCTCTTCGAGCAACAAGATCGACAAACCGGCCTTGGCCAGACGCGCCGCCGCGCACAGGCCGCCGGCCCCCGCGCCTATCACCACGGCGTCGAATTTATCGGCGTATTCCATCGTCTCCTTCTGCGCCAGTGGCACGGGCGTCTATTTGCATTTCATAATAAACCGATCGTCCGGTTTAAAATTGATGCGCATCAAACGAAATGAATTCGCCGGTATGCGCAGGTGCAAGCACGCTGCCTCGAGCGCCCGCTCGTATGGAGCGTTCGGTCCTGAGTTGCTTCAGGCCGTCTTCGCGTCGGGTCTCGACGATTCCGTGGCCATCAGCGCAGCGAACTCACACGGTTCACCTGTGTTCATGCGCGACCGCCCGTTGGCGCAAAGTTGCCTAGTGAAGGCGGCACGCAGACAGCTCTCGATCAGGCACAACTTCGGCTCTGCAGGAAACCGGCGGGCTATCACCTATAATCCGGACGGCCGGTTTACCTAGAGATACCAGCGTGGCACGCATCAGATCGGAACAGTACCCAAAAATTCAGCACTTCATCCTCGAGCGCGCAGCCGCCTTGTTTGCCCGCGTCGGCTATGCCAGTGCATCGATCAATGACCTTGCCGCCGCCGCCGAGCTGTCGCGCGGCGCCCTCTATCATTACTTCCCATCCAAGGAAGCGATCCTGCTGGCCATCGTCGAAGGCCATGTCACCGAATTCCTCAGCATCGTCGACGCTGCGCTCACCGAGAACCGCACCGCAATCGACCAGTTCCGCGCCGTGACGCGGGCCATGATCGAATGCAACGCCCGCTCGCCCAATGAGCAGATCGTCCTGCTCAACGACTCGAATCAACTGGCGAAAGCCGACCGCGAGCGCGTCAAAAGCGTCGGTCGTGAGATTCGCGATCGGCTCGGCGACCTCCTCCTCCGCATAGACACAGCCGGCAAGATCACGCCGGCGAACAAGCGCGTCTACACCATGATGTACCTGGGTACCATCAACTACGCCTTCGCTTGGTACGATCCCTCCGGGCCGATCAAGCCCAGCGAGTACGGTGATCTCGCTACCGACCTTTTCCTGCAAAGCCTGCATACCGGCGCCGCCTACCTCAAGGCGCCTCGCGCAAGGCGTTAGCGGCATAGCCCAAGTCGGCACTGCTGACGCAGATTTCCGCATAGGCGCCGGCCTCGACGAGCATGAACTCGCGTACGAAGCGAGCCGTAGCCCGGAGGCGTTCCGGATTCGGTGCCTGCCCGGCCGCCGCTTCCAGCCTGGCCCAGGCAGCAGCAAAGGCAACCATGGCGGTGAGGCGCATGTAGGCGTCGGCGACGCCACCGACACGCGGGTTGGCACGTACGGCTGCAGTCGCCTCGTTCCAGCGTGCCGTGAGGTCGGCAAGAATGCGCGCCGTATCGACACGCCCTGCTCCCGCAGCGACGGCGCCCGCCGCCATGGCGTCGGCAGTGAAGCCTTCGGCGACGCCGTCGACATGAATGACGCGGCTTGCCAAGGTCATCGCGTGGATGCCGTTCGTGCCCTCGTAGATCGCCGTGATGCGCGAGTCGCGCAGAACCTGCTCGACGCGGTACTCGGCGAGATAGCCATAGCCGCCGTGGCACTGAATCGCCAGCTGGGCAGCGCTGATCGCCGCCTCGGTGCAGAAGAACTTGCACACCGAGGTCATCATGTCGATGAGCGGCGATTCGCTGCCGGCCTCGATGTCGGCAAGCAGCCGGTAGCAGAGGGTGCGTCCGCCGCCTACCAAGGCCATCTGGGTCAGCAGCATGCGCCGAACGTCGTCGTGCTCGACGAGCAGGGCTGTGCCGCCGATACCCCGGCCCTGGCGGCGGCCGTTGACATAAGCAAGGGTGCGCTGCATGGCTGCCGTAGCCAGGCCCACGCCTTGCAGGCCGACATCGACACGTTGCGCATTCATCAGGGCGAACATGCGCTTCAAGCCTTCGCCAGGCGCGCCTACCATCTCGGCCTCGGCGCCGTTGAAAGCGAGCTGGCAGGTCGGCGAACCATGCAGGCCCATCTTCTCCTCGATGCGCAGGACCTCGATGCCGTTGCGTCGGCCGTCGTCGTGCTCGGACGGCGCGAGGAAGAGCGACAAGCCTTTGAGCCCCGGCTGGGCCTCGGGCGTCCGCGCCAATACGAAGTGCAGCGTCTTGCCGGTCAAGTCCTGGTCGCCACCCGAGACGAAGATCTTGCTGCCCTCGATGCGCCATCCCTTGCCATCGGGCCTCGCCAAGGTACGTACCAGTGACAGATCGGAGCCGGCCTGCGGCTCGGTCAAGCACATGGTCGCCAGCCATTCGCCGCCGGCCAGCCGCGGCATCCAGCGCGCCTGCTGCGCCGGGCTGGCATTGGCGCGCAAGGTGCGCATCGCCCCTTGGGGCAGCGACAGCGACATGTGCAAGCCGTGGCAGGCACCGGCCAGCATTTCCGAGAAAGCGCCGGCGATCATGCCCGACAGACCCTGGCCACCGTAATCTTCCCCGGCGGCCAGACCCGGCCAACCGCCGGCGCAGTACGCTTGGTAAGCGGCGCCAAAAGCTGCCGGCAGGCGTACACGGCCCGCTTCGAGACGCGCGCCTTCGCGGTCGGACACCAGGTCGAGCGGTGCGATGACGCCGTCCACGAAGCGCGCGGCATGCTCGAGCACGCTGCGCGCCACCTCGGCGTCCCAGCCAGGCAGCGCACGGTCGCCGACAGCCTGCTCGAGAGCGAAGACGATGTCGGCGAGCGGCGTCCGGTAATCGATCATGCCCGCCTCAGGCGTCTCCGACCTTGATCACCAGGGCCATGGCGGAATCGCCGGCGGCACAGCCCGAGAACAAGCCGTAGCCGCCGCCTCTGATCACCAGTTCCTCGATCAGCTCCATGACGCCCCGCAGACCCATGGGTGCCTGCGGATGGCCATAGATCAACGAGCAACCGTAGTTGTTGATCTTCTCCAGGGGCATGCCTGTGATTCCGGCGAAATAGAGGTCGTTGACGGCGAAGGGGTTGTGGGTCTTCACCGCCGCCACCTGAGCGAGGCTGATCCCTGCCTGCTGCAACGCCTGCTGCGCCGCCGGCACCGGCGCTTCAGGCATATGGGCGCGCTCGACGCGAGCCTGGCCGAAGCCGCACAGCCGCACGGCGATCGCCGGGTCACGCGATAGCTCGCGCGCCTTGTCCCTGCCGGTGACCAGCATCGCGGCATTGGCATCGGCCGGATGTGTCTGGCCGCCGAAGGTGACCGTACCTCCCTCGAGCACGGGCTTGAGCCTGGCCAGGCCTTCAGCGGTCGAAGGCACCAGGCCCTCGTCGCCGGCGAGCTGGCCGACGTTCCTGGCGAAGCGCGAATCGGGCACGTCGAAGGGCAACGTCATGTAGCGTTTCTGGAATGCGTTGCCGTCGGCACAGGCCTGGTCGTACTGGGCCTGGCGCATCAGCACCACCTCATGCTGCTGGGCGGTGGTGAAACCATGGCGTTTGGCGACATTCTCCGCCGTGGCCACCATGGCCTTACCGGTCAGTGGATCGGCGGCAAAATTATCCATTACCCAGTTCTCGGCCTCGCCGGTGCCGCCGGGGCCACGCGGGTTCGGGTAATAGAGGTGCGGGCCGTTCGACAGCCGGTCGCAGCACTGAACCAGGGCCACTTTCGAGCGGCCAGCAGTGATCTCGTCAGCTGCAGTGAGCAATGTGCGCACCGAGGTGGCGCAGGCCTGGTTGATGCTGGGGCCGCCAGCGGCGTCGGCACCGACCAGGCCAGTGAGCCAAGGCAGGCCGTAGAAACAGGCGACCGACGGCACACTCCAGCCGAGCACCCCGTAGTCGATCTCTCCGGCGTCGATCCTGCGGCGCGCCAGTTCGGCACGCGAGACATGGCCGGCAAACTTCAGGGCGTGCAGCGTCGCGAAGCTGCCCTGCCACCTGGCGAACGGCGTACTCCAGTAGCACCCATAGGGTACCCAGGCATCCATGGCTCTCCCTCCTTGACCAGAAGCGACTCGCAGCGCCGGCTCTCAGGCAACAGCGCGCCGGGCTTCGCGCCCCGCCAATTGGCTATCCAGGCGCAAGTGGCCAAGAATGGCACAGCCGAGCGCTGCCATGAACTGCGGCAGATCACCTTCGGCAACGTTGACCTCGAGCTTCAAGTTCTCTGAAATCGCCTGAGCGATGCGCCCCCAGCGCAGGATGCCGCCGACCAAGGTCAGCTCTTCCTCGATCTTGACGCGTTTCAACAGTTGCACCGAGCGCCCCATCAGCGACATGCCGGCGCCGAGCATGATGTTGTCGGGCGAGACGCTGTTCGACAGGTGGTTGATCACCTCGGACTCGGCAAAGACGGTGCACACTCCGGAGATCGAGACCGCTTCGGTGGCATTGTCGAGCAGGCCGTCGATGTCCTCGGTGTCGAAACCCATGTAGCGAACGGTCTTCTCCAGGAACATGCCGGTGCCCGAGGCGCACTTGTCGTTGAGACGGAAGGTGCGCACTTTCTTGCTGGCATCGATGCGGCTGGCCTTCATGGTCTGGCCACCGATGTCGAGAACCGTGCGCGTACCCGGGAAGAGGAAGGCGGCGCCGCGCGCCGCCGCCGTCAGGTCGGTCACCTGCAGGTCGCGATCGTCGAACTGGTGGCGCCCGTAGCCGGTGGTGATGCAGTAGGCGATGTCGCGCTCGTCTATGCCGGCGCACCGGGCGGTCTCACGCTTGACTTCGGCGGCCACCTCCTGCAGGCGGGCGCCGCTGGCCTTCATGGTCCGGGCGACGATGTTGTCCTTGTCGTCCAGTATCAGGCCCTTCGTGTAAGTGGAACCTATGTCCAGACCCAGCGTGTAGGTCATGTTCAAACCCTCTCCACGACGCGCGCTTCACCCGCCTTGATGGCACCCATGGCAAACAAGGCAGCGCCCAGCGCGCCCATGAAGTGGCTGTCCTGGCTGACGTTGAGTTTCTTGTCGAGCGCCTCCTCGAGCGCTTTGATCATGCCCGGGTTCTTGGCAACGCCACCGGTGAAGGTGATTTCATCCACGATTCCGACACGCCGCAACAGACCGAAGGAGCGCACGGCGATCGACCTGTGCACCCCCCAGAGAATGTCCTCGACGGTCTTGCCTTTGCCCAGCCAGGAAAGCACCTCGGCCTCGGCGAACACCGTGCACGTGGTACTGATCTTGACCGGTTTGGCCGACTTCAGGGCCGTGGGACCGAGATCGTCGAGTGTCATGCCCAGCGCCTTGGCGGCGGCGCCGAGGAAGCGCCCGGTGCCGGCGGCACACTTGTCGTTCATGCAGAAATCCACGATCTCGCCGTCCTCCCTGACGCGTATGGCCTTGCTGTCCTGGCCTCCCATGTCGATCACCGTGCGCGTGCCCGGGAACATGTGGACGGCGCCGCGGCCGTGACAGCTGATCTCCGTGACCTGACGGTCACCGAAGGTCACCTTGTAGCGGCCATAGCCGGTACCGATGACGAAACGCACGTCCTCGTCCCTGATGTTGCCGGCCTCGAGGCAGGCGGCGAACGCGCTTCTGGCGGCCTCGGTGACGTTCGCACCCGTATCGGTCAGGCACCGGGCGACGATGTGCCCGGCCTCGTCGATGATCACTGCCTTGGTTTGAGTCGAGCCGACATCGACTCCGCCTGCGTAATTCATGACCTCACCCGTCCGCCGCTCAGTTGAACATGACGTTCTCGAGGAACGTTTCCATCTGGATCGAGATGTCGTCGAAGGTCGTCTGATTTTCCTCGAACTCCGAGACAAAATAGGGAACGCCCTCGCGGTCGAGCTCCTTGGAATAGGCGACCTGCTCGTCCAGCCCCGGCTCGCACATCTTGGCGGCGGCCAGAATCACTGCTTCACCACGTGCAGCACGCAATCGCTTCAACAGCATTTTTTCGCGCGGCTTGTCGTTGTCGTGCTGAACCGGGCTGTACGACGACTTCTCGATATAGGCGGCGGCCAGGTTGGCGAGCGGGTCGCCTTCGATGTCCACGTCCTCGGTCAGCCAGCGCAGGCCGATATAGACATCGTCGTCCACGACGAAACAGGAGCGGGAGACCGCCTGCAACAAATCGAAGGGTGGCAGCTCGCAGAAACCGCCCTCGAAGACCACGCGCATCTTGTCCTGCTCTCGCGCCGGCCTGCCGGCGATCATCGGCAGCACCGCTTCGAGCAGGCGATTGAACTCCTCGCGCGGCAGGAAGCCAGCCATGCCGACCAGAGCCAAAGATTCGTCGGCGGCGAGCTTCCAGGGTTCGTCGCGGCGTATCCGGTAAAGCTCCCTCATAAGTGTCCGCGAGCGATTGTAGAGAGCGAGCGAGCGCTTGAGTGCCTCGTCGGTCAACGGTCGCCCGCCCGCGGCCTCGATGTCACCGGCCAGGCGCCGGTACTCGGCGCGCAGGAAGCTCACAGTGCCGGCCGAATTCGGATTCTGAGGCAGGTGCAGCACCTGCGACTTGTAGGGGAAGTTGCGACCCCAGATGCCGGCAAGGTTACGGGCACCGTCGCAGATCGGGTGGGTAACGAAGAGATCGAGCTCGATATGCTTGCACAGCGCCAGGTCGAGGGAGGTCTTGAGTATCGAGCAGAGATAGGAGCCGAAATGCTGGCTGGCTTCCACGCCGTCGGCCTGACCGCCGCGGATGCGCACCGGCAGCATGCCGCAGGCGTATGCGATTTCCTCGGGAAAATAGACCTGGAAGTGGCCGAGCACCTTGCCGCCGGCGGCTCGCCAAGCCTTGACCGTCGGATAAGTCGGGTCTTCCTGCAGCTCGCGGCAGAGGGCGAAGATCTCGTTGAGCGACTTGCCCTGCCAGGAAGTGAATGGGATTGCAGTCATCATCTCTCCCCGTTCTAACGCGCCGACGCCCGCTGCTGGCGGGCAATCAGGCCCTCGAAGAAGGCATCGGCGCGGTTCTTCATCTGCGCCTTGGAGACGGCGCGCGGATCGACGATGTCGGATTCGAGCAGCAGCGTCGGCAGGCCGCCGTTCTCGGCGAGATGGAAGCGCCGGTCGGCGAGGCCGGCGGAGGCCGTGCGGCAGCTCTTGACGCCGTGATAGACGATCCCGTCGAGCTTGAAGATCGACTCGGGCGACTCGATATCCGGGATATCGAAGAGTATGCCGGTCTGCGTAGCCCGCACCGTGAGCAGCGTTCCCTCGGCAAAGCTCTCGATCGGGTCGGCGAGGTCGAATTCGAAGCCCAGCGCCGTGCCACCCGAGGCGAACTTCAGGTAACTCGAAGAGACGAAGATGCCCCCCCAGTCGGAGAAGAATTCGTTGAAGCCGCGGAAGATCGGATAGCAGGGTACGCCGATGAAACCCAGGCGAAAGCGTTGCTCGAGCGGCACATCCTTGCCGTCCTTGCGCGTGAATGCGCCGATGCCGTGGTTGGAGCGGTACTCCATTTCCTCGTAAAGCTCCTTGAAGTACTTGGCGCCCTCTTCGGTGGCACGGTAGCAGTTGGCCATGCCCAGGTAGGCGAGACCGTCGGTCAAAGCCGAAAAGACCGCCGGCTTGCGCGCATTGAGCAACAGGAGTTTTTTCCAGTAATGGCTCATCTCGTTGGCCCATGCCAGGTTCTGGCGGAAGCGATCGATATCGAACTTCCTGCCGGTCACCCGCTCGCACGCGGCGATCAGCTCTTTGACCTGGGCGACGACGTACGCATGCTCGTACTTGAAATCCAGGTTGCCCGGCTGGCTCTCGCAGCCGGCGGCCCGGGCGTTGGGCACGTCAACGGTCACGATGGGCGCACCTTGCAGCCGTTCCCAGATCTCGGCCCACTTGAAGTAGGTGTTGCACGCGTTGGTGGTCACCACCAGACCAGCCTTCGGGATCAGCCCCATCGGATGCTCGCCGCCGCGTAACTGCATGGCGATGTCGGCCTTCAGGTAGCCGCAGATATCGGGCGAATAGCCGTAGTCTTCTGATTCTCGCAGGTACTCCTCCGAGGTTCCGCGCACTGCCGTCTGCAGCGCCGTGATCTCCGGAAAGACGATGGGCATGTCGAAGCAACGCAGCACTTCGTTCATGTTGCCCATCACGAACACATAGGCTGCCTTGTGGCCGTGGCGCGCTGCTTCGGTCAACTGGGAGAACCACTTGCGCGTCAGGCGCGCCGACTCGCGGGCACCGCGGCCGACAATGTCTTCGGTCAGGTCGATACCAGCCGGCGTGGAAACCGTCGCCATCTCTAACATCCTCGTATCATTATCTTAAAAAGTTGACTGACTGGTCAGTCCGCTATAATCCTACGCTGCTGGTAAGGGGATGTCAACGGCGACCCTCCGCACTACAATCGCCGCCTTGACCGGACGTTCAACCCGCCGTTTGCGCGAAGGAAAGCCATGCCCGACCTGAAGTTCGCCGCCACCTTGGTCATCAGCGCCAAGTCCGAGTTGCTTCTCGGCGACATCTACGTACGCAGGGGGGCGGCCGCGGGCCGCGTGTGATATGGGTCGCAACAAGACCAAGGCCGACGACAACGGTAGAGAACAGACGCCGATCGCCGAAAAGCGGCGTGCCCAGATCATCAGCACCGCCGTCCAGCTGTTCGCCGAGCGCGGCTACTTCCAGACCACGATCGAGGACATCTCGAACGCCATCGGCATAGGCAAGGGTCTGATCTATCGCTACTTCAAGGACAAGAACGACGTCCTTTACTGCGCTCTATGTGCCGTGCTCGACATCTACCGGCGCGAGAACGTCGTCCAGATGATCGACAGCCTGGGCCCGCTGGCCGCCTTGCGCCGCATTCTCGAGCTCAACTGCACCATGGCCGAGCAGCATACCCAGGAGGTGATCCTTGCCTACCGCTCGAGCAAGGACCTGACGCCCGAGGAGCGCCTGGGCATCAAGCGCATCGAGAGCGAAATCGTCGCCGAGATCGAGCAATGCCTGTGGGCCTGCATGGACGCCGGCCTGATGCAGCCCCTGGACGCGCGCATCATGGCTTACCAGTACATCATGCTCGGCCACACCTGGGCCCTCAAGCGCTGGGCGCTTCATGATAGCTACAGCATGGCGGCCTTCCTTGCCGAGGGCGAACAACTACTGATCCGGCCTTTCCTCACGGCAGCCGGCAAGCGCAAGTTCGCCGCACTGGAGGCGTCGCGTCCTGCACGCAAGACCGCCGTGCGTACCGGCGCCCGCTGAAGACAAATCCCTGTTCCCGTCATTGACTTTCTCTTCGGGGCCGACTAACATCAAAGTTGACTGACCGGTCAGTTCTAATCAGAGCAAGAACGAGAGGAAGGGAGACGATGGCCCGATACGAGAGCATCGACTATCAGGTTACCGACGGCTTGGTGCGCATCGAGCTCAGGCGTCCGCCGCACCACGTTCTCGATATCGCGACGATGGCCGAGCTGGACCGTGCCGTCACCGCTGCCGCCGCCGAGCCGACAGCCAAGCTGTTGTTGATCACTGCTGCCGGCGACAAAGTTTTCTCCGCCGGCGTGGACGTCCTCGACCACACGCCGGACAAGGTTGTCGAAATGATCGACACCTTCCACGGTCTGCTCAAGCGGGTCCTGGTTTTCCCATTGCCGACCATCGCGGTGCTCAATGGCTCGGCCATTGGCGGCGGCTGTGAGTTGGCCCTGGCCTGCGACATGATCGTGGCCAAGGAAGGCGCCAAGATCGGTCAGCCCGAAATCAAGCTCGGCGTCTTTCCCCCGATCGCTGCCATTCTTCTGCCCAAGCTGGTTTCGGCGAGCCGCGCTGCCGAGCTGCTGTTCGGTGGCGGCTTGCTCGATGCAGCCGAGGCCAAGGCATACGGCATGGTCAACAATGTTTACCCTGCGGCGAGCTTCGCCGAGGACTGTCGCAAGTTCGTCGACCAGTTCCTCTCGCTCTCGCGCGTCGCGCTCACTTACACCAAGCGTGCCATCCGCGAGGCGAGCGGCAAGCCTTTCTTCGAGGCCTTGTTCAATGTCGAGCAGATCTACCTGAAGGAATTGATGGCCACGGCTGACGCCGTCGAGGGCCTCAATTCCTTCATCGAGAAGCGCAAGCCGGTTTGGAGCAACCAATGAGCCCCAGCCCGGCCTTGCCGCCGACGCTCAAGGCCTGGCAGATGGTCGAGCCGGGCCGATTGGTGCTCAATGCCCTGCCCATGCCGCCGCTGGCACCCGGTGAGGCGCTGGTCGAGGTTCGTGGCTGCGGCGTTTGCCATACCGACCTTTCCTACTTCTATCTGGGTGTACCGACGGTGGACAAGCCGCCGCTGACCTTGGGCCATGAGATCGCCGGCGTCGTCGTCGCCGCCGAAGATACTGCCCTGGTCGGACGCGAAGTCATCGTGCCTGCCCTCCTGCCATGCCGCAGATGCGAGATCTGCGCCTCCGGCCGCGGTAACCGTTGTCTGAAGCAGCGGATGCCGGGCAATTCCATGGGTGTTTACGGCGGCTTCGCCAGCCATATCCCGGTACCGGCCACCGAGTTGTGCCTGGTACCCGATCGCCGCGGCATTCCGCTCGAGCACTTGGCCGTCGTTGCCGACGCCATCGCCACGCCTTATCACGCAGCCCAGCGCGCGGAGCTCATGCCCGGCGACCTGGTCGTCGTGGTCGGCGCTGCCGGCGGTGTCGGCAGCTTCATGACCCAACTGGCCAAGGGCATGGGGGCACGCGCCGTGATCGCCATCGACGTAAACGCGGAAAAGCTCAAGCTCATGCTCGAGCACGGCGCGGACTTTGCCATCGACCCGCGCGGCAAGAGCGTCAAGGAGATCAAGGAAGCGATCAAGGTCTGGTGCAAGGAGCAGGGGCTGCCGGCCAACAGCGGCTGGAAGATCTTCGAGGTCTCGGGCAGCAAACCCGGCCAGGAACTGGCTTTGGCCCTGCTTTCCTTCGTCGGCAAGCTGATCATCGTTGGCTATGGTACCGACGAAACCTCGTACATGTTGTCCAAGCTCATGGCCTTCGAGGCCGACGTGCTCGGCGTCTGGGGCTGTCTGCCCGAGGACTACCCGAAGGTGCTGCAACTCTGCCTCGACGGCAAGATCGCCCTGGCGCCCTTCGTGGAGACGCTGCCGATGAGCCGAATCGCCGAAGTATTCGACGACGCCCACCATGGCAGGCTCAGGAAGCGAGCCGTCCTGACGCCCGACTTCTGACATCGAAAAGGAATCCAAATGGCTTTGAAATGGCTGGACAGGGATGACGAGCTGAAGAACCACCAGGTCTTCGGTGACGAGCACTTCGGCAAGGAAGCGCCGACCGTTGTCTACGAAGAGCGGCAGGTCATCGACGACAAGGGCCAGGCCGTGCCTGGCATCTATTCCGCCTGGATCTGGTTGAACAACCCGGCGCAGTACAACTCCTATACCACCGAGATGGTCAAGGGCGTAATCGCCGGTTTCCAGAAAGCCTCGAGCGACCGCAAGATCGTCGCGGCCGTATTCACTGCCGTCGGCGACAAGGCTTTCTGCACCGGCGGCAATACCGCCGAATACGCCTCCTACTATTCGAAGCGGCCGAACGAGTACGGGGAATATGTCGACCTCTTCATGGCCATGGTCGACAGCATCCTGAACTGCAAGAAGCCCGTCATCTGCCGCGTCAACGGCATGCGCGTCGCCGGCGGCCAGGAGATCGGCATGGCCACCGACGTCACCGTTACCTCGGACCTGGCGGTATTCGGCCAGGCGGGCCCGCGCCATGGCTCGGCCCCGATAGGCGGCGCCACCGATTTCCTGCCCTGGTTCATGTCGATGGAAGACGCAATGTACAACTGCATCTCCTGCGAAACATGGTCAGCCTACAAGATGAAGCTCAAGGGCATGGTCACGACCGTGGTGCCGGTCCTCAAGAGGAACGGCCAGTGGGTGAGAAATCCCATGGTGCGCACCGACACTTATGTCGACGACGGCGAGATCGTCTACGGTGAGCCGGTAGCCGCCGGCGAGCTGCCCGCGGCGAAAGCGCTGATGGCCGAGTGCAAGACGGATTTCGAGAGGCTCGATGCCGAGGTCGACCGCCTGGTCTGGAAGTTCGCCAACCTCTTCCCCAATTGCCTGATCAATTCGATCGACGGCATCCGCGGCAAGAAGAAGTTCTTCTGGGATCAGATGAAGCTGCCCAACCGCCACTGGGCGGCAGCCAACATGAACCACGAGGCCTTCGTCGGATTCAATGCCTTCAATAGCAGGAAAGTCACGGGCCGCGACGTAGTGGATTTCATCAGGTTTCGCCAACTGGTCGCCGAAGGCGCGCCGTTCGACGACGCTTTCGCCGAGCAGGTGCTGGGCAAGTCCAGGAGCTGACCCGACAGGATTCACCCAGACAGCACTGCCATCGAACAAGATCAGGAACGGCAGCGCCACCGGGAGAGGAGAGGTCCGCTTGAACCATCGCCCAGCCACCGGTCGCGCGGTGACGCTCGCCGCGAAGAATGCACCGCTGCTCCTCGCCGAGCATGCGCGCGACATACCTCACGAGACCGCTTTCAGGGCGAAGCGGCGGGGGATCTACCTCGAGCGCAGCTGGAGCTGGTATGCGGCGCAGGCTGGCCGCTTCGCCTCGGCCCTGCACCGCCTCGGCCTCGGCCGCGGCGATCGCCGCCCACGGCGTGCGCGTGATGCGCGTCGGGTTGCTGTACCCGATGGACCCCAGCGACCTGCGCGAACTGGCCGACGGCGTCGACGAGGTGCTCGTCGTCGAGGAGAAGCGGCCGTTCGTGGAGCGCTTCCTCAAGGAAGCCCTGTTCGACGCACCGGTGCGCCCGCGGGTGCTCGGCAAGACCGACGAGCAGGGCCGGCCGCTGGTCCCGGCGCACGGCGCGCTGTCGGTCGACGACCTCGTCCCGCTGCTGGCCGCCCGCATCGGCGTCGAGCCGGAGATGTTTGCCCGCCCGACGCACCGGCCACCGCGCCGGTCGATCACCGTCGCGCAGGCGGCAGGACTTGCAGCACTGGTGGAGCCTGACCAATGAATACGTTGCCGCTTCCCAAACGCGCCTCCGTCGTCATCATCGGTGGCGGCGTCCAGGGTCTCTCCGTTGCCTTCAACCTGGTCGAACGCGGGCAGAAGGACATCCTCGTCCTTGATGCCGGCTATTGGCAGGGCGGCGCTTCGGGCCGCAACGGCACGCTCATCCGGCCGGGTTTTGCGTCGGTGCCATGGACGGAACTGTTCATCCTGACCGTCGACGAATGGCGAAGCTGGTCGAAACGCCTCGGCGAGAACGTCATGTTCACCCAGCGCGGCTACTCCGTGGTCTCCGAGGCCGAAAAGAGCGAAGCGATGCTGCTCGAAGGGCTGAAGGTGCAGCAGAGCCTGGGCGTCAACAGCCGGATGCTGTCGCGTCGCGAGATCGACGATCTGCTTCCGGCGATCAACAAGGCCCGCGTCCGCGCCGTGCAGCATCAGCCCGACGGCGGTGTGGCACCGCACCACGCGGTCATGAAGGGCCTGCTGGCATTCTGCCAGCGCAATGGTGTCGATGTTCGCTACCGAACGAAGATTTCCGGCCTGGAGCGCACCGGGCCGCGCGTCAGCGCGGTACTGGCCGGCGATCACAGGATCGAGGCCGATTGCATCGTCTCCTGTGCCGGCCCGAACAATCCTGATATCGCGGCAATGGCCGCAGTGCCGCTCAACGGTTTCGGCATGCGCATCGAAGCGATGGCGCTCGAGCCGACGCGACCGCTAATCAAGCCCGCCATCGCCCTGATCGACAGCCTGGCCTATTTCCACCAGACCGCGCGCGGCGAAGTGGTGGGCGGGACCGAAGTGCCGGAAAGGCCGCGGATGTCGCTGAAGGTCGACGTGCCTGTCATGGCCAACATGGCGAAAGTCTATCTGGAGATGTTCCCGCAGCTCGGCGAGGTGCGCATCCTGCGCCATTGGGCCGGACAGTTCCATGCCTCGACGGACTACGCGCCGCTTCTGGGAGAACATCCAGACCTGAAGGACCTCTGGTTCTCGGCCGGCTGGTCCTACGGCTTTGCCGGCGCGCCGGCCGCCGGCAGGCTGTTGGCGGAGGCGATCGCAAAAGGCCGGATCGACCGGCGCATGAAGCCATTCGCTCTCGATCGTTTCGAGAAGACGGGGCCGATCGTCGAAGGCGGCATCGTCCTCGCGTGAGGTTTTGCGGAAGAACGCCTTGAAACAATGACAGAAAGGACAGCTCGATGAGCCATCACGAACATTTCTATATCGACGGCGAATGGGTCTCGCCGGTTACTCCCAAGACGCTCGATGTGATCAATCCGGCGACAGAAGAGGCCTTCACCCGAATCTCTGTCGGCTCCGCGGCCGACGTGGACAAGGCCGTTGCCGCCGCGAAAGCGGCCTTCGAAACCTTTTCGCGGACGATGCCCGCCGAACGGCTAGCGCTCCTGAAGCGCATCCATGAGGTCTATCTCGAGCGTTTCGAAGATATCGCGCAGGCCGTATCGTCCGAGAT
>Ga0066255_1000994_pt1 | contig 34883 bp, 34 predicted proteins | sample ThiBiot_750_biof_FD_71148 | JGI IMG/M metagenome (GOLD analysis project Ga0066255, IMG submission 71148) | Wastewater bioreactor microbial communities from Cape Town, South Africa - Thiocy_expt_750_biof (version 2) | ecosystem: Engineered > Bioreactor > Thiocyanate-remediating >... | reverse complement strand
GCTGGGGTAGCCTAAAGAAGCCTATCTCGGTGTCCATCAAACCGGCAGCAGGCCAGAGACATGCGGCTATCCTGATGCTGTAACCTCAGGATAGCAGCGGGCGCCACAAATCGACGGGGTAAGCTTTATCGGGTGCAGCCATCCGGCGTGGCGGGCCCCGAGTAAGACCGCGCCAAGGGGAGGCCCAATTCCATCTTCAGCGCCATGTCGGCATTGCAATATTGGCGGCGGGCATCGAATTGCGAGACCTTGCGGAACTCATAGGGTGTGCCGATGCCGTCGGCATTGCGGGCCAAGGCAAAGATCCTGATCCGGGTTTTCGCTGGATCGGGGACTGATTCGCGTATCTCACGGCTGGCGATCAGCACCAGCAAAGTGCGGCGCCCCAGCGCCACCCCGCGCGCAAAGCGCACAGAGGTGATCACGTCCTCACCGGTGTGGGGGCTGTCGATGATCTGGTCATGGCCATCCAGCGTTGCCACCGATCCACGGACGGCCACCGTGTAGATGTCGTACCCCCATGCGTTCCCGTTTTCCCGCCATTGCAAGCTGATCGTACCCGGCGGACCATCACCAGCGATGTTATCGATGCGATTGACGCCCGCTTGGAGCCGGACGGGTTCAAGGAGAGCGTGCTGCATGACTGGGGCGGCACTCGCCGCAGGTGATGCAACTGCTAGAGCGAGGCAAAGGACAGTCGGAACCTTCATGACGAGACCTCGCAGAAAGTATCGGTGGGGCACATGGATGCTACACGGCCCATGGTCCGTGCCACAAGGTTCAATGAGCTGGTGTGACTCCACGCCCATAAAACAGGTCATGTTCTTGCATCAGTTGCAGCGTCGGTGCGGACAAGCCTTCACCCAAGGCACAGTCACCAGCCGTAACCCGTTGCCGATGGCTTTTGATCAAATGGAGATGCGAATAGACGTCGCTCAGGCTGGAAAATATGTGCCTCCCGTCCGGTCCTTTCTGCTTCTGCTCCAGTCGCGCCAAGCGGCGCATGGTTCGATCATTCGGCATCGTGCTTGTCCTCCAGAGCGGAAAGGCGCCGCTCAATTTCGACTGTCTCAACAATGCGCCGCTGACGCTCAATCAGCGCAAATACGGCATCGGCTTCGGCTGGGGTCAGCTCACCGCCCGCCATCGCCTCAAGCACTCGGTTGCCAGCCTCCAGCAGGCCCGCCGCATCCTTCATGTCCGGCAATGCCAGCATGACAGGTGAATCCTTGCGGGCGGGCATGATGCGCTCCAGTACCAGCCGGGCCGCCGACGTGTCGCCGCTCTTGGCGGCCATGATCACCGACTTGGCTACATCCTCGACCGACCCATCCATGAGCTTCTCCAGCGTAAGCGTGGTGAGGTTGCGTGCGCCTTTGGGGCGTCCGGGATTACCCGGCGCAAATGGCTTGCCACGCGTTTTTCCCGCGTTCTTACGCGGCGTGGTCATGGTTAATCCCTTCAAAGCCTGTAGCTGGCGACATGGTATCGTAGATGATCATAGCGCGGATCGGTTGTGGCAAGGTTGAACGGCATCAGTGCCCGCCTGGGATAGGCTCTTGTGCGAAAAAGGTGCCCGCCCGCGCTGCAGCCGCGACCGTAAGCAACATCTCCAAATCCTTCGCGACCGCCGCCACGATCGCGGCCATACCATCCTGCGCACCGGCACCCGGGAGCGCGCTTAACGCATCGGCCAGCTTCATCAGAAGGGCGCCAGCGATGTCATCCAATTGGGCGGCGTTGCCTGTTTCGCGCTGGAGGTTCTCAATGCAGGCATTGATTGCGCCCAGCATGCGGGCGCATTCCGGCGCCCCGTTCATTTTCAAAAGTTGCTGTCTCAGCATTGCTTTGTCTCCAAAGATGAGGGGAGGGTGTTAGTTCGGCAATCCATGTCACTATCCTTTCGCTGAGGCTTCGCGTCGGCGCTTCTGTTCGAGCACTACGGCCACCATGGGGTTGTTGCTGCCACTGACATTGGCTGCCCGGCTGGCGGTCGCCTCCTGATGCTTGCGGTTGAGGCATCCGCTGACGGTGTGAAACCATCGGTTGCGTTTGTCGGGCGGTTGTCCTGTCAGCCATGCATCGAGGCTGGTCAGTTCCGCTCTCAGGTCGGGGATCGCGTGATAGGTCTGTGCCCAGCGATCCAGATCCTTGGCTGTCAGTCGGATCACCGCCCCTTGGAAGGCGTATTCCCTGGTCGATTTGGCCGTCTGATCCTGCCCTCCGGCGGAGGTATTTTCTTTGTTTAATTGTTTAATTGTTATTGTGTGGCCCTCGGATGGCCCTTGATTGGCCCCATTATCGGCATCACGGTTGGCCCCATGCGTGCCGGTCGGGTTCTGCATTTCGTCGTAATTCTCGATAGTTATCATCACGCCGGATGGCCCCGCAGATGTCCCGATCAAATGCGCTTTTTCGAGGCGTTTTAAAAAGCGTCCAACGCGCTTGCGATCCCACTTCCAAAGGCCTGCAAGGGTGCGTTCCGAGCTATGCAATTGGCCCCGTGCGACCTCGATCAGATCGCCTTTTCCGGCCCGCCGGGTCATGGGATGATGGGCCGCCATGGCGATCAATCGCTCCCATGCCTCGCGTTCGGACGCGGGCTCATCGGCGAAGACAGGATTGTCCATCCAGCCCCGGGGCATGACGTACCACCCGCTCATGCATCGCCTCTCACGGCCTGATAGGCGCCCTCAAAGCGACAGAAGGCGTTGCCGGTAAGTCCGGCCCGCTTCTTCGCCACAATGAGCTCCAGACGGCTTGTGGCGTCTTCTAAGGCGGTTTCCCACTCTAGACGCTCCACAGTGCCCGGATTGGGCTCTGCCTGCCTCAGATAGTATTCCTGGCGCAGCAGGAAGGCCACGATGTCCGCATCCTGTTCGATCTGGCCCGATCCGCGCAGGTCGGCCAGTTGCGGGCGCTTGTCGGGGCGCTTCTCGACCTCGCGCGAAAGCTGGGCCAGCGCCATGATGGCCACGCCGTGCCGTTTGGCGATGGCTTTGAGCATGCGCGACACTTCGGAAATGGCCTCATATTCGCTGCGACCCCGGCTGTCGGGGTGGAGCAGTTGCAGGTAGTCGACCACCACCAGATCGAGGCGCTGCCCCTTCGCGGCCAGCCGCCGGGCGAAACGGCGCACACGCTGGTCAAGCTGGCCGATGCGCAACTGGGCCGGGTCGGTGATGTGCAGGGGCAGGGACCGGGCCTGATATTCCACCTGCCCAAGTCGCCTGCGCTGCCAGTCCGACAGTTCGCGGGAGCGAATCAGTTGATAGGGCACAGCCTCTTTGCCATCGGCGCCATAAGCCAGATCGCTGGCCAGCCGTTCGGCAAGATCCTCACCCGGCATTTCGAGGCTGACGAACAGCGCGCCATGGCCCCGCGCCGCCGCGCCTGCGGCGTAGCTGATGGCAAAGGCAGTCTTGCCCATGCCCGGCCGGGCCGCGATCACCACCAGTTGCCCCGGGCGAAGAGCGCCAAGCGCCTCATCGGCTGGCGGGATAGCCCCGCACAGCACGCCCGGCCCGCTTGTGGCGCTGTTTTCCCGCATGGCCGCCAGCGCTTCGTTAGCCGACATTTCGCGCGCCTCGCGGCTCTCCTCCGGCAGAACAAGCGCTGCATCGGCATGGGCCACGATCTCGGGCAGGGGTTGGGTCAGATCTGCGCAAGCCCCGGCGGCGTCGATCAGTCCTGCCCGCAGCGCCCGGCGGCGCGACAGGTCGGCAATCTGCTCGATCAGGGTGCCGGTGGCGATGAGCGTGTGACCGTCGCTGGCCAGTCGCATCAGGTAGGCCGTGCCGCCCAGCGCCTGCATGGCCGGATCGTCAGTGAAGTGGGGTTTGATCGTGATGGGCGACACCGACCGGCCAAGCGCACTTTCGCGGGTGATGGCCTCAAAGATCCGACCATGCAGCGGTTCGATGAAGTCGGGCCCGGTCAGGCGATCAGCGGCGGCCTCGATGGCGCCATTGTCCATCAGCAGCGTGCCCAGCAAGGCCGCTTCGGCCTCGATGTTGCCCAGCATGGAGGAGGGGGCTTCACTCATTGTCGCGCCCTTCCATCTTTGCCGCCAGAGATTGCATCACGTTTTCAGCGGCAACGCCAAAGGGCACCGCGTCCCGCCCGGGGCCATATTCCGGCAGAACCCAGACGATGGCCTGCCTACCGGATGGGTTGGCGCGAGTACGGCCGGAATCGACCACGGATTTGGCCGAAACCAGTTCACTCACACGTGGGGACATTCCCCAGCGATCATGCTGCGCGGCTTCGGCGATCTCCAGCGCGGTCATACCGCGTTCGGCCGCCTCATGTATCAGGCGATAGGCCAGTGCGCGCAGGCGGCCAGCGGCGGGATCGATGGCGGCATATGCTGCGCGACTGGTGCGAGTGCGGCGATTACCCATGGTGCGCGCCTCCAAAGGACAGCGCGGCCACAAGGGCGGCGGTTTTGAAGGGGAGGGCATATCGGCTGGCAAGGTGTTGCGCGCGGAAAGCAGAGAGGGTAAAGGTATCGCAGGAAATGCCGCCACAGCTATTCCGCGAAGCCTCGCCCCCTTGGTGCGGGGCTTTGCTTTTCATGGCTCAAGCTGCTTGCTCACTGGTGGAGCGGATCAGGCGGCTCGCCACCCAGGCATCCAGATCGGCGCGGCGATATCGCACCGGGCCACGCGGGCCGGGGGAAAGCTTGGCGAATTGGGGGCCGTTGCCGGTCAGGCGGAAGCGCTCAAGCGTAGGGCAGGACAGGCCAAGATATTCTGCGGCGCCTGCGGTATCGAGAATCTCCGGGGTCATGGGCTACCTCGTGTTGTTGGTAGCCATTACAGATACTCACATTTTAGCTGTATGCAGCAACAGCCCGGAATGGGATAAGGTCGCTCTTATCCCGTATTGCCGGAGTTTCTGCGCTTTTTCAGAAATCGAATGATGCGCTGGCGAGCGCGAAGTTGACGCACAAGCACATTTGCCCAAGGCCCGGTACCCGCTGAAAATCTACTCATAATCCAAATGAGATTATCACTGGGCTTCCAAGCTCCACCCACCATTTGCTCAATCTGCTGCCACTCTTTCCTCGTTTGGAAAAGGTCGGTGGGAGAAACGCCCATAGGGTTATTGTTTGGCCCCACATTTGGCTGCAAAGCCTCGGATGCCGCATCCGCCCCGCCTAGGTCGCGAAGGCGGTGAAACAGGCGTTGGGTTGCTTCCTCGTCGTCGAATTTTACCCGTGGAACAAAGCATACTGGATCCTTTTTGAAATCGCTCCAAAGTCTTTCAATGGCTTCTCGTTGGCTTTTGCCCATCCCCCAATAACCCGGAAGCTTTGGGCAATATGCGATCCATGATGCAAGGGTCCGTTCTACGCCAACGTCACCCGGTTCAATCGGATGCCCGTCAAGGTCCAGGTATTCGATATGGACCTGAAACGTGGGCAGGCCATCAGCGTCAAACTCATGTGGTTTCAGTTTCCGAATGCCTGCCATGCGATCTTATCCTTTCCGGTCCGGAACCCGACATGTTACGAAGCCATCATCAAATTATTTACTTTTCAATACCATCGCATCCGCCATGGCATGCAGAAGCACGTCAATTGGTACGGGCACATTGGTCGAAACATAGCCAACGTTATGCGCGCGCCGTTGGCCATAGCGGTCAATCCACTGGCGCCCATAAAGCCGCCACGCGCGCTGCAAAGGCGCTACTGGCAACAGATAGCACCGGCGGCTGGGTGCAAAGGCATAAGCCACGAAGTCGCAGGCCAATGGCTTCTGTACCCAGCCGGGCGACCGGCGCGCCTCGTCGCTCCACTGCTCCAGCAGAATGTCGGGCCAGTCGTGGGTTCGAACCTTCTCGTCCACGGTATAGACCCGGCCCGATGCCAGAGTGATCACGCGATCGATCCCGCCGCGCTGCGCCCATCCGTCGTCTCGCACGCAAACTGCGCTGATCAGCGAGGGGAACGCGCGTCGATACAAATCCAGCCACCATCCGGCATCGGCATAGGATTCCGACATTGCCAAGCTGGCGCGGAAGTCATGCGGGCCAGCCGTTCCGAAGCGCCTCAGGGCAGGGGCTGGGGCGCTCGGAAATGGAAGGAAGGGTTGATCGGTCAATCGTGCTGGCATCCGCCGGGGTCAGAGACCGGGCATCCCGCTGCCCCGCTCTTGCCCCTGAACCAGGCGCATTCCTCATCCTCTGCGCCAGCGCCGTCCTGCTCGTCGCCGGTCAGTTCGTCATCTTCATGACCAGAGGAATTTATCAGGCAGGCACCGGAGCGCCGCTGTGCTGCCATTAGCGAAGTGAACTCCGCATAGGCCCCGGCTTCCTCATCACCGCTATGCTCATGGTCTGCCGGATCGCCCGGCTGGCCATCAGAGCGGGATGAAAAATCAGGTTCGTCAGGGTCGTCCGGCGCGTCGAAGGTGTCGAGCAAGCCGATGGCCACCTCAATGAAGGCTTCGACTTTGCAGCGGTCGTAGCGGGACAAGATGCGCGCAACGGCGGGCATAGGTGCGGAAATAAAGCCGATTTGTTGGAGGTTTCCCATTATGCGTCTCCCATCAGGCGGCGCAGATCGGCCAGCGTTTGGGTAAAGCAATCCATGTGATAGCCATGGGTATAGCCATCACAATTATCCTCCAGCAGGTAATCAAGCTTCCACATCACGGCCTTGCTGTCAGGCGCGGGCATGTTGATGAGCTTCCAACGCAAATTGGAAAGCTCTTCGGTCAGTCGGTCGATTTTGTCATTGATGGCTTTGTCAACGCGCGGGCCGCCTGCCTGGCTGCGTTCATAGGCAGGATCATGCACGGTTGCGGCAAAATGCTCGCGCTCTGCCTCTTTGTCATGAAACTGGCGCATCGCGGCATCCCATTTGGCGCGTTGGATACCGACGTTGCCGGTGGCTTTGGTTCCAGAAATGCCAGCGGTGATACACGCCGCGCTGGATGCCAGAAATTGACGGCGATCAGTCATGGCAGACCTCCCCGGCAAGGGCTTGAATGTGCCGTGCCACCGCTACCTTGCGATCTGGTCCGGAAAGCTCTTTCCAGTGCAGGCGCGCATCTTCATTCTGGGCAGGGGTAAAGCCATCCAGCATCCAGCCCATGGTCACTTTGCCGCCAGCCGAAATGACCCACCATCCGCCGACGTCTTTAAAACGGGAAAGCCAAGCAGCCGGGTCAAAGGGGGTGACGGGCGCGGATTGCGCCTCTACAGGGGTACCAGCCATATCAAACGGTCCTTTCGTTTGTTGTGGTTAGGGCCGGTCGAGAGCTCCTACCTTCCAGACCGGCCCGTTTTATCGCGCGCTGCCTAATGCAACCCGCGAATCTCGTTCCGCGCGGCCTCGACGATGAAGGCGCTGCGGGTCAGTTTGCGCATGCTGGCGGCGGTGTCGATGGCCTCCAGAATGCCCTTGTCCAAAGACAGGTTCACGCGCACGGATCGCCCGGCGCTGGTCAGCAGGGGCACGGCCAGCAGAAAGGCCCCGGCCGCCAATTCTTCCGCAACTTCGGCGGTGATGGCATCGAGGGCGCGCGGTTCCACCATCGGTTCATCCTCGAACCACAGTTCCAGCGCCTCGCAGGCGTTGGGCAACACATCCGCCAGATCATCCGCCGCCGAAAAACAGCCCGGCAGATCGGGGAAGGTGACGCCATAGGCGCTTTCTGCGTCCTTATGCACCAGTGCGAAAAAGGTCTTCATGGTTCCTGCCTTTCCGGCTGGCATTACAGCCACCCGGCGAATTTTGCGATGTTGCGGGCCGTACCTAAAGGCAGATCCCGCTTGGGGTGGGGAACGATGATGGTCCTATCGTCCTTCCGAAACTTGTGATGCGATCCGCGTGTGGAAACCAGTTCCCAGCCTTCGCTTTCAAGCCTCCGGATGATCCGTCTGCTGTCTCGTTCCATGAGTAGTATTCTACATGCTAGAGGGATGGAGGGCAAGAAATGTTGTGTAAAAAACTACACACTCCCTGCGGATTGCTTGGCATTGCGGATGGGCACGACGTTGGTTTCCTCGGCTGGCGTCACGGTGGTTTCGATATGGCGCGCCCATGCTTCCAGCGCGGACCGCTTCTCTTCGGCCCAATCGTGGCGCTGATAGATTCCCGCCACGCCCGCCTTGGCGCCCGACACGTGGTTCAGCACCGCCTCGGTTACCTCGAAGCGCGTTCCAAGGCGCTGCAATCCAGTCGCGAGAGTGCGGCGCAGGTCATGCACACGCCAGGGCGATAAAGCGCCTTCCTCCTGCCGAACCTTAAGCACCTCGTCATCAAGATGGCGGCGGGCACGGGAATAGCATGTCAGGGGCAAAACGCCGCGGATAGACAGCACGTGTCCCGCCTTCGGCCAGCGCTTGGCGTCCGGCTTATCTTCTTCGGCCTTGATCTGGAGGGACAGTGCCAGCCGATCCAGTTCCTCAATCACCACAGGCGCCAGCGGTACGATATGGGCCACGCCATTTTTGGCCTTGTTGGCGGGGATGATCCATGTCGCCGATGCCCGGTCCAGTTCGGCCCAAGCCATGGCAGCAACTTCCTCCCGGCGCTGGCCCGTCAGCATCAGCAACCGGAAATAGGCGCCGAAGGGATCGCGCAGTTTTCCCGCCGCTTGCCAGATCGTGACCAGTTCATCATCGGTCAGGACGCGGTTGCGCGCCTCCGGTGCCGTGGGCTTGACCATCAGGCGTACAGGGTTGTCGCTGATCTCGCCGCGCTCCATCGCCCAGCGAAACAGCACCGACGCATAGGCATAGACGGCAAGGCGGCCTGCCCGATGCTTGATTGGCACGGCGTCGATAATGGGTTGCAGGTCCGCGCGCGTGATGTGGGGTAGAGGCTTGCCTTTGAGCGCCGGGGTCAGGTGTGTGTCGATGATGTAGCGGGCTCGCTCGACCGTGCGGGGGCGGCGGCCCTTTTCAAGCTCGTAATGTTCCAGCCAGCGGGCCGCGACATTCTCGAAGGCCAGATCACCTTCAAGCCGAGCCCGCTCTTCAGCCTTGCGTTTCGCCTCATCTTTGGCGGTGACCGCATCCAGTTCCGATTGTCGGGGGTCGATTCCCTGCTCAACCATCGCGGCCAGTTCCTTGGCGCGGGCGCGGGCCTGATCGGGCGTCAGGCTGCCATGTTTGCCGATGGTGTATTTGCGCGGCGCAGTCCTGTCGGCCTGACCGGGGCGGGCGAGGCGATACTGGTAGAGATAAACCTTGCTGCCAGCCGGAGTCACTTTCAGGCCAAAGCCTTTGACGGTTTCTTTCCCGCCATCGTCCCACACCACATACTCGGCAGCGGCAGGCTTTGCCGCGTCTACGGTGCGTTTGGTGATCGGTGCCTTGGCCATGTCTGATGCTTTCTTGCCTCCTAGGCATCAGATAGGCATCAGATCAATTCAAAGCAAGGATGATTTGTGATGGCATGAGATTATAGAAATGCGCTGAATCATTGGGTTTGTGATTTTATGGGCGCGAGCGTTAGTCATAAAACCTCAAATTCCTAATCTGAGGAACATGGGTTCGAATCCCGTCGGGTGCACCAATTTTTTCAGATGCTTAGTGGTCGACTTTGGGCCCATCGCATCGCCTGAATTTACTCTAGCAATCACATGGCAAGCACGGCGCGCAATTTCGCGGAGTTGGGGTGATTCGACCATAGCTGCACGATATTATGATCAGCTTTCAGAATGGCTTCGGCATCAAGGCCGATACGCTGTTGCGGATGCAGGCGGCCTATGAACTTGCTCAGGTGCGCGCACATGAGAACGAGATTGGTGCGCGCGGCTTAACGACTGCGCCTGCCGCCTCGAAGCCAGCTAACGCAGGTTAACAGCGCCTGTCTGCATGCTTCATCCCATCGGCAGGATTGCCCTGCTAAGCCGAAGGTCCCCGCTCACGGCTACCAATTCGGGGCGGGGGCGCGTCGACTGGTGTTTGGGGCTCTGGGCACCAGTCGGCGCGTTACTCTTTTCCGTACCTGCCCGTTCCGGCCTCACCAACTCGGCCGGCTTATTTATTCGTCGCCTCTTTCAAATCCTTTTGCGCCTGCTCCACACCCTCTCCCGCCTCGACCGCGTTGGGCATTACGTCGCGCCAGTCCTCTGTCTTGAAGCGCTCCAGTTGCTCTTGCAGGTTGTCGCTGGCGGTTTCGAGTGCGTCTGCCTTTTCCCGGATGGTCGCAAGCTGCGCTTGCAGATCTGCATTTTCTTGGCGCAGTTGATCGATTTCAGATTTGTCGGACTCGGAATTACCGCATGCTGTGAGTAATAGCAGAGCGCTCAACATAACTGTCTTCATCACATTCCTCTTTAGTCTATATGATGGTGACGGCTTGTTGCTGTTTTACTTGTCGGCCTGGGAATTGTAAGGCTGGATGAGAAAGCGCGTGCCATTTGGATGCCTTCGCGCGCCGCTTTGCGCGTCCAAGCACCGCTCGCTTCCCGGGCGATGAAGGTGTGGACTTCCCGCGTTGCAGGGGCGGCCAGATCAGCGCAAAACCGCCATGATCGCCCATGGCAAACAGATTTTCAGGGCATGCGATGGCCGCACTCAGGTCAAGATCGCCGCCTTCAAAATGGACTCACTGCGGGGTGGTGGCGGCGCAGCCCTGATTTGCGGTGCGGCCAGTCTCGGTGATGGGGCGGCTGGGGGCTTATGTTAATCGCCCAGCCAGTCGGCTGTGATCTGGCCCTTATGCCCCTCCGGCGCCAGCGCGGCGCGCAGGGCTTCCAGCATAGGCGACAGCGCCTGCGTGAAGGCGTAGGGCGGGTTGACGATGAAAAGGCCCGCGCCGTTATAGATGCCGGGCTGATCGCTGTCGTACAGCCAATGCTCCACGCTCAGAAATTTCGGAATGCCCAGCCTGCGCAACTTGTGCTTCCACTGCGCATGGGTGGGGCGCTCCTTCAGCGGATACCAGATCACCGTCACGCCATGCGCCCATTTGCGGTGAGCGGCGGCCAGAGTAGCCGTGATACGGGCGCGTTCGTCCGTCTGCTCATACGGCGGGTCGACCACCACCACGCCGCGGGACGTTCGGGGCGGCACCATCGCCAGCCAAAGCTCGTAAGCGTCGCGTTCGTGCACGGCGGCTTGGGTGTCGCGCATCACGCCGCGCAGGGCATAGGCGTCTTCGGGATGTTTTTCGTTGAGGATCAGGAGATCCTGCGGGCGCAGAAGTTGCGCCAGAAACCGGGGCGAGCCGGGGTAGAGACGCGGCTCGTCCCCGACATTCACCGCCCGTACGGCGGCGCGGTAGTCGTCGAGCAACGGGTTCGTGTCGGCAAAGGCCCGCATCACGCCCTGCGTGGACTCGCCGGTGCGCTGAGCCTGATCTCCCTGAAGGTCGTACAGCCCGCAGCCGGCATGGGTGTCGATCAGGGTCAGCCCGCCTTCTTTTTGCTGCAAGGCCCGCACGAGGGCGATCAGCAGGCTGTGCTTCACAACATCGGCGCTATTGCCGGCATGGAAGGAATGGCGATAATTCATTGTGAATCAATATCCTGATGATCCGACTATAGACGCGCGGCCGGTTGCGCAAGCTGGGCGCGACGCGACTGAAGCAGCGAATCCGGCGCTCATATAGAGTCGGGCGGAAACCTTCAAAGCACTTCTGCGTCAGACCTCATCGGCGGACGGGCGCGCCACATGACAGCGCCAGCCTGTTCCCGTCACAAGAAGGGCAAGCCTCAGACCTTCCTCGATCAGGGAATACGCCGGGAAAATCTTGCCCCTTTCACCAAGCATCATTTGGAAACAGAAGCTTCCGGCATCCACCCACGCAGGGCAGGCGCCAGAGGACCACCCAGCAGGCGCACCCGCCCGGCCATGGCCTTGATGACAATCTCGCGTGACATGGCTTGTGTTCTGACTCGGCCGGATGGGCCAAAGGCCATCGTGCGTTGCAGCCAGGTCATGATGTCGCCTGCCGGCGGGGCTGTCATGACCCTTTGCGCTATTTCCGCCGCCAGAAGATCAGGATCGCGCGTACAGGAGATGCCCTTTAAGCGCGCGTCTTCGACCGCGGAAAAGGTCGAAGTCTGGCCGGGCTGGTCTTTTATTCGAGCGAACAGTGCGAGAGCCTCTTCCTTGCGGCCCAGGCCATAAAGGGCGCAGGCTCTCATGGCGGGAAAGTAGGCCATGGAGCCGGGCAGTTGCTCGTAGCTCGGGAAGAGGCCGGGGGACAATTTCTTGAAGGCGTCTGTTGCCTCATCCAGGGCCGCCAGCGCTTCTTCGTAGCGCCCGGATATTGCTAGCAATTCCACCAGCGTCATCTTTTCATTGATCTGAAAAGGGGTGGGGCGGGTTTGCTCCTTGATTGATTTTTGCAGTCCTTCGATTGCCTGATCCGAGGTGCCGTCGCGAAACAGCAGACCGGCAATGCGACTGTTGAGGCTGCTGCGCATGTAATCGGCCGGAGAACCGCTTGGCAAAGAGGCCAAACGCTCTTTTGCAAAGGCCACGGCCTCGTCGATGTGGCCAACATCGGTCAGGAGTTCGACATATTGCAGGGTGGCGCGGTTGTCGCCGCCAATACCTTGCTGCTGCCGATTTGCGGCGGGCAAGGATTTTGCAATTCCGTCTGCGGCTTCTTTTGCCCTGGCCAATGCCCGATCGTGCAGGACATGCAGATCATCGCCCGCCCAATTCAGCAAAGCAGGCCATGTAAAAGCGAGGCGCTCATCCGCCAGCACCGCCAGCGCGTCCTCGGGCGTGGCGATCAGGCGCAGGCGCCGGGTCGTGCCGCCCAACTCATGAGAGACCAGTTCCGCCCGGTTTTCGCGGATGATCAGCTCCACCTTGCCCCAACCGCCCGGCCAGATCATTTCGACCGGCTCGGCGCCAACCTTGGCCGCCGCAGGCAAGGGCGCGGCCATAGCCGAAACCACCAGCGGCAGAATAAGAAGGCCACCGATCTTTGTTTTAATTTTCATCCGGAACAAGGCTTTCAGCTCATCTCTCCTGGATCAGCGTTAGAACAGATAGGCAAAAAAACGCCAAGTGCTTTCGGTGAGGGGTAATCCATGATGGTCCAGGCATTGGCGGCAATGCGGCAACCCCTTTCCCGAGATCGGGCGGAGACAGATCGTTATCGGGCGCCCGGGATCTGCGCCGGCAAAGCTGATCTGCAATGTGCCCAAGACTATGTTGTTTGCCCTTGCCTGGATTACTCAACTAAATGTGTAGAGATAATCCGGGCACAATCAGGGGGCCGCATGAATTTCCAGCAATTGCGCTATGTGCGGGCCGCCTTGCACAATGACCTCAATCTGACCGAGGTGGCCAATCAGCTCTTCACCTCGCAATCGGGGGTCAGCAAGCAGATCCGCGATCTGGAGGCGGAATTGGGCATCGACATTTTTGTGCGCCGGGGCAAAAGGCTGGTGGGCCTGACCAAGGCGGGCGGGCATGTGGCCGAGGTGGTCGATCGCCTGCTGCATGAGGCGGATAATCTGAAACGTCTGTCGGCCCAGTTCGTGGCGCAGGACAAGGGGCGGCTGACGATTGCGGCGACGCATAATCAGGCCTCCTATGTGCTGCCCCCGGTGCTTTTGCGCTTTGCCCGCGAATTTCCCGATGTCGAGGTGGAAATCCGCCAGGGCACGCCGCGCTATGTTTCGGACATGCTGCTGCGCGGCGAGGCCGATCTGGGGCTGGCGACACAGGCGCTGGACGAGGTATCGGACCTGTCGACCTTCACCTGTTTCGATTGGCATCATGTGGTGATCGTTCCCGATGGCCATCCGCTTTCCCGCCTGCCTGCACCCACGCTGGCCGATATCGCCGGGTTCCCGCTGATTACTTACAGCCGCGATTTCGCGGGCGGGTCGGGGGTGGTCGATGCGTTCGAGGCGGCGGGGATCAGGCCCGATCTGCGGCTGACCGCGATGGATGCCGATGTCATCAAGACCTATGTGCGCCTTGGCATGGGGGTGGGCATTGTCGCGCAGATGGCGATGATCAACGGGCATGGCGAGGGGGTGCAGATCCTGCCCCAATCGCACCGCCTGTTCCCGCATTCCAGCACCAAGGTTGCGCTGCTCAAAGGCTCCTTGCTGCGCAACTATGCCTATAGTCTGGTGCGGATGCTGGCGCCCCATGTGCCGCAAAAGGTGCTGACGGGCGCGCGGCCAATGCCGGTGCTGACCCAGCGTCTGGCCAGTTTTGTCGAGCGTTCGGACCTGCATTTCGAATGGGGCAATGCGCCCCATTCGGTTGCGGCTTAGGGCCAGTTGGCCAGCGGATCGGTTTCAATCGAAATGCTGGGCGTGCCTTGTCGCACTACGCTGCGCGGGGCGACCGAGCGCGTCAGCCAGACATTGCCGCCGATCGCGCTCCCCGCGCCAATCGTGATGCGGCCAAGGATCGTCGCGCCTGCATAGATCACCACATCATCCTCGATCACCGGATGGCGCGGGGTGTTGATCAGATGGCCATTGTCATCCGAGGCAAAGCTGCGCGCGCCCAGCGTGACGGCCTGATACAGGCGCACCCGCTTGCCGATGATCGCGGTCTGGCCGATGACGACGCCGGTGCCGTGGTCGATGAAAAAGCTCTCATCGATGGTGGCGCCGGGGTGGATATCGATGCCGGTGCGCGAATGGGCGATCTCGGTGATGATCCGCGCGACCAGCGGAGCGCCATGGGCGTAGAGCACATGGGCAATGCGATAATGCAGCATCGCGGTCAGAGAAGGGTAGCAGAGCAGCACTTCATCCACCGTGCGCGCCGCAGGATCGCCGGCAAAGGCGGCCTCCAGATCGGTGTCGAGCAACCGGCGCACATCGGGCAGGCTGTCGGCAAGCGCGGCGACAATGGCATTGGCCTGCGCGTGGATTTCGGCCTCATTCTGGGCGCGGCCCGCGTGCAGCTCCATGCGGATCTGCGCCGCCAGATCGGGCAGCGCGCGGCGCAGCGAGGCGATGACAAACGCATCCTCGGTGTCCAGCGTCAGCCCGCGTGGGCCAAGCCGCATGGGAAACAGGGCCGAGGCCAGATTGTCCAGAATTTGCCCCAGCGCCAGACGCGAGGGGAAACCATGCGCGCCATAGGCCGAATCGTGATCCTGCGACAATCGCCACTGATGCCGCCGCCCGCGCAGCGCATCGGCCAGCGCGGGCAGATCCACCAGCGGCGGTTCAAAGCCCGAGGCGTTGCCAGAATTCTGATGCGCTGATGGATTGTTTTGCGTCATGAGATGATCCGGTAGGCCGCCACGAGGGATGCGGCAAGGGCGTACCTGCCAAATGGCGGAGAGGGACGGGGCGGGGGCGGGATACGGCAATCGGCATTTCACATCATCCTGTCTGTGCAACAAAGCACGAGACAAGGAGCGGGAAACGCGCCGTCAGCCTCGTGCCGCTTTAGCCTTTGGTGACGCGGAGCAAGCTGACACGGGAGATCAAAAGCCGCGGCCCGGCGGGGGAGGGAGGGAGGACCCCCGCTGGACGTCAAAACCTCTACTGAATGAGTTGAGATTTATCCAGCAACGCTTGTTTGGCGCGGGATAAGAAAAACTTGGGGGCCAAGAAAAAAGGGGCGCCCGGTTGGACGCCCCTCCTCGCTGGTGTTTCGGATGCCGCGCGTCAGACCTCGACGCTGGTCTGGAGGCAGGCGGCACTGCTGCCCCCTGCGTAAACCCGATAGGTTCCGGGTTCGAGCCGCCATTCGCGACCCGCGCGCCAGCGCATCGTGTCGTGCGCCACGGTAAAGCGCGCAATGGCCGTTTCCCCCGGCGCCAGCGATACGCGGGCAAAGCCACGCAATTGCTTGACCGCGCGCTCGGCCTCGACGCCCGGCGCGCCGATATAGCATTGCACCACCTCGTCGGCGGCCACATCGCCGGTGTTGCGCACGGCGACCGACACTTCGATGGCCTCGCCCGCCACGCGAGCGTTCAGCGCGCTATAGGCAAAGGTGGCATAGGACAGGCCATGACCGAAGGCATAGCGCGGGGCAATGCCTTCACGCTCCAGCTTGGTATAGCCATGCCAGAGGTCATAGGTGATCTCTTCCGCATCGCGGTCGAAGAAGGGGTAATGCGCCGCATCGCGCGCCACCGTAAAGGGCAGCTTGCCCGAGGGGCACACATCGCCAAACAGCACTTCGGCCAGCGCGGTGCCGCCCTCCATACCGGCGTAAAAGCTCATCAGGATGGCGTTCACATCGCCGCGCCATTCCTCGACCAGCACCGCCGAACCGGCCACGATGGCCACCAACACCGGCTTGCCGCTGGCCGTCGCTGCGCGGATCAGCGCGACCTGCGCCTCCGGCAGGGTCAGGCCCACACGGTCGCCGCCGATGGGGGTGGGCGAAAGGCTGGGGCCGCGCGGCTTCTTGTCGGCGCCAAGGGCGATGTCGCCAAGGATATATTCGCCCTCTTCCTTGGCCGTATAACCCGCCACAACCAGCACCGCATCGGTGGCCTCGGCTGCGGCGCGTGCGGCGTCCAGATCGCTCTCATCGGCGTGGAGAACGGCTTCCTCGCCCAGCATCCGGCGTAGCCCTTCGAGCGGCGTGACGACATAGGGCGGGCGCACGCGGCTCGATCCATTATCGCCGGTGTTTTCCAGCGCGGCCAGCGCGCCCAGCACCGCCAGCTTCTTCACCCGGTCGCGGCGCAGCGGCAGAACGCCGTCATTTTCCAGCAGCACCGCACATTTGCGCGCCGCCTCCAGCGCCAAGGCGCGATGGGCGTCACACGCGATCAGCTCCTTGCCATAGGCGGGCAGGGGATCTTCGCGCCGGGCGAATGCCAATTGCGTGGTCAGGATACGGCGGCATGCCCGGTCCACGACATAGGGTTCGACCAGACCTTCCTCGACCGCCGTGACCAGCTTTTCGCCAAACACCAAGGGTTCGGGATTTTCGATATCCAGCCCCGCCGAGGCGCCATAGACCTTGTAAACCCCGCGCACCCAGTCGGAATGGACAAAGCCCTCAAATTTCCATTCGTCGCGCAGGATCTCGGTCAGCAGCACGCGGTCCTGACCGCAATATTCGCCGTTCACCTTGTTATACGAGGTCATCACGCTGGCGATGCCCGCATCAAGGCAATGTTTGAAATGGGGCAGATAGACTTCGTGCAGCGCGCGTTCGTCGGCCAGCACGTTCACCTTGAAACGCGCATTTTCCATGGAATTCAGCGCGAAATGCTTGACCGTGGCGATGATATTGTGGGTCTGGATGCCAGTGCCCATCGCCGCGCCCATGACGCCCAGATGCCAGGGGTCCTCGCCATAGGTTTCCTGCGCGCGGCCCCATGCCGGATGGCGCAGCAGGTTGATGCAGACCGCGCCGGAGAAATTGCAGTCCTGCGCGCGCCCCTCGATCCCCATCGCTTCGCCGATTCGCAGTTCGAGATCAGCGTCGAACGTGGCCCCGCGCGCCATGGTGCAGGGAAAGCAGGTGGAATTGCCGCGCGTGACCCCGCGCGGGCCATCGGTGAACCACAGAGGCGAAAGGCCCAGTCGCGCATTGCCGCTGCCAGCGCGATAGGGGCGGGCGCCCCATACGCGATTGTCTTCCTGCAAAGCGGTGAAAAACCCTTGCCCCGACATCATTTCGACCTTTTCGGCCAGCGTCATTTGCGCGAGCAGCGCTTCGACCTCGGCCGCGACAGTCTGCTGGGTTTCAGTAGATTGCGGGGGCAGGGTAGGGGCGGTCATGCGCAGTGGTCCTCTCGGGTCATATTGGGGCGGAATTTGGCATTGCTGTATGAATACCGCTAAACCTGCGCTAGCCCATGCCGCCAAATTTGTCGAGAGGCGAGGGTATTTCGCAAAATATGAGGGATTTCCGAGGTTCCTTGGCAACAGGTCTGCGGCAAACCGTTTTCCGATGCCGTATCACCCCCTTGACATAGGCGCGATTTGGCACGACTAGAGCGCCATAAGGTGTAGCGCTAATCCACATATTGTCGCGCGGCATCTGAGAACAAGCCTGAACAAGGCATCGGGAGATGGGGATTTTGAGGCTGACGCCAGCCTCCTTCGCCTGCCCGATGCGCCACCGGCCAACGCGCCACCGGGAGGTATCCGAGAATGACCAAGACTATCCACCTGTTCGCCGTGTCCAGCCTTGCCGCGCTGGCCATTGCCACGCCCGCGCTGGCCCAGCAGGCCGCCCCGGTTGCCGAACCCGCCGCCGAAGTCCCCGGCGACATCGTCGTGACCGCGCAGAAGCGCTCCGAGCGTCTGGTCGCCGTGCCGCTGGCCGTGACCGCTGTGTCGGGCGCCAGCCTTGCCAATCAGCAGATCAACGACACCGCCAGCCTGACGCGCGCCGTTCCCGCGCTGTCCTATCAGGCGGGCAATGGTCCGGGCAATTCCAGCTTCCGCATCCGCGGTGTGGGCACCCAGCTCTTCAGCTATGGCGTGGAATCGGCAGTGGCCGTGGTGGTCGATGGCGTGGTCGCCCCGCGTCAGGTTCAGGGCTTTGCTGACCTTGCCGATCTTCAGCGCGTCGAAGTGCTGCGCGGGCCGCAGGGCACGCTGTTCGGCAAGAACGCGACCGCCGGTGTCATCAACATCGTGACCGAGGCCCCCACCAACCATCTGACCGGCCATTTTGACGCCACCATCGCCGAAAAGGGCGAATATCGCGTCAAGGGTTCGGTGTCCGGCCCGCTGTCCGAAAACGTCAAGGGCCGCATCAGCGGCTATTACAATGACGTGGGCGGCTTCATCTACAACGCCAACACCGGCCGCAACACCAATGGCGTCAAGAGCTGGGGTGTGCGCGGCAAGCTGGAATGGGATGCCGCCAGCAATCTCAAGATCAAGCTGCTGGCCGACATGAACAGCACGGACGCCGATTGCTGTTCGCGCGTGCCGGTCAAGATCACCACGCCCAACATGCAGACGCTGCTGGGCAATATCTCGGCCACGCCGACGAACCGCACTGTGTCGAACGACGGCGCTGGCTATTACCGCACCACCACCAACATCGTCTCGCTGCAGGGCGACCTCGATCTGGGCAAGGCCACGGTGACCTCGATCACCGCGTTTCAGCGCTTTACCGATTCCGACCAGTTCGAGCCGGACCAGATCGCCTCGAACCCCAATCGCTATGTCGGCGCCTTCGCCTATTCGCAGTGGAACGACAATTTCAACCATGTGGCCTATAACAACTGGTCGCAGGAACTGCGCATCGGTTCGAACGGCAACAGCGACCTGACCTATGTCGCGGGCGTGTTCTACAACCACATCAACCTCAACCGCTATCAATCGCGCCGCCGCCTGACCTGCTCGTCGGGCGCCTCGATCGGTGCTGCCTGCTCGGGCACGCAGGTCAGCCAGTCGGCCGGGATGAACGGTACCTATGCGGGCGACAATATCGCCGGTTTCGGCCAGATCGACTGGCGCGCCGTGGGCGGCCTGCACGTCATTGCCGGTATCCGCGAACAGTATGAAGCCCAGCGCGTGACCGGCAGCAATTACGGCCCGATCAACAGCGGCGACGTGCTGTTCCCCGGCACGGTCGTGTCGAACGGCACCACCCGCCGCAGCGGGTCGGCGCTGACCGGCAAGGCGGGCCTGCGCTATGAATTCAATCGCAACCTTCAGGCCTATGCCAGCTATACGCGCGGCTATAAGGCCTTTGCGCTGGATATCGACATCGGCACCAACTTTGCCACCCAGACCGGTCTGGCGCCCGAGCGCGTGAATGCCTACGAACTGGGCCTGAAGTGGTCGGCGCCGGGCGGTCTGCTCGACATCAACACGGCGATCTTCCGCTCGGACTTCACCGATCTTCAGGTGCAGGCGTTGGTCACGGACGTTTCGACCGGCACGTTCAACACCGTGCTGGCCAATGCGGGCAAGTCGCGTTCGCAGGGCTTTGAAGTCGAGGCCACGCTGCGCCCCGTCAAGGGCCTGAGCATCGGCGCGAACTTCTCCTACACCGACGCCACCATCGACGTGCCGGGCCAGAGCTGCGCCATCCAGCAGCAGACGGGCCTCTCGACTTATTCCTCCAACTTCCCGTCGAACACCTGCTATCTCAAGCAGACCACGACCGGCGGTGTGACCAGCACATCGAGCGCGATCATCGACGTTGTGGGCGGCAAGCTGCCCGCAACTCCGGCCTATCGCTTTGGCATCATCCCGCGCTATGAACGCGACTTCGGCAATCTGACGGGCTTCATCCAGATGGCTCTCAATTATCAAAGCTCGACGATCTTCGCGCTCAATCAGGACCCGATGCTGGCGCAGGGCGCTTATACGCTGGTCGATGGCAGCATCGGTGTGCATGGCCCGGATAACCGCTGGAGCGCGACCGTGTTCGTGCGCAACATGTTCAACCAGAATTACTACACCCAGTTGAACCACGGCACCCTGCTGGCCAACACGGCCAATTCGGGCGACCTGTGGGCGAACTTCAATAAGGACTCGCGTCGTTACTTCGGCGCGACCGTGGGCTTCCGCTTCTGATGCGGCGGGGCGGTTTCTCGCCCTTGGTTTCCCTCCTGCGCGCCGGGTTTTCCCTCCCGGCGCGCAGACGGTTTTGGCTGGGGCTGGCCGCTTTTGGCCTGGCGTCCCATCCAGCGCCGGCCTCTGAGCCAGCTCCAGTCAAAATCACGCCTCCGGCTTCGGCAAAATCACGTATCCTTGTCCTGACCGACATTGGCAATGAGCCCGACGATTCCGAAAGCCTCGTCCGCCTGCTGCTCTATGCCAACGAATTCGACATTGCCGCGATCATCGCCACCACATCGACGTGGCAGCGCGACCGGGTTCGCCCCGATCTGATCGACCAGCGCCTCGACGCCTATGCGCAGGTCTGGCCCAATCTGACCCATCACGCCGATGGCTATCCATCGCCCGACACCCTGCGCCAGCGCCGTATTGCGGGCGCGCCGCTCTATGGCATGAAGGGCGTTGGCAAGGGGCATGACACCAAGGCCAGCGCCGCCATCATCGCCGCCGTCGACGCGGGCAGCGCGACGCGCCCGCTCTGGGTCCTGGCATGGAGCGGCGTCACCGATCTGGCGCAGGCCCTCTGGCATATCCGCGCCACGCGCAGCCCGGCCGATCAGGCCCGCTTCTTAAGCAAACTGCGCGTCTATTCGATTTCCGATCAGGATGACGCCGGGCCATGGGCGCGCCGGAATTTCCCATCGCTGTTCTGGATCGCCAGCATCCACGGCTGGGGCCAATATACCATGGCGGCATGGAGCGGCATCTCCGGCGACCGCCGCAGCGCCGAACAATGGCCCGACCGCGACAAGGTGATGGACCCATGGCTGGAGGCCAATATCCGCCGTGGTCCGCTGGGCGGGCTCTATCCCTTGCCCGCCTTCATCATGGAGGGCGACACGCCCTCGCTGCTCTATATGATCCCCAATGGCCTGTCCGATCCTGAAAGGCCCGATTGGGGCTCGTGGGGCGGGCGCTATATGGTGGCGGCTCCGGGGGCCGGATTGTATGCCGACACCAAGGATGTCTTCACCCGCGACGGCGCGACCTATGCGGGCAATCAGGCGACGATCTATCGCTGGCGCGGTGCGTTTCAGAATGACTTTGCCGCGCGCATGGCATGGACGCTGATGCCCGATCGCGCCAAGGCCAACCACGCGCCCGAGGCTGTCGTCAATGGCGAGGCGGGCCGCGCGCCCTTGCGCATCACGGCGCGGGCGGGCGAGACGATCCGCCTCGATGCGGGCCAGTCGCGCGATCCTGATGGCGACGCACTGAGTGCCCATTGGTGGCAATATCGCGATGTCGGCGGCATTCCGCCTCAGGCCCCCGCCACCATCGCCGCGCCCGACGCCATGGCAACCGCCATCACCATGCCCATGGTGGGCGCCCCGCGCGACCTGCATGTCATCCTCGAACTGTCCGATCGCGGCGCGCCCGCGATGCTGGCCTATCGACGTATCATCATCACCGTTTTACCAGTCGCGGCGGCAAAACCGGCGCAATAGGCCCAACTTTTTGGAAAAGCAGACAAAGATGCAAACCCAGGAGCAATCTTCCGCCCCATGGCCCTCGGCGGGCCGCGCATGGTGGGTGGCCATTGTGCTGATGCTGGCCAACACGCTGGCCTTTATCGACCGTCAGGCGCTGGCCCTGCTGGTTCAGCCGATCAAGCAGGATCTGGGCATTTCCGATACGGCGATCAGCCTGCTTTACGGCCTGTCCTTCACGCTGTTCTACATTGCCGTGGGCCTGCCGATTGCGCGTCTGGCGGATCGGTCAAACCGGCGCAACATCGTGGCGGGCGCGATCTTTGTGTGGAGCGTGGCCACCAGCCTTTGCGGTCTGGCGCGCAGCTTTACCATGCTGTTTGCCGCCCGCGTGGGCGTTGGCGCGGGTGAGGGCGGGCTGACGCCTTCGGCCCTCTCGCTGCTGTCGGATTATTTCCCCAAGGAGCGCCTGCCGCTGGCCATGTCGATCTATCAGATCGGTATCTATCTGGGCAATGCTTCGGCGCTGGTGATCGGCGGCGTGGTGTTCACCCATATCCAGCCGACCGCCTCGATCATCCTGCCGATCTTTGGCGCGATGAAGGGGTGGCAACTGGTGTTCCTGCTGCTGGGCCTGCCGGGCATTGTGCTGGCGGCGGTCACGTTCACCCTGCGCGAACCGGCCCGTCAGGGCGTCGGCGCCAAGGAACCGAGCGCGCCGCTCTCGCAATTCTTTGCCCATATCGGCGCGCGCCGCCGGGCCTATATCGGCATCATGCTGGGCTTTGCGCTGATGATCCTTGTCGGCAATGGCACGGCGGTCTGGGTCCCGGCGTTTTTTGAGCGCACCTATGGCTGGACCACGGCCTCGGTGGGCAAGATCCTTGGCCCGGTCATCTTCCTGTGCGGCACGACCGGCGCGCTGACCGGCGGCTATGTCGCCACGGTGCTGCGCCGCCGGGGCATGGCGCATGGCAATCTGGTCGCTGCGCTTTTCGGCTTCTGCATGCTGGTGCCGATCACCATCGGCTTTCCCTTGATGCCCAACCCCTATGTGGCGCTGGCGTTGGTGGGGGTGATGAACTTCTTTGCCGGGTTCAATTATGGCGGTGGGCTTGCCACGCTTCAGGAACTGACGCCCAACCGGATGCGTGCGCTGATGTCGGCGGCCTATATGCTGACGATCAACCTGATCGGCGCGGCGCTTGGTCCGACGGCCATTGCGCTGGTCACCGATTACTGGTTCCACGATCCCAAGTCGCTCAATCTGGCGATCTCGCTGGTTTGCGCGGTGGCCTCGCCGCTCTCGGTGGTGCTGTTGTGGATGGGGATGCGCGATTATCGGCGCATCCTTGCATCGCAGTAATCAGGTGCTTTCGCGCGTGACGATCTGATAGGGGTGCCACTGGGCGGTAAAGGGGCGGTCGGCCTCGCCGTCGCGGTGGCGCTCCACCAGCCAGTTGGTGGCCTGCGCCGCCATCAGGTCGATATCCTGACGCACCGTGGTCAGCGGCGGCCAGATCTTGACCGCAATGGGCGCATCGTCAAACCCGGCCACAGCGACATCCTGCGGAATGCGCAGGCCCCGGCGATGGGCGGCCAGTACGACGCCCGCCGCCATATCATCATTGCTGGCAAAGATCGCATCGGGCGGAGTTTTCAGGTCGAGCAGGACGGCGCCCGCACTCAGGCCCGATTCAAAGGTGAAATCACCCGGCGCGATCAAGGTCGGGTCCAGCCCCAGCCCCCGCGCCGAGAGCGCCGCGCCATAGCCTTCAAAACGCGCCTTGCTGGCCGAATGGGTCGATGCGCCCAGCACGAAACCGATGCGCCTGTATCCCCGGTCGAGCAGGTAATTGGTCATGTCCATCGCCGCGCCGCGCTCGTCAATGCCCACCACGTCCATGTCATCCAGCGCCCGCCCGCAGGCAATCGCGGCAATCGGCACGCCAAGCCCGGCAATGGTTGGGCTGCCCGAGAGCATCTCATTATAGGGCGGAGCAAGCAGGATCGCGCTGGCCCCACTGCGCACGAGGGAGGACACAGCCTCTATCGCGGCGGCGGCGGACAGGTCGTCGCATTTGCGGATGATGATCTGGGCGCCCGCGCGCGCGGCGGCGTTCAGCGCCCCCACCAGCATGGCCGAGAGAAACGCATTCTGCGCATTGCGATAGACGATGCCGATGCGGGGAGAACGCGCACTGGCCAAAGAGCGGGCGGCCGCATTGGGCACATAGCCCAACTCCTCCACCGCCTTCAAAACCGCCGCCCGCGTCGCCTCGCGCACGCTCTTGGTGCCGTTCAGGACATGGGAAACCGTCATCGGGCTGACCCCGGCCAGATCGGCCACCGACTGGATGGTGATGCTCTGGCGCGAACGTCTGGACCGGGCGGGGATGGGGTTTGACATGATCGGCATCGGTCCATTCGTGATCGGGCCCGCAACAGCTTGGCCCCCTGCCGTTTCAGCGCTACGAGAGAGCAGGGGCAGAGCGCAAGCCCTCGATTGCGAAACTCTGGTATAGCGCTACAATTTTTTGGTTGCGCGCGCCATCACTTTTCGCCAGATGAGGATGCAGAGCCAAATCTGTTCCCGAGTTGAGAGGATTCGACAATGACGCTGGCGAATGAGCAGCAGGCCCAGTTGCAGCCGCTCTATGATGAAATGGCTCCCTCCTATCTGACGCCTTTGTGGGAATCCCTGGCCGATCTGGTGCGCCCGTTTCCGCGCTCTGCGGCCCATGCCCATCGGTGGAATTATGACGAGGCCCGCAATTACCTGATGCGCGCCGGGGACCTGATCAGCGCGGAAAAGGCCGAGCGCCGCGTGCTGATCCTGGAAAACCCCGGCCTGCCCGGTCAATCCGCGATCACGCCCAGCCTCTATGCGGGCCTGCAACTGATCCTGCCGGGCGAAGTCGCACCCTGCCATCGCCACAGCCAGTCGGCGCTGCGCTTTGTGATGGAGGGCGAGGGCGCCTTTACTGCGCTGGACGGCGAAAAGGCGATCATGCGCCCCTTCGACCTCGTGCTGACGCCGGGCGGCCAGTGGCATGATCATGGCAATCCCAGCGACAAGCCGATGATCTGGCTCGATGGTCTGGATATTCCCACCGTCCGCCTGTTCGACGCGCAATTTGCCGAACACTATGACGGCAAAGCCTTCCCCGAAAGCGCGCCTGCGGGCGATACGCTGGCCCGTTATGGCCACAACATGCGGCCCATGCGCGGCACGGCGGCCGACCGCCGCCCCGCGCATCAGCCCTTGTTCCACTACCCCTATGCCCAGTGGCGCCCCGCTCTGGACGCGCTGGCGGCCAGCGGCGATATCGACCCGCATATGGGCCATGCGCTGGAATTCACCAATCCGGCTGATGGCGGGCCGATCATGCCCACCATCGCCGCTCATGTCCGCCTGATCCCCGCCGGTTTTGCAACCAAACCGCGCAAGTCCAGCGACGGCACAATCTTTGTCGTGGTCGAAGGCAGCGGCACCGCCAAGGTGGGCGACACCGAAATCAACCTGTCCGAACGCGATGTTTTCGCCGTGCCTTCGTGGAGCGAACTGGTGCTTCAGGCGGGCGAGACGCTTGTGCTGTTTGCCTATTCGGACAAGGCATCCCAAGAAAAACTGAACCTCTACCGTGAATGGAACTCGTAAGATGACGCTGTTTGCACCTCCGGCTCCGATCATCGCCGAAACCACCGAAGGCAAGGGCTTCCCGGTCCGCCGCTTGTTCTGCATCGGGCGCAATTATGCCGCCCATGCCCGCGAAATGGGCAAGGACCCGACGCGCGAGGCGCCCTTCTTCTTCACCAAATGGGCCGAAACCGTTGTGCCCAGCGGCACGACCATCGCCTATCCGCCCGAAACCGCCAATTTCCACTATGAGGCCGAACTGGTCGTGGCGATCGGCAAGGGCGGTCGCAACATTGCCGAATCCGATGCGCTGAGCCACGTTTACGGCTATGCCACCGGCCTCGACATGACGCGCCGCGACGTTCAGCTTGAAGCGCGCGACAAGGGGCGCCCCTGGGACACCGGCAAGAATGTCGAACAGTCCAGCCCGCTGGGCATCATCCATCCGGTTTCGGAAACGGGCGAGCTCAAGACCGGCCGCATCAGCCTGACCGTTAATGGCGACATCAAGCAGGACGCCGATCTGGCCGACCTGATCTGGAGTGTGGACGAGGTGATCGCCTATGTCTCGCGCTTCTATCGCCTTGAGCCGGGCGACCTGATCTACACCGGCACGCCCGCCGGCGTCGGCGCGGTGGTGACGGGCGACGAGATCGTGATCTCGGTCGAGGGCCTGACGCCCTGCACGATCAAGGTCGGGCCCAAGGCCGATGTCTGAGCCGCTGCTGCACGGCTTCTTCCGCTCGGGCGCATCCTATCGGGTGCGCATCGCGCTGGGGCTGAAGGGCATCGCCTATGGCAATGTCAGCTATAGCCTGCGCGATGGGGCGCAGCGTTCGCCCACCTATCTGGCGCTTAACCCGCAAGGGCTGGTGCCCGCGCTGGAAGTGGACGGGACGGTGCTGACGCAAAGTCTGGCGATCATCGAATATCTCGATGAAACGCATGACGGCCCGCGTTTGCTGCCCGCCGATCCGATCCTGCGCGCCCATGTCCGCGCGGCGGCGCAGGTCATCGCCATCGACACCCATCCGATCCAGAACCTGAAAGTGCTGGGCTGGGTGAAAGCGCTGGGCGGTGATGAAAGCGCATGGGCTGCCCGCGTGATCGAGGAAGGCTTTGCCGCTTTTGATGCGCTGATCGCGCCTTATGCGGGCCGGTTCTGCTTTGGCGATACGGTGACTTTGGCTGATGTGTGCCTTGTGCCGCAACTGGTCAACGCGCGCCGCTTTGGCGCGAAGGACACCCCCGCGCGCCTGCTGGCCATCGAGGAAGCCTGTCTGGCGCTGCCCGCTTTTGATGCGGCGCGCCCGGAAAACCAGCCCGACGCTGTATAAAACGAAAGATACCGCCCATGAATGTGCCTCTCACACGCCGCAATATCATGGGCGGTATCGGTGCCGGGATGCTGTCCGGCGTCCTGTCTCATGCCGATCTGGCGCAGGCTGCGCCTTTGGCTGTACCGGTGCCTTCCAGCGCCGGTTCGCGCCCCAATCTGATCCTGTTCTTTCCCGATGAACTGCGCGCCGATGCGTTGGCCTGTTATGGCAATCCGGTCACGCGCACGCCCAATTTCGACCGTCTGGCCAAATCGGGCACGATGTTCCGCAACGCCCATGTGCAATATCCGGTCTGTGCGGCCTCGCGCTGCTCGATGCTGACGGGCCTGCCCACCAGCGCCACCGGCCATCGCGGTTTTTCCTATCTGATCCAGCCCAATGAGCCCAATCTCTTCGCGATGTTGCGGCAATCGGGCTATGACACGTTCTTCTTCGGCAAGAATGATGTGCTGGCGCCTGAAACCTTCGCCACCAGCCTGACCGCATGGGCCGATCCGCCAGCGCCCGGCGCGGCCTCGGGCGATCATGCGCCGGGCGCGCGGGCGGGGGTCAACAATGGCCCGGTCACGATGTTGCTGCCCCCCATGGGCGACCGGCGCGAGACCAGCGATTACGGCATTATCCAGCGTGCCATCCACGTGATCGAGCGCAAGGAGAGCGACCGGCCCTTCTGCCTGTTCCTGCCGATTTTCCAGCCTCATCCGCCCTACCGCGCCCCCGCCGATTTCGCCGCGATGTACAAGCCCGAGGATCTGCCCGCGCTGATCCCGCCGGGCCTCTCGGGCAAACCGGCCTATCATGAGGCGATCCGCCGCGCCTATGGCTTGGACAAGGCCGGGCCGGAGGTTTTCGCCCGCGTGCGCGCCGCCTATTACGGGCAGGTGTCCTATGCCGACTGGCTGCTGGGTGAATTGCTTGATGCTCTCGAACGCACGGGCCGCGACAAGGATACCGCCGTGTTCGTGGGATCGGACCATGGCGATTATGCGGGCGATTATGGCCTGGTTGAAAAATGGCATGGCGGGCTGGAAAGCTGTCTGACGCATGTGCCGCTGATCGGGCGCGTTCCGGGCGTGGCGGGCGGCCATGTGGCGCAGGATATGGTCGAGCTTTACGACATCATGCCCAGCTTCCTCTCGCTGGCCGGGGCGCGTTCGGGGGGCACGCAGTTCGGGCGCTCGCTCTTGCCGCAGATCCATGGGGGCGCGGGCGATCCCAATCGCGCCGCGTTTACCGAGGCGGGGATCAACTCCTATGAACCGCAGGCCTTCGATACGCCGTCGGGCGGGCTGTATCGGATGAAGTCGCAACTGGCGGCGCAGGAGCCGGTCTTGGTGTCGCGCGCGGCCAGCGTTCGCACGCAGCGTCACACCTATATCCACCGTCCGCAGGGGCAGAGCGAGTTTTACGACCGCATCGCCGATCCGGGCGAGACGCGCAATCTGATCGGCACCAAGGCGGTGGCCAAGGATCAGGCTGCGCTCCAGCAGCGCCTGCTCAACTGGTATGTCAACACCAGCGGCGTGCCGCAGGACACGCGCAACAGCCGCGATGTGCCCAATTTCATTCCGCCTCAAGCGCCCAAGCCCGAGGCGCCCGACAGGATCCTCGACCTCTGATATGAAAAAGGCCGCTGTTTCCAGCGGCCTTTTTTGTCAGTGATTATGTCGGGGCGTCTTTGCCGCCAGCCCGCGATATTTGACCGCCATTTCCAGCACGGCCCCTTCGCCCATCTGTCCGGTCTTCTCGCGATAGAGTTCCTCCCAAGGCGTGTTGCTGGGCGGAACCGGGGGCAGGGGTTCGGCTCGGCGGCGCGCGATTTCTTCGTCCGAAACCAGCGCGTTGCAGGTGCCCTTGACCACATCGATGCGGATGATGTCGCCCGTGCGCAGCCATGACAGTCCGCCGCCCACCGCGCTTTCGGGCGAGCAGTTAAGGATCGATGGGCTGTCCGAGGTGCCCGACTGGCGCCCGTCGCCAAGCGTGGGCAGCCATTGCACTCCGCGCTGGATCAGTGCGGCGGGCGGCTGCATGTTCACCACCTCGGCGCTGCCCGGCCAGCCCTGAGGCCCTGCGCCGCGCATGACGAGGATGCAGTTTTCATCGATGTTCAGCGCAGGATCGTCGATCCGGTGATGATAATCGTCGCCCCCTTCAAACACCACCGCGCGCGCTTCAAACGTGCCGGGGTTTTCAGGGTTGGACAGATAGCGGGCGCGGAATTCCTCGGAAATCACGCTGGTCTTCATGATGCCGAAATCGAACAGATTGCCCGACAGCACGAGGAAGCCCGCCTTTTCCTTCAAAGGCTCGGTAAAGGGGCGGATCACCTCGCGGTCGCGGGCAGGGCGCGCGCCTACATTTTGCGCCACTGTCCCGCCCGTCACGCTCAGGCAATCGCCATCCAGCACGCCCTGTTGCAGCAATTCCCACATCACCGAAGGCACGCCGCCCGCGCGGTGGAAGCGCTCGCCAAGGAAACGGCCCGCAGGCTGCATATCGACGATCAGCGGCAGGTCATAGCCATGCTCCATCCAGTCGGCGGCGGTGATTTCCACGCTTGCATGGCGTGCCATGGCGACGATATGGGGCTGGGCGTTGCTCGACCCGCCGATAGCCGTAACCACGCGGATGGCGTTCAAAAAGCTCTCGCGCGTCAGGATCTTGGACGGGCGCAGGTCCTCATAGGCCATCTCCACAATCCGGCGGCCGGTTTCATAAGCAATCTGGCCGCGCTCGCGATAGGGCGCGGGGATCGCCGCGCATCCGGGCAGCGACAGGCCAAGCGCTTCGGCCACGGCATTCATGGTCGAGGCCGTGCCCATCGTATTGCAATGGCCCGCCGAAGGAGCCGAATCGCAGGCGCGCTGAAGGAACTCTTCCTCGTCGATCTCGCCCGCCGCCAGCTTGCGGCGGCTGCGCCAGATCACCGTGCCCGACCCCACCAGATCGCCTTCATGCCACCCGTCGAGCATCGGCCCGCCCGACAGGACAATGGCGGGAATATCCACCGTGCTGGCCGCCATCACCTGGCTGGGGGTGGTCTTGTCGCAGCCCGTGGTCAGCACCACCGCGTCGATGGGATAGCCATAAAGGATCTCCACCAGCCCCAGATAGGCCAGATTGCGATCCAGCGCGGCGGTGGGGCGGCGGCAGTTTTCAAAGATCGGATGAACCGGAAATTCCATGCAGATCCCACCCGCATCGCGGATGCCGTCACGCACGCGCTTGGCCAGATCGAGGTGGATGCGGTTGCAGGGCGAAAGGTCGCTGCCGCTCTGTGCAATACCGATGATCGGGCGGCCGGAGCGCAGTTCGTCGGGCGTGATCCCGTAATTCATGAAGCGTTCCAGATAGAGCGCTACCATGTCCGACCGCGCCGGATCGGCAAACCAGTCCTGCGAACGGAAACGGCGGGTGGAATTATCGGTCATCTGTATCTCTCCCTCCGGGCAGCCCTAGAGCGCTTTTACCATGAGCCAAAAGGCCCAAATCCTTGATGGTCGCATGTTCCGAGCCGATGCGTCGAAACGGTCTTCCTGAAAATGCTCTAGCGCGCGATGAACGCGATGCCAGTGATTTCCCGCCGCGCTTTCGAAACCACTTGACAGCGAGCCTGTTTACATGATGGTAGCGCTATCAAGCTTTGTCAACGCCGCGCGCCCGCGTTTGGTGTCGAAAATCCTGTCTGGAGAGAAAATGTCTGGGAATTCTTCCTTCGCGGCCCTGCTGCCCGCCGATTGGCGCGGCGGCCGTTTCCTTGGCCGGGTGCAGTTGCCCGAAGGCCCCACCCCGATTCTGGTCGAGGGCGGGGTGGCTTATGATATGTCGGGCGTGGCGCCCACGGTGTCGCAACTGGTCGAGGCGCTGCCGCTCGATGCTTCGGCGGGCCGCGTTCTGGGGCCGCTTGATGAACTCGATGCGCCCTGGCTCAGCCCGGTGGACCTTCAGGTCATCAAGGCCTGCGGCGTGACCTTTGCCACCAGCACGCTGGAGCGCGTGATCGAGGAACGCGCGCGCGGCGATTCGAGCAAGGCGCTGGAAATCCGCGCCCGCATCGAGGAGCGCGTGGGCGGTTCGATCCGCTCGGTCGTGCCCGGCTCGGTTGAGGCCGAGGCGCTCAAGGAATTGCTGATCGCCGATGGCCTGTGGTCGCAATATCTCGAAGTCGCCATCGGGCCTTACGCCGAAGTCTTCACCAAGGCGCCGGTGCTGGCCACGGTCGGCGCGCTGGCCGAGGTGGGCGTGCGCAGCGACAGCACATGGAACAACCCCGAACCCGAAGTCGTGCTGCTGGTTGATGCGGGCGGCAAGGCCGTTGGCGCGATGCTGGGCAATGACGTCAACCTGCGCGACATCGAAGGGCGCAGCGCGCTCTTGCTGGGCAAGGCGAAGGACAATAACGCGTCCTGCTCGCTCGGGCCGCTGGTGCGCCTGTTCGATGACAGTTTCTCGATTGACGATGTGCGCAATGCCGAGGTCGATCTGCTGATCGAAGGGCCGGAGGGCTATCGCCTTGAGGGCCATTCCAGTATGCGCGAAATCAGCCGCGATCCGCTCGATCTGGTGCGCCAGACGCTGAGCGAGCATCAATATCCCGATGGCTTCACGCTGTTCCTCGGAACCCTGTTCGCCCCCACACAGGACCGCGACGATCTGGGCCGTGGGTTCACGCATAAGGTGGGCGATGTCGTGACGATCTCGACCCCCAAGCTGGGCAAGCTGGTCAACACCGTGGTCACCAGCAAGGAAGCCCAGCCCTGGACGCAGGGCATCGCCGCGTTTTACGCCAATCTGGGCGCTCGCGGCCTGCTGGGAGCGAAAGCATGAGCGCTGTTAACAACGGGCGCGCGATCTATCCCAGCCTTGCGGGCAAGCGCGTTTTCATCAGCGGCGGCGCCAGCGGCATTGGTGAAGGTTTCGTCGAAGCCTTTGTGGCGCAGGGCGCGAAAGTGGCTTTCTGCGACATTGCAGAAGAGGCAGGAAAGGCGGTTGCAGCCCGCCTGAACACCGGCGCGAATCCCGCGCCGGTGTTCTTCCCCTGCGATCTGACCGACATGGCCGCCGTTCAGGCGATGATGGCGCAGGTGGAAGAAACGCTGGGCGGCATCGACGTGGTGATCAACAACGCCGCCAATGACGACCGCCATTCCGTGGCCGAAGTCACCCCCGCCTATTGGGACGAACGCATGGCGGTGAACCTGCGCCATCAGTTCTTTGTGGCGCAGGCCGCCGTGCCATCGATGAAGCGCGCGGGCGGTGGGGCCATCATCAATCTCGGCTCGATCAGTTGGCATCTGGGCCTTGAGGATCTGGTGGTCTATCAGACCGCCAAGGCCGCGATCGAGGGCATGACGCGCGGATTGGCGCGTGAGCTGGGCCGCGACAATATCCGCGTGACCAGCATCATCCCCGGCAATGTCAAAACCCCGCGTCAGGAAAGATGGTACACGCCCGAGGGCGAGGCCGAGATCGTTGCCGCGCAATGCCTCGATGGCCGCCTGTTGCCCTATGACGTGGCGGCGCTGGCGCTGTTTCTGGCCTCGGACGATGCGCGGCTGATTACGGGCCATGAATATTGGGTCGACGCGGGGTGGCGATAATGGCGCCGCAATCGGTCTGGGCGCTGGGCGCCACGCTGGGCGAAGGCCCGGTCTGGGTGGAGCGCGACGCGGCGCTGTGGTTCGTCGATATCAAGGCGCCCGCGATCCATCGCTTCACCCCCGCCACCGGCGAGCAGCGCACATGGGCCGCGCCCGCGCAGGTCGGCTGGGTGCTGCCCAGCGCGCGCGGGGATATGATCGCGGGCCTGCAGACGGGCGTGCATCGTTTCGATCCAGCGACGGGGGCGTTTTCGCTCCTTGTCGCGCCCGAGGCCCATCTGCCGGGCAATCGCTTGAACGATGCTACGGTGGCGGGCGATGGCGCGATCTGGCTTGGATCGATGGATGATGGTGAGGCGGCCGAAACCGGGCGCTTCTATCGTCTGGATGGCGCCGGATGCACGGAAAGCGGCCTGCCGCCGGTGTCGATCACCAATGGCCCGGCCTTCTCGCCCGACGGCGCGACGCTTTATCACAATGACACGCTGGGCCGCAAAGTCTGGGCCAGTACGCTCGAGGATGGGCGCATTGTCGCCACCCGCCTGTTTGCCGACATCGACGAGGGTTATCCCGATGGTCCCTGCGTCGATGCCGAGGGCTGCGTCTGGGTCAGCCTTTTCGCGGGCTGGGGCGTGCGGCGTTATGATCCCAGCGGGGCGCTGATGCAGACCATCCGCTTTCCGGTGGCCAATATCACCAAGATCGCCTTTGGCGGGCCGGACCTGCGCACCGCCTATGCAACGACCGCCGCCAAGGGATTGTCGGCGCAGGAACGCGCGCAGCAGCCTTTGGCGGGCGCGCTGTTCGCCTTTGATCCGGGCGTGGCGGGAATGCCGAGCGTTCTGGCTCAAGTATAAGAATTTACGGGAGAGAGAGGATGCAGGAGCAATCGGAAGGCCCCGTCAATACGGGCTTGATCGCGATGATCGTGGCGGTGGCCACGATCGGCGGCTTTATGTTCGGCTATGATTCGGGCGTGATCAACGGCACGCAAAAAGGGCTGGAGGCCGCCTTTGACCTTGGCAAGGTGGGCATCGGCATCAATGTCGGCGCGATCCTTGTCGGCTCGTCGGTGGGTGCGTTTGGCGCGGGGCGTCTGGCCGACCGGATCGGGCGGCGCGGGGTGATGAAACTGGCCGCCGTGCTGTTTCTGATCAGCGCGCTGATCGCCGGGGCGGCGGGTTCGTCGCTGGTGTTCATTCTGGCGCGCATCATCGGCGGCCTTGGCGTGGGCGCGGCCAGCGTCATTTCGCCGGTCTATATTTCCGAGGTCGTGCCCGCCCATGTGGGCGGCCGCCTCTCCAGCGTGCAGCAGGTGATGATCATCACCGGCCTGACGGGCGCCTTTGTCGTCAATTATATCCTGGCGCAGGTGGCGGGCGATTCCACCGCGATCCTGTGGGCCGACCAGCCCGCATGGCGCTGGATGTTCTGGCTTCAGGCGATGCCTGCGGCGATCTATTTCGTCGCGCTGATGTTTATCCCCGAAAGCCCGCGCTATCTTGTCGCGCGCGGTGACGAAGCGGGGGCGCAGAGCGTGCTGACCCGTCTGTTCGACGGCGATGTGGCGCGCCGCATGGTGGGCGAAATCCGCGACAGCCTTGCTGCCGACCACCACCGCCCGCGCCTGTCCGACCTGATCGACAAGGCCACCGGGCGTATCCGCCCCATCGTGTGGACGGGCATCGGGCTGGCCGTGTTTCAACAGCTCGTGGGCATCAACGTCGTGTTCTATTACGGCGCAACCCTGTGGCAGGCGGTGGGTTTCTCGGAAAGCTATTCCTTGCAGATCAACATCCTGTCGGGCGTGGTTTCAATTGTCGGCTGCCTTGCCACGCTGCTGCTGGTTGACCGGGTGGGGCGCAAGCCGCTGCTGCTGGTCGGCTCGGCGGGCATGGCGGTTACGCTGGGCGTCGTGGCTTGGGCCTTTTCCACCGCCATTCATGGCGCCGATGGTTCGGTCAGCCTGCCGGGGCATAATGGCGTGATCGCACTGCTGGCGGCCAATGCCTATGTTGTGTTTTTCAACATGAGCTGGGGCCCGATCATGTGGGTGATGCTGGGCGAAATGTTCCCCAATCAGATCCGTGGCTCGGGGCTGGCGGTTTCGGGCTTTGCCCAATGGATCGCCAATGCGGCCATCTCGGTCAGCTTCCCCGCGCTGGTCGTCTCGCCGGGTCTGGCGGTGGCCTATACCGGCTACGCGGTGGCGGCGGCGGCGTCCTTCTTCTTCGTCCGCGCCATGGTGCGCGAAACCAAGGGCGTCAGTCTGGAGCAGATGGAAGGCTGAACGAAAAACGGGGGCTTGGCGGCCCCCGTTTCTTTATGTCTGGCTGCCTCTATCGGCCTTACCAATTCCACATGGTACCATCTTCGAGCCTTGCGACGGGGAGGTATGCGGG
>Ga0066255_1000993_pt1 | contig 34947 bp, 26 predicted proteins | sample ThiBiot_750_biof_FD_71148 | JGI IMG/M metagenome (GOLD analysis project Ga0066255, IMG submission 71148) | Wastewater bioreactor microbial communities from Cape Town, South Africa - Thiocy_expt_750_biof (version 2) | ecosystem: Engineered > Bioreactor > Thiocyanate-remediating >... | reverse complement strand
GCCGCCTCATCGGCGTTCAGACTCTACCGTTCTGGCCTGGTCTGAACATACAAGCACGCTGCGCTATCGCGCCAACCTGCGCCGCCGGCGGCGCTATGAGTTGGGCTCCGCGGACATTCCCTGGTCGGCGGATCGGCTCTTCCTGGGGCGCGGGTTTCGGTGGGACTAGCGTCACACCCAACGCTTGTTCGAGGCGCGGCTCCCGGTGAACCGGCCGCTGCTCAAGGGCGGACCTCTTGGAGGTGCGTTGGCGGCGTTCTTGCCCGCAGTGGAAGACACCGGTGGCGTCGGCGGCGATCCCGCCATCCACGGTGTCGAGCCCGACGAGACCGAGATCTGGATGGACCTGGAGGATCGGGTCGGGCACACGCTGGTGCTCGGCACCACGCGCGTCGGCAAGACGCGCCTGGCGGAGTTGCTGATCGCTCAGGACATCCGTCGCGGCGAGGTGGTCATCGTCTTCGACCCGAAGGGCGACGTCGATCTGCTGCGCCGCGTGTTCGCGGAGGCCGAGCGGGCGGGGCGCGGCGGGGAGTTCTTCATGTTCCACCTCGGACATCCGGAGATCTCGGCGCGCTACAACCCGGTGGGCAGCTTCTCGCGCATCACCGAGGTCGCCACCCGCATCGCGGGCCAGTTGCCCTCGGAAGGCCAGTCCGCCGCCTTCAAGGAGTTCGTCTGGCGCTTCGTGAACGTGATGGCGCGGGCGCTCGTGGCGCTCGGTCGCAAGCCCGACTACCAGGAGATCAACCGCTACGCGTCCGATGTCGAGCCACTGCTGATCGACTACTTCGAGTACTGGCTCGACCGGGAACCCGCCGCCGCGGGCTGGCGTGACGAGCTGCGATCACTGGCAATCGACAAGAAGAATCTCGACAAGGGCCTGCAGTCGCGCGGCGCGCGTGCGGTGAGCCTCGTGGAGTACGCGCGGCGCAAGAAGCTCTACGACCCGATCGCCCACGCGCTCGCATCGACGCTCAACTACGAGAAGAGCCACTTTGACAAGTTGGTGGCGTCGCTGCTACCGCTGATGGAGAAGCTCACCACCGGTCGCACCGCGTCGCTGCTGTCGCCGGAGCTCGACGATTCGAGCGACTGGCGCCCGGTGTTCGACTGGACCGCGGTGATCCACCTGGGCGGCATCGTCTACGTCGGGCTCGATGCGCTCTCCGACTACGAGGTGGCGGCGGCGGTGGGCAATTCGATGTTCGCCGACCTGACCAGCGTGGCCGGCAGTCTCTACAAGTTCGGCGCCGGTCGGGGGCTGCCGGGCGAGGTGACGCCCCGGCGGATCGCGATCCACGCCGACGAGTTCAACGAGCTGATCGGCGACGAGTTCATTCCGCTGCTCAACAAGGCGGGCGGTGCAGGCTTCCAGGTGACGGCGTACACGCAGACCTGGTCGGACGTGGAAGCCCGCATCGGCTCGCCCGCCAAGGCCGGACAGATCGCCGGCAACTTCAACACCCTGATCATGCTGCGGGTAAAGGAGGTGGCGACCGCCGAGCTGTTGACGAGCCAGCTGCCCGAAGTGCACGTGGTCTCGACCGTCGTGTCGTCGTCGGTTTCCGACACCAACGATCCGATCGACTTCGCGGACTTCGCCAGCCGCAACGAAGACCGCATCGCCCCGGAAACGGTCCGGATGCTCGAGCCGACCGATCTCGTGCAACTGCCCAAGGGTGAAGCCTTCGCGCTCATCCACGGCGGCCAGTTGCACAAGATCCGCATGCCGCTGCCGTCGGCATCGAGCGATCCGCTGATGCCTGCGAGTCTCGCCGCGATCGGGGAGACGCTGCGCGCGCGCCTCGACGGGCCCTGGAATCAGCCGGAGGACCGCTCCGAACCAGAGGGTCGACGTGTCGTCTAGAAATGCGGCCTTCCGCGAGGGCGCCTTGGCCGGTGTGCTGCTGAGCCCGCTGAAACTGGCCTTCTCGTTGGCCTTGGGTCTGGTCGCGCTCCTGGTGTGCGCCTGGATCGTCGACTGGCTGCTCGTGTTCAAGGTCTGGCCGCAGGGGATCGAGCGACTGCGTGAACTGCTGACGCACGATCTAGCGAGTGGCATCGCGCTCGCCGCTCGGCAGGGCGCTGATGCCGGCGTCATCACCGCGCCGGCGAATGCCCTCTACTCGATAGTGTTCGAGGCCACCGGCATCCACGACATGGGCACACAGTTCGCCAACGGGTCCGCGCTGTCGATCCCTGACACGATCATGCGGCGCAGCTATGTCTCGCACCGGGAGGGCATCGAGGCGGCGATGGTCGGCACGCAGCTGCTCGGCGTGCGCACGGCGATCCTGGCGCGGTTCGCGCCGCTCTTGCTTCTTCTGTATGCGGTCGGTGCCGCCGATGGGTTCACCCAGCGTGCGATCCGCCGAGCTTGCGGCGGACGCGAGTCGGCCAGCCTATACCACCGGGCGAAGTACCTGCGGCTGGCCGTGCTGGGGCTGGGCGGGGTTGCCATGTTGCTCTGGCCAGGGCCGGTGCAGTGGGAAATGTGCGTGGTGCTGGGCGCGTTGCTGGCAGGCGGCTTGGCGAGTTTGCAGTGGGCGTACTACAAGAAGCACATGTAGGCCGGGCACCGTGGCGTGCGCGAGGGGCCCGGCCGGTTTCAGAAGTGCCAGAAGCTCGGCGCCTCCGGCTCCGGCGCATCGAGGATCGGGTCGCTTCGTCGCACGAGCGGATCGAGCCAGTCCGCCTTGGCCTTGGCCCACTCGATCCACTGCTGCTTCTCGGGCGTGAGCTCATCGTCGTGGCTTGCTCGGTCCTCGACGGCGGCGATGAACTCGCGCAACCGGTTCGCGCGCTGCAGCCGGCTGGCGTCGCGGAACAGGGCGTGCAGCTGGCGACGTTCCTCGTTGCGCGCGCGTACCTGCGCTTCGTATCGGGCGCGCGCTTCCTCGTAGGTCCGCCGGCGGCGCTCCTCTTCCTCCTCCTTCGCGCGTTTCGCTTCGGCCAGGCCGACGATGGCAGCGACGATGCCGCTCAGCCGCGAGTCGATGAGGCTGCGTTCCGTGTCGTTCCACTTCCGTGACGGCCACGATCCCACCGTGAGCGTCAGCCGTCCGGTGGGGTGCCAATCGAACTGCGGGATGTTCGGATACTCTCCCCGGGCACCCACGCGAAAGGAGTCGTAGTACCGGTCGCGCGCCCGCACCTCCGCGCGTGTCGGCGTGTGGCTGGTTCGCGTCACCTGCTCGACGATCGAGATCGTCAGCGTCGTGCCGCCGCCGACCAGCAGGGTCTCGCCCTTCTCCTCGTCCACCCGCGCCGTGAAGCCGCTGGGCTCGAGCGACTTGAGCAGCGTGTCCATCAGCAGAAGGGCGCGGTCGAGGGTGTTCCTCGTGACCTGCAGGTCGAGCACTTCCTTCGGCGCGCTTCGCACGCCCGCAGGGTGATCCCAGCCGTCGCGCCGCTTCAAGCGCGTCGCTGCCGCCCGTACGAGCGGGTGCGGGTCGACGAGCTCGGCGGGCACGCTGATGCTCGCCTGGCTTTCGCGGGTCTGCTGGAGAGCGTCACGGACGCGCGCGTGCACGGCCGCCTCCTGTTCGGACAGCGGTATCGGTCCGGAAGGGTCGCGCGCGCCGGCGGGGAGGGCGGGCAGCGGCACCTTGCAGGTGGGGCGGCCGGCCTTGAGCTTCGCCCAGTAGCCCCTCGGCGGCACCGGAATGCCGAGCTTCTTGCAGATCTTGACCAGGCCCACGTCGGACAGGCCGTAGCGGGGTGCGACGACCGTCACCGCGTCCGTCCAGACCTCTTCGTACAGCGCCTCCCGGCTGACGGGGGTGCCTCGGCGTCTCATCGCGTGTCTCCCGGTTCGGGCCGGAGCCGCTTGGCGGCGACTCCTGGCAACTCTAAGATTTGCTGTTCAGTAAATCTTGCTATTGCACCGAATATTCGGTATGGTGCGCATATTTACTGCACAGTGAACCTAGGCGGTGACCATGCTTCATGCGCAGGCGAGCGAACGGGAGCTGATCGATCAGTTCCTCGCCGCACTTCGGTCGCTGCCTGAAGTGCAGGCCGAACTCGAACGCGTCGGCTCGCCGGAGCTCGACGCCCAGCTTGCGCTCGACGTCGCCGGTAAGCCTATCCACGCGCTCGTCGAGCTGAGGAAGGCCGTCTATCCGCGCGACGTCCGTCAGCTCGTCTGGCGGATCAGGGACCTTGCCCGCCAGCAACCCGCCGGCGAGAGCGGCATCGAGCCGCTTGCGATCCTGGTCGCCGAATCCATCTCGCCGGGCGCGAAGGAGCTGCTTCGAGCCGAGCGGGTCGGGTACTACGACAGTGGGGGCAGCCTCTACCTGCCGGCCCGGGGAGCCTACCTCTACGTCGATCGGCCGCCGCCCAAGTCGTTGTCCCGCGCGATGCGCTCGCTGTTCACGGGGCGGCGCGCTCAGGTCCTGCACGGCCTGTTGGTTCGCCACCAGGACTGGTTCGGCGTGAAGGACCTGGCCGAGCAGACGCTGGTCTCGTCCGCCACGGCGTCCCAGGTGCTCACGGAGATGGAGCGCTTCGACTGGCTGGAGTCGCGCGGGCAGGGCCCCAGCAAGCAGAGGCACCTTCGGGAACCCGCGGCGCTGCTGGATGCCTGGGCGAAGCAGCTGAGCTCGTTAAGGCCCCCGACGCTGCGACGCTACTTCGTGCCCGCGATGAAGCCCGACGGCCTGATGGAGCGCCTCGGCCAGGTTTGCGAGGCGCATAGCGTCGACTACGCCGTCAGCTTCGAGGCCGCCGCGCAGCGCTACGCGCCGTTCCTGTCGGCGGTATCGCAGGTTCGATGCCGACTGCTGGCGGGGTCGGGGGGCGATGCCGCGATCGCGGACCTGGGCGCACGCGTCGTCAGTGAGGGCGCGAATCTCGCCGTCATCGAAGCGAAGTCGGCCGGTGACCTGCTCTTTCGCGAGCGGGTCGGCGGGGTCTGGCTGGCCAGTCCGGTCCAGGTGTACCTCGACCTCCTGCGTGGCGAGGGTCGAGCCAAGGAGATGGCTGAACACCTGCGTCGAGAAAGGATCGGCTTCTGATGGCCAAGCCCGCAACCTTCGACGGTTACAGCGACCAGTACACGCTCGACTGCGAGCGGGTGCTGGTGACGCTGCTGCGGGGCCTGGGGCCGTGGAAGGACTCGGTCTACCTGGTCGGCGGCCTCACGCCGAGGTATCTGGTCCCCGCGCGTCCGCCGGTCGTGCCTGCGCACGCCGGCACTCTGGATGTCGACATCGTCATCGACCTGCAGATCCTGGCCGACACCGAGGCATACCACACGCTCGAAGAGAACCTGAAGCGCATGGGGTTCGAGAGGGCCGAGAACGAGCAAGGGGCCAAGCTCTCCTGGCGTTGGCAGACCAGGACCGAGCACGGTGCGCTGATGGTGCTGGAGCTGCTAACCGACGCCCCGCAGATCGCCGGCGGGCGCGTGCAGCCGCTGCCGACAGACGGCACGATCTCGGCGCTCAACATCCCGCACTCGTCGATCGTGTTCGACCTGTGCCAGGTGGCCGAGATCCGCGCCGAGTTGCTCGGCGGGAACGGTGTGGCGACCGAGCGCGTGCAGCACGCCGACATCGTCAGCTTCACCTGCCTGAAGGCTTTCGCGTTCGATCAGCGCTTCGAGCGCAAGGACGCCCACGACCTGGTCTACTGCATCGAGCATGCCCCGGAGGGGCTGGACGCCGTCGTCGGGGCCTTCACCCGGGCGCTTGCGGGCAAGCACGCGGCCGTGGTCCGAGAGGCCCTGGACATCCTTCGACGACGCTTCGCCGACGAGGAAGCGACCGAGGGCTATCGCAAGGACGGGCCGGTCGCCGTGGCCAAGTTCGAGCTGGGGGAGGGTGACGAGGCGGATCAGCGCGAGGCGAGGGTGTTGCGGCAGCGCCAGGCCAGCGACGTGATCGATCGACTCCTGGCAGGCATCGGCTAGTGGCTGAGGCGACGAGATGCTCATCACCTTTGGATTGCGACTGGACGGAGAACGTGGCTGGCGCCCAGCGAATCGGCTGGGGAGGCCGGTGTTCGGCCCGCTGGGGCTGCTGAACCTGCTCGAGACCCGTCTCGGCTTGCTGCGTGCCGACTGCGCGCACGCGCAGCGCGTCACGCAGTACCGCGAATGCCTCAAACAATTCGACACGCCGGATCGCTTCTATCACGCCTCGTTCGGCATCGATCCGATCGGTACATCCGCGTCGCTGCTGTCGTGGCGCGATATCTGGCATCTCCACGGCTGGAACGGCCAGTCGCCGTCGGCGGCTGGTGTCCGGATGACCGACATGGCCGCCGTCGAGTCCGCCGCGCGCGAACTTCTGTTCCCGTCGATCGGCGAGCGACTGGCCCGAGTAGCCGAGTTCCTCGCTCGACAGCAATCAAGTATCGACGGCATCGAGCTCGTCGACCCGCTGGATGCCTTTCCCAAGCGTTGGCGGGAGGTGCTCGCAAAGCTGCCGGTACGGTCGATCAGGGCGTACGGTCCGTCGGCAGACCCGACCACGGTGCTGGGCAGGCTCCAGATCGCGCTCAATGCTGCGCACGAAGGCGAGAAGCCTGCAGGGAAGATCGCCTGGTTGGACGACGGCAGTCTGCACGTCGTGCGTGCGGAGACGGGCTTGGTCGCCGCGCGCTGCGTCGCCGACGATCTCGCAGCGCCGCACGAGGGAACCGCGATCGTCGCCGAGCAGAGCCGTTCGCTGCTCGACGCCACGCTCGATGGCTCCGATGTGGCCCGGCAGGGGCTCCTGGACGCGAGTCCGCTCGCACCTGCGCTTCAAGTCCTGCCTCTCGCGCTCGCCACGGTCTGGGAGCCGCTCGACGTCTACGCGCTGCTCCAGTTCCTCTCGCACCCGATCGGGCCGGTGCCCGGCTATGCCCGGCGACGGCTGGCCGAGGTGGTGGCTCAGTTCCCCGGCGTCGGCGGCCCCCGATGGCGGGAGGCGGTCGAGGAGATCGTGCGGCGCCACCCGGAGCGTGCCGACGATCTCCGTCGGGCGCTGGCGTTCTGGGTCGAGCACACGCGCTTCGACCCCAAGCAGGGTGCGCCGACCTCTGCGCTGCTCGAAAGAACCCGGGCGATTCGCGACTACTTCGGCGCGCGGCTCGCGGATCAGGACGCCAATCGCAGCGCAGCTGCTGCAACGGGTCTCGCACAGGCCGCCGCGGTGACCGCGGCCCTCGAGGCGCTCGCAGCGCAGGGCGAGGCCTCGGTCGCCCCGGTGGAGCTCGAGGCGCTTGTGGCGCAGTGCACAGCGCGAGGTGCGCCCAACTTCGCGATGCACGCGCAGGTCGGCTGCGCACCGGCAGCTACGGATCCGGGTGCGCTGCTGGAGCCCTTCGACCGGGTGATCTGGTGGCAGATGGGTGCGCCGTCGTTGCCGGGTCACTACCCCTGGAGTGCGAGCGAGATAGCGTCGCTCTCCCGTGCGGGCGTGGAACTCCCGCCGCTCGAAGAGCTACTGAAGCGGCGCGGCGAAGAGTGGCTCAGGCCCGTCTTGAACGCACGGCGGCAACTCGTGCTCGTGCTTCCTCCGCACGGCGAGGAGATGCACCCGCTGTGGCAAGAGATCCAGTGGTTCGTCGATGGCGTACGGCCCGAGCCTTTGGAGAGTCTCCTGACCGGCCGCGCCGGCAACGAACTGCCGGCGGTCGAGCACGCGGCGCTGCCGGCCCGCAGGCGTTGGTGGCACTTGGCGGCGCAAGCGACGATTCCGCCGCGCACCCGCGAGTCCTATTCCAGCCTCAGTGCGTTCCTGAATGCGCCCCATCAGTGGGTTCTGAAGTATGCGGCTCGGCTCAATCCGTCCAACCTCCTCGCGGTCGCCGATGCGAACTTGCTCTACGGAAACCTCGCCCATCGGTTGATCGATCGGTTCTTTCGGACGAGCGGTGCGCTCGCGCTTCGCGGCGAAGCATTGAGGGCCTGGTTCTCGCGCGAGTTCGAGACGGTCGTGGCCGAGGAGGGCGCGGTTCTCCTGATGCCAGGTCGACGCGGAGACTACGAACGGCTTCGCTCCTCCCTGGAGCGCGCCATCGCGGAGTTCCAGCGGCAGTTCGCGGCGGCGGGCGTCGATGCCGTCGAGCGCGAGCGCGCGCTCGCCGGGAGCTTCACCGGCGGCGAGCTCGAGGGCGTCGCCGATCTCGTCGTGCGCAACCGGTCCGGCCAGCACGCGATCGTCGACATGAAGTGGTCCGGCGGCAACTACCACCAGGAACGGCTCGCAAAGAATCGCCATCTGCAGCTCGCGGTGTATGCGGAGCTGCTTCGGCAGGAGACGGGAGCGTGGCCGCAGGTCTCCTACTTCATCCTCGAAGCAGCGCGCCTCATCGCGCCGGACACGGGGTTCTTTCCGGAGGCGCGGGCGGTCCAGCAAGGCGGCTCGGGATCCACGGCGGTGCTGTGGGATCGATTCGTCGCAGCCTGGAACTGGCGCCGCTCCCAGATCGATGCGGGCTTGATCGAAGTTGCGGCCCGGGGCATCGAACCCACCGCCGAATCGGTGGGGCCGGCCGAGGCGCTCGAACCGGAAGAGCTGCGGGAGGACTACGACGACTACCGGTGGCTGACGGGCTGGGAGGGCTGAGCGATGGCCGGCAACCTCAGGTTCGTCAGCGCGGGGGCGGGAAGCGGCAAGACCTACCGCCTCACGCAGATCCTGCACGAGAAGCTCAGCTCGGGACAGGCCAGGCCCGGCGGGGTGATCGCGACCACCTTCGCGCGCAAGGCCGCGACCGAGCTTCGCGAGCGGGTCAGAACGGCGCTGATCGAGAAGGGCGAGTTCGCACTGGCCAATTCGATCGGACAGGCGCGCATCGGCACGGTGAACAGCGTCTGCGGCGGGTATCTCGAGCGCTTTGCGTTCGAGGCGGGCCTCGCCACGGAGCAGCGCGTGCTGGAGGAGGCGCAGTCGGGCGCACTCGTGAGGGAGGCCATCGACAGGGTCTCCGACAGCGCCTCCGTGCAGGAACTGGTCGAGCTCGCGCGGCGCCTCGGCATCGAGAGCTGGGAAGACGCGCTCAAGTCGATCATCGACCAGGCTCGCGCGAACGACATCGCGCACACGCGTCTCGCCGCGTTCGGGGAACGCAACGCGAGAGAGCTTCTTGCCCACTTCCCCGCGACGGCGACGGACGACCTCGACGCACTGCTCATGAGTGCGATCGAGGCCGCCGTACCCGAGCTCGAGAAGCGCGCCACCGGCAAGAAGAACACGGCCGACTTCATCGCGCTTGCGCGCGAAGCGCTGCGTTTGGTGCGCGGTGGAACCGCCACTTGGTCCGACTGGGTCAAGCTCTCCAAGAGCGCGCCGGAGGCGGGCCTAAGGACGGTCGCGCAGCCCGCGACGGACATCGCCGGTCGCTTCCCGGCGCATCCGCGCCTGCGCCAGGACATCGAGCGCTACCTTGCGGCGATCTTCGCGCTGGGCGCGAGGGCGCTGGATGCCTACGCCCAGAGAAAGCGCGAGCTGGGCGTCATCGACTTCGTGGACCAGGAGCACCTCTTTCTCCGTCTGCTGGACCAACCCGCAGTCGTCGAGGCTCTCTCGGAGGAACTCGATCTCCTTCTCGTGGACGAGTTCCAGGACACGAGCCCCATCCAGCTCGAACTCTTCGTGCGCCTGTCGCGCATTGCCCGCGAGAGCGTGTGGGTCGGCGACGTGAAACAGGCCATCTACGGTTTCAGGGGCAGCGACGCCGAGCTCATGAAGGCGGTGCTCGCCGAGCTTCCGGCGATGGGCGGGACGAAGGAGGTGCTCGGCCAGTCGCGGCGTTCTCGGCCTGGCCTGGTTCGACTGGTCAACGGCGCTTTCGGCGACGCGTTTGCGCCCGGGCTCTCGCGCCAGGAGGTGGAACTGGCGCCCGTGCGCAAAGAGCTGGCCCCCGACGCGGCACTCGCGAACTGGGTGCTCAATGGTAGGAACGTGACGGAGCGGGCTGCCGCACTCGCCGAAGGCGTCAAAGCTCTCGTCGCTTCAGGCTATCGCGTCGTCGACCCGTCGAGCGGCAACCCCCGACCCGCTCACTTCGGGGACATCGCGGTGTTGTGCAAGACCAACGCGGGCGTCCAGACGGTGGCGGAGGCCCTGCGCATCGCGTCGGTGCCATGGGCCACGCAGCAGTCCGGGCTCCTCTCCACACCCGAGGCCGTCCTTGCGGTCGCGTGCCTGCGTCGATTCAACGACCCGCGCGACACCCTGGCGAGCGCGGAGATCGTTTCGCTGGCCGACTGCGAGGAGCCCGAGTCCTGGCTCGCGGACCGCCTGCACTACCTCGAAGCCGGGGGTGACAGCGCGCAGTGGCGGGACGGCACCGAGGGCGGTCACCCGCTGCTCGCGCGCATAGCGAAGCTGCGAGAGCAGGCGCCGCTGCTCTCGCCCTACGCCGCGATGGAGCTCGTCGTCGTCCAGTGCGATCTCGCCGGCCGCGTGCTGCGCTGGCGGCGCAACGAACTCGTCGCCCAGGTGCGCTTGGCGAACCTCCAGGCTCTCCTCGGCCTCGCTAGGACCTACGAAGACGCGTGCCTTGCTCGGCGCGAGCCGGGTACGGTTTCCGGCCTGATTCTCTGGCTCGGCGAGCAGGCCGGTGCCCAACAGGACATGCTCGCGCAACCGCCCGTCGATGCGGTCAAGATCATGACGCACCACGCGGCCAAGGGACTGGAGTGGCCGATCGTCGTCCTGCTGGACCTGGAGAAGGACATCCAGGACCGCATCTGGTCGGTCGGCGCGCGGTCCGAGGGACGCCTCGACGTCGCCGCCCCGCTCAGGGACCGGTGGATCCGATACTGGCCGTGGCCGTTCGGCGCCCAGAAGAAGGTCGACATCGCCGACACCATTAGCCAGTCGGCGGAGGGAACTCGCCTGCGTGCGGAGGCGATCGAAGAGGCCAAGCGCCTCCTGTACGTGAGCGCGACACGGGCACGCGACTGCCTGGTTCTGGCGTTCCCCGCCAAGCGAGGCGCGTGCGAGTGGCTCGGGTCGCTGAATGCGCCGTGGCTGGCGCCGGACGTCGCGGACGACGCGGTGTCTCTCCCCGATGGTTCGCGCGTCTCGTGCGACTTCCGCAGCTTCGACGCGCCGGCCGCGCCCTCTGTCGCGGTCGAACCCGATGCGCCGCTCCATTGGTTCCGTGGCACTGAATCGCGCACCGAGCGGCTGCCAGCGACCTTGGTTGCCTCGGCCACCCAGGCCCGGGCTTGCAGGATCACGGATTCCGCATCGATCGGCGATCGCATCCCGCTCTCGGCGGGAATCGACATGACCGCTCTCGGCGACGCGATCCACGCCTGCATCGCGACGGCGTTCACCGATGCGAGCGTGCCCTTCGACGAGCCCCGGGCAGCGCGCATCCTCGGCGGTTTCGGACTCGCGGGCGCACTCGAACCGTCCGCACTGGTTCGACAGATCGCGGCATTGGATGCGTGGATCTCCGCGCGCTGGCCGGACTGCAGGCGCCATGCCGAGATTCCCATAGAGTCGATTCTTCCCAGCGGGCAGGTCATGCACGGTCGCATCGATCTCCTGCTGGAGACGACGACTGGCTGGGTGCTTCTCGATCACAAGGCAAATCCGGCGCCGCGGGATCGATGGGATCAGGTTGCCCAGGAGCACGGCGGGCAACTGTCCGTCTACGCAGATGCCCTCGCGCGTGCCACGGGGCGTTCCGTCGCGGAGATGTGGATTGTCCTGCCCGTCGGAGCCGGCGCGATCCAGGTGGCGGCGAGCGAGCTATGAGCGGCAGACCATCGCATCGGCGAGAGTCCAGGGCGACGCCAAGCACGGGGCGGCGCCCAGCGGTGGGGAGGCGGCCGTGAGGCACGACGCGGTGACGTGGCTGGACTTCCGCGCGGACGATCTCGCGCGAGCGCGCGACTTCATCCGATCCCTTCAGGAAGAAGGCGTCATCGACGAGCTCGGGTTCCTCGCTCTTCTGGGACGGTTCTCCGACCTGCTGCATCCGGCGACGACCACCCTGATGCGGTCTGCCCGATATTTCTGCTTCATCGCCGGCATCTATCGGTCGCTCGAGCGCGAAGGGGTTCGTGCGAGCCAGATTCCTCATCTGTCTCGGCAACGGCAGGACGAGCTGAGGGACGTCCTCTCGGATACGGAGACGGTAGGCGTCATCGGTCGGGACGCAGGCATCAACCTGAGGCAGTTCCCATCGCAGATCTACTGGAGCGGGCTGAAGAAACTCGGGATGTTCACGTCGAATCTCTCCGAAAGCGCCTATCAGGAGCAGTTCGACGACATCAGGCGCAGCCGCCGCGGGTATCAGGACGACGACAAGACGCCGCAGGGGCCGGAGGGCGTGCGGTTCTGGTCCGACGATCTGCCGCCGGCAAGTTTTCTGGATTCGGATGGCCGGATAAGGCCAGGCGCAACCTTCAAGCTCACCAGGGCGGAAGCCTCGGACCTGCACAAGAGGTTTACGTCGCGTTTCTCCGAGTCGCTGCTGTCGCACATGCTCAAACATCGACTCATCGGCATCGACTGGCCTTGGGAGTGCCCGAAGCTCCCCGAGAGTCTCGCCGTCTGGGTCTGGCACGCCAGGAACATGAGCCTCCTCGTCCGAGGAGCCACGCTGCAGTACTACTCCCTGCTGATGGAGGAGCGCGACAAGCTGAGGATCGAGGAGGACACGGACCTCGTGGCTCCCATCTTCAACGATTGGTGGATCGCGGCCAAAGAGCCTCTGAAGAAGTGGCGCACGAGCGAGTTCGTGACGGTCCCGACCGTCGCCTCGGCATTGCGTCTCGGCAACCGAGGCGATCGCTGGTTCATCGACGGCTGGCTCGAGCGCTGTGTCGCGGCGTCGACGGCCGAAGCACTGCTGCGCGACGAGAAGGCCAGGCATCTGATCCGAGAGCGAGAGCGACGCGTCAAGCCGGCGAAAGCGCGGCTCAAGTACGAGAAGCACCTGAGGCAGTGGAAGCCCGATCGGGTCGGCGAAGGCATCTACCAGTTCGACTACCGACACAGCATCGGGTCCCGCTTCGTTTCCGAGATCCTCGACGGCATGGAGCGCGGCCTGTGAGCGTTCTCGACGTTACTCGCCAGCGCAGTGCGTTCACCGACGCACTGCGTCCCCCGCCTGGATTCGTGCTCGGCGCGTGCATCGGCACGACCTTCAGCCTGGACTTCGAGCTCTTCACCGCCGTGCTCCTGGCATTCGTCGGGGCCGACGTGGAGGAACCCCTGAACAACGCGCCTGCAGTGCTGACGTCGGTGGCGAGGCTGAGGTCTCGCCTTAGAGTCTTCGTGAACGGGGGAAGCCTTCACCCGCCGGCGACGACGAACCGGCTCTACGCGCTCTACGACCGAATACTCCGGCCGAAGGCGGTGGACGGGGGCGCATTCCACCCCAAGGTCTGGGTCCTGCGTTTCGATCCGGTGGCCCGCCCCGAGCGGCACAGCGTCGAGCCCGCTTATCGGTTGCTGACGGCGAGCAGGAACGTGACGGATTCCGGTTGCTGGGAGCTCGGCGCACTGTTCGAAGGGTCGCGGCGAACCGGCACACAGAAGTTCGGATCGGACGTCGCGGCCTTCTGCCGGAAAGTGGCGGCTTCCCGCGATCTCCCCAAGGCCTTGTGGAAGCTGATCGAGGAGCTGAAGTACGTCGAGTTCGTGGCACCTCGGGAGGCGGCGCAGGGCCTGAGATTCGACTGGCAGTGGCCTGGCGATCGCGTGCTCATCAACCGGCTGCCGCGGACCATGTCGCGCGTCCTTCTGATATCGCCGTTCCTGCGCGCGGATTTCCTCAAGCGTCTGTGCGATCGGACCGACGAACTGACGCTCGTCAGCACCCAGGACGAACTCGATCAACTGTCCGACGAGACTCACCAGTGCCTGGCGAACGCCCGGGTCTTTGTGGTCTCCGCCGAAGCCGACGAAGAGGCGCCGTCGCTGGACCTTCACGCCAAGCTGCTGGCCTGGGAGTCCGAGGGCGTCAGCGAGACCCTGATCGGGTCGGCGAACGCAACGGGTCCAGGCTGGGGGTGCGGTCCGAACGTCAACTGCGAGGCGATGGTGTCGCTCAACCCCGGCCTTGGCATCGATGCGGTTGTGAAAGCCTTCGTCGCGCCCGCCAAGGACCAGCTGCAACCGTGGATCGACAGGTACGTCCGCCAGACCGCGGTCGCCAACCCCGAGCGGGAGGCGGCCAAGCGCCTGGAGCACTTCAAACGTCTCCTGCGCGCGGACCAGATTCGCGGCGAGTACGACCCGGTGAAGAAGACCCTTCTGCTGCTCGCGCCGTCCTCGGCCGGCGAGCAGACGTGGCCGGCGGACATGCGCGCGGAGACCGCGCCACTCCTCCAGCGAGATCAGTCGGCACGCGCGGACTACCGGCTCGTTTACGGTCCGGGGGCGGCCTTCCAAGGGATCGAGCTCGAGGACGTCGCGGCTTTCGCCTACGTCGTGGTCTGGAGCGAGCACCACCGGGACGTCGAACTCGCGTTTGTCGTGCAGTTCGAGCTGAACCTCGGAGCACTGGAGGCGGATGAACGGGACAAGGCCGTGAACGCCCGCCTTCTCGAGGGAGTCGACGCGCGCAGCCTGCTGTTAGACGTGCTGGCGGGCTTGCCCGGCGGGACATCGCGGCCCGCAGGCGGGGGACAGTCCGGGGTCTGGCAGGCGGGCGATCCGCTGCTGAGGCGAGCGACGATCGAAAGAATCCTCGAGGCGTGCACGGCGGACCCGAGCCGCATCCACGAGGTCGAGGCCGTCTTGGCGGCGTGCGGCGACGCATGCAACATGAGCACGTTCCGCGAGTTCTGGGCGGTGTTCCGCGAATCGCTCGAAGAGGAAGGTGCCGGTGTCTAGTCTCGAGCTCGCCGAGTTTCAGCGCGCCGCGGTCGAGACGATCTGCGAGCGTTTGACGAACGCAGGCGGATCGCGTCGATTTCTTCTCGCCGACGAAGTCGGGCTGGGCAAGACCGTCGTCGCGCGCGGCGTGATCGACGAACTCTTGCGGCGCCGGCGGGGCCGAGAGCTGGTGGTGGTGTACTTGTGTTCGAACACCGAGATCGCCGACCAGAACCGAACGAAGCTTGCGCCGAACGCCCCACCATCGCTGCGAAGGATCACCCAGCTCGCGTGGAGCACCAAAGCCGGCGACAACCTTCAGCTGTATTCATTCACTCCCGGCACGTCGCTGTCCGAGGGCACCGGATTGGCCTGGGAGCGGCAGCTGCTGCTGTTCCTGGTTCACCGCGTCCTCCGGCAGGACATCCGGAAGGGTAAGTGGCGGGAGTATTTCCGATGCGGCGCCGGAGAAGAGCGCTGGAAGGCGGCGACGAAGTTCGCCGTCCTGCGGCTGGAGTTCAATCGCAAGCTCCGCCCCGGGCTGCAGCAGAGGATCGCCGAGGAGTGGAGAAAGCCGATCGAGGTCGACGGTGCGACGCTCGTGCTGTCCGAAGTCCTGCGCGGCGAGGTCGACCAGTTCAAGCCGACCGATGCCGGAAGCCGGAGGCGCCGGAACCTGATCGTCGGGATGCTTCGCAGCGCCGCGCAGCGCGTTCTCCTCGACGATCTACAGCCTCACCTCGTCATTCTCGATGAGGTCCAGCGGTTCCGGGAAGTGATCGAGGAGGCGACCAGCCGCAGGTCCATCGCGGCGCGTCTCTTCGAGAGGCGTCCGGGCGTCCTCATTCTGTCGGCGACGCCCTACCGCATGCTTGCCCTGGACCATGAAGGGCAGGGGCACTACGACGAGTTCCTGGACACGGTGCGTTTCCTGTTTGCAGACCAGGGCAAGCAGGAGGTCGCTCGCCTGCGGAGCGATCTGAAGGCGTTTCGCGAACGCCTCGAACTCGGGGCCTTCCTTCGAGGGCACGATCACGAGCTGCTGGCGCTTCGAGCGCGCATCGAGCAGCGCCTCCGCAAGGTGATCTGCAGGACGGAGCGCAACGCGTACATACACGACCCGACGAAGGGCGTACAGGAAGTGCGGCCGACGGGGAACGTGTTCGCCGTGCCTCAGAAGGAAGAGGTCGTCGACTACATCCGACTGCGAAGGTTCCTCCTGGACAAGGTCGACACCTCCCAGCACATCACGGAGTACTGGAAGTCGTGTCCCGCGCCTTTCACGTTCATGGACGCGCAGTACGCGCCGATGGCGGCGGCGAAGCGCAAGAAGGCCGTAGTTCCGGCGGGCGTCATCGAGCAAGCGTCGAAATTGGGCGCGTTGCCGCGTCGGAACTTGCGGTTCCGAGAGCTCTTCCAGGCGATGTTCGGCGGTCCCGACGAGCGTTGGCGGTTCTTGTGGACGCGGCCGACCTACACCTACTACCGCGACGATTTCTTCCGGGATGCCGATCCGAAGAAGATGCTCGTGTTCTCCGGCTGGCGCTTCGGCCCGAAAGCCATCGCTCTGCTGACAAGCCACGAGGCCGAACAACGAATCGCTCCGCGCGGTCGCCTGTGGGAGGGCGACGACCGGCCGCCACTGCGCTTCACCGAGAAGGGCTCTTTCCACATCTTCGATGTCTGTTTGCCATCGCCGGCGCTCGCTCGGCTCGTCGAACCCTCGGCTCTGGCGAGCGACGCCCTCACGGCCAAGGAACTGCTCAGACGCACGCGGAAAGCTCTGAAGAGGGCGCTCGAGGAGGCTGGCGTCGAGGTTGCAGCCACGAGCCGTTCGCCGATATGGCAAGTCGTCGCGCGCCTGGAACGGCACTCGGATTCGTCGATCCGAGATGCTCTGGAAGGGAGCGCGGCCTACAACGGGGACGACATCACCGAGCGCTTCGCCGAGCACGTCGATACCTTCGTCGACTGGATGGAGGAGGAGGGGTCGTTGCGCATCTCCGAGGAGCGGCTCACGCATCTTGCGCGCATCGCTGCCTTTTCACCGGCCGTCTCTCTCCTGCGCGCCTTCTGGACGACTTATCCCGACAGCCGCGGCGAGGTGCACGAAAGGCTCGTCGACCTTTGCTTTGGCGAGCTCCGGAGCTATTTCAACCGGCGCACCGTTCGAGCGATCGTCGAGCGCTCGGTGCCGGCAGGGCGCGGCTATGCGCGTGCTGCGATCGAGTACTGCGAGCGCGCGCACTTCCAGGCAATTGCCGACGAGTACTTGTACCTCGGCAAGAACGTTCTGCAGCGCAACGGCCCGGCCGAAATGGCGGAACACTTGGCTCGCGTGCTGGGCGTAGGCACGGGGAGCCCCAACATCAATCTGACGACCGATACGGGGCGCATACGTGCCGAGCAACTGGTCCGCCGGTCGCACTTCGCGCTCGCGTTCGGCGAGGACGTCAAGGTCGACCAAGGAGTCCCCTTGGAGCAATCGGGGCCTAGCCGGAAGACGGCAGTGCGCGAGGCCTTCAACTCGCCGTTCTGGCCGTTTGTCCTGTCGACTACGTCGGTCGGGCAAGAGGGGCTGGACTTCCACCTCTTCTGCCGCGACATCGTCCATTGGAACCTGCCGTCGAATCCCGTCGACCTCGAGCAGAGGGAGGGCCGTATCAACCGACGCGACGGATTGGCGATTCGTCGGGCGATCGCAAGAGAATGGCCGCTCGAGCGCCTCGACCAAGCGGGCCCGGGAAGCAGCCCGAACTTCTGGGAGCGAGTCTTCTCGTTGGTCGGGGAGGCACCCGATATCCAGCGTTACAAGCACGGGCTCTACCCCCACTGGGTCTTCGAGCCGAGGGGCGGCCAGGTCGAGAGGATCCGCCGGCACCTCTTCTTCTACACCGACAGTCAGGATGCGAGCCGCTACGAAGAGCTCAAGGAACGACTCGCTCTGTACCGTTTGGTGTTCGGCCAACCGCGTCAGCAAGATCTACTCGAGCGAATTCAGCGCACCGTTCGCGACGAAGCCGGCCGGGAGGTGAGCCACGCCGCACTGACCCGCTACATGGTCAACCTTTCGCCCTTGGGGGAAGAGCATGCGCAGGTCAGGGCGGCGCTTGAAGCCCAGGAGATCGCGGCATCCCCCGACAAGCTGCAGCAGCTCTTGCGAGACGTCGAACAGATCGAAGCCGAGCGTGTAGCGGAACTGCTTCCGGCGAGAGGCGATCTGGACCGGTTCAAGGCGATGGTTCGGCGGCACATCGAGTCGCCCTACGAGGATCACGGCAAGCTCGTCACGGCGATTCGCGTCCTGACCTACCTTCGCGATCCGTACGACGCCATCATGGATCAGTACGTCGATCTCGGATTGCAGGACGACGTCGCGCTGATCCGTTCTGCCGCACGGTCGCTTGCCTCCGCTCGATCCGTCAGGTCGACACCCTGACCGCTCGGCCAACCATGCTTCAGCGCGCGACGAACTACTACGACGACCTGTTCGTTCGCTTGATCGGCGACGGTGTCCCGCAGCGGATCGCCGTCGAGCGAGTCGCGACTGCCTACCTCGACGGAAAGCCCTTGCCGGTAGGCAAGAAGAAGATCACGAAGAAGGAGCGCGACGGCCTCTTCTGGGCTAGCGCCGTTGTGAAGGGCTGCCCGCCCGACGACTGGGGTGGCGAAGCGATGTCGCTCGCCTTGGCGCGATACCTCGGGCAGGAGCCTGTGGCTGCCGACGGATTGGTGACGCGGGTCGCGCGCGAGGCGCCAGAGACGTTGATTCGCGCCGTCAGGCACGCAGGGCTCGTCTTGAACCCGCACTCTCCACGACGATTCGAGCTGGGTCAGGCTGCGTCCGAAAGCGAAGCCGTGGCCGAGATCTGCCGAGTGCTCGACCTGTTTGCCCTGGCGCATCGCGAACGGGTCGCAGCCGTGGAGGCGCAGAAGGCGCAGCTGGCGGAGCTGTCGGTCTTCGACCTCTTGATCTACGCGAGCCTTTACGCCTTCGAGGTTCTGGTTCCAAGGGACTTCAAGGTGAAGGCACTTGCACTGCCTTCGAGGGTTGATCTCGAGCTCGCCTGGGATGCACTCGGCGATCTACTTGCATGGAAGCTCGCAGAGGCGAACGCCTCGTCCCTGAAGCTGACGGACGACAGCATCGGGAGGTCGATCGCGCGGCATCTTCGACCGATCCTCTTCGAATCCGGCACGGCGAGCGCGGGCGAAGCCCTGCGGAATCTGCGCGCCTTTCACGCGCTCATGGATGCTCAGATCGAGTTGAACGAGTTCAACTCCAGGTCCGCCGACGCGTTCAGCTACGACGAAGGCATTCGGTTCGAGCGGCGGGGCGATCGGCTCGAGATCGTCCAGGTGGATCCAGCGGCGAGGGCGGCATGGCAACGTGAGGGACTGAAGCTCGAGCGCCTGCATGGCTACTGGTTCCATCGCGCCCTCGACACCTACGTCGAGCAGGTCGCGGCTGATCCGGCCAAGTGGAGGATCGGTCGACCGGAAAACGCCGAGGCCAACCGACTGGCTTGGCTGCGGGCGCTGCAAGCGCAGCTTCGACTGCGTGAGGCGTACGGTGTCGCCGACGTAGTGACGTCCGATTCCGGAGACGCGGTCGATCTCTTCCGGGCGTTGCTGTCGCTCAACCTGATGTCCGTCTTCTTCCAGCAGGACTTCCTGGCCGCCTTTGCAGAGCGCCTCGATGCGTCGGGCGACTGGATCGTCGCGTTGCAGCGTCTGGCCATGGACGGCCTTCGCGAGGGGCTCCAGAACCGAATGCCGGTCATGTGGTCGAGCCGAGACTCGAAGGTGTCGAACATCACCGGGTGGACCGTCACGGCGTCAGAGCCTGCAGGCAATCCCAGGATGGCATCTGCGATCCTGGACTTCTGGTCCTACGACATGGTCGCGACGGCAGAGCGGCTTCAGCGCAATGAGCCCGGCCTTCAGCCCCACCTGTTCGAGCGGCCGGTCCTGAAGTTTGGTGCGACCCTGGTGCAGTGTCCGTGGGTCGTCGGCATGCAGAACAACAGCACGGCCGCGATCAACAACCTGAGGCGAATCGGCGCTCGCCGCGGGCAGGCTCGCGACGAGGCGCGGCGGATCGAAGCCGGGCTCGCCAGGCTGCTCGAGAAGCGCGGGTTCAGGACGCTGCTCAACTGGGTGCCGCCGCGCGGCCCTGACGACGCCGGCGAGGTGGATCTGATCGCCGTCCTCGACGGGCATTTGTTCGTCATCGAGGTGAAGTCGACGTTCATGCGGCGATCTCAGCGGGACGCGTGGTTGCACGCGACCACTACGCTTCGCAAGGCCGGACAGCAGCTTCGCCGTAAGGTCGAAGCGGTGTCGGTGGCCATCGCCTCGGATCCTGGGTTTCGCACGGTGCTGGGTTTGTCCGAGGGCCTGACTCCGACTCGACAAACTGTGTGGATCGCCGACACCTGCATCGAATGCGACCACCAACGGTTCGGCGGCTTCCTGAAGGTCTCCGTCGAAGAGCTGCTTATCGCGCTTCGCGACGATCGTCACCTGCTGAACGATCCTGCAGGGCTGCTTGCCGGGAGCTACGGAGTCGACGAGGCGCGTGAAGCAGATGCAAGCGAGTCAGGCTGGAGTCTGTACCCCGACGGCTTCAGCGCGGAACGCTTCGCCGAGGTCATCGAGACGGAGGCTGTGTGGGATGTGCGCGATCCAACGCAGCGTCGGCCAAGTTCCTCAGTAGCAGTGGGTGAGGATTGCAGTCGAGCTTCACACGAGAACGATCAGAGAAAGTAGATGCCAGACTACTTTGCACAGCACTCGGGCGCCCTGAACTTGAGCGCGCAGACCACGACGCCAAACCGAGGATTTAGGCCGGGGCAGCTAGGAGCGCTGCACGCCGTTCTCGCGCACGCTTCGGTGCATGACGATCCAGCTATCGTTTGTCTGCCGACCGGCTACGGAAAGACCTCCGTAATGATGGCGCTTCCTCTTCTCCTGCAGCCACGCCGTGTCTTAGTTGTCGAACCTTCGGATGCGCTGCGAAAGCAGGTGACGTCGCATTTCCGAGAGCTGTCCACGCTCCGTCGGATCGGTGCCGTAGGTGATGCCGTCGCGAACCCATCTGTTCTGCGGCATGAAGGGCGCCCTGAATCACCTGAAGATTGGCAGTTGCTTGCTGCTCATGACGTGGTTGTCTCGACGCCGGCGAGTTCGTCGCCGTCGCTTGCAACTGGCGCGCCGCGTGATCTGTTTGACTTGGTCATATTCGACGAAGCGCATCATGCGCCAGCTGATACTTGGGCGGCGTACCTCGAGCACTATTCCGGCGCCCGCTTTGTGTTCGTAACGGCAACTCCATTCAGACGGGATGGCCGGGTGATCCCCGGCAAGCTTGTCTACCGGTACCCAGTAATGCGTGCGGTTGCAGAAGGCGCCTTCGACCCCGTTGCATTCCGCGCGGCGCCAGTGCAGAACGAGCTTGACGATCAGCATGTCGATCGCGTCATCGCCGAAGCGGCGGTTCAACAGCTTCGCGCGGACCGTGACGCGGGCCACGATCATCGATTATTCGTCAGGGCGGCCAGCATCAGCGCCGCGCGCAACTTGGCTCCCCTGTATCGAGAGCTTGGCGTCAAGGTGGAAGCAGTGGACAGCAGGCTCAGCAAGCGACGCCAGGACGATTGCGAGCGTCGTCTTGTGAGCGGCGAACTCGATGGCATCGTTTGCGTTGATATGTTCGGGGAGGGCTATGACTTCCCAAAGCTCAAAGTCGCGGCACTGCATGCGCCGCACCGTTCGCTGGTCCCTACCATTCAGTTCATCGGCCGCTTCGCGAGGATCGATCCGACGACGGGAAGAGCGACTCTCATTGCTCCGACCTCGCGCATTCAGAATGCGACCAGCGCGCTGTTGCGCGAAGGCATCGACCTGGCGCGCTTGATCGACGAGGCGGCACTTGGGGAGCTAGCCGGAGATGCGGCGGAGCAGGCCATCTTGGAGCGACTGCCTGTCCGGCGGGTGGCCGAGTCGGACTACGACGCGGTATCGCCACTAGCGCTGCAGCTCTACGCACATGTCCGGCTGTTTCGCTGTGCCCGGCCGCCCGATTTCTCACTATTCGGAGAGACGGTCGGCAAGGAGTTGCAGGTCATGAAGCAGTGGGCGTCGGACGACGGTACCGTCGCACTGCTGTTGACCGCTGACGAGAACCCGCCGAACTGGGCAACATCCGATGTGTTGGTCAACATCCGGCATGACGCCTTTCTGTTCGTCTACCTGCCCGCATCCAGGCTGTGCTACATCGGCTCCACGCGAAGGACGGAAAAGCTGTACCTGGGGATGATGGACAAGGTTTGCGCCGAGAGCTATCGCGCGCTCAGTTACGAAGAGACGAGCCGAGCTAGAGCCGGCTTGCAGGCGGTCAAGTTCTTCAACGTCGGCCTGAAGAACACCACGTTTAACTCGCAGAGCGAGACCTACAGAACACTCACGGGGCCGCAGGCTGAGAGGGCCGTCACCGCAGGTGATGGGCGCGCGTACGTTCAGGGTCACTTCTTTGGCAGCGGTTTCGATGGCGAGGAGAAGGAGACCATTGGAGCGAGCAGCAGTTCGCGCATCTGGAGCAATCAGCGGCTGACGGTCGCAGAATTCCTGGATTGGGTCGAACGGCTTGATAGGCGGTTGGCGGGGACGAGCCCGTTTGCGGAGACGCACCTCGACATCGTTCGAGCCGCCTCGACTCTTCGACGGCTACCCGACGTCGTCATTGCTGCGACCTGGGCAAAGGCCGGCTTCAAGGCGAATCCTAGGGTTCGCTGCCGCCCGGCGCCAGGCGCACCGCTCGTTTTCCGTCGCCTGACGGACTGGGAAATGCAGGACTTCGAATGTCGTCCAGAAGCGTCGCAGCTTCATTTCTCGCTGGTTTCCGAGGAGTTGAAGGTTCGGATGTGCTTCAGCATCGGACACGGTCGCATGGTGACTTCGGTGCAGCCGGACGTCGTTGTCGAAGTCGAGTCCGCCACCGATGACTGGATGCCGCTAGCGGATTGGCTATCGGACCATCCACCTCGGTTCTACGCTGCTGACAAGTCATCGTTCGAAGGCATGAACCTCATGGCCGCCCCGATGCTGCAGGTCGAATCATTGTCCGATGGTGACGCTGAAGTCATCGACTGGAGCAACTGCGATATCGAAGTCGAATTCCTTCCAAACAGTGGTTCCGCAGATACCCACCGAAGGCGGGCGGCTTTGGCGGGGCGGTTGACGGTTCAGGAGCGTCTCGAGCAGCACTTGCTGGGTCTTCAGAACGTCGTCTCGCTCTTCTACGACCACAGAACCGGAGAAGCTGCAGACTACGTCGCGGTGACCAGGTCTGACGAAGGTGAGATTGAGGTCGCGCTCTATCACTGCAAAGGTGCTGGCGGACCCGCCGGCGGTCGACGCGTCGGCGACGTTTATGAAGTGGCCGGCCAGCTCGTGAAGTCCGTGTTCTACTGCGACGCAGCCACGCTGCTCTCGCACATGGAAGACCGTATGCATCCTCGGCACGCTTCGCCATCGAGGTTTGTGCGTGGCGACATCGAGGCCACCAAGGCGTTGATACAGGGAACGCCAGCGACAAGGCTTAGGTTCACGGTAGTAGGCGTCCAGCCGGGGATTCGGCGACCGCTCGTTGATGCCCACCTGGCCGACTTGATGGCATTTGGCATCAGCTATGCACGGCAGGGTGGTGCGGCAAGGGCGTACTGGCTCATCAGCGACTAGGGCCGTGCACTGGCATGCAAGGAGAGGCGAGAGTGAACAACGAGTCGGAATTGCTGAGCAACGGCACCGTGCTGGCTGGATCCTGACGGTAAAAAAATCGATGAAAATATTCGTGTTGACAAGGACTTGGGCCATCCGGTGCCGACGGACTTTGCGTCGCCGCTGCGACACCAAGGTTGTTGCGTCGAGGGTGTCGGCGATCATCCCCGGAGCCGATAGACCTCGATAGATCTCGAAAGCTGGCCATCGTGGAAGCGCCGACTGTCCTCGATAGATGTCGATTGATGGTGAATGCTTCGCTTGGGGATCCCAGTCAAAATGACGGTAAGGATGACGGTAAAACTCGGGCGATTCGAGCCGAGCATCAAGCCAGACAACGACTTACCGAAGCTGTTGATGATTGAGTGGGAGTAGGGCTCGCGGTCTATCGGCGTCTATCGCAGACGGCTGATTACCGGGCAAGTCATCGGACAAGTCCTCGAGGAAGTTGAACGGCTGGTCCTCGTGATAGGCGGCCCGATGAAGCGAGCGCAGATCCAGCAGGTGCTGGGCTTGAAGCACGGAGACCATTTCCGCGATGCCTACCTGCCTCTGGCGCTTGCTACCGAGCTGCTCGCGATGACGGTTCTGGAAAAGCCGGGCAGCCGCCGCCAGCTTTATCGTCTGACCGACAAGGGGCAGGAACTTCGTACCGATCTCTTGCGCCGGAGAAGACTTCGATGGGGCTGAGTCTCCCGGATGCGATGCGTGTCTTCCTGACACGGGTCTCCGGCCCTCGCCGAGCAAAAGCCCCTTGCCTGAGCCCGCGCCGTGTCTTGCTTTAGCTTATTGCATCCAGCCGTTCGCCGCATCTGGGCCAAGAGCGGAGAAGCGGGAGGGCACGGACTGCTGGCCCATCTGCTGGACGTCGCTGCCGTCGCCGAGGTCATTCTCAGGTTGGAGCCACCAGCCACCCATCGGATGGCGGCTCGCTCGATGGGATTGCGCGAAGTGGACGTGCTGCGCTGGGTCGCGGCATTGGTTGGCCTGCACGATTTCGGCAAGGCCATACCCGGCTTTCAAGCCAAGTGGCCAGCTGGCCAGTTGGCAGACCGGCAGGCCGGGCTGAGCTTCGAGCCGGCGGCGTCGCTGGAGTGCGACCAGCATTCCAGAGCAACCGCGGCGCTGCTGAGCCCGATGCTGCAGACGCTGTGCGGTGCCGAGCTCCTCTGGTGCCTGCATGCGGTGCAGGCGGTCAGCGCTCATCATGGTTACCACTTCAGCGCGCACGAAGTGGCGAACGGCGCACCGCGGCGTGAGCCGCCTGCATGGCGTCAGGCGCGATCCGAACTGCTGGAGGCCTACTGGGCCGTGCTGGCACCGCAAGGATGCCCCGAGGCCGAAGCCATGAACCTGCCTCTGGTCAACTGGCTGGCGGGGTTGACCAGCGCGGCCGACTGGATCGCATCGAATCCGGCATGGTTCCCGCCGGGCGAGCGTCGCGACGATCTCGCCATGTATCACCAGCATGCGCTGCAACTGGCAGAGCAGGCATTGCGAAGCGTGGGCTGGCGCGCCTGGCGGCCGCTGCTCGCCGAGGCGCCGGACGTGGCCGAGTTGCTCCCGCGGATGATCGGGCGCGCGGACGTGACGGTCAGGCCGCTCCAGCGAGAGGGCGACGTGCTGTTGCGCAGCGCCCGGGGACCCTCGCTGCTGCTGGTGGAAGCGCCGATGGGAGAGGGCAAGACCGAGCTTGCCTTCCTCGCTCACCTGCACTTGCAGGCTGCCAATGAGCACCGGGGCCTGTACCTGGCCTTGCCGACCCAGGCGACGGGCAACGCGCTGTTCAAGCGCGCGCAGACTTTTCTTCAGGCGTTCGCGACGGCAGGGCTCGATCTGCAGCTGGTGCATGGTGGCGCCGAGATGAACGAAGACCTGACGACCCTGCGCGGCATCGATCACTCGTCGAGCGAAGCCTTGTCGGCCAGTACGTGGTTCGGCCAGCGTCGGCGGCCGCTGCTCTCACCCCATGGCGTCGGTACGGTCGACCAGGCCCTGTATGCCGTGCTCAACGTGAAGCACCATTTCGTTCGGCTGTGGGGCTTGAGCAACCGAGTGATCGTGCTCGACGAGGTGCATGCCTACGACACTTATACCAGTGGCCTGATCGTCGCGCTGCTGCGTTGGCTGAGGTCCCTGGATTGCTCGGTCGTGCTGATGAGCGCCACCTTGCCGCATGCTCGTCGTCGTGACCTGTTGACCGCTTGGGGCGTGGATCAGATTCCTCCGGAGCCGGCCTATCCGCGCCTGATGCTGGCCGATGCGACTGGAGTGAAAGGCGTGCATGTCGATGCCCGACCACTGGCGCCGATCGAGGTGCGAGGTATGGGCTGCGACATCGCCAGCTTGGCTGATGTCGCGATCGCGCAGCTGCGCGAAGGCGGCTGTGGAGGATTGATCGTCAACACCGTGGCGCGTGCACAAGCCGTGTATCGCGCCTTGCAGGAGCGGCTGCGTGATGCCGGCTTGGCCGAGAGCACGTCGCTGCTGCTGTTCCACGCCCGTTTCCCGGCCGATGAGCGTCGGGTGCTGGAGGATCGTGTGCTGTCGCTCTTCGGTCCTCACGGACAGCGTCCGCCTCGAGCGCTGCTGGTCGCCACGCAGGTGGCCGAGCAATCGCTGGACATCGACTTCGACTTCATGTTCAGCGATCTGGCGCCGATTGATCTGTTGCTGCAACGCGCAGGTCGGCTGCATCGCCACCTGCGTGACTCGAGGCCGACTGCGCATGCCGTCGCCAGGTTGTGGGTGGCAGGACTACAGCCGGGCGAGTTGCCCGAGCTGGAGCAGACCGCATGGGGCTTCGTCTACGAACCGTACCTGCTCTGCCGCACCTGGGCACTCCTGACTCAGGAGCCCGTGCTGAACCTGCCGCATGACATCGACCGTCTGGTCCAGGCTGTCTACGACGATGACCATGAATTGCCGGACGACGTGGAAGCGGCGATGCGTCGCTTCATCGAGATCGATGCCTATGGGGAATACCTTGCCGATCGCAAGACCCAAGAGCAGTTGGCGCAGAACATCGCCATTCATCCGGCGGAAGAGGCGCAGCTCGCCTATGACCACAAGCCCCGAGGCCATGAGGAGGACGAGCAGGGGTTGGGGCTGACCAACGTCACCCGCCTGGGCCAGCCGTCCATCACGCTGATCCCGGTAATGGTCGACGCCGAGGGTCGCTGGCACGTCCGTGAAGGCGATTCCGGATTCGACCCCAACTCGCCTGTTGATCCGCCGACAGCTCGCGCTCTGTATGGTCGGCAGATCAAGGTCAGCCGCCGATGGGTGTTCGAGCACTTCAATGGCCAGGAGCCGCCCGCCGCGTTCGCTCAGCACGCGCTGCTGCGCCATGCCCGTGCCGTGCCGTTGACGGCGGGGGCTTTCACCCTCGGGAACCGCTCTTTGAGCCTGTCTGCCGAACTCGGGCTCGTGTATGGGGATGAGGGAGGGGCATGCGCCCCTCCCTCGGCATCCCCGCGGTAGCGGGGAATTTCGCAATGCTGTTCACAAAGCGAACCGACCAGCCGGTCCATCCCCACTTTGGTGGGGAGCACAGTTTATCTCTGTAGTGAATGGGAGCGTGCAAAGCTAACCTTCCAGCCTTGATAAGAAAAGCGAACGCAGTTAGACTCTGATCGCTCGGTATTTCCACCCAGCGACTACGCCGTCCGTGTGAAGAGGGCGGTCAATGAACGCTGTTCGAGTCGATGCTCAGGAACGGACTTGCCGCACGAGTGGTCGGAACGATCGACGGTTTCGTCGGCCTCGTGCTCGGCATGGCATCGGAATGACGGAGGCAGAGGATGCAGAGCCAGTACGCCCTGCTCGATGAGCATTGGCTGGCCGTGCAGCTGGCAGACGGCACGGTGCGGTGGGTGGGGTTGCTCGAGGCGTTCCGTCGTAGTGGCGAGATCGTGGCGCTGGCGGAAACCGAGCCGCCCAGCCTGATCGCTCAGTACCGGATGCTGCTGGCCATCGTGCACCGGGCACTGGTGCGTTCGCGCGATACGTGGAAGGACTCCGAGCGCGTGACCTGGTTCCGGCAGGGCCTGCCGGTGGACGAAATCTGCGCCTACTTGGAATCTCTTCGAGAGCGCTTCTGGCTTTTCGATGCGGAGCATCCCTTCATGCAGGTTCCCGCATTGGCCACGGCGGAGGAAACGCGCGACAAGCGCAAGCCTTGGACGCAGATCTCGTTGGCCAGTGCCAACGGCAACGCGCCGGTGGTGTTCGACCACGCGGTGGATTCTGTGCCTGCATCCATCAGCCGCCAGGCTGCGATCACCCATCTGCTGGGCTTTCTTCAGTTCACGCCGGGCGGCCTGGTCAAGACGCTGCGGGACGCCGACAAGGCGGGGGCGTTGGTCAACACGGCTGCCGTGTTGCCCGTGGGCAGCACCCTGGCGCAGACCTTGTGCTTGGCTCTGCATCCTCCACCGTTGCCGGGGCAATCACAACCCGATCTGCCGGCCTGGGAGCGCGCGCCGCTGACCCTGGCCGAGCTGCGTGGCGATCCCGTGCTGGCCACCGGTCCCAACGACCGCTACACGCGCCAGAGCCGCGCGGTGCTGCTGGAACCCGAACCAGATGGCCAGGTGCGCTGGCTGCGTTTCGCTGCCGGCTGGGCCTTGGGCGAGGACCCTCAGCGGCCCGACCCGATGGCCTGCTACCGCGCCGGCAGCAACGGACTCGTCCGCGTGAGCTTCGCCGAAGGGCGAGCCGTCTGGCGCGATTTGCCGGCGCTCGTGCCTGCACCCCAAGCCGCTGGCCATGAAGGGGCTCGGGTCGCAGCGGTCGTGAATTGGGCTGCTGGACTGCATCGTCTGATGGGCGTCGCTGTCGGACACCCGCAGCGGCTGCTGGTGGCGGGCCTGGCCAGTGACCAGGCCAAGCTCTTGCGTTGGCGTCTGGAGCAGTTCGCGCTGCCTCAGGCTCTGCTGGTCGAGCCGGATCGCGCGCGCGAGCTGCATGCGCACGTTGCGCTGGCCGAAGAACTGCACCGGCAGCTTCGTGCCATCGCCACCGATCTGGTCGCCATGACGCTGCCAGATCCGCGCAGCAAGGATTCGCGCAGTCGCGCCCGGGAGCTGGTCGAGCGCGGGCCACTGTCCCCTACCTACTTCGCTACCGCCGAGCGCGAGCTGTGGGCGCTGATGACCTGCATCGCACGGGACGAACCGGACGAGGCCGATGCGTTGTGGCACCGGGCTTTGCGAGACGCGGCCCGTCGCGCATGGAAACCGCTGGTGGACGGCTTGGGATTCTCCCCGCGGGCATTGCAGGCCGAGGCGCGCTGTGGACTCCGTTTGAATCGCCTGCTGCGCCAACGCCTGCCTGCCGCGTTTGCAGTCACTGCCGATACCGAGACCGAAGAGGTCTGACATGACCCGAGATGCCGATCGCACGTTCATCGACCACCTGATGCAACTGAAGGATCGGGACCGCGGCGCGTTGGCCGCATTGCGGCACAGCCTGTCTTTCTCGCCTGGCGACTATCCAAGGGCGTTTCCACACGTCGAGCGGTACGTAGGGAAGGATTGGCATGCGAATGACGCGCGCCGTCTGGCTCGCTATGCCGTGGCAGGTTTGTATGCGCTGCACCCGGTGACGCATTCACGAAGCTTGGCTGCTGCCCTGGGGCAGCTCGTTCGCAACAAGGAGCGACCTAGCCTGGAATTTCGCTTCCTGGCGCTGCTGGAAGCGGATGCCGATGCGGTGATGGCGCACTTGCGGCAGGTGGTGGGCCTGCTGGCGGCGGACGGTATCGGCTATGACCCCGCAGGTCTGCTCGCCGATCTGTGCATCGCACTCAACGAGCGAGCCTCGCCGGATGCCCGGAATCACCTGAGGCGGCAGTGGGCCCGCGATTTCTACAGCGCGTTGCAGGCCGAGGCGCCTGCCGACTCCCCGCCCGGCGCTGGCGCCCCAACTGATGCATCCGCCACCGTTCAATGACCAGACCATCGAGATCCGCCATGAGCCTTTTTCTCGAATTCCACTTGATCCAGAACTTCGCGCCGTCCAACCTGAACCGCGATGACACCGGTGCACCCAAGGACGCATTGTTCGGCGGCCATCGCCGGGCGAGGGTCAGCAGCCAATGTTTCAAGCGCGCCATGCGGCTGGCTGCCGGCACACACGAGTTGCTGCCTGCCGAACACCTGGGCGTGCGGACCAAGCGAATTCGCGACCTTTTGCTGAGCAAGCTAGGTCATCGCGATGCCGACGCAGCCAAGGCCAAGATCGAAGTCGCGCTCAGCAGTGCGGGCCTGAAGATCAAGGACGATGGCAAGACCGAATACCTGCTGTTCCTCGGCGAGGGCGAAATCGCGGCTCTGGCCGACCTAATCGATCGGCACTGGGACGAACTGGTCGTCGCCGCTGAGAAGAAAAGCAAGAAGGATGCGAAGGCGAGTGTTTCGCCCGAGATCGGCAAGAGCGTGAAGGCCTTGCTGAAGGACGGAGGCAAGGCCGTCGACGTCGCCTTGTTCGGCCGCATGCTGGCCGACCTGCCGGCGGTGAATCAGGAAGCCGCGTGCCAGGTGGCCCATGCGATCAGTACTCATCGTGTTGAGCGCGAGTTCGACTACTTCACCGCGGTGGACGACAAAGGAGACGACGACGAAACCGGCGCCGGGATGATCGGACAGGTGGAGTTCAACTCGGCCACGTTCTACCGCTATGCGGTGGTCGATATGAACAAGCTCGTGGCCAATCTCCAGAACGACCGCGAGCTCGCGCTGTCGGCCGTACGTGCGTTCACGCTGGCGATTGCGCGAGCCGTGCCAACCGGCAAGCAGAACAGCTTTGCCGCGCACAATCCGCCCGAGTTCATCGGCGTGTGCCTGCGCCACGCCGCACCCATGAATCTGGCCAATGCGTTCGAGACTCCGGTCGCGCCGCGGCGTGACGAGTCGCTCAGCGCTCAGTCCGTGCGGGAACTGGCACGTCACGAATCCAGGCTGTCGGCGGTGTATGGGTCGCCGCAGGATCAGTGGCTGACGCTCGATCTCTCGGCCCAATGGTCTGCCGACAAAGGGACGGCACAGACGACACTGCAGGCCTTGGCCGATGCCGCTACGGCGCTCGCCGCGCAGGCCTTGCCGACGCAGGAGACCTGAAGCATGGCCACCTTGCTGCTGCGGCTGCGGGGCCCAATGCAGTCCTGGGGTACGACGAGCCGCTTCGATGAGCGCGACACGCAGTTGGAGCCGTCGAAATCGGGCGTAGTCGGCCTGCTGTGCGCGGCGCTCGGTCGGGATCGGGCCGAGCCGGTGAATGACCTAGCAGCGCTGCGCATGGGGGTGCGCGTGGACCGGGAGGGCGTGCCGATGCGCGACTACCAGACGGCCACGGGGGTTTTGATCGCCAGCAACGCCAAGGCCGACGTCGATCGGACGGTGGTCAGTCCGCGCTTCTATCTGGCGGATGCCGTGTTCCTGGTCGGACTGGAAGGCACGGACGAGGCACTGCTGTCGCGGCTGCATCAGGCCCTTCGTCAGCCCGTCTGGCCGTTGGCGCTCGGGCGCAAGAGCTTCGCGCCTTCGTGCCCCGTGTGGTTGCCCGACGGCTTGGTGTCCGAGCCCCTGGAGGCGGCACTGCGGGGCTACGACTCTCGGCATCATCGTTGTCCCGATCGTCGGCTCCGCCTGCTGCTGGAGCATCCCACCGAAGGGGCGATCCGCTTCGATCAGCCTGTAGCGCCATTCGCGCAGCGGCGCTTCGGACCTCGCTTCGTCCATACCGAGTTCTTCAACGGGACCGCGCATGTACCTGACCCAGCTGCGGCTTGATCCCCACAGCGCTCAGGCTCGTCGCGACCTGGCCGATCCCTACGATATGCACCGCACCCTGGTGCGCGCTTTCGTTCGCGACGAGACGGAGTCGCTGCCGCGCTTCCTGTGGCGGCTCGAGGCCGGCCGCGCCTGGGACCAACCCGTGGTGCTGGTGCAATCGCCGCGGGCGGGGAATTGGTCGTTTCTCGTCGCGTCGCCGGGTTATCTGAAGACGGATGACGCCGAGCCTCCTGCCAAGCACTTCGATCCGGCCGCGTTGTCGGTTCAGGATGGGCGCTACCGTTTTCGGCTCGCAGCCAATCCGACCGTTACGCGCGAGGGCAAACGCCATGGTCTGGTCGGAGAAGATGCCCAGCTGACCTGGCTGCAGCGGCAGGGCGAGCGCAACGGCTTCGACGTGCAGGCCGCGCTGGTCAGCGGCAGCGATACGCTGCGCGGTCGCAAGGCCGCTATGCGCGTGAGCCTGCTGTGCGTGGTGTTCGAGGGAATTCTGGTCGCGCGTGATCCGGTGATGCTGGCCAGCGCCGTTGCCAACGGCATCGGCCCGGGCAAGGCGTTCGGCTGTGGTCTGTTGAGTCTGGCGCGCTGCGCATGAACCTGTTGCCGCCACTCAAACCCCTGCCCATTAAGGACAGGGTGTCGATGGTCTTCGTCCAGTACGGCCAGATCGACGTGGTGGACGGCGCGTTCGTGCTGATCGACAAGAACGGCGTGCGAACCCACATTCCGGTGGGATCGGTGGCCTGCATCATGCTGGAGCCGGGCACTCGGGTGTCGCACGCAGCGGTGCGCCTGGCCGCATTGGTGGGCACGCTGCTGGTGTGGGTGGGTGAGTCGGGTGTCAGGCTGTATGCCAGTGGACAGCCGGGCGGTGCCCGCTCCGATCGGCTCCTCTACCAGGCGAAGCTGGCGCTGGACGACGACCTGCGACTGAAGGTGGTGCGAAAGATGTACGAGATGCGCTTCGGCGAGCCCGCTCCGGCGCGCCGCAGCGTCGAGCAACTGCGCGGCATCGAGGGCGCACGGGTCCGCGCGACCTACAAGCATCTGGCCGAGCGGCATCGCGTCAATTGGCGGTCACGCAACTACGATCAGGATCAGTGGGATGCCGCCGACGTTCCCAATCGCTGCCTGTCGGCGGCCACTGCCTGTCTCTACGGCATCACCGAGGCGGCCGTGCTGGCGGCTGGCTATGCCCCGGCGGTGGGATTCATCCACACGGGCAAGCCGCTTTCGTTCGTCTATGACGTGGCCGACATCTACAAGTTCGAGACGGTGGTGCCGCTGGCCTTCGCCATCGCGGCCAAGGCGCCTGCCGAGCCCGAACGAGCGGTGCGCATCGCCTGTCGTGACCTGTTCCGCCAGCACAGACTTCTCGAGCGCATCATCCCCGGCATCGAGGAAATGCTGTCCGCAGGCGGCATCAACCCGCCGGAGGCGCCACCGGAATCCGTGCCGCCTGCCATCCCCGTGCCGGACGGCATCGGCGACGTCGGGCATCGGAACGGATAGCCATTTTGGGCATGCTGGTCGTCGTCGCCGAAAACGTGCCGCCAAGGCTGCGTGGGCGCATCGCCATCTGGCTACTGGAAGTGCGCGCCGGCGTCTACGTCGGCGACGTGAGTCGCCGTACCCGCGAAATGATCTGGGAGCAGCTGTCCGAGGGACACGAGGACGGAAATGTCGTGATGGCCTGGGCGAGTCGAAGCGAATCCGGCTTCGACTTCCAGACCTTAGGCGCCAATCGCCGTGAACCGGTGGACTACGACGGGCTGCGTCTCGTGAGATTCAAACCGCCCTTGGCGGACGCTCCTTAACAACGCGATAATTCGGTAGACCAGCGCGGGCCGGATTTCTCTTTGGGGAACAAGGGCTTGCGTTTGGTGTGGTCCCCGCGAACGCGGGGATGAACCGCGGTGTCCAGCCAGCACCCAAAGTCAATAACGTGGTCCCCGCGAACGCGGGGATGAACCGTCCTTGCCGACGAAGATGTTGGTCGGCCGCCCGTGGTCCCCGCGAACGCGGGGATGAACCAGAGCCAGATCGGCTTTCGCGTCCTGCAGACGAGTGGTCCCCGCGAACGCGGGGATGAACCGTCGCGACCCTTGAACGGCACCCATCCGAGGGAGTGGTCCCCGCGAACGCGGGGATGAACCGTCAATACCTTCTGTTCCACGATATTCTTCGTGGTGGTCCCCGCGAACGCGGGGATGAACCGTCAGCCAGTCGGATTGCCATGTCAATCCCCAAGTGGTCCCCGCGAACGCGGGGATGAACCGCCTGACGGCACCTTCGAGCTGACGACGGCCGGGTGGCGCGACGTCCTGGAGCAGGCCGCCGCCCTCGGGGTCCTGCAGCTGCATCTCTCGGGCGGGGAGCCGCTGCTGCGCCGCGACGTCGTCGAGCTGACGCGGGTCGGCCGCGACCTGGGGATGTACTCGAACCTCGTGACGAGCGCGCTCGGGCTCGACCGGCGCCGCGCCGAGGAGCTGCGGGCAGCGGGCCTCGACCACGTGCAGGTCAGCGTGCAGGCCGACGAGCAGGAGATGTCCGACCGGATCGCCGGCACCCGCTCGTTCGACCGCAAGATCGAGGCCTGCCGGCTCGTGAAGGAGCTGGGCTGGCCGCTGACCCTCAACGTCGTGCTGCACCGGCAGAACATCCACCGCGTCGGCGAGGTGCTGGCGCTGGCCGAGGAGCTCGACGCCGACCGGATCGAGCTCGCCAACACCCAGTACTACGGCTGGGCCTGGCACAACCGCGACGCCCTGCTGCCCAGCCGGGCACAGCTCGCCGAGGCCGAACCCGTCGTCGACGCCGCGCGGGCCAGGCTGGCCGGGCGCATGGAGGTCGTGGACGTCCTGCCCGACTACTACAGCGAGTACCCGAAGCCCTGCATGGGCGGCTGGGCCGCGCGCCAGCTCACCGTGGCGCCCAACGGCGACGTGCTGCCCTGTCCGGCCGCGCATGCGCTGCCCCTGCCGCGTGCGAGCGTCCGCGACGACACACTCGACCACATCTGGACGCACTCGCCGCTGTTCGAGGCCTACCGCGGTACCGGCTGGATGCCCGACCCCTGCCGCAGCTGCGACCGGAAGGACGTCGACTTCGGCGGCTGCCGGTGCCAGGCCTTCCAGCTCACCGGCGACGCCGCCCGCACCGACCCCGTCTGCCACCTCTCGCCCGACCGCCACCTGGTCGACGACGCGGTGCGGGCGGCGAACAGGGAGTCGGTCCCGCTCGAACTCGTCCCGCGCCCGCACCGGGCAGGCGCGTCGTGAACGGCGTCCAGGCCGACTCGGTGATCAGCATCGCGGTGCTGGCGGTGGTCCTGAGCCTCGACAACTTCCGGTCCGCGATCGCACTGGGAACCGTGCCGTTCGGGATCCAACGGGCGGTGCAGATCGCCTTCGTCTTCGGGTTCTGGGACTTCATCGCCCCCCTCGTCGGCGGCGAGCTGGGCAACCTCTTCGGCGACGCCATCGGCGAGTACTCGGAGTGGGTCGGGCCGGCCGTCATGGGCGCCTACGGCGTCTACCTGCTGATCGGGATACGCCGGCACTTCCCCGCGATGGAAGGCC
>Ga0066255_1000902_pt1 | contig 38952 bp, 41 predicted proteins | sample ThiBiot_750_biof_FD_71148 | JGI IMG/M metagenome (GOLD analysis project Ga0066255, IMG submission 71148) | Wastewater bioreactor microbial communities from Cape Town, South Africa - Thiocy_expt_750_biof (version 2) | ecosystem: Engineered > Bioreactor > Thiocyanate-remediating >... | reverse complement strand
AAAATACGACGGACGAACCCTTCAAGGAGACAGGCATCATGAAACACTCGGTGATCCCACCTATGCCGATGCCATCCTGGACCGCCTCGTTCATAATGCTCACAGGCTCGAAATGGATGGAGAGTCCATGCGCAAAACGGGCTCAAACACACTCGCTTGACCACCTCGATAACTGCAACGATAAAGCACCACGATCTGGCTCATGCCCCGGGCGGAAATTGCTCGGAATGGTGGGCGGCTTCAGATCGGAATAGGTGGGCGGGATCGTCGGAATCCGCAATCATTTATACCACCAACGCAATAGAAGCCCTCAATTCCAAGCTGCGCCGTGCGGTGCGCGCCAGAGGGCACTTCCCTAGCGATGAGGCGGCTAGCAAGCTGCTCTATCTGATCCTGCATCGCTCCGAAAAAGAGTGGGTGATGCCGGCCCGCGAATGGTCTATGGCAAAAGCTCAGTTTGCCGTTCTCTTCGGCGAGCGCTTCGTTCGGGCCATGGCGGCCTGATGTTCAACCGCCGCCCCGTACACGAAATTCAGGACACTCCCACCCAAACTACAGTCCGGCGGCAATCGCTATTCGCAGAAGGTCGGAAAGGCTGTGAACCTCCAGTTTCTGCATCAAGCTGGCCCGGTGCACCTCGACGGTGCGCGACGAGCACCTAAGGTCATAGGCGATAGTCTTGTTGGGGTATCCCTTGGCGAGGCCTTCGAGAATTTCTCGTTCGCGCGGCGTCAGCGCCGCAATTTTGGTGCGGGCTTCCCGCTCTTCAATTTCACGCGCATCATTCTGCTCCAGTCGCCCGAATGCTCGCTCCAATGCTTCGAGTAGCGAGGCCTTTTCAAATGGCTTTTCGAGAAACTCGACGGCGCCGGCCTTCATGGCCTGCACAGCCGTGGTTACATCACCATGTCCGGTCAGAACGATCACCGGCATGTTGATCCCGCGCTCGGCCATCACCCGCTGAACCTCGAGCCCATCCATGTCCGGCATCCGCACGTCCAGCAAAACGCAGCCAATTGGAGCGTGTCTTGCTTGCTTGAGAAACTCCACGCCAGAATTGTGGGGATGAACCTTGTATCCGGCTCGGGAGAGCACAAAGCCGGCTGATTTCCGGATTGCCTCCTCGTCATCCACAAGGTGCACAACTCGGTCAGCGTTCATCATCTTCCTCCGCATCGGCATCGATCAGGGTGAACTTGAAAATGGTGCCGCCATCGTCCGGATATTCTGCTGCAATGCGTCCACCATGAGCCTCAACGATCGTTCGGCAAATCGATAGCCCCAGCCCCATCCCGTCAATCTTGCTGCTGACGAAGGCTTCGAAAAGGCGGGGTCTGATTTCGGCGGCGACACCCGGCCCCGTATCCCGAACGCTGATCTCGATGAATCCGTCGAGACGCTTGCAGGTTGCGATATGAAGATCCCGGACAGTTGACGAGGCCATCGCTTCGACGGCGTTTCGGAGCAAATTGACCAGGACTTGCTGGATCTGGACCTTGTCCACCAACACATGCCTTGCGTGCGGATCAAGGTTCACTAAGGTGCGGACACCCCTTTCCTTGGCGCCCGCAAGAGCCAGCTGCGCTGCGTCGTCGATAACTAGGCGCAGATCCTCAACGTTCTTGTCGACTTCACCGCGCGCGACAAATTCCCGCAGACGTCTGACAATGAAACCCGCCCGAAAGGTCTCCTTGGCTGCCTCCGACAGTGCCTCCTGAACTATGGCCATCGGGGTGCCTTGAGGATCGGCGAGAATGTCTCTCGTTTCCTCAAGGTAATTGGCAACTGCTGTCAGCGGCTGATTCAGTTCATGCGCCAGGGTGGATGCCATGGTCCCCATCGCGCTGAGCCGCGACACATGGATCAGTTCGGCCTGCAGCTCGCGCATTTTGAGATCGTCGCGTTCTTTCTCAGAGAGATCTCGGATGAAGCCAGTAAAGACGCGGTCTCCGTGATGCCCGGCGACGCCGACCGAGAGATGCATGGGAAAGTCTGTTCCGTCACGACGACGGCCTGTCACCGTGCGTCCGATCCCGATAATACGAGGCTCTCCTCCTTCTCGGTAATGCCGGATATAGTCATCATGCCGCTCCTTGTCGGGCGCAGGCATCAGGCAGCTCACATTGCAGCCCACGACTTCGCCCTCTTCATATCCGAAGAGACGCTGTGCCGCGGCACTGAAAGACACGATCAATCCGAACTCGTCGATGACGATCATCGCGTCCGGGACGGTATCCAGGATCGACTGGAGGTGCTGCTCACGCGTGTCATTCACCGCCCGAATGGCCGCCTCGTGCGTGATATCCCGGGCTATGACATGGAAGCCGTGCAGAGTGTTCTCTTGTCGCAAGGCCGTAATCGTCATTCGCGACAGATATTCGGTGCCCGAGCGCCGCAAACGCCACATTTCCCGCTCGTAGCCATCCTCGCGCGCCGCTGTGGCCAGATCAATATCCGGCAGGCCCGCGGCCTTTTCTTCAGATGAATAAAACAACTCGTGCGAGCAACCTACGCACTCGGCAGACGCCCATTGGTCCGCTCGATGGCCTTCGCCATTGAGCGCGAGGATCTTGCCGTGCGGATCGAGAATGAGTTGAACATGCTTCGCCGATTGCGCGAAGGCGAGGCGCACAAGATCGCTCAGTTCCGCATTGCCGCCGGCAATTTCATCCATGCCCCTTTGTTCGCCTCCAGATTAAAACCAGAACCGGACGCCCGCCACGAAGCTTGTGGCGTGAACATCTTCCCCGCGAGCCCTCGCGTAGCTGGCTGTGTCTCCAAGTTTGCGGTAATACGAAACGCCAATGTAGGGCGCGAACTGACGCTTAATCTCGTATCTGAGCCGCGCGCCTAGTTCGACATTTGACAGGCCAGAGCCAATCGCGATCTCAGGCATGTCCTGCGCGGAGAAATTGAGCTCGACGCGTGGCTGGAAAACTAGGCGCTGCGTGATGCGCTGGTCGTAATAGCCTTCGACCCGGCCAATGACCTCGCCCTTGTTCGACAGGAAGACGCCGCCTTCGACCTCGAACATCCCGGGAGCCAAGCCCTCAAAGCCAATGGTTGCATAGGTGCGGCGCGGCGATGGCCCTATATCCTGCCGTACACCGGCCTGCAGATTGAAGTAGGGGTCGATGGCATGGCTGTACAGAAGTTGCACATCGCCACTGTCCAGACCACGGCGAAGCTCGCCTTCACCTTCGCTCTTGATCCACAGCCTATTGATGTCGCCGCCGTACCAGGCCTCACCATCCCATCGATAGCCATCACGGCCGCGATGAGCCTGATATTCTGCGATGTTGAGAAGTGCCGCGCCGAAATTGAGCCCCCCGCTCTCCTTCATCATTTCCGCATGAGCGCGCGCCATTTCTCCGGGAGGGAAGTGACGGTCGGCATAGCGATCCGTTGGGAAAGGGGGTGGCGGCGCACTTCCAGGAGGCAATGCCGTGCCCGACATCGCCATACCTTCTGGGCCCCCTTCGCTTTCCGCAGCTGGCATCGGCATTTCGCCCATTGTCCCATGGTCCATCACGGTGTCGCTTGTTGGTCCGTGATTCATTTTGCTGTGATCGACCTCCGATGCCGAAGGCAAGGCTCCAGGTGACGAGGGTTTCTGGACGGAGGCAGGCGTCTCCCGCTGTGGCTTCGCCGGAGACGTCTTTGCCTTTTTGGGGACTGCCTTTTTTGCAGCCGGCATATCCATACCCGGCATGTTGTCCATCGAGTGGTCCTGAGCCGACGCCGGAGCGGACAGGCCTAGAGTGGCCGCCGTCATCAGTGCCGTACGAAGCGTGCTCATGCCGCGTCTCCCTTGGGACGGACACTGACAACGCGCATCATGCCAGCATGCATGTGGTAAAGGAGATGACAGTGGAATGCCCAGTCCCCGACTGCATCGGCCGTGAAGTCCCAAGTGGCGATCCCGCCAGGTTGCACGATAACTGTATGCTTTCGCGGCGCGCGGTCGCCATGGCCGGTGACCAATTCGAAGAAGTGTCCATGAATATGGATGGGGTGCGCCATCATCGTGTCATTGATGAGATTGATGCGCACACGCTCGCCCTCGGTAAAGGGAATAGGTTCGTGGACATCGGACATTTTCTGGCCATCGAATGACCACATGAAGCGTTCCATATTGCCAGTAAGATGGATGTCGAGGCTGCGCGACGGTGCCCTTACGTCGGGATTCCGCTCGAGCGCCATCAAGTCTGTATAGACGAGAACCTTGTGGCCGGTGTCCTCCAGGCCCTGTCCCGGGTCGCCCATCCGATCGACTGGCATGGGCGAAATTGTCTGAACTCCCGGATCGCGCTTCACTTGCGGCGCATTGCCGAAGTCGCGCATTTTCATCGATCCCATTTGATGGCCTGAATGGTCCACCACACCGGACGCCGCTCCGTCCATTCCCGCCATGCTGCTATGGTCCATGCCGGCCATAGAGGAGTGATCCATTCCCGACATGTCCGCAGCGGCAGATGGTTCACTTGCGGTCCCCATCGCCATGGCCGATCCGGCAACTGCGGCAGTCGTTGCCAGACCTGCGGACGCGTTCTGTTCGGCGGTTGGGTCGCCCCCGCGCCCCTTCATGTCCATCCCCCCCATGCCGGGCATGTCCATTCCCATGTCCTTCATCGTGGCCAATGGGCGCTTGCGAAGGGCCGGAACCTCAGCGCTCATGCCCGGGCGCGGGGCCAATGTAGCGCGGGCCATGCCAGAACGATCAACGGCTTCGCCGACAAAGGTATAGGCCAAGTCCGCTGTAGGGCGAACGATTACGTCGTAGGTCTCAGCAACCCCGATCTGGAACTCTTCGACATCGACAGGCATGACATTTTGCCCATCAGCCTGCACAATTTGCAGGGAGAGCCCCGGAATTCTGACATTGAAGGTGGTCATGGCTGACGCGTTGATTACCCGCAGGCGCACGCGCTCGCCCGGCTTGAAGAGGGCCGTCCAATTGGCTTCCGGTCCATGCCCGTTGACCAGGAATGTATAGGTCGAGCCGGTCACGTCAGAAATATCGGCCGGATCCATGCGCATCTGACCCCAGTCGAGACGCTCCTTGAGGGGCTGATCCTTCCCTCCGAGAAGGCCTGCCAAGGTCTGACGTTGAAAGTTGAAGTGACCCGGATTGGCCTTCAGCCGACGGAAGATCGCAGCAGGAGTCAGCGGGCTATGATCCGCAAGCACAATGACATGCTCCCGGTCATATTGGACAGGATCCGTCCCTGCCGGATCGATCACGATCGGTCCGTAATGGCCTTCCTGTTCCTGCAGTCCCGAGTGACTATGGTACCAGTAAGTGCCGTTTTGCTTTACATCGAACTCATAAAGATAGCTTTCGCCCGGCTTAATCCCGGGGAATGACACCCCGGGCACGCCATCATGTTCCGGTGGAACGAGCAGACCGTGCCAGTGGATCGAACTGTCTTCATCAAGCTGGTTGTGGACGTGCAACCGCACCCGCTGACCTTCGCGCAGCCTGATTAGGGGCGCTGGAACCGTGCCATTCACACCGATCGCGCGGAACGACTTCCCGTCAATCATCATCGATTGGCGGGCGATTGTGAGCTTGATGTCTTCACCACTGACGGTGGGAAGCGGCGCTACGATGCCGGAAGATACAGGTTTGGCCCAAGCCGGAAAGAAGGAGGCAAGGGCGATACTTCCTCCCACCAGGGCTGAGCCACGAAGGATATCTCTACGTCCGACAATGACTGTCATGAGGGTGTTTCTGCCTATGAGATCGGGGCCGCTGTCATTGAATACGCAGCCCGTTGCTCAACCCCTCAAATTTTTTTGAGTTTGTCCACCAAGCGTGCTCGCGCCCGATAAACTCTCGCTTCGACAGCCTTCTCGCTCAATCCTAGGATCTGCGCGGTTTCCGCCTGTGCGCGCGCATCAATGGTCCGGAGGATGAGGGGTTCGCGCAATGAAGCGGGCAATTCGGAAATTGCCTTCAGGGTCACTTTTAATTCGGATCGGTCGGAGGCCGTGATGTCAGCTCCTGGAGCCGGATCAGCCACCTCTTCAGCTTCCGTCAAAGGGGCTGCTGCAAGCATAAACCTGCGCACCAGCGCACGCCGCCTCCAGTCCTTGCACTTGTTCAAAGCAATACGAGCCAGCCATAGCTTGAAAGGGCGCGCACGATCGAAGCGGTCAAGGGCGCTAAACGCCGCGATGAATGCCCCCTGTGTGACATCCAGGCTTTCAACCGCATCGCCGATCTGCGCGCGAACAAGCCTGTACACCCAATCACGATGTCGGCGGACAAGCTCGCAACAAGCGGCCTGGTTTCCGCCGATGGCTAACGAAGCCAAGTCCTGATCTTCGAGCTCAGAGAGCTGCCCTGTCACTGCTCCCTGCCTGTGAGCGCCTTGACGATCGCCCGATCAAATTTGGACGCCTGTTCCGGGGTCAGGGCTGATCGCATCGCAAAGATATGTTCAAGCGTTTCCTTCTGCATCTGCCCCATCGCATCGTGCGACCGGTCGATTGCCTCGGATACCTTTGGGCCATATCCATGCTCGGACTCGATCGCCTCGGCGAGACGTGCGTTGTCCGCGCGAAGTTCCAGTTCCAAAGCCTGGCGACGCACCGCAAAACGCTGCTCGATCACCTCGATCTGTGCTTCCTGTTTGGCATCGAGTTCAAGCTGGTGGTGCAGCATCTCATGCAACTCGCTTTCCGGCGAGCCAGAGCGGATCAAGGCCTGACCCGCAAGTGCTCCAATGACCGCGAATGCGAATGCAACGAGCGCGAAAACGAGGGTCTTTCGCCAAGCCATATCAGCGCGACGTCAATAAGGTTGAGGGCGCCAGTGCGGCCGGAACGCCGAGAGGGGAAATGGGCGCGCCATCGGCAGGCGCGCCAGACAATATCGAACCACCAACCCCGATGAACAAAGCGATCGCTGCCGCGAGGCTGAGGCCCGTACGGTTGATGGGAACAATGGCCCGTCGTCTGGCGAGCTCCGCCATGACCGCGTCCAATCAACGCCAGGCGAGCGGGCGGCGGCTCGTTGCGCAGTCGTTCCAGAAGTTGATCAAGGTCCGTCATGGCTCATTTCTCCCATATTCATGGTTGAATACGCAGCAAAGGTGAAATGCACTCATATGGACCCAGAAATTTTTGAGGGGTGTCCAAGCGCGGTGCGTATTCAACACGGGCACCCTGAGCCCGCGAAGGAGCAATTCATGAAAAAGTTTCGCAGTTTGATTGCAAGCGTCCTGGTCACCGGAGCCGCGATTGCCACGCCGGCGCTCGCCCATCCGAAGCTCGTGACGGCACAGCCGGCAGACAAGGCTGCCACCGCCCCGACCAATCGCATCACCTTGACGTTTAGCGAGCGTCTTGTCGCCGCTGTTTCGGGCATGGAAGTCACGATGACCGGCATGCCAGGCATGCCCGACCACAATATGAAAATGACCGGATACAAAACCTCGGTCAGTGAGGATGGCAAGACCCTGGTCGCTACATTCGGGCGGCCCCTCATGGCAGGAACTTATAACGTGCAGTGGCACGTCGTCTCGAGCGATACGCACAGCATCAACGGCACTCTCACTTTTTCCGTGCGCTGATCGCGTGGCGGACTGGGGGATCATAGCCCTGAGATGGGCGCTTTTCGTAAGTCTTGGCCTATTGTTTGGGCTGACCGCATTCAAGCGCCTGTCACTCGGCGATGATCGCCCGTCGGATGCAAATGTCCGACATGCAGTGCTGCTGCTGATCGTAGCAGTCTCGGCGGCAGTGCTGTCGGTTCTTGGCTTCGCCATGCAAGTCAGCAGCATGGCCGGTATACCGTTTGCCGAAGTGGACCGGGCCACCGTTCAATCCCTGCTTGGGGACACAGCCCTAGGTCTGACACTCAAGGTCCGCCTCGCCGCATTATTGGCAGTGATTATCATGGCTGTTGCAGCCGCCCTGTGGCGTTTGTCCAGTTCGGCGGTCCAGACTTTGGCAAGCGGGGTGGCTTTGGCCACCTTAACCTGGTCCGGTCACGGTGCGGCGACCGATGGGACGGTCGGATGGGTACATCTGGCAGCCGACATACTTCACCTCCTTGCAGCTTCCACCTGGATCGGCGCATTGGCAGGATTCTTGTGGATGCTGTTTCGCGCGGGAAGTGGTCAAGTTGACGAGGCAAGGCAGACGTGCAGGGTGCTTGCCGACTTTGCGACTGTCGGATCTTCATTGGTTGTGATTTTACTGCTGACGGGTCTCGCAAATGCTTTTTTCATTTTGCGCGACGGAGATCCCTGGGCCGCTTTGGCGGCACCTTATGGCCAGTTGCTGGCCCTGAAGATGGTCTTGTTTGTGGGCATGCTCGGGTTGGCCGGAGTGAACCGGTTGCGGCTCACGCCGGCCCTCTCCGCAGCCGTCGAGAATGGTGATCCTGAGCGAGCGCTAAAGCCGCTGCGACGGAGCATTGTTCTGGAATTTGGCTTGGGGATCGGGATACTGGTCCTGGTAGCATGGCTCGGGACGTTGGCACCGAACACAACGCCGATAGCATCGTGATGCCTTCTGATGAGCGCGTCAGCTGGAGAACAGACACATGACTCCTAATCAATCTGGCAGCCATCAGCATGGCGACAATGGACTCGCTGCAAATCACCAACCGGATTCTGTACGTGATCCTGTTTGCGGGATGACTGTCGACCCGTCCGCGACCCTTCATCATGCACATCATGGTGATCAAGAGTGGCACTTTTGCAGCGCCAAGTGCCGCACCAAATTTGTTGCTGATCCCGAGCAGTACCTGACACCACCCGAGCCCGTCGATGCGCCTGCTGGGACGATCTGGACCTGTCCGATGCACCCCGAGGTGCGGCAGGATCACCCGGGGGCTTGCCAGATCTGCGGCATGGCACTTGAGCCTGCCGAAGTCGGTCTCGACAGCGGGCCCAGCCCCGAACTGATCGACATGACCCGGCGGTTCAAGATCGGCCTTATACTGGCGCTGCCCGTGCTGGTGCTGGAGATGGGCGGCCACATTTTCCCCGCGCTTCATCACATCGTACCGATGCGGCTCTCGACCTGGATCCAACTCGTGCTGGCTACGCCGGTCGTGCTTTGGGCGGGTTGGCCCTTTTTCGTGCGGGGTTGGGCATCGCTCAAGACCCGAAACCTCAACATGTTTACCCTGATCGCGATGGGCACCGGGGTCGCATGGGTCTACAGTATGTTCGCGGCGCTTGCGCCTGAGTTGTTCCCACCGGCGTTCCGCAATGCCGATGGGAGTGTTGCCGTCTATTTCGAAGCCGCCGCGGTGATCGCCGTGCTGGTTCTCCTGGGCCAGGTCCTGGAACTCAGGGCCCGCGAGCGCACTTCTGGTGCGATCAAGGCATTGTTGGGCCTTGCTCCCAAGACTGCGCGCCGACTTCTTGCTGATGGCAGCGATGAAGAGGTCAGCCTAGACGATATCGCAGTCGGTGATCGCTTGCGTGTCCGTCCTGGCGAAAAGGTGCCTGTCGACGGAATTGTCGAGGACGGCCGCTCCTCACTCGATGAATCCATGGTCACCGGTGAATCCATGCCGGTCACCAAGGCCTTGGGTGCCACCGTTATCGGCGGCACGCTCAACCAGACTGGCGCATTGGTGATTGCCGCAACGAAGGTTGGCCGCGATACCATGCTCGCCCGCATCGTCCAGATGGTCGCTGAGGCACAGCGCTCTCGGGCGCCGATACAGCGCATGGCCGATCAGGTCTCGGGCTGGTTCGTGCCTGTGGTGATCGCTATCGCCGTTCTTGCCTTCGTGGGATGGGGCATCTGGGGACCAGAGCCGCGCTTTGCCTATGGCCTGGTTGCGGCGGTCGCGGTGCTGATCATCGCTTGCCCTTGCGCACTTGGCCTCGCCACGCCGATGTCGATCATGGTCGGCGTAGGACGAGGCGCTGGCCTTGGCGTGCTCATCAAGAATGCCGAAGCGCTGGAGCGCATGGAAAAGGTCGACACGCTGGTGGTCGACAACACCGGGACGCTTACGATGGGGCGTCCTGCGGTCACTGCGATTGTGCCCTCAGCGGGTCACACAGAAGAGGACGTTCTGCGTCTTGCTGCGGCGGTCGAGCAATCGTCCGAGCATCCGCTTGCGCTCGCCATCGTCGACGCAGCAAAGGTGCGCAGCCTCGTGCTGGCTCAGGTTGCCGAGTTCGACTCCCCCACCGGGCGCGGCGCTCTGGGCACAGTCGAGGGCAAGCGGATCGTGCTCGGCAACGCACGCTTTTTGACGGAGCAGAACATCGATACGTCGGCACTGGCGGCGGCAGCCGACGAGCTGCGACGCGAGGGCGCCACGGCAATTTTTGTCGGCATTGATGGACAGGGCGCTGGCGCCATCGCGATAGCTGATCCGGTCAAGCCGACGACACCCGAGGCACTCGACGCCTTGCGCCGCGAAGGCATCCGGGTAGTCATGCTAACGGGTGACAACCGCACCACGGCAGAGGCGGTCGCGCGCAGGCTCGGGATCGATGAGGTCGAGGCGGACGTTCTCCCCGATCAGAAGAGTGCTGTTGTTGCGCGCTTGAAGAGCGAAGGACGCGTGGTTGCCATGGCAGGTGACGGCGTGAATGATGCCCCGGCGCTTGCGGCGGCCGATGTCGGGATCGCTATGGGCTCGGGGACTGACGTCGCCATCGAAAGTGCCGGCGTGACCCTGCTGAAGGGCGATCTTATGGGAATCTTGCGTGCACGCCGCCTGAGCCAGGCGACAATGTCGAACATCCGCCAGAATCTGGTGTTTGCCTTTATCTATAATGCCGCCGGCGTGCCGGTGGCGGCAGGTCTTCTCTATCCGCTGTTCGGCATCCTGCTATCACCAATGATTGCGGCGGGAGCAATGGCGCTGTCATCCGTTAGCGTCGTGACGAATGCGCTTCGACTTAACCGGGCCACCATTTAAGCAAGCCGCGACAACAGGACGTCAGATTTTCATGAGATCCCTACGTACCAGAGTGCATTTGACAGCAAGCCGCATGCACAAATGGCTGTCTCTGATCGTTGGATTGCAGGTCCTCATCTGGATGACGAGCGGCCTTGTGATGAGTGCTTTGCCCATAGAGCGCGTGCGCGGAGAACACCTTGTCGATCGCAAGGCACAGCCGCCAATCGCTGGTATTTCGGCTGTGCGCCCGCTTGGCGAGTTGCTGAGCACGATACCCGGCCCAGTCGAGGAGCTTACTCTTCGCATGCACCACGGCCGCCTGGTGGCCGAAGCGAAGACAAACGGAAGGACCTTGTTGTTCGATCCGTCTACCGGCGTCCGAATGCCAAGGATTTCTATGGATCAGGCGGCTGAAATAGCTCGGGAAAGCTGGAAGGGCGGCGGGAACCCTGCGCTCAAAGTCACCCAAGTCGAGGACCTGTCACCGGAATTCCGGGGACCGTTACCTGCCTGGCAAGTTGCCATCGACGGTACAACGCACGTTTATGTTTCCGGTGAGACCGGGAGGATCCTCGCGGTCCGGACCAGCACCTGGCGGGTCCAGGACTTCTTGTGGGGCTTGCACATCATGGACTGGAAGGAGCACGACAATTTCAACAACATCTGGCTGGTGTCATTCGCTGCCTCGGGCTTGATTTTTGCTCTCACCGGCCTCGCGCTTCTTATCATGCGATTCCCGATCAAGATAAGAAAGCGCCGGGCGACAATTTGACCCAATTCAAAGCAAGAGTTGTGCTTGTAATTCATTGATCACGAAAGATTGGAGGTACGAAGTGAAATCAATAATTCTGGGTTTGGCTTTGCTTGCGAGCCCCGCGCTTGCCGCAAGTGACGTGGTGATGCACCGGGATCCTGGTTGTGATTGCTGCGAAAAGTGGGCGGCGCAGGTGCAGAAGGCCTTTGGTCGCAATGTGCGGGTGATCGATGATCGCAACAGGGTGGCCTTCCAGCGCAACTTCGGCATCCCAAGCGCATTGGTATCGTGCCACACCGCCGTTATAGACGGGATGATCTTTGAAGGCCATGTGCCAATTTCCGACATGCAGCGGGTGCTCAAGCTGCGGCCTACCGGAGTTAAGGGCTTGGCTGTTGCCGGGATGCCGCAGGGCGCCGTTGGCATGGAAGTTACAGGGGCTCCAGCTCAGCATTACAATGTCGTCGCCTTCGGCGTCCGCGGCAATCGTATTTTCGCCAGTCATTAATGCGCTGAGTGCCTCCCGTGGGGACGCAATTTCAAAATTTAAGAGCCTTCTCTGATTGGGGCTTTTGAAGTCAAGCTGTATCCTCGTTGTTACGATCGCTCCCATGGGAGGCCTATTACACGGGCAGCCAGCATTTGGAGAACGATCCCTATCGCACCAACAGCAAACTCTATGTCGAACTGGGCGCTATGGGAGAACTGGTGATCGGCAAGGCCAGCCTGTTCATCAATGCAGAGAACTTGCTCGGTTTTCGCCAGACCCGCTACAGCACTTTGCTGCTGCCCCAGCGCGTAGACGGACATACGGTCTTACGGGCGCCGCTTACCGGTGCCACCATCAATGGCGGGGGGCGCTTTCATTTCGGTGCGAAGTGAACATCATGCAGTTCCGCCATCGCCTTGCGAATGATCTGGGCACCACCCAGAAGGCCCAGGCTTGCCAGGATTGTCGCGACGGCAATGTCCGGCCATCCGGCGCGGGTGCCAAACACGCCAAGCGCTGCTGCCACCACAGCGAGGTTGCCAAGGGCGTCGTTGCGCGAGCAGATCCAGACAGATTGCCGGTTGGCGTCGCCTCGCCGATGGCGCCAGAGCAAAAATGCACAGGCACATTGGCAAACAACGCTGTTATGCCAACCGCGCCCATGGTTTCGGCAGCAGGCAAGGTATCGGTCGTCGCCATCCAGATGGTGCTGCCCAGCACCCAGATCGCCAGCAGGGTCAGTGACACGCCCTTGGCGATCGCCGCCCACGCCCGCCAGCGCAGCGCCAATCCCGCAACACCCAGACTGATCGCGTAATTGGCGGTATCACCCAGAAAGTCGAGCGCATCAGCTCGAAGCGAGGCGGATTGCGCCGAAACGCCCGCCATGATTTCCACGCAGAACATCCCGCCATTGATCGCCAGTGCAATCCAGAGGGCGCGACGCCATGCCTGGTCCTGAACCCTCGTAGTATGATCGGTGTCTGCGCCGCAGCAATGTTCAGCCATCGGTTCTTCCTCGCCTTGGGGGCAATGGCTTCCTATGTAATGTCTGAAGCAACTACAGGGTCAAGAGCATGACGTACACGATTGGTGATCTGGCCAAGGCGACCGACACAAAGGTCGAGACCATTCGTTACTACGAGAGGATCGGACTCCTAGCTAAACCTCTCAGGACCTCGGGTAACTATCGCAGTTACGGCGCCGCAGAGCTGGCTCGCCTGTCCTTCATCCGCCGCTCGCGCGATTTGGGTTTTTCGCTCGACCAGATCCGGGCGCTGCTCGCTCTATCCGATGATCGCAATCGCGATTGTTCGGGCATCGATGACATCGCCAACCTCCATCTCCGCGAGGTTGATCGCAAGATCGCTGGTCTAAAAGCATTGCGCAGGGAATTGCAGGCGGTGATCACCTCATGCAGCGGGGGCACCGTGGCGGAATGTAGGATCATTGAGGCGCTTGGGCCGATCCCAATCGTCTGATCAGGAGTCTGCGGTGCTCACCGGATGGATACGAACGAGATTTCCCAACACGTCGATGACTGGTGGGAGCGAGAGCGGCAACTCGCGGTCAACATCTTCCTTGGCCTCATGAACGCCGCGGAGAAGAGCGTCCGGCTAGCCATAGTCTGTATCAATGAGTTCAATCTAGACGAGCGCTTCCCGGTAAGCGCCGCCGGAACCCGGCCTTGCACGGGACTGTGGCGGCGTAGATTTCGCGGGGCAAATGGAGGCCTTGCGAGTGGAAGAAGAGCAGTCAAAAGAGCCTCGTATGGGCGCTCGCCGGGATGGCGGAGCGGTCGTACGGGTGGAACGTCGCCGGAATTGGAGCGACGAAACGAAGCTGGCGATCCTGAAGGAGACGACGCAACCCGGCGCCATCATCGCGGCGATTGCCCGTCGGTATGGGATTGGAACGGGCCAGCTTTATACATGGCGCAAGCAATTGCTGCGCGGTGCCATGGCAGGATTTGTGCCGGTTGAACTTGTGCAGCCAGAGCCTGCTGGCAAGATAGCGGACACTGGTCGGATCGACATTCGGCGTGGTGGTGGTTTCACGGTCTCGGTGACCAGACTGGTGGACCGCAAAGCACTGCGACTGGTCCTCGAGATTGTCGGGGAGCTTGAAGGTTGAGCCTGACGTTACCGCCCTCGGCGAAGATCTATCTGTCGCTGGCGCCATGCGACATGCGCAAGGGGTTTGACGGACTATCGGCCCAGGTTCGCAACATATTGCAGCTTGATCCTTTCTCCGGCGCTGTCTTCCTGTTCCGGGGCAAAAGAGGTGATAGATTGAAGGCCCTGGTGTGGGACGGGTCGGGGCTTTGCCTTTATGCAAAACGGCTTGAGCGCGGAAAGTTCGTTTGGCCACGGACACGGGATGGTGTCGCCGCCCGGCTCTCTGGCGCGCAGTTGGCGATGTTGATCGAAGGGCTGGATTGGCGGCAGGCCATTGTCCATGAGGAGGTCGCCACACCGACAATTGCGTGAGATAAAGCCGCAGAAAATCGCCACTTTTTGTAGCATTTTCAGGTCTCCTGTCCTATAGGGGCAGGCATGCGGTTCGACCTTGATCGCCTTCCTACAGACCCTGTTCTCCTGCAGAAAATGCTGCGGGAGATGGCGGAGGCTATGGAGGTGGATCGGGATGAGCTGAAGGTTGCGAAGCAGACTGTCAAAGCCCAGGGCCTGACCATAGAAAAGCTGGAGCATCGTCTCGCACGGCTGTTGCGCGTTCAATTCGGGCGCAGCTCCGAGAAGATGGACAACGCGCAACTGCGCATGATGTTCGAAGACGTCGAGGCCATCCCCGAGCCCGCCAATGATGATGCCGCAGCGCTAAAACCGGAACCGGTGCGCAAGGCTGGCACTCGCGCGCCAATTCCGGCGCATATACCGCGCCTGATCGCAGAGCATCGTCCGGAACCGTGCAACTGTGGCGGGGTGGAGACCGTCATCTGCGAAGATGTCACCGAGGTGCTGGATTATGTTCCGGCCCGCTTCCGTGTCCTGCGCCATGTTCGGCCTCGTGTCGCTTGCCGGTCGTGCGAGACAATCCGACAGGTGCCTGCCATCGATCTGCCCTTACCCAAGGTGATGGCCAGCAGCGCGCTGCTCGCACATTTGGTGGTCAGCCGCTTCGTTGACCATCAGCCATGGCACCGCCAATCCGTGATCCTGCGGCGGCAGGGCGTGAACATTGATCGTGATGTGATGGGCCGCTGGGCCCGCAAGTTGGCCTGGCTGATGGCCCCGCTTGGCGAGCGGCTGCTGGCCCATATCCTCAAAGCCCCCAAGATCCATGGCGACGAGACGCCGGTCACCTTGCTCATGGGCGAGGACGGCAGCCACACGGCCTATTTCTGGGTCTATTTGCGCGATGGCCGTTCCAGCGGCGACATGACCCCACCTGCCGTGGCCTTCCGCTTTACGACAGGGCGTGGCGGTGAGCATCCTGCCGCCCATCTTGCCGGATATGAGGGATACCTTCAGGCCGATGGCTATGGCGGTTACAACGTCTTGTATCGCAACCCCAAAACGAAAGCCCCGCGCCGCGTGACAGAGGTCGGCTGCTGGGCGCATTATCCAGAGCATGGTTTTATCTGGGGTAACGCGATTCTCACGTCCGGGATTGACGGAAAAGGTCAGCGTCGAGCTCGTGATAAAATCAAAGGGACCGGAGGTATGAAAGCAGGTCCGGCTTTGGCTTCCAAGGCGTGGCGTTTGCGGGTTCGATGCCAGCGTGCTCCCAAAAGTTCTCTAGCGCATCGCGCTTCATCTTCAGGTTCGTCGAGATATACCGGTTCGTGGTCGCGATGCTGGAATGACCGAGATAATCGCGGATCACGGTCACATCGGTGCCCGACTGCAGGAGCGCGACGGCACAGCTGTGGCGGAAAACGTGAGGTGTGATGCGGTCACGCGCCAGCCTTGGTCGATCCTGGACTACTGGCGAGGCATGCTTGGTAAGGATGTATGCAACTCCATCGCGGGTCAGCGGTTGATCGTGACGGTTCATGAAAACATGCTGGTGGCCCGAGGCGCCCGACAGGTTTTGCAGGCGCCGTAACGCGTCGGCCGTCTCGCGCCATAGCGGAACGAGTCGCTCTTTGCGGCCCTTCCCACGCAATCGAGCCTGGTGGGGCGGCATCAGTTGAAGATCCTGCCAGAGCAGGCCGGTTGCTTCGCTTACTCTGGCGCCACAATTATAGAGAAAAAGCAGCAGCGTGTAGTCGCGCCAGCCACTGCCGGTCCGCCGATCGGGATGGGCAATGATGGCCCGCACGTCGGTTGCTTCGAGGTAGGTTGCGGGCTTCTGCCTCGCCCGTTTCGACGGCAGCGCCAACACCTTCGTGTAACGTAGGGCATTGTCGAGATCGTTGCGCAAAAGGTGCTTGAAGAAGCTGCGAAGCGCGGCACGGCGGCAGTTTCGCGTCGCGGTGGAGTTGGATCTTCCGTCCTCGAGATGGTCGAGGAACCCAGCGACGGTGTCGGCGTCGAGATCTTCCAGCACAAGCGCGGCGACCTCGCGATCACGACACTCGGCAACGAACTGGAACAGCAGCTTGAGCGTGTCACGATAGGCGCGCGTCGTATGGGGGCTCGCGCCGCGCTGACGCGGCAGATAGTTGGAGAAGAACGACTCCACCAGAGTGAACAGCATCTGAGGTCCGGCCTTACTCATCGTGGCTGCCGGGCGTGTCGCATATGTTGTTCGAAGCGCGTGCTCGCGAGTTCCAGGAGTTGCGGCGTCGCCTTCAGATAGACCTCGGTGCCAATGACGTTCTGGTGCCCGAGATAAGCCGAAAGCCACGGGAGCTTGGCGTGAATGTCGGCACCTTCCTCCGCCCACGCCGTCAGGCGATGAACCGCGAAAGCATGCCGAAACTCATATGGACGCGCTCCGGCGCGCCCCTGCGCAGGCTTAATATCGAGGCGGCGCAGGAGCTTGCGGATAGCTTCGGACGCAGCGTGGGTATGGAGTGGCGCGCCGTTGAGGCGAACGAACAGCGCTTCGCAAGCCACTTGACCGCGATCATGAAGCAACCGGCATCGATCATCGACATAGAGGCGAAGCTCTGCGACAAGATCTTCGCGCATGGGGACGATCCGCGTCCGCCGCTTGCTGTTGCGGATGAGCAAGGTTCCACGGTCGAGATCGACATCATCCATGGTCAGACGCACCGCCTCGCCGAGCCTGAGGCCGGTGCAGTAAAGCACGAGGATCAGTCTTCGCAGCATCGATGCCCATATGAAGCGCCCTTGGTGCGCTGACGCGGCGGCGAGAATGCAGCGGATCTCGTCGCGGCTGAAAATGTAAGGAAAGAACGTCGATTCCTTCACCGGCGCAAAGGCGTGTTCGGGCACATAGCTGGTGGGGTCGCGACGACGGCGATGCAGGCAAAGTTGGCGAATTACCCCGAACTCATTGCCGAGGGTGACGGCCTTGCGGTCGGGTAAACGCCCGCACCAGCGGCTAATCGCATCGGCCAGCGAAATATCGACACCGTCGCCCCACTCGTCTTCGATGAAGCGAAGGAAGCGTTCGATCTCAAACTCGCCGCGTCGATAGGGATGGCCCATGGCGCGCTTGAATGCCAGGAAGCTCGCAGCGTCATTCTTGAGCTCAGCCAGGGCGACAACGGTGGTCATGTCGGCACCGGCAATGAGATCTCACGCAGGGATGCTGTTGCGATCCTTACATAGGCGGAGACCGAGTCTCGATCCCGGTGACCAAGGATATCTGACACCACCTGAGGTCGCGTACCGAGATCGATCTGGCGTGCCGCATGGGAGTGTCGCAGGACATGGCTGCCCAGAAATGGCGCATCGATCCCCGCGATCTTCGCATGCTTCATTAGGATGTGGCGTATCGCGCTCGAAGCCGCGAATGGCTCCAGCGGCATCTTCAGCTGCACGAAAAGATGGCGGGTGGGTGTATCGGCGGGCCGACCGTGGCGTAGGTACTCCGCCAGCGCCTTGGCAATTGGCGGCAACAGCGGCAGCGTGAATGCCACACCCGTCTTTGGGCGAAGGACGGAGAGCATGCCGCTATCCCAGTCAATATCCTGAAACTGCAAGCGGATGATCTCGCCGGCACCAAAGCCATAGGTGCTCATCAGCAGCAGGATTGCGTAGTCGCGAAGACCCAACGGGTTCGATCTGTCCACGGCCATCAGGAGTCGCTTCACATCGTCCCAGGAAAGTGCTCGCCTCGGTCGCTCGTGCCGTCGTTGCACAGGCGCGATCACGGCCTCGCTGATATCGACCGCACTCAGGCCGCTCCAGTGCAGGAAACGGGCAAAGCAGCGTACCGTGCAAGCGAGGTCGCTCACATGTGATCGGGAATATCGCGCGGCGCGGCCAACCAGAAATGCGTCGACATCGGTTAGCTGCATCGAGTGCCACTCCTTGCCGACCTGGATAAGATGATCCTGAAGCTTGCCGATGTGGTCCAGCTTCTTATGAACCGTGACCTCCGGGTTGCCGCGGTGCTGAGTCAGATAGGCGGCATATTGCGCAAGCAGCAGCGTCCGCGGAACCCTCGCCGGGCGAGGTGGTCGCCAGTCGGGAGGGGCGAGTCCCAAGCGATGATAGACACGGCTGAGCGACAACAGCGCGGTTCGGGAAAGTTGAAGAGAAAGCGGGTCGAGGCCCCGCCGCTCAGCGTACCAGTCTATGAAGCGGCCAACGCGTTCGAGAGTCAATTCTTCTCGCTCGACCAGCCCGTGCAGGGCGCAATAGGTACGGAACTGCTGGATGCGGTTCAAATAGACAATCGTTGTTCCTGCCCCAAGGCGTCGCTCCGAGCTCCAGATGCGGCGGATATCGTCGGGGGTGGGCGCGGCGGAGTCGGCTGCGGTGATATGATCGACATGTACGGGCATGGCTTTACCTCGATCGGCGAAGCGTAGCCGACGGAGAGAGGGTGATCACGCCCCGCATCGTGTTGGCAGAAGCCACCGGCGCCAGCACTGCCTATCCTCTGAATAGGTCGGAGTCCTAGGGGCGCCGGAATGCAGTGCAACTGCTGTGGGGAAAGGGCTCGGCGGAGCATCACAAGGGCCGGAACGTCGCTCACCGGCAAACCTGGCCTCGTCAGCCGGGGCGCCAGCACCTTGACAGCGGCAACGGATCTGCGCACCGCGACCACTCGGCGGCGCAGCCAGCGCACTGCGCCTGGAAGGCAAATATCCGGGCCCCGTACCGCGTCTGCGGCGGCTTCCATGCTTCGCGCTGACGCGGCTATCCCAACGATGCGATCGATCATGGCAAGCGACCCAGGCAGGCGAGCGGCGAGAAAATCCGGGAGCAGGCTGAACGTCATGCGCCCTTGTGGGCAATAGCAACGAGCGATCCGTACACCCGGGCTGGTCTGGCGGGCATAGCTGCCGTGACGCCGAAATGCACAGTCGCCGCTCGGATGGAGCGGGCAGCACGACAGTCGTGCATACCGCCACTCCTGCGTGGCGACATAGTCCTCGATCGTCGACCTGGTACGCAATGGTATCTGCAACGTCGCCCCCGCGCGCAGCGGCCCCCAACAACGAGGACGCGGCTTTTATCTGGAGCCCAATGCGCCGAAATCTCCGGCACCCAAGGATTATATCCCAAAATACCCCAGATAAAACCATGCTCTGGATAATGTGCCCAGCAGGCGACAGGCACAATCTGCCCGGGCTCGCGGTCCGGCGCATAAAGCCGCTCGAACCCGGCATAGGCATCGGCCTGCAGGAAACCCGCGAATGTCTTGAGGTGCTCGCGCGGCCGCTCACCCTTGCGATCATGGCTGTAGCGGAACAGTGCTGCCGGTCTATCCGATGTGTCCCATCGTCGGTTGTCGCGCAGATAGACCCACAGCCTGCCGGTGGCCGTCTTGCCGGTCCCCGGCGCCAGCACCGGAACGGGCGTATCATCGGCATGAAGTTTGACACTGGCCATGACGTGATCGGCAATCCTGTCGACCAGCGGTTGCAGCAGCCAGCTTGCCTGCCCCAGCCAGTCGGCCATCGTCGAGCGGCTGATCTCCACGCCTTCGCGGGCGTAAATCTGCGACTGACGATACAAAGGGAGGTGGTCGGCGAACTTGGAGACGATGACGTGGGCGAGCAGGCCAGGCCCAGCGCGACCACGCGGCACGGGAAGCCCTGGGGCCGGTGCCTGGCTGATGGCATCACAGCGATTGCAGGATAGCTTGGGGCGCACATGCCGGGTAACGCGGAAGCGACCGGGGACATATTCCAGCACCTCGGTCACGTCCTCGCCGAGTTTGCCCATCGTGCCGCCACAGGCCGAGCAGCCGTCAATATCTGGCGCGGGGTGCATGATCTCATCACGGGGAAGATGGTCGTGCAGTGGCGCGCGGCGCGGCTTGCGTGGGGCGGCCGTTGCGGGCGCATCATTGGGCACGCGGCCTTCGACGAGGCACTCGGCATGGGCATGCTCGGCCTCAAGGTCTTCCAGCGTCAGTTCAAGCTGATCGGCCTCTGCCGCAAGGCGCTCGGAGGATTGGCCGAACTTCATGCGCCGCAGGCGGGCCAGCTGAACCTTGAACTTCTCAATCTGCAGCGCCGTCAGCTTTATCGAATTCTGGGCCGCTTCCAGCCTCTCGCGGGTCTCGTCATGGGCGGTCCGCTCGGCGGCCAGCGCCTGTTCCGAAGCCACCGCACGCGCCAGCATGGCAGCCGCAAAAGCGCGCAATTCTGCTGGATCAACAGGCAGTTCGAGATCGTCGGGAGACACGCTCCCCGCTAGCAGAATCTGCCCTTCCACCCAAGCGAAAAGCCCGGAATTGCGCCAATTATCGCTTCAGAGTTGGGCCGGTGTGCGTGGTGGTTCGGGTGCCACCGTGCGCCGCCAATCCATCGCCTCGATTAGCAAGGCGAACTGGGCCGGGGTCAGCACAACGCCGCCTTCGATCAAGGGCGGCCACACGAAACGGCTGCGTTCCAAACGCTTTGCGAACAGGCAAAGCCCGCTGCCATCCCAGTGCAATGCCTTCAGGTAATTGCCGCTCTTGCTGCGAAACAGGAAGACATGGCCGCCATAGGGCTCGACCGCGAACAAGGGGCGCACCAGCGCGGCAAGCCCGTCAAAGCCGAGCCGCATGCTGACCGGCTTGCTCGCCAGATAGACCTTAGTGCCCGGCGCCAGCGAGATCATGCTACATCCCGCAAGGCGCGCAGCACCCGAGCCAGTGCTTTCTCGTTGACGTAGCTATCCACCGATAGGCGAATGCCGCTGGGCAGATCGACGTCAATCGCGCCCGGCCGGGCACCGGGATGCGGGCGGGTCAGTTCTTCAACGGCTGCGTGCTGGATCGGCGCTGGCGGTGGTGCCATCGACGTAGGGGCAAGCGCTTGGCCTGACGGTTCGGCAACCGAGCCATAGGCGATGAACTGCAGCGGTTCGCTCGAAAGCTTCTCCGCCTCCCGGCGCATCCGCCGCCAGCCATGGATCAGCCCTGGCGACATACCCAGTCGCTTGGCCACGCCCACGATCGTGGCCTTGGGCTCGTCGCACATCGCCAGAACCGCTGCGCGCTCCTCATCCGAATACCGGCGCCGACGTTCCACACCGGTGATAATCTCAACCCTGTCCAACGCACTCTCCTTACGCAGTGCGAATGGACACTGCGTAAGGCCGCCTCATCGCGATGGCCCATCAACCTGGCAACACGACTGAGGCCGGACGCTTACCTTCTACAAGGCGGCGGGCCACGATTTCCTTCAGCGCAACCGGCTCCTCAATCACCAGATCGCCTGCCCACGCCAACAAATGAATGGCCAGTTCCAACAGGCCCCCAGAGTGGAAGCGCACCAGTAATTCATCGCCGTCCTCTTCCAATTGCTGGCGTGGATGGAAGCGCCAAGCTCTTGCGCGTTCGACGGCATCGGGCCGAACACGCATCATAATGTCGTGACCGCTCTCGCGCCAGATACCGAAACTATCGGCCAACCAAGCATCGAGATCCCATTCGTCCGGCGGGCAACCATCGCCTCGTCCACCGCATGGGCCACAATCGCCTCCATCCGAATGCTCACCCGCAGAACCGCAAGGTATTGCTATACTTGGTGATCTTTCGAGTCAGGCACTCAAATAATATCAATTACGTAGCCTTCACCTCGCACTGTGCGGATTAGGTTTGATGCACCAGCAGTCGATAATGCTTCACGCAAGCGTGAAATCTGTTTCTGAACAGCCATCTTTTTTTGCGACGATCCAGAAGCATAAAGAAGGTATTGCAGCTCGGAAAAAGTGACCAAGCGATTAGCATTGCCAATAAGATATCGAGCAAGGCGAAACTCGGCCAACCCTAGCCTTACGTCGACTCCATCAAAGTATATTTTATACCGCAAAGAATCTATAGATATTTTTTCTATATTAGTTATATAACTGTATCCTATATTTATTCCACAACCTAACAACTTTTCAAAATGCTTAAGCATTAAATCCCGACTTGGCACACAGGGTATATTATCAGGGGCACTTGCTTCTGCCCTCCCTACAACGGTCAAATGACCATTCCGGCCGATTGGGTGGTCGCGTATAATACTATTGATATTTTCAACATCACCCTGCACCGCAGAATTCCAAATGATCCAGATTTTACCGAACATCTTGGAAAAACATGCTGCATCTGCACAATTGCAAATACGTAACTCATAATCTTGAAACCAGATTGTATCCCGACCGAATACCGTCGAATTCGTGAACACATCCAATATTTTTTCCGACACAGCAGCACCTGTAGAAAATGGATGGTATGCAGAGCTCAAATTAATTCGGACGAGCGTGAAACCTCGGCAACTCCCCGCCTCCCATCGATTCTATCCAATTGGACAACGACATCTATTACTGTCGAAGAATATTCCAAGGTTTCCGAACGACTCAAGCCGATCCCTGCCTGCATCGCCATCAAGGCAATCTGGTCCAGCGCGCCCCGGGGGCTGTTAGCATGGACAGTTGAAAACGACCCAGGATGACCGGTGTTGACAGCACGCAAGAAACTTATTGTCTCGGTCCCTCGCAATTCGCCAAGCACAATCCTATCCGGGCGCAATCGCAAAGCAGCTTGCAGCAACTCATTTGCTGTCACACGCGCCTCACCCAGTTCACCTTTTACGGCTATCAGGCCAACACTGTTGCTACCGGGAAACTGCAACTCCGGGGTGTCCTCGACCAACACAACACGCTCTTGCCTTGGAATCTCGCGCATCATGGCGTTGAGAAACGTCGTCTTCCCCGTTGACGTCCCGCCAGAAATGAGAATTGTTTGCCGGTGCGCAATGGCATGGCGAAGAAACGCAATAGGGTGAGAAACTGGTTCAGGCGCAACCACTGGCTTTTTGAGCTTTACCGCGCCTCGATCATAGTCATCGAGGGTAAGATCCAGCAACCGATGGCGACGAATAGCTAGAGCCCAGTGTGCGCGGGTAGCCGGTGGTCCGCAAAGCTGGATACGTGCACCATCGGGCAGAGTTGCAGAAAGCAATGGGTGCTCCCGGTTAATAGCCTGGTGGCTAACACGGGCAACCTGCTCGGCAAGTCGCTGAAGGAGGTTTGCATCAACTTCCGGAAGCGAATACTGCTGCATGCCCCCGTTCTCGGAATCTTCAACCCACACCTCGCCTGGACGATTGACCATAATCTCGGTCACTGAGTCACGATCAAGCCAAGGACGGAATGGCCGCAAATAGGCATCCAAATAGACACTTTGCGGTGGAATCGCAGGATCGATCATGGCAAAGGTGCCTTAGAAAAATCCAGATCACGCGCAGTGAATACTCGGATGGGCAAGCCTTGTCTGACCTTTACCGTAGGAGCGATCTGCCCTGTCTGTCCGATTGCGGCTGCCGCGGCCGACTGACAGCCGCCAAGCACGATGGTAGATGAATTGTTGCCAATGATATTACCCAAATTGCCCACGACAGAGAGGAGCATCGCCGAACCAAATCGCTCGAAGAAATGGGAATTCACTCGACCGGCCAAACCTGTTTCGCCCGAAAAGGTGACCGCGGGAGAATTCAAGGCGACAGAAATGCCGTCTGGGCGGATCAGCCTTGTCCATATAACATAGGCACGTTTTTGACCGGCCTGCAATCCGCTCTTATATTCACCGACCAAGCGCGAGGACCTCGGCACCAGTACCGCTTTTCCGTCAAACGAGCGGATATCGGCGCTCACTACAGCGCGCACATAACCCGGCAAATCGGTATTGATTGCTGTTTCCAGTACGGCCGGAATCATCGTGCCTTGCGCAATGGTTGTTGTCGGGTTGAAGCTGGCAGTCGCAGTTGCCGGCCCTCCCCCCACGCCTCCTATCCGGCGGGTAAAGTCGTCCCCCCCCGTCGGTGCGGCAGGCCCTAATGCCACTTGGCCGCCAGCAACAGGACCACCAATCGATGATGGCGCTGTTGCATCATAAACGACGGTGGGTGATGCGTAATGGTTAGCAGGTGCCGGGCTACCTTGTACTACAGGATTTGGTGCGGGTGGTGGCGCGGGTGGTGGCACATCGGTGATAGCTTGCGGCGGCACTGTCGGTGGGGTTATCGGCGCGGGCGTTGGTAATGCCGCAGGTGCGGGGCTGGTCACAGGCGCGGCCACTGTCGCTGGCTGCGCCTGTCGGGCTCCGCTCATCGCCCATAGTGTTATTCCACCCAATAATGCGACACCAAGCACCCCCACGGCCACACCTACAGCATCAGAGGCTGGCTTTCTGCCAACAACCTCGGGCAAGACAGACCGTGTTGCCAGATCGACCTCGACTCGCTGCCCGCGCGGATCCTGATCATTCTGATCGCTTCCCGCCGTCTTTTCCCGAAAGGACACGGACATGGTTACATACCTTCCTTGCCAGCCTGCCCATGGGGCAAGCTGCCGGCATCTTTCAGGGGTTCTGGCAACACGGGCGAACTGGGCAAGTTGTTACGCGTCAGAACCGCTTTATCCCGACCTAGGCGGAGAATGATCTCTGAGGGAACCGTGTCCATCACGATCTCTCCATTCTGGACCGCGTAATTGACCAAACCTTCGGCACCTTTGCTGTCGCGCGTCAAAATTGCGGGGATGGGGCGGGTCGGCGCCCATGCCAGATAGGTGCTGCCCGCCAGATCATACAGGCGCACCGGGAAAAGCGCGGAACTGCCTTTTTGCGTCCAGCCAAAATTGGGCTTGGCAATCTCGGGAACAGCCTTCAATGTAAGCGCCTGAACCTCCGCTTCGCTCATCATCGACGGCTCTGCCTTAGGCAATTTGGGCTCTGGGTAAATGAAGCGCAACATATAGACCGGCGTAGCGCCCGTGCCTGCAACCAAATCGAACAAGTAAGTCCGCTGATCGGTAACCACTGTCATATTGGTGCGCGCCCGCAAATCCAATGGTTTCACAAAAAGCAGATTGGCGCGTTTGCTGGGCGTTACCTGCCAACTGTTGGCATCGCCCACGGCAACATTCTCGATACGCTCATCCTCATCGAACACAATGCTGGCTTGGACATTGGCGCGGCCATCCATGCGGATGATACGATGAGGGTCATAATGGCGAAACTGTAGGCGCGGATCGGTGGGGCGGTCGCCCTTTGGCACGGGCAGACGGTTGTGCGAGGCCGGAACGGGTTCTGGCGCAACTGCCTGTGGCGCAGGAGCGGGAGGCACAGCCGGAACCGCATTGTTGGGCGCACCATTCGACGAGGGGGCTGCTGGCAGATTATTAGCACCATCGGCGCGGGTTGCTGCATCTTGCGCCCCAAGCACCAAGGTGGGGGCCACCAAAGCGGCAAGCACGATACCGGATGAAACAAAGAACGGGGGCTTCATCGCATAATCTCCGAAGACGGGGAGGTTGGCGAGCGAAAAGCGCTACCGACACCCCTTGTGCGCTCGCCCGCGTTGGGCGTGCTGCGAACAGGCTCTGCTGCATTAGTGCTGTTTTGAATAACCAGCCTGCGCTCGGGCATCGACGCTGGCTCACTGGCACCAGATTCCATCATGACAGGTATCGCAGCGATTGCCGCCATACGACTAGATGCATGCCCAGCATTGGTATTTGCGTAGGCGGATTGCGGCGCATTCTGCGCTATCAAAGCGGGCATTGTGGCCGAAGCAGCATCGGATTGACGATTAAGCCCTTGGCCCACACGTCTAGCCATACCAAATACCTGCCAACCCGATACCATAGCGCCGGTTACTTTCATCGCCAGGCTCATCAAGGCGGCGTGAACGGAGGCAATCAGGAACAGACCCAAAGCCACTCTGCCATCAATGCCTTGGGCGGGTGTCAGGCGGGCAATCAAAGGTAGGGTTAGCTGAAGGGTAATAGCCCCCCCCACCACGACGAACAGCGGCACGAGAGCCATCATCACCAAGCCGCGCACCCAGCCAACAAACAGACCACGCGTGCCATTGAATAGCGCCAACACAATAAAGGCAGGCCCGATAGCCAACAAAACGGCCAAAGCGATGCGCGCGGTCAACAAAACGCCAACTGTACCCAGCAATAAGATCATGTCGGACAGCCACAATAGGTTACGCGGCGAAAATGTGCTGGCCTGCGCTGCTACGGCCTGCTGCGCCGCGCCTTCGGCGGCCTGGCTTTGTCCTGCCCCTTGCTGCCCTTGCGATGCTGCGTCCGCAATCGCCCCCATCACCAGATCGATCCTGTCACCAAACACTTGCGTGGCAGAGCCCTTGGCGCCCAGCAAAACACCAGCCAATTCGTCCGGCGCACCAGTGGCGAGATTCCATACAACGCTCTGATAAGCGGCCCAACTGGTGGCGAAAGTCAGCACCAACCCCAAAGTCAGCATGCGCGGGGTCAGTGATGAAAGGCTGATGGAACTGCGCCCGGTCAGCAGGCCAATGGCGAATATAACAATATACAGCGTAAGCAGAATGGTAAGAGCGGGCAGCAAAGCCCCTTGACCGCCAAACAATCGTGCAAATGTGCTGGCGGCGGTCTCGTTGGCCATGCAATCTACCGCGCGCAAGGCCACGCTCACACCTTGCGAGGCATTGTCCACCAAGGCATCGCAGGCGCTCATGGCGCGGGCACCGGCCAAGGCTGGTTGGTAAGCGCCGGATACCAGGCGGAAGGTTCATCGCCCAATTCGGCGCGCAAATTGTCAAGTTTGCGCACGCTGGATTCACGGCCCGACAAAACCGTAATCGCTTCAGGGATCCCCGACATATCAAGGCGCACGACTACCGAGGCATTAGGCTGGCGGATCAGGAAACAGCGGCTGTGGGCAGGCAAACTGCGGATCAGATCCAATTCATGCTCGGTCAGACCAAAGCCTTCGCAATAATCTTCGGCTCTTGCGCGGGCGTTGGGCATAAACATCATGGTTGCGGTTTGCTCAACTAGCGCGGTGCTGATCTTGCTATCCAGCGCGTCTCTCGCGCTCTGTGTCGCGAAACCCACTAGCGCATTACGCTTGCGCAAGGTTTTGAGCCAGTCGCGGATGCGCGCGGCAAACACCTCATCATCGAGCGCCTTCCAGCCCTCGTCAATCAAAATCATCGTCGGCTTGCCATCCAGACGCTCTTCGATCCGGTGGAACAGATACATCATTACCGGCGTTCGCAAACGTGGCGATTCCAGCAGAGCGGTCATATCAAAGCGCAGCGTGCGGGCTTCCATGTCTAATCTGTCAACACTGTTGTCGAACAGCCATGCATGTTCCCCCGCGCCATGGGGGCCATGTGCGATCCACGCATCCAACCTGCTGGCAAGATCGCCCGGTTGCGGACGGCGGGTTCCAGCCAGCAATTCGCGGAAATGGGAAAGACGTCGCAAGGTTGGATCATTAGCATAGGCCGCATCCACGGCTGCTGAAATTGTCGCTAGCTCCTCCGGTCCGTTCACGTCCAGCAACACGCCCAGCCAATCGCGCAGGAAAGCACGATTTTCGGGCGTGTCCGACAAGGCTAGTGGGTTGAAACCGGAAGGTTCGCCAGCAGAAATCCGGCTATAGCGGCCACCAATCGCACGAACAAAAATCTCGGCACCGCGATCCTTGTCGAACAGGATGGTCCGCGGATTGAATTTTTGAGCTTGCGCCGCAAGGAAATTCAGCACGACAGTTTTGCCCGAGCCGGAAGGCCCGATAATGGTGAAATTGCCCAGATCGCCGTGGTGAAAATTGAAAAAGAAAGGTGTGGCGCTGGTGGTTTGCAGCAAGCTGACCGCCTCGCCCCAATGATTACCCTGTGCCTGCCCCATGGAAAAGCCATGCAAGGAAGCAAAACAGGCCATATTGGCGCTGGAGATCAGCGAACGACGAACGAGATAGGCTTCGTTGCCCGGAAACTGACCCCAAAAGGCCGGTTCAAGATTAACGTCCTCCATCACAGCGATGGCCCCCACATCGGTCAAGGCCGCTGCACAAGTTGCCGTCGCATCATCCAGCGCGGCCAGTGTATCCGTCCGCACCAGAATGCTCAGATGATGATCGCCAAAACCAACCGCGCCCAGACCCAGCCCATCGCGCGCGCGCTGCATTTCCGCGCGCTCGGCCATGGCCTCTTCATCAGCCGATCGCAGGCGGCGGATTGCCAGATCAATGCGTTCGCGCGCCACCTGTCGGTCTGACGGCGCGTAACTCTCGCTCAACACCATTTCCAAAGGGAGGCGCAACAAGGCGTCCATCATACCCGGCGATGTGCCGTCGGGGTAGTCCTTCAGGCTCACCATGGCGGAAAATGCAGCCGAGCCAGCACCGCGTGTTTCGATCGCATCCATGCCGAAACTCAGCCGCCGATAAGGTATCATGCCGCCTATATCCGTATCTGGTGACGGACGACGGACCGGACGCATCTCGCCATTATAGAGAGCGGAGAGCAGTTCCAAGACTTCGTTACAGGTGCCGGTGCGCCCCTTGTAATCCCCCAAAAGCCGGGCGCCATAGGGCGCTAAAGTGGCGATCATCCCGTTGGCAGCACTCCGCAATGCGCGTACATCAGATAGATTGGCCTCAGGCTCTGGCTTGCCAAGACCACGCAATCCACGCGAAATGCGTTCCGCCCAGCCCGCTTTGCCGCGCGCCGGCCTGCGCAGCAAAGTGATAAATTGGTCGTTGACAAACATCGACCCACCAGCCTGCTTCTCGCCCCAGCGGGCGTCCAGATGGGCCGCAAAAGGATCATCTGAGCGCTGACCAAGCCGCACCTGTACTTTGCGCCGGATAACATGATGATACAGTACCAACCTTGCATCCAGCGCGCTGCGCAAAAGGAGCTCGCGGGTTGCGGCATGAGCGTTTAGCTCCTCACTATCGGCCGTTTCGAAGCAAAAGCCAGGAACCAACAATGATAGCATTACCGAACCATCGCGCAACAAAACGACATTGTCGTCCAGCATACGATAGTAAGGCAAGCGTTCACCTGCGGCGCTTTCCTTACGCAACCAACGGGCCGCGCCCGCCATAGGGGCACCAGGAAGTTTGGCCATTATCGACATTCCTTCAAGGCCAATAGCTATTGCAGCCCCAACGCTTCCAATTAGGAATACGGGCGCAGCGGCTGACTTTTGTCAGCCAAAGGTCGAACACACGCGGTTCACGCAAGCAAGCAAGATAACCCACCCCATGCACCAACAAGGCCGCACCCAATGAGAGAAAACTCTTGGTAATCAAGAAAATTTCCGTGGTAACGGCGGCATTAATGATAAAAAAGCTGTAAGTGACGCCCGCAAACATCTGCGGGCGGGTCAGTGCCCTATGCACAGGATGGCGGATCAGACTCATAAATGTCTATCCGCCTGCCGCGGCAGACTGAATGCCGGAAACGATGGCGCTAGCCCCAAAAAGGATAAAGCAGCCAATGATCACAGTCGCACCAAAGCGCCAATTCATGCGCCCAGTCAGCATCATGAAGCCCACCGCTGCCACCGCCATTACGGCAACCGCCGTGGCGACATTGCCCAGCAGTGTGCCCTGCAACCAGCCCAAGGCCGCCACAATCGGGCCAGAACCGCGCGGATCGGCAGCCTGCGCCAAGGCGGTTTGCGGCATAGCCACCACCAGTGCCAAGGCCAGTTTACGGACATAAGACATAATTTACCTCCCGAGCGTAACGGTCAAACGTCCGAGAATGGACGCAACATATTCTTGTGTTTCCCTGATCCGCGGAACGCCACCTGCATCCTGCACACGCTTAGGTCCTGCATTATAAGCAGCAAGCGCCTTGACAAGATCGCCATTGAACGCATTGAGTTGTAACCGCAAATAACGCGCACCGCCTTCGAGGTTGGAAATCGGATCATTCGCATCAACGCCCATTTGCCGCGCCGTAGCAGGCATCAATTGGGTCAAACCCCTGGCCCCGACTGGTGAAATGGCATTGGTGCGCCAACGACTCTCCTGCCAAACCAACGCCTCCAGCAAAGCTGGGTCCAAATTGTAGCGGGCAGCTATTGCGGACAAATACCCTTTCCACGTTTCGGGAGCCAACCTGCTGCTGCCATAGTCGACGGTTTCGGCCTGATGATCGGCTGAACTGGGCTTTGCTTCGGGTTGACGCGCATAAGCGGGCGCTCCCACCACCCAACGCGAAGCCCCCCCATCTACTTGCAACACATCCGCCCATGCGGACTGGGGCGCAAACAAGGCCCAAATCAGCAGCAGATGGATGGATAGGGGCAAGTGTGACGGAATCATGATATCTCCTGTTCAACCCTTGCCTCTGCAAAATGACAAGCGCGTGACAAAGTGCCGGTGCCATACGCGCCAAAGCCACTACATAGCGGTCTGATCTGCCACAAGCATCTGTCGTCCCCAAAAAATGTGACAACTTATATGACAAGCAAGGACGCGCAGGCCAAACCTACGCGTCCCATGCCTTGTAACCAATCAAGGAGAGGATCGGCTGATCCTTCCGCGTTAAAAAGCGATGTTTGCGCCCAATGAGAAGCTGGTACCCAGCTTATAGGTGTTGATGTCAATCCGCTTGGAGCCATCATTCTGGTATTCTTGGTGGGCCGTACCAAGAATATTGCGGGCTTCAAACTTGAGCTTGACCGGCAAACGAGCGATCCGAACTTCCTCGCGCGCAACAAAGTCTAGCTTCACGCCAGGACGTTCCATAATATCCACCTGCCCCAACGGACCGCGATTGGTCACACGATCGCTGGCATAGGTGAGCATCAGAGTCTGCTGCGAAAGCTTATCAGAGCTCTCCACGCCCAGTTGCAGGTTGACCAGATGATCAGACTGACCGGTCATCCGGGCACCGTTGCGGAAATAGGCGGTCGCCTGCGCCACTTCGCCATTCACGCCGAACGGAAGAATGATCGTTTCAGCAGCACCCACTTGAATTTTTGACTTCGAATAGGTGTAATTGGCCGAAACAACCAGCTTGCGCGCAGAAAATGCCTGCCCCAAGCTTTCCAGCGAGATGTTGCGCACGGCATCCAGTTCAACGCCATACAATTGAGCCTTGGGTGCATTGGCAAAGCTTGCCACCAAAGAACCCGAAGGAATGAAGGCAAAGGTTTCAATAGGATTGTCAATACGCTTGTAGAAACCGGCCGCCGACATACGCTGCCCACGAGGCATGTAATATTCCAGGCGTGTTTCAGCGTTATAGAGCACACTGTCTTTCAGGAAGGGATTGCCGAAAAATTGACGATCCGAATCCGTATCCTGATAGACCTGACGGGCCAATTCACGGAATTGCGGACGCGCAACGGTCTTGGAGCCGGCCACACGCCATTGAACCTTGTCCGTCACATTCCAAGTCACCGTTAGCGCCGGCAACCAGTAGGATTTGTTGATACGGGTGGGCGTCAAGAACGTCAGGTCAGTGGAGTTGAACAAGTTCAACGGCTGAACGTACTGCTCGCCCTTTTCAAAGCGCACACCGCCATTGATGCGCACGGTGTCCAAAGCCTGCACCTCAGCCTGTGCATAGGCGCCATGCACGCGAAGGCCAGCTTCGAACGCGGCGGCACCGGCCTGACCCGAAGTTTCTGTCAGGAAGATATTATTGGTTTGAATGCTGTAATCCGACAGCAAATAGTCCGGCCGCATCTGGGCTGCAGCGGAGTTGAGCGACCCGTCAGGCAAAAAGCGGAAATCACGACGGCTGGAATTACGCTTCGTGTCGCTATAGGCATAACCGGCAGACAAGGATAGCGGGGTAGCCGAAGGGACCTTCCACGCCAGATCGATCGCCCCAGAATAAACCTTCTCCGAAAGATCGCTGAAGGAAATACGCGCACTTTGGTTCACCGACCGCAGGTCATTAATGTAATCGCCGACAGTCTTGTCATAAGCATAACTAAAGCTGCGTTCATACGGCGCCTTACGTGACGAGCTTGCAGCTGAGCCACGCAGGTCCAGACTGACATCACCAAAACGCAATTCAGCCACAGCTTGCGAATTGATCAGCTGCTTTTCATACCAAGCTGTTTCCTGCTTCATCACAGAGTTTTCCGCGCTATCGGACAGGGCATCGTAGCCCTTGGCCAGCTTGGAAAGCTTCAGTGTATCGCGGATAATCAGGTTGGTGATACGAACCTTGTGGCGGCCAAATTCCGCGCCAACCCCCAACATGCCATTCAGCACGATCTGGTTGTCGCTACGAACTGCGGTATAGGACACATCAGGGTTCAGTTTGGCGCCGCCAGAGAATTGCTGGGTCGCCTCGCGCGTATGCCAGCTATTGGAATAGCTCATGGTGGCGATAACGCCGAGGCGGGTTTCGCCCACGTCAAATACGGTCCCCCAGTTGATGTCACCCGCCATGTTGACCGGCAAGCTGCTGTTGCGCTGCACAACCGAGGTGGCCGAATTATTGAGCCCCATACCCAGAGCCTGCAATTGGGCGGACGAGAAATTGGCACCTGGGGTGATCAAGCTCCCGCTGGTCAAGGCCGATTGCAAAAGCTTAGGCACATCGCGCGCGCCCCAATTAGCGCCGGTCCAATCCCACTTGCTGCCATAATGGGTATAGCCCACCTTACCCGTGGTAAAAGTATCGCCCGAAGTTGAAAAGCCCACTTCGAAATACGGCTTTTCCGGAATCGCCTTGGTGGTGAGATTAATCACGCCGCCGCCAAACTCGCCCGGGTAATTGGGCGAAAAGCTCTTCTGAACCACTACGCTCGCCACCACATTGGTGGGGAACATGTCTAACGGAACCACACGCTTGAGCGGTTCTGGCGAGGGAAGAGGGGAGCCGTTGAGCAAAGCCATTGAGTAGCGGTCACCAAGACCACGTACATAAACAAAGCCGCCGCCCACCACACTGAGGCCGGTTACGCGGGTCAGGGCTCCAGCCACATCGCCATCACCAGCGCGGGCAATATCGGCCGTGGAAAGCACAGCCACAACCTGCGGCGTGGCACGAGCAGGGTTGGAAACAGACCGCCCGCGCACCACAATTTCCGGTGCGAGGCTGGCGCCCGACATCGACACTTCGACCTTTTCCTCGGTCGGCGCTTCGGCGGGTTGGGCTGGTTGCGCATTTTGCGCAAGAGCGGGAGAGGACAAGGCGGTGGAGAGCAGCAAGAGCCCTCCAAGCGGGAGGCGGTGAGCCATGGTTTTTCCTTATACTATCAGGCGCGCAAAAGGGCAGCAGGCTCAAAAGCCCGCTGCCCCATCGTCATGGCGGTGGTTAGGCGGGCAGGCTGGTGCAAGCGCTACCCGAACCGAAGCTCGCAAAGGAAGAGTCGCAAGTCCAACCACGATACCAAGTATCCGACGAATTGCGCACCGCGCCAATATAGGCAGTCGATGTGAAATAGCTGCTGATGCTGGTCAACAGGCTGTAGGCCGCAACGGCGGTTTCATTGGCACCATTCACAAACACCGAAGCCAAGGTCGAGGTACCACCAGCGGTGTTGTTCGTGCCTGCGTTAAACAAGGTCTGAATTTCGGTTGCGGTCACGTCGGTGTCGTTCACGAAAGACGTGGCGCAGGACATGTGAACCGAGTGGAACACAGGAGCGCCAGCCTCGTCCAACGTGGTGTCGGCAGCCTGAACCGTAGCCGCACCGTCAACGTCAAGGCAGTTGGTCTTGCCGGTGATCACGCCGTTAAAGAAGCTGTAGTCAGCACCGCCATGCAACGTCACAGCAGGAACGGTGTTGCCATTGCCCACCAGCGTGAAGTTGGCCAGGCGCACATTCTGACGCGGCGTATAGTTCACGTTGGAGTTGGCAGAGTCGATTTCCAGCAGGCGATCACCCGTCGAACGCTGGACCGCAATCAGATACTGAACGAAGCCCTTGTAACCAACGTCTGTATCAAAGCTGTCATCTTCCGCACCCGTGATAACAAGATTCTTCATGTTGGTGCGGCCACCGAAGACTTCGATGCCGTCATCCGAGCTGTTATGCACCTGAATGTGGCTCAATGTCGTACCGGAACCGGTGCCGCCCAGCGTCAAGCCCTGCAGTTCGCTACCAGCAGCCAGTTCAAAACCGGAATAACGAATCTGCACATATTGCATGGTACCGCTATTGTCGGCTGCGGTAGCGCCTCCAAAGCGCACATCCGATGTGCCTTCAAGGATACGCTCGCACGACGCGAAGCCGCCCGCCGATTCACCTGTCAAACAGTCGCTGATAGGCGCGCGACCCAAAAGAACCACACCGCCCCACTGACCACTGCTGGTGTCCGTAGCAGTTCCGAGTACGTTGGCACGCGAGGTGAAGATGATCGGCGAACTGGCTGTGCCAACCGCATTGATACGGTTGCCGCGATTAACCACGAGATAGTCAAGACCATTAGAACCAAAGACCACGACACCCGGATCGATTGTCAGCGTCACATTGTTCCCGGTGCTCGAACCACCTTTGTCAGTACCAACATTCACGCGACCGGAAAGCGAATAAATCACGCCCGTCATTTTGGCCAAAGCCAGATCGCTATCAATTGTGCTCGGTAACTGGCACACACGATAGGAACCATTCGAATTACTGATGGTCCCAGCATCAGTCAGGCGCGTAGGGCAGCTTGCAGCAGCCGTGACTGTGCCCGAAGTGGCGGTAGCTGTTGCCGTAGCAGACGCCGTGGCGGTCCCGCCGACCAAAGTGCCCTCACCAGGCGAAGCGATGTCATTGGCGCCACAGCCAGCGAGCGCCAGCAAAGCAAAACAGCTGATCGTATAATAAGGAACGGACTTCATAGTGATTCCCCCTGAGGCCGTGGAGTCGGTTGCTCAATTCTGGGATCCGCCCTAGCTACGTTGGTTGACACTTTTTTGACAGATCGTCCCAGCACGCTGATCGGTGCCACAAGTCCGTAAGCGCCGACGGAATGCGGTGTTGACGCGGCCTAATTGGCCTTTCGTGTACGCGGCGCCCATTTCTTTGCCAGTGCGGCAAAGCTGGCGTGGATCATATCGATGTTGGGCTGGGCATTGGGATCATGGTCGTCGCCTAGGGCATCAAGAGCCTCTTCGTGATACTCATGGGCCGGATCTGCGAGCGCTTCGAGTTTCTCGGCGTAACCCCAAGGCCCGCCTGAATCCTCTGGTGGCTGCATGACGGTGGCGTCGAGCAGGCGTGGATAGCCGATATTGGGATCGGCAGGGGCGATGCCTTGGATTTTGACGCTGTGCTCCCACGCATCGCCAAAGTCATAGAGGTAACGGAAGGTCTTGCCCCACATGCCCTCAAGTGCCTGAGCCAAGGTCGTTTTGCGGGCATCAAGTGGGCCATCAAAGCCATAGGACGGATCAGGGGTACCGAAGCCCGTGTGGCCGAAGGTCACCCCATTTCAGCGAGAGGATTTCACCGCGACGGCACCCGGTCAGCAGCAGCAGCGTGATCGCCGCCGCCTGCGAGCGCAGGCTCTGATCGGAATGGTCGCGCATATCCGCCAGCTCAGCGCCCAAACGGGCCATCTCTGCCACGGACAAATGTCTCGTGCGCATCACCTTGCGATTGCAGCGCACAGCATAACAGGGGTTGGTGTTCTCAACGCGATAGCCCCAAGCCTCCGCCTTGTTGAGCGTGGCGCGCAGGATGTCCATGCAGCGGTTGGCCGCGCCCGGCCCGGCATTGTCAGTCAGGGCTGCAAACCATTTGGCAACGTCTGCCTTGGTCAGGCTGTCGACATAGATGTCCTTGAACGCCCCATCGATATGGCAACGGCGGTAATCGGTGGCGGTGGTGCGCGTCGACTGTTTCCAAGTCGGCGCGCATTTTTGCCAATATTCCTTCAGGAAATCATCCACGCGCGGCGCGCTGCGGATGCGCTCGCGGATCGTGGCAGGATCATGACCGACACGGGCATGAGCGATGACGCGCCGCGCCACTATCGTTGCCTGATGTCGAGTGAGCACGGTGGGGATGTCTGCCGATCACCGGGTTCCTGTGCACGGTCCAGTTGCCAACAGGCGCTGAGATCACGGCAGTTCAGTCCAAGGACAACCGGTCGCCGAGCCGCTGAATGAGATCCATCCGCTCGTGCAGGATGGCGACAATCAGTGGTGAATCATTGTCACGGAGAAGGCAGAAAACATAGTGATGCTCAATGCGGGCCATCCGTAAGCCGGGGTGCATATCGCTCATATCTCGATGGGAACCCAAGCCCTGGGCGAGACCCGCGATGCCTTGCTCGAGCTTGGCCATATAGGCGCGGACTTGCGCCTCGCCCCATTGCTGGCGCGCGTAACGGATGATCGACCGGACATCAGCCTCGGCCGCCGCAGTCAGAACATAGGCGTGGCTCAAGAGGCTTGGCCCGCGCCCAATTCCTCGTCAACGATGGCACTGATGCTCCGCGCCGAGTTCTGTCCAGCCAAGCCCTGCTCGATGCGTTCGCCCAGCAGCACCTGCAATTCGCGCCAAGCCTGATCGCCGCTGGCATCAGCGGGGAACAGGCGTTCGAGCGCATATTGCTTGATCGTCTTACCTTGAAGGGCGGCCAGTGCCTTCAGGCTTTGGTGCTGCTGGCTGGTAATGTCGATGGTCAGGCGGCTCATGTCGACCTCTTGGTGATTACAACAAACCATCATTACCGCAAATGTGGGTTTGTGGCCAGAGCCCGAAATCTGCTGCCCCAAAAAGCGTGTATCCCGCCAGCAGCGCTACCACAGCGAGCTTCACCACATTCGGGGGCGCAACCCCGCCTGCTTGAACGCCGACATAGATAAGCGAGGTCATAACTGCCGAACGCGAAAAATTTGCATCTCGGTTGCGGTAATCTGGTGCCCCTCGCAAAACAGTTGTGCAAAGTCCAAGCAGAGATTATCTTACTTTTGTCTTACCAGTGGAGCAGGCGATGAGCATTCAGGAACGGGTGACGACCACGGTGTCGACCAAAGGACAGGTTATTCTGCCCAAGGCGATCCGTGACCAACGGCATTGGCCTGCCGGGACCAGACTGATTGTCGAGGAGAGGCCCGAAGGCGTGCTCCTGAAGTCCATGCCGGCCTTTGCTGCCACCGATATGGACGCCGTGTTCGGATCTCTGCGGCCGAACGGACCATCCTTGTCGATCGAGGATATGAACACAGTGATTGACGTGGAAGCCAAGCGCCGTGCGCGGGATTGATACCAACATCGTCGTCAGACTGCTGACCGCCGATGATGCCGAGCAGGCTGAGGCGGCTCGCCGTGTCGTTGAAGCCGGAGACATCTTTCTAGGGGTGACCGTGCTGCTCGAGGCGGAATGGGTGCTACGCGCCGGATACAAATTCCAGCCTCAGCAGATTGTCGCGGCATTTCGAGGTATGGCGGGGCTGCCCGGCGTAACAGTCGAAGCGCCCGTGCAACTGGCGACAGCGCTCGATTGGCTGGAAGGTGGGATGGATTTCGCTGATGCGCTGTATTTGGCGCGTTCCAGCCATTGCCGCGACTTGGTGACCTTCGACCAGAAGTTTGCCAAGCGGGCCAAAGCGCTGGCGACCATTCCGGTGACCATTCCCTAACAGGAACCAACAGGTGCGCGGCATGGGGTGGGCTTGTCCCACCCCTACGTCCGCGTGCCTCCTGCCATCGGAAAAACAGAAGGAGGACGCCGCGGATGCGGCGCCCTCCCCCGAATTACTGGCGAAACGTCAGGCAGCGATGCGCTGGTGACGCTGGGCGAAGGCGTGGTGGGGCAGGTTCGCCTCACGCACGCGGCTCAAGAGGTTGGACTGGAGTCCCGAGCCTTCGCAGATGATGGCGTGGACCGGCTTGAGGTTCATCAGTTGCTCGTTGCGGACGAAGCCTGCGCGCTTGCCCAGTGCCCGGTTGAGGGTGAAGCGGACGGTCTTGACGCCGCGCGCGGCGGCCCAGGCGTGGGCGATCTGATCGCAGCCCTTGTGCTGGGCGGTGGTGGCCAGGACCATGTGGGGCACGCGGGCGTGGGTTTCGTCGAGCGCCTGCCACAGGAGTTCGTGGTCATGCCAGTCGGTGCCGCCGGAGAAGATGACCACCGCGCCAGTGGGAGCGTGGTCTTCGCGGCGCTTGGCTGCGCGGGCGGCGAGGAAGTCGCGGGCGTCGATCTGGCTGGCGGTCAGGCCGGAGGACACGCGGGTGCCTTTCACGGTCGAGAATGGACGCCCCGTTTCGACGCGGTAGATCTCGCCGGCATAGTCACGCATGGCTTCCATCGCCTCGCGGCAGTCCATCAGCGTCTGGGCAATGCGCTGCGTCTCTTCCAGTTCGACGGCGTAGATTTCCGAAGGGTCAAAGGCGCGGGCCATGTCGCCGAGCTTCTTGGTGGCTTCGTCTTCGCGCTTCTCGATGCGCTGGGAGGTGACGTGGAAGCTGTTGACGATGCCCCAGACGATGTCCCGCCCGAATTCCTCCATGCGGGTGCCTCGGAAGAGGTCAAAGACGGTGCCGATCACCATTTCCATCGCGCCGCGCGCGGCCT
>Ga0066255_1000875_pt1 | contig 40525 bp, 43 predicted proteins | sample ThiBiot_750_biof_FD_71148 | JGI IMG/M metagenome (GOLD analysis project Ga0066255, IMG submission 71148) | Wastewater bioreactor microbial communities from Cape Town, South Africa - Thiocy_expt_750_biof (version 2) | ecosystem: Engineered > Bioreactor > Thiocyanate-remediating >... | reverse complement strand
GTTTCCCGATGCCGGTGGAAGACGTGTTCTCGATCTCGGGCCGCGGCACCGTGGTGACCGGCCGTATCGAGCGCGGCGTGATCAAGGTGGGCGAGGAAATCGAAATCGTCGGTATCCGTCCGACCCAGAAGACCACCGTGACCGGCGTGGAAATGTTCCGCAAGCTGCTGGACCAGGGTCAGGCGGGCGACAACGCTGGCCTGCTGCTGCGCGGCACCAAGCGTGACGACGTGGAGCGCGGCCAGGTGCTGGCCAAGCCGGGTTCGATCACCCCGCACACCGAGTTCGAAGCCGAGGTGTACGTGCTGTCCAAGGACGAAGGTGGCCGTCACACCCCGTTCTTCAAGGGCTACCGTCCGCAGTTCTACTTCCGTACCACCGACATCACCGGCGCCGTGCAGCTGCCGGAGGGCGTCGAGATGGTGATGCCGGGCGACAACGTGAAGATGTCGGTCACGCTGATCAACCCGGTGGCGATGGACGAAGGCCTGCGCTTCGCCATCCGCGAAGGCGGCCGCACCGTCGGCGCCGGCGTCGTCGCCAAGATCACCAAGTAAGCGCGTCTTTCCCGTTCGCGGGAAGCGTGGAAAAGGGCGGCCTCCGGGCCGCCCTTTTTTGTTGCCGGCGGCGTATACCGGTGGCCTTGCCGGAGCGGGCGCACGGCAGTGCCGGCAGGCGCACCTGCTGCGTGCCCGGGCCGTGGCATCCGCAGCCAGGTCCGCGCCCGGGTGGCTGGTTGGGGTGGCGCATGCCCGGGCGGGCGCGGGGTGCACGGCAGGTGCCGGGCTTTGCCGTTGCCGATGGCGGAAAACGCCCGCTTTCGCGCTCTTGTATCGACGGGGTGCGCACATGGCGCGCCGGAATCGGCTGTCGCCGCCATGACCTTCGCTACGTGAACCGGGCGATGGATGCACCTAAGGTGCTGCGTGCGGTGGCGGTGGTCGCCGACAGTACAGACGCGAGGAGAAGAGGGATGTTGCGAGCAGTGGGAAAGGGGCGGCGCAGGGCGCTGGCAGTAGCGCTGGCGCCGTTCGCGGCGGTAGCGCAGGCAGCGGCGCCGGCGCCGGAGGAGCACTTCGGCTTCAGCATCGGCGACGACTACATGCTCGCCAACTACACCCGGACCGAGGCCTACTTCCGCAAGGTCGCGGCCGGCTCCGACCGTTTCCGGCTGGTGGAACTGGGCAGGACCTCCGAGGGGCGCGCGCAGGTGATGCTGATCGCCTCCTCGCCGTCCAACCTGGCCAGGCTGGACGAGTACCGGGCCATTTCCGAGCGGCTGGCGCGGGCGCGTGACGATGCCACGGTCGCGCGCGGGTTGGCGGAGCAGGGCAAGGCGGTGGTCTGGATCGATGGCGGCCTGCATGCCAACGAGACGGTCGGCGCGCACCAGCTGATCGAGACCGTCTGGCAGCTGGCCAGCCGCGACGACGCCGAGACCCGCCGCATCCTCGACGACACCATCATCCTGCTGGTCCATGCCAACCCGGACGGGCAGGAGCTGTACTCGGACTGGTACATGCGCGAGCCGGTGCCGGCCAGGCGCGTGCTCGACAAGCCGCCGCGCCTGTACCAGAAGTACGCAGGGCACGACAACAACCGCGATTTCTACATGGCCGCGCTGCAGGAAACGCGCAACCTCAACCTGGCCATGTACACGCGCTGGTACCCGCAGATCGTCTACAACCACCACCAGACCTCGCCCAAGGGCACGGCCATCGTCATCCCGCCGTATCGCGATCCCTACAACTACAACATCGACGCGATGATCCCGGTCGGGCTGGAGGCGCTGGGGTCGGCCATGAACCTGCGCTACCTGCAGGAGGACAAGCCCGGCGCGGTATCCAAGGGCGGCAGCGTGTATTCCACCTGGTGGAATGGTGGCCTGCGCACCATGCCGTACTTCCACAACATGCTCGGCGTGCTGACCGAGATCACCGGCAACCCGACGCCGATGCAGATCCCGTTCCTGCCGGAGCGGCAGCTGCCCGACAGCAACCTGCCGGCACCGGTGCCGGCGCAGACCTGGCATTTCCGCCAGTCCATCGACTACAGCCTGACTGCCAACTGGGCGTTGCTGGACTATGCCTCGCGCAATCGCGAGCAGCTGCTGTGGAACATCTACCGCATGGGCCGCAATTCCATCGAGCGCGGCAGCCGCGATACCTGGACCCCGCGCCCGAGCGTGCTGGCCAGGGCCCGCGCCGCCGCCGGCAAGGACGGCAAGCCCGCCGCGGAGCTCGATGCGGGCCAGGTGCAGGCGCTGCTGCGCAGCCCGGACCAGCGTGACCCGCGCGGCTACATCATCCCGGCCGACCAGGCGGACTTCCCGACCGCGACCGCCTTCGTCAATGCGCTGCAGCTGGCGGGCGTCGAGGTATCGCGCGCCAGCCGGCCGTTCGTGGTGGCCGGCCGCAGGTACCCGGCCGGCTCGTTCGTGGTCCGGGCCGACCAGGCCTTCCGGCCGCACGTGCTGGACATGTTCGAACCGCAGGACCACCCGCATGACTTCGAGTACGAGGGTGGCCCGCCGATCGCGCCCTACGACTCCGCCGGCTGGACGCTGGCGTTCCAGATGGGGGTTGCCTTCGACCGGGTGCTGGATGCCTTCGACGGCCCGTTCCAGGCACTGCCGGCCGGGCAGCTGCAGGTGCCCGCCGATGCGCCGGTGCCGGCCGCGGCCAACGGCTACCTGCTCGACGCCCGTGCCAACAACAGCGTGATCGTGGTCAACCGGCTGCTGAAGGCCGGGGTGCCCGTGCGTCGGCTGCACGAGCGCGATGGCAGCTTCTTCGTGCCGGCCACGCCGGCCGCCACGCTGGCGGCCGCGCTGCGCGGTACCGGTGTGGTGGCCACCGCCGCCGACCGCCGCATCGCCGGCGGCCAGGCGCTCAAGGCGCCGCGGATCGCGCTGTGGGACCACTATGGCGGCTCCATGGTCTCCGGCTGGACGCGCCTGGTCCTGGATAGCTTCGGCTTCGATTACGAGGTGGTGTATCCGCGGCAGATCCTCGATGACGACCTGCGCAGCCGGTTCGACGTGCTGGTCCTGCCCAGCGGCGCGCTGCCGCTGCCGGCGGAGCTGGCGGTCGAGGGCAAGGCCGGACGCGTACCGGCCTCGCCGGATCCGGCCACCATCCCGGCCGAGTTCCACCCGCTGCTCGGCGAACTGCAGGGCGAGGCCGCGGTCGCCGCGCTGCGCCGTTTCCTGCAGGCCGGTGGCCATGTCGTGGCAACCGGCTCGTCCAGTGGACTGGCGCTGCAGTTGGGCCTGCCGCTGCGCAGTCATCTGCAGGCGACCGGTGCCGATGGCCAGCCGCGGGTGCTGAGCCAGCGCGAGTACTACATCCCCGGCAGCGTGCTGCAGGTCGCGGTGGACAAGTCGCGGCCCGTTGCCTGGGGGCTGCCGCAGCGGCTGGATGTGTACTTCTCCGACGGCCGCTGGGACAATGCGCCGGTGTTCGACCTGCCGGCCGGCCGTACCGACATCCGCCCGCTGTTGCGCTTCGATACGGCTACCCCGCTGCGCAGCGGCTGGGCCTGGGGCCAGGAATACCTGCAGGGCGGGGTACTGGCCGCCGAGGCCGATGTCGGCGCCGGGCGCCTGACCTTCTTCGGCACGGACATCACCTTCCGCGCGCAGGCCCACGGCTCGTTCAAGCTGCTGTTCAACAGCCTGCTGCAGGCCGGGGCCGACCCGGAATGAGGCCCCGGGGCCGGCATGGCCCCCGTCGCCGCCGGCCAAGCATGGCCGGCAGCTGAAGCGCAAGAGGCAGGTGGCGCCCGGGACTTGCAAAGCCCCGGGAATGCTGACAGAATGCACGACCACTCGCGGGACTCATGCTTGCATGGGCCCCGCAACCAGCGAAATGAAGGGCAGGACGCGCTTCGTATTCGCCAGACTAAGGACAGGTCGCGTGGGTCGCTCCAGGGCATCGGGGCGCTTTCTGCGCGTTTGTTTGTGTCTGGGGCGGGCCGGGTAACCGGGCCGCCTTGCTGTTTTGAAGGGATTCGCGCGGCGGCCTGGTGGACAACGCCGCGCATTCATGGGGTCCGGTACACAAGAGGCCGGGCCTGTCGCTCTTTAGACCTATAGGAACACCGTCATGGCGGACCAAAAGATCCGGATTCGGCTGAAGGCGTTCGATCATCGCTTGATCGACCGCTCGGCCAGCGAGATCGTTGAAACGGCCAAGCGGACCGGCGCGCAAGTGCGTGGCCCGATCCCGCTGCCTACCAAGATCGAACGTTACACCGTTCTGGTTTCCCCGCACGTCGACAAGGACGCGCGTGACCAGTACGAAACCCGCACGCACAAGCGCGTGCTCGACATCGTCGACCCCAACGACAAGACCGTGGACGCGCTGATGAAGCTCGAACTGGCTGCCGGCGTCGACGTTCAGATCAAGCTGACCTGAGGACTGCGACCATGACGAAGAAGTATTCGTTGGGCTTCGTGGGCCGCAAGGCCGGCATGAGCCGCGTTTTCACCGAGGACGGCCAGTCCATCCCGGTGACCCTGATCGAAGCCACCCCGAACCGCATCGCGCAGGTCAAGACCGTCGAAACCGACGGCTACAGCGCCGTGCAGGTGACCGTCGGCGCCCGTCGCGCCGCCCTGGTGAACAAGCCGGAAGCCGGCCACTTCGCCAAGGCCAAGGTCGAAGCCGGCCGTGGCCTGTGGGAATTCCGCGTCGAGGACGCCCAGGTCGGCGATTACGCCGTCGGTGGCGAAGTCAAGGCGGACATCTTTGCCGTTGGCCAGAAGGTCGACGTCCAGGGTGTCACCAAGGGCAAGGGCTTCCAGGGCACCATCAAGCGCTACAACTTCACCATGGGCGACGCCACCCACGGTAACTCGCTGTCGCATCGCGCGCCGGGTTCGTTGGGCCAGCGCCAGACCCCGGGTCGCGTTTTCCCGGGCAAGAAGATGGCCGGCCACATGGGTGCCGTGCAGCAGAGCACGCAGAACCTGGAAGTGGTCAAGGTCGACGTCGAGCGTGGTCTGATTGCCGTCCGTGGTGCCGTTCCGGGTGCTGCCGGTGGCGACGTGATCGTGCGTCCGGCGAGCAAGGCATAAGGAGAGATGACGATGGAACTCGTTATCACGGGTAGCAACAACAAGGTCTCGGTCTCCGAAGCCGTGTTCGGTCGCGATTTCAGCGAAGATCTGGTCCACCAGGTCGTCGTTGCCTACCGCAACGCCGCTCGCGCCGGTACCAAGGCACAGAAGACGCGCTCTGAAGTGGCCGGCACCACCAAGAAGTCGAAGAAGCAGAAGGGTGGTGGCGCTCGCCACGGTGCCCTGACCGCTCCGATCTTCGTCGGCGGTGGCGTCACGTTCGCGGCCAAGCCGCGCAGCTTCGAGCAGAAGGTCAACCGCAAGCAGTATCGCGCCGCCATGTGCGCCATCCTGTCCGAGCTGAACCGCCAGGGCCGCCTGACCATCGTCGAGTCCTTCGACGTGGACGCGACCAGCACCAAGGGTCTGATCGGCAAGCTGGCTGGCCTGGAAGTGGGCAAGCGTCCGCTGATCGTCACCGAAGAGGCTTCCGAGCATCTGTACCTGTCGGCCCGCAACCTGCCCTACGTGCAGGTGCGTGACGTCCAGGGTCTGGATCCGGTCGCTCTGGTCGGTGCCGACACGGTCGTCATCACCGCCGACGCGGTCAAGAAGGTCGAGGAGTGGCTGGCATGAGCAGCAACGAAAAAATCTTCAGCGTGCTGCGCGCTCCGCGAGTCTCCGAAAAGACCGCGCGCCTGCAGGAACTCTCCAACCAGTACGTCTTCGAAGTCTCGAACGAAGCAACCAAGGCCGATGTGAAGGCCGCGGTCGAGCAGCTGTTCGACGTCAAGGTCGAGGCCGTCAACGTGGTCAACGTCAAGGGCAAGAGCAAGTCCTTCCGTAACCGCGCTGGCCGCCGCGGCGATTGGCGCAAGGCGTACGTGCGCCTGGCCGATGGCCAGTCCATCGATGTAACGGCCAAGGCCTGAGGTACATCCCATGCCATTGATGAAATTCAAGCCCACCTCCGCAGGCCGCCGCTCGGCCCTGCGCGTGGTCACGCCCGATCTGCACAAGGGTGCGCCGCACGCTGCGCTGGTGGAGTCGCAGAGCAAGTCCGGTGGTCGCAACCACCACGGCCGCATCACCACCCGTCACGTTGGTGGTGGCCACAAGCAGCACTACCGCATCATCGACTTCAAGCGCAACAAGGAAGGCATTCCGGCGCGCGTGGAACGCATCGAATACGATCCGAACCGCACCGCCCACATCGCCCTGCTGTGCTACGTCGACGGTGAGCGCCGCTACATCATCGCCCCGCAGGGCCTGAAGGCGGGTGACCAGGTCATCTCCGGTGCGCATGCGCCGATCAAGACCGGCAACACCCTGCCGCTGCGCAACATCCCGGTCGGTACCACCATCCACGGCATCGAGCTGAAGCCGGGCAAGGGCGCCCAGATCGCCCGTGCCGCCGGTGCTTCGGTGCAGCTGGTGGCTCGTGAAGGCATCTACGCCACCCTGCGCCTGCGCTCGGGTGAAATGCGCAAGGTGCCGGTCGAGTGCCGCGCCACCATCGGCGAAGTCGGCAACGACGAGCACAACCTGGAGAAGCTGGGCAAGGCCGGCGCCAAGCGTTGGCGCGGTGTCCGCCCGACCGTCCGCGGTGCCGCCATGAACCCGGTGGACCACCCGCACGGTGGTGGTGAGGCCAAGGCAGGCCAGGGTAACCCGCATCCGGTCACCCCGTGGGGTGTCCCGACCAAGGGCTACAAGACGCGCCATAACAAGCGCACCCAGCAGTTCATCGTCCGCGATCGTAGGGGCTAATCGACCATGGCACGTTCACTCAAGAAGGGCCCGTTCGTCGATCACCACCTCGTCAAGAAGGTGGAGGCCGCTGCGGGCAGCAAGAAGCCGATCAAGACCTGGTCGCGCCGTTCGATGATCCTGCCGGAAATGGTAGGCGTCACCATCGCCGTGCATAACGGCAAGAACCACGTACCGGTTCTCGTCAACGAGAACATGGTCGGCCACAAGCTCGGCGAATTCGCCATCACCCGGACCTTCAAGGGTCATGGTGCTGACAAGAAGTCGGGCAAGTAAGGAGAGATGACGATGGAAGCGAAAGCAATCCTGCGCACCGCGCGCATCTCCCCGCAGAAGGCCCGTCTGGTCGCTGACCAGGTGCGCGGCCTTCCGGCCGAGCGTGCGGTCAATCTGCTGAAGTTCTCGGACAAGAAGGCTGCCGCCCTCATCAAGAAGGTGGTGGAGTCGGCCATCGCGAACGCCGAGAACAACCAGGGCGCCGACGTCGATGAGCTGAAGGTCAAGACCATCATGGTTGATGAAGGTCCGAGCCTGAAGCGCTTCATGGCCCGCGCCAAGGGCCGCGGCACGCGCATTCTCAAGCGCACCAGCCACATCACCGTGGTCGTGGGCGAGGGCAAATAACGATGGGTCACAAAGTTCATCCGATTGGTATCCGCCTGGGCATCGCCAAGGACTGGAACTCCAAGTGGTACGCCAACAAGGCCGAGTTCGCCAGCTACCTGGCGGCCGACCTGAAGGTCCGCGAGATGCTTCGCAAGAAGCTGGCGCAGGCCGGTATCTCCAAGATCCTGATCGAGCGTCCGGCCAAGACCGCGCGCGTGACGATCCACACCGCCCGTCCGGGCGTGGTGATCGGCAAGCGTGGTGAGGACATCGAGAAGCTGCGCAAGGAAGTGAGCGAAGTGATGGGCGTCCCGGCGCACATCAACGTCACCGAAGTGCGCAAGCCGGAGCTGGACGCGCAGCTGGTCGCCGAGTCGATCGCGCAGCAGCTGGAGCGTCGCATCATGTTCCGCCGCGCGATGAAGCGTGCGGTCGGCAACGCGATGCGCCTGGGTGCCCTGGGCATCAAGGTCAACGTGGCTGGCCGCTTGAACGGCGCTGAAATCGCCCGTTCGGAGTGGTACCGCGAAGGCCGCGTGCCGCTGCACACCCTGCGCGCCGACATCGACTACGGTTTCGCTGAGGCCAGCACCACCTACGGCATCATCGGCATCAAGGTCTGGATCTACAAGGGCGAGGTCTTCGATTTCTCCCAGGTTGGCCAGGAAAAGCAGGACGACAGCCCGCGCAGCGATCGCAACGATCGTGGCGACCGTGCCGACCGTCCGTCGCGCCCGGCTCGTGAAGCGAGGTAACGGCAATGTTGCAACCCAAGCGAACCAAATACCGCAAGATGTTCAAGGGCCGCAACGACGGCCTGAGCTGGAACGCCAATGCCGTCAGCTTCGGTGAGTACGGCCTGAAGGCCACCGCTCACGGCCAGCTGACCGCGCGCCAGATCGAAGCGGCCCGTCGTTCGATCAGCCGTTACGTCAAGCGTGGCGGCAAGATGTGGATCCGCGTTTTCCCGGACAAGCCCATCACCAAGAAGCCCATTGAAGTCCGAATGGGTGCCGGTAAGGGTGGCGTGGAGTACTGGGTCGCCCAGATCCAGCCGGGCCGCATGATCTATGAAATCGAGGGTGTTTCCGAGGAAGTGGCACGCGAGGCGTTCCGCCTGGCATCGGCCAAGCTCTCGGTCACCACCACTTTCGTGACCCGGACGGTGCGCTGATGGACATCAAACAACTCCGCGAGAAGTCGGCTGACGAACTCAAGGCCCACCTGGGCGACCTGCGCAAGGAGCAGTTCTCGCTCCGCATGCAGGCCGCCACTGGCCAGCTGCCGAAGACCCACGAAACCCGCCGGGTGCGCCGCGAGATCGCTCGCGTCAAGCACCTGATCGGCAGCACGAAGTAAGGATGGCTGCGATGAGCGAAAATACTGAAAGCAAGACGCTGCGCACGGTCGAAGGCCGTGTGGTCAGCAACAAGATGGACAAGACGGTCACCGTGTTGGTGGAGCGCCAGGTCAAGCACGCCCTGTACGGCAAGTACATCAAGCGCTCGACCAAGCTGCACGCTCACGACGCCGAGAACACCTGCAACGAAGGTGATTTCGTGCGTGTGACCGAGATTGCGCCGCTGTCCAAGACCAAGAACTGGCGGGTGGTGGAAGTCATCACCCGCGCAGCGAAATAAGGAGCCTGAATCATGATTCAGATGCAGAGCTACCTCGACGTCGCTGACAACTCCGGTGCCAAGGAAGTGATGTGCATCAAGGTGTTGGGCGGCTCGAAGCGCCGTTATGCCCACATCGGCGACATCATCAAGGTCACCGTGAAGGACGCGATTCCGCGCGGCAAGGTCAAGAAGGGCGAAGTGTACGACGCCGTCGTGGTGCGTACCCGCAAGGGTGTGCGTCGCGCCGACGGTTCGCTGATCCGTTTCGACGGCAACGCCGCGGTCCTGCTGAACAACAAGCAGGAGCCGATCGGCACCCGTATCTTCGGGCCGGTGACCCGTGAACTTCGTTCCGAGAAGTTCATGAAGATCGTCTCGCTCGCTCCCGAAGTGCTGTGAGCGACAGGAGATAATCATGGCTAACCGTATCAAGAAGGGCGACCAGGTCCTCGTCAACACCGGCAAGGACAAGGGCAAGCAGGGCGAAGTCGTCCGCGTCGACGGCGACCGCGTGGTCGTCGCCAACGTGAACATCGTCAAGCGCCACACCAAGCCGAACCCGCAGGCAGGCGTTGCCGGCGGCGTGGTCGAGCGTGAAGCTTCGATCCATATCTCCAACGTCAATGTCCTGAACCCGGCTTCGGGCAAGGGCGAGCGCGTTGGCTTCAAGGTGCTGGAGGATGGACGCAAACTGCGTGTGTTCCGCTCCAGCGGTGAGGCGATTGACGCCTGAGGAATGAGCTGATGACTTCCCGTCTCGAAAAAATCTACAAGGAAGAAGTGGTGCCGGCGCTGATGAAGCAGTTCGGTTACACCAATCCGATGGAAGTGCCGAAGCTGGTCAAGATCACCGTCAACATGGGCGTCGGCGAAGCCGCGACCAACAAGAAGGTGCTCGAGAACGCCGTGGCCGACATGACCAAGATCACCGGCCAGAAGCCGGTGGTCACCAAGTCGCGCGTCTCGGTGGCCTCGTTCAAGATCCGCGATGGCTGGCCGATCGGTTGCAAGGTCACCCTGCGCCGCAACACCATGTTCGAATTCCTGGATCGCCTGATCAACATCTCGCTGCCGCGCGTGCGTGACTTCCGCGGCGTGTCGGGTCGTTCGTTCGACGGTCGCGGCAACTACAACATGGGTGTGAAGGAACAGATCATCTTCCCGGAAATCGACTTCGACGCCGTCGACGCGATCCGCGGCATGGATATCGCCATCACCACCACCGCCAAGACCGATGCGGAAGCGAAGGCGCTGCTGGCAGCGTTCAAGTTCCCGTTCCGTAACTGATCCGTCGAGGAAACCGAAATGGCAAAGACCTCCATGGTCAACCGCGACATCAAGCGGGAAAAGCTGGCCAAGAAGTACGCCGACAAGCGTGCTGCTCTGAAGAAGATCGTGTCCTCGGTGGACGCGAGCTACGAAGAGAAGATCGAAGCCGCGGCCAAGCTGTCCAAGCTGCCGCGCGATTCGTCGCCGAGCCGCCAGCGCAACCGCTGCGAACTGTCGGGCCGCCCGCGTGGCGTGTACCGCAAGTTCGGCCTGGGCCGCAACAAGCTGCGTGAAGCCACCATGCGTGGCGACGTGCCGGGCCTGCGCAAGGCCAGCTGGTAAGAAACCCCCGCGCCGGGCCGCAAGGTCCGGCCGGTGGGCCGGCAGGGCAACCAGCCGGCAAGACAGGGAGTCCGACGCAAGTCGGACTTTTTGTCGTATACTCCCGCGTCTTGCCCGGCCAAAAGTGCGGGTGACGTTGGAAAAGGGCCCCGGCCCATCCCGGGAAAACTCGAGATTTTCGCGAAAGCGGATATCGGTGCACTCAAAGGTATACACATGAGCATGACTGATCCCATCGCCGACCTGCTGGTCCGCATCAAGAATGCGGCCGCGGTTGGCAAGCAGACGGTGAAAGCGCCGTCGTCCAAGATCAAGGTGGCGATTGCCCAGGTCCTGAAGGACGAGGGTTACATCACCGACCTGCGCGTCAACCAGCTGGACAACAACAAGTCCGAGCTGGAAATCGTCCTGAAGTACTTCGAGGGCAAGCCGGTCATCGCGACCCTGAAGCGCTATTCGCGTTCGGGCCTGCGCCAGTACCGTGGCAAGAGCGAGCTGCCGAAGGTCCTCAACGGCCTGGGCATTGCCATCATTTCCACCTCCAAGGGCATCATGACTGATGCGCAGGCGCGCCAGCAGGGCGTCGGCGGCGAAGTCCTGTGCTTCGTGGCCTAAGCGAGAAGGAGTAGAACATGTCCCGCGTAGCCAAGAAGCCGATCAACCTGCCCAAGGGCGTTGAACTGAACATCCAGCCGGAATCCGTGAGCGTGAAGGGCCCGAAGGGCACCCTGTCGCTGAACAAGGCCGCTGGCGTTGAAATCACCATCGACAATGGCGTCGTCACGCTGAATCCGAAGGACATCTCCTTCGACGCGCTGACCGGCACCGTGCGTTCGATCCTGGCCAACATGGTCAAGGGCGTGTCCGAAGGCTTCGAGAAGAAGCTGGAGCTGGTGGGCGTGGGTTACCGCGCTGCCATGCAGGGCAAGGACCTGAACCTGTCGCTGGGCTTCTCGCACCCCGTCGTGTTCGTGGCGCCGGAAGGCATCACCCTGGCCACCCCGACGCAGACGGAAATCGTCGTGCAGGGCGCGGACAAGCAGGTGGTCGGTGAAGTCGCCGCCAAGATCCGTGGCTACCGTCCGCCGGAGCCCTACAAGGGCAAGGGTGTGAAGTACGCCGGTGAGAACATCATTCGCAAGGAAGCCAAGAAGGCCTAATTCCTAGGTTTTCAGCTTTCGAGGATAAAGATCATGAACAAGAACATCGCTCGCCTGCGTCGCGCCAAGTCGACCCGTTCGCACATCCGCACCCTGGGCGTGCCGCGCCTGTCGGTGCTGCGTACCGGCCAGCACCTGTACGCGCAGGTCTTCACCGCCGACGGCTCGAAGGTGCTGGCTGCCGCCAACACCACCCAGGCCGACGTCAAGGACGGTCTGAAGAACGGCAAGAACGCCGACGCCGCCGCCAAGGTGGGCCGCATCGTTGCCGAGCGCGCCAAGGCCGCCGGCGTCGAGAAGGTCGCCTTCGATCGTTCGGGCTACCGCTACCACGGCCGCATCAAGGCCCTGGCGGACGCCGCGCGCGAGGCCGGCCTGCAGTTCTAAGGGAATGGGGCAGGGGCCTTGTCGGCTCCTGCCCGCCCGCTCGCCGGCCTGAGCGAGGCCGGGCGGCGCCGTTCTTCTGCAGCGGCCCACCGGAACAACGCGTCATTCCACAACCATAAGCGGCCCCGAGCCGTACATACCCAACAACCAAGGAATCAACATGGCAGAAGAACGTCAGCAGCGGGGTCGCGACCGCGACCGCAACCGCGAAGAGAAGATCGACGACGGCATGATCGAGAAGCTGGTCGCGGTCAACCGCGTCAGCAAGACCGTCAAGGGTGGTCGCCAGTTCACCTTCACCGCCCTGACCGTGGTCGGCGACGGCGAAGGCAAGGTCGGTTTCGGCTATGGCAAGGCGCGCGAAGTGCCGGTCGCCATCCAGAAGTCGATGGAGCAGGCCCGCAAGAACCTGGTCAACGTCGACCTGAACAACGGCACTCTGTGGCATCCGGTCAAGGACGGCCACGGTGCGGCCCGCGTGTTCATGCAGCCCGCCTCGGAAGGTACCGGCGTGATCGCCGGCGGTGCCATGCGCGCCGTCCTGGAAGCGGTTGGCGTGAAGAACGTGCTGGCCAAGGCCACCGGTTCGCGCAACCCGATCAACCTGGTCCGCGCCACCGTGAAGGGCCTGGCCGGCATGCAGTCGCCGGCGCGCATCGCGGCCAAGCGTGGCAAGAAGGTGGAGGAACTCAACCATGGCTAATGAGTCCAACAAGACCGTGAAGGTGCGCCTGGTGCGCGGCCTGCGTGGAACCCAGTCGCGTCACCGCCTGTCGGTGCGTGCCCTGGGCCTGAACAAGCTCAACGATGTGCGTGAACTGAAGGACAGCCCGCAGGTTCGCGGCCTGATCAACAAGGTTCAGTACCTCGTCCAGGTTGAGGAGTAATCGACCATGACTCTGCGTCTCAATGAACTGAGCCCGGCTCCGGGCGCCCGCACCGAGCGCACCCGCGTCGGTCGTGGTATCGGCTCGGGCCTGGGCAAGACCGCCGGCCGCGGCCACAAGGGTTCGTTCGCCCGCAAGGGTGGCGGCAAGATCAAGGCTGGCTTCGAAGGCGGCCAGACCCCCATGCAGCGTCGTCTGCCGAAGATCGGCTTCCGTTCGCCGATCGCCAAGGACACCGCTGAAGTGCTGCTGTACCAGCTGGACAAGCTGCCGGCCGGCGAGATCGATTTCGCCGCCCTGCGTGCCGCAAAGCTGGTTCCGAGCACCGCCAAGAAGGCCAAGATCGTCGTCAAGGGCGACGTGACCAAGGCGTTCACCCTGAAGGGCGTCGCCGCCACGGCCGGTGCCAAGGCCGCGATCGAAGCTGCCGGCGGCAGCGTACAGGAGTAACTGGAACATGGCGCAAGCTGGCATCGGTAACCTCGCGGGCGGAATGGGCAAGTTCACTGAACTTCGCCAGCGTCTTCTGTTCGTAGTCGGGGCATTGCTCGTCTATCGCATCGGCTGCTACGTGCCGGTGCCGGGCGTCAATCCCGATGCCATGCTTGCGCTGATGCAGGCGCAGGGCGGCGGTATCGTGGACATGTTCAACATGTTCTCGGGCGGCGCCCTGCACCGTTTCAGCATCTTCGCGTTGAACGTGATGCCGTACATCTCGGCATCGATCGTGATGCAGCTGGCGGTCCACATCTTCCCCGCGCTCAAGGCGATGCAGAAGGAAGGCGAGTCGGGCCGTCGCAAGATCACCCAGTATTCGCGCATCGGCGCGGTGCTCCTGGCCATCGTGCAGGGCGGCAGTATCGCCCTGGCGCTGCAGAACCAGGTGTCGCCGGGCGGCGCGCCGGTCGTCTACGCGCCGGGCATGGGCTTCGTGCTCACCGCCGTGGTCGCGCTGACTGCCGGCACCATCTTCCTGATGTGGGTCGGCGAGCAGGTCACCGAGCGCGGTATCGGCAACGGTGTCTCGCTGATCATCTTCGCCGGCATCGTCGCCGGCCTGCCGGCAGCGGTCATCCACACGCTGGATGCCTACCGTGACGGCAACATGAGCTTCATCTCGCTGCTGCTGATCGTCATCGTGGTGCTGGCGTTCACCTATTTCGTGGTGTTCGTCGAGCGCGGCCAGCGTCGCATCACGGTCAACTACGCACGGCGCCAGGGTGGCCGCAATGCGTACATGAACCAGACCTCGTTCCTGCCGCTGAAGCTGAACATGGCGGGCGTGATCCCGGCGATCTTCGCCTCCAGCATCCTTGCCTTCCCGGCGACGTTGGCGATGTGGTCCGGCCAGGCCAGCTCCGCGACGTGGCTGCAGAAGGTGGCCAACGCGCTGGGTCCGGGCGAGCCGCTGCACATGATCGTGTTCGCCGCGCTGATCACCGGTTTCGCGTTCTTCTATACCGCGCTGGTGTTCAACTCGCAGGAAACCGCCGACAACCTGAAGAAGTCGGGCGCGCTGATCCCGGGTATCCGTCCGGGCAAGGCCACCGCCGAGTACATCGACGCGGTGCTGACCCGCCTGACCGCGGCCGGCTCGCTGTACCTGGTGATCGTGTGCCTGCTGCCGGAGCTGATGCGCACCCAGCTCAATGCCTCGTTCTACTTCGGCGGTACCTCGCTGCTGATCGTGGTGGTGGTGGTGATGGACTTCATCGCCCAGGTGCAGGCGCACCTGATGTCGCACCAGTACGAGAGCCTGCTGAAGAAGGCCAACCTGAAGGGTGGCAACCGCGGCGGTTTTGCACGCGGCTGATTCCCCCGTTATACTTTCCGCTTCATAGCGAGAAGGCCGCCCTGGTTCCCCGGGCGGGCCTTCCAGACAGAAGGGCGGCCCCCGCAGCGGTCTCGGGTGGGGGTGCGATGTGGTAGTTCCGCGCGGGAGTAGCGCGGGCGGCCTGGAGAGAAATCTCCCTGCCAGGCACATCCGGCGCCGGAGCATGGGCACACTCCCCACGCCGGGCTCATGGAACCTTGTGTTCCACGGGCTTCCAAGCAAACCGGGACCTTGTTAGAATCGCTAGTTCACTTTTTTGATCCATCCTGCCGGAATGGCGCGCCACGCGGTGCGCATTCGGCCATCACTCAGCTGGAGAACCGCGTCATGGCGCGTATTGCAGGCGTCAACCTGCCAGCCCAGAAGCATGTCTGGGTCGGGTTGCAAAGCATTTACGGCATCGGCCGTACCCGCTCGAAGAAGGTCTGCGAAGCCGCAGGCGTTACTTCGACCACCAAGATCCGCGACCTGTCGGAGCCGGAAATCGACCGTCTGCGCCTCGAAGTGGGCAAGTACATCGTCGAAGGCGACCTGCGTCGTGAAGTCGGCATCGCCATCAAGCGCCTGATGGACCTGGGCTGCTACCGCGGCCTGCGTCACCGTCGCGGCCTGCCGCTGCGTGGTCAGCGCACCAAGACCAATGCACGCACCCGGAAGGGTCCGCGCAAGGCGCTTAAGAAGTAAGGGACCTAGAAAATGGCTAAGCCCGCTGCTGCTAAGACCAAGAAGAAGATCAAGCGCGTCATCACCGATGGCGTCGCCCACGTCCACGCTTCTTTCAACAACACCATCGTGACCATCACCGACCGCCAGGGCAATGCACTGTCCTGGGCGACCTCCGGTGGTGCCGGCTTCCGCGGTTCGCGCAAGTCGACCCCGTTCGCCGCGCAGGTCGCCGCCGAGAAGGCCGGCAAGGCCGCGCTGGACTACGGCGTGAAGTCGCTGGAAGTCCGCATCAAGGGTCCGGGTCCGGGCCGTGAGTCGGCCGTGCGTTCGCTGAACAACGTCGGCTACAAGATCACCAACATCATCGACGTGACGCCGATCCCGCACAACGGGTGCCGTCCGCCGAAGAAGCGTCGCGTCTAAAGGAGCGATAAGAAATGGCTCGTTATATCGGTCCTACCTGTAAGCTCGCCCGTCGCGAAGGCGCCGACCTGTCGCTGAAGAGCCCGGCCCGTGCGCTGGACTCCAAGTGCAAGCTGGAGCAGAAGCCCGGCCAGCACGGCGCCACCGCCCGCAAGGGCAAGCTGTCCGACTACGCCACCCAGCTGCGCGAGAAGCAGAAGGTCAAGCGCATCTACGGTCTGCTGGAGCGCCAGTTCCGCAACTACTACAAGAAGGCCTCGACCAAGAAGGGCAACACCGGCGAGAACCTGCTGCAGCTGCTGGAAACCCGCCTGGACAACGTCGTCTACCGCATGGGCTTCGCCGTGACCCGTCCGGCCGCGCGCCAGCTGGTCTCGCACCGCGGCGTCACCGTGAACGGCAAGTCGGTCAACCTGGCCTCGTACCAGGTCAAGGCCGGCGACGCGATCGCCCTGTCGGAAAAGGCTGCCAAGCAGCTGCGTGTCCAGGAAGCCCTGACCATCGCCGAACAGCATGACCTGAGCCCGTCGTGGGTGGAAGTCGATTCGAAGAAGTTCAGCGGCGTGTTCAAGGCCGTGCCGGATCGCGCCGACCTGCCGGCGGACATCAACGAAGCGCTGATCGTCGAGCTGTACTCGAAGTAATTCACATTGGAGAACCCCCGGCGACGGCCGGGGGTTCACTAGGAGAACCCGCAACATGACGGTTACCGCCAACCAGGTTCTGCGTCCCCGCGGTCCGCAGATCGAACGCCTTACCGACACCCGCGCCAAGGTCGTTATCGAGCCCTTGGAGCGGGGTTACGGGCATACGCTGGGCAATGCCCTGCGTCGCGTGCTGCTGTCGTCCATCCCGGGCTTCGCCATCACGGAAGTCGAGATCGACGGCGTGCTGCATGAGTACACCACGGTCGAAGGGCTGCAGGAGGACGTGCTCGAAGTCCTGCTCAACCTGAAGGACGTGGCCATCCGCATGCATTCCGGTGACAGTGCCACCATCTCCCTGTCCAAGCAGGGTCCGGGTGTGGTGACTGCCGCCGACATCAAGGTCGACCACAACGTCGAAGTCCTCAACGGCGAGCAGATCATCTGCAACCTGACCAAGGACACGGCGATCAACATGCGCCTGAAGGTCGAGCGTGGCTTCGGCTACCAGCCGGCGGCTTCGCGTCGTCGTCCGGACGAAGAAACCCGTGCCATCGGCCGCCTGGTCCTGGACGCCTCGTTCTCGCCGGTCCGCCGCGTCGCCTACGCCGTGGAAGCGGCCCGCGTCGAACAGCGCACCGACCTGGACAAGCTGGTCATCGATATCGAAACCAACGGCACGATCGATGCCGAGGAAGCCGTCCGCACCGCGGCCGACATCCTCAGCGATCAGCTCTCGGTGTTCGGTGACTTCACCCACCGCGACCGCGGTGCGGCCAAGCCGGCCAACAACGGCGTGGATCCGGTGCTGCTGCGCCCGATCGACGACCTGGAGCTGACCGTCCGTTCGGCCAACTGCCTGAAGGCCGAAAGCATCTACTACATCGGCGATCTGATCCAGAAGACCGAAGTGGAGCTGCTCAAGACCCCGAACCTCGGCAAGAAGTCGCTGACCGAGATCAAGGAAGTGCTGGCCCAGCGTGGCCTGTCGCTCGGCATGAAGCTGGAGAACTGGCCGCCGGCCGGCGTCTCCGCCCACGGCATGCTGGGCTGAGCAATCCCTGCTTCCCCGCATGGGCAACCATGCGGGGAGCGGCAGCACGCAGTACCCGCGCCGATGGCTTGAAAGCCACAGTGCCGGTCGTCCATGGAACAGGGCGACCAGGACCACCCGCAGTCCACAGCCGCAACGCCAGGAAGGCGACAACGAAGTCCAACGAACCATCATTGACCAAGGAATAGACCCATGCGCCACCAGAAGTCGGGCCGCAAGTTCAACCGCACCAGCGCCCACCGCGAAGCGATGTTCAAGAACATGGCCGCCTCGCTGTTCAAGCACGAGCTGATCAAGACCACCCTGCCGAAGGCCAAGGAACTGCGCCGCGTCGCCGAGCCGCTGATCACCCTGGCCAAGGTCGACTCCGTCGCCAACCGCCGCCTGGCTTTCGCCCGCCTGCGTGACAAGGAAGCCGTCGGCAACCTGTTCACCGTGCTGGGCCCGCGCTACGCCAGCCGTCCGGGCGGCTACCTGCGCCTGCTGAAGTGCGGCTTCCGTGCCGGCGACAACGCGCCGATGGCCTACGTCGAGCTGGTGGACCGTCCGGCCGCCGTTGCCGAGGAAGTGGCCGAGTAATCGCGCCTTCCGCAACGAGCTTGAAACGAAAAGCCCGGCCTCGCCCGGGCTTTTCGCTTTTCCGGAGTCCGTACGCTGCGGCGCGTGGCTGGCCGGGCGCACTGTCCGGACGCATGGGCGTCGGGGCCGCTACCGTTCGCCGCGACCCGGGTGCGATCGATGCGCAGTGCATGGGCATGGCGCGGCCCGGCAGCCGCATGGCGTCGAGCATCGGCGATACGGTCCGCGTGGTGGATGCTGTCGCGCGGCTGCCGGCCTGTTACGCTTGTTGGATCATTGATCCGGAACGACACGATGAATCCTTTGCGGTGGAGCTTCCGCGCGCAGTGCCTGCTGGGCTTTCTGGCCTGTGCGGGTCTTCTTGCGTTCGCCATCTGGATGCAGCTGGAAATGGGCCTGGAGCCCTGTCCGCTGTGCATTTTCCAGCGCATCGCCTTCGCCGCGGTGGGCCTGGCGTTCCTGTTGGGCGCGCTGCACGCGCCGTCCACCCGTACTGGCCGCAGCGCATACGGCGTGCTGGCGTTCATCGCCGCGGCGGTGGGCGCCGGCATTGCCGGGCGCCACGTGTACGTGCAGTTGCTGCCGAAGGACCTGGGCAGCAGCTGCGGCCCGCCGTTGAGTTTCCTCAGCGAGACCATGGGCCCGTTCGAGGTGTTCCGTACCGTGCTTACCGGTACCGGCGACTGCGGCAACATCGACTGGACCTTCCTCGGCCTGAGCATGCCGATGTGGAGCCTGGTGTGGTTCGCGCTGCTGGGTGCGTGGGCGCTGTATGCCGGCCTGCGCGCGCGCCGGACACGCCTGTTCTGAGTCCCTTTGCTTTTCCGCTGTATCCCCCTGCTATCGCTACGGTAATCGCATGAACCTGTCCCCGTCCTTGTCCCCGGCCGCCACCGCATCGCACTGGGCGCCGGACAGCTGGCGCGGGCGCCCGGCGCTGCAGATGCCGACCTACCCCGATCCGCAGGCGCTGGAGGCGGCGCTGGCACAGCTGCGGCAGCTGCCGCCGCTGGTGACCTCGTGGGAGATCCTGGCACTCAAGCAGCAGCTGGCCGAGGCGCAGGAAGGCGAACGCTTCCTGCTGCAGGGTGGCGACTGTGCGGAAAACTTCGCCGACTGCGAATCCGGCACGATCTCCAACCGGCTCAAGGTCCTGCTGCAGATGAGCCTGGTGCTGGTGCACGGGCTGCGCAAGCCGGTGATCCGGGTGGGACGCTTTGCCGGCCAGTACGCCAAGCCGCGTTCGGCCGACACCGAGACCCGCGACGGGGTGACCCTGCCCAGCTACCGGGGCGACGTGATCAATGCGCCGGAGTTCACCGAGGCGGCGCGGGTACCCGATCCGCAGCGGATGATCGTCGCCCATTCGCGTTCGGCGCTGACGATGAATTTCGTGCGTGCCCTGATCGACGGCGGCTTCGCCGACCTGCACCATCCCGAGTACTGGAACATGAGCTGGGTCGGGTGTTCGCCGCTGGCGGCCGAGTACCAGAAGATGGTCGGTTCCATCGGCGATGCGGTGCGCTTCATGGAGACGCTGTCCGGTGCCCGAGTGCACAACCTCAACCGGGTCGATTTCTATACGTCGCACGAGGCGTTGCTGCTGCCCTACGAGCAGGCGCTGACCCGGCAGGTGCCGCGCCAGCACGGCTGGTTCAACCTGAGCACGCACTACCCGTGGATCGGCATGCGAACCGCGGCACTGGAGGGCGCGCACGTGGAGTACCTGCGCGGTGTGCGCAACCCGATCGCGATCAAGGTGGGGCCGGCGGTGCAGCCGGACCAGCTGCTGCGCCTGATCGACGTGCTCAATCCCGACGACGAGCCGGGCCGCCTGAGCTTCATCCATCGCATGGGCGCGACGCAGATCGCCGACAGGCTGCCGCCGCTGCTGGACGCGGTGAAGCGCGATGGCCGCCGCGTGCTGTGGGTCTGCGATGCGATGCACGGCAATACCGAGAGCACCAGCAACGGCTACAAGACCCGTCGCTTCGACAACGTCCTGGCCGAGGTCGAGGCGTCGTTCGACCTGCATGCGGCGGCCGGCACGCGTCTGGGGGGCGTGCACCTGGAGCTGACCGGCGAGGACGTGACCGAGTGCACCGGTGGCGCGCGCGAACTGACCGACCGCGATCTGGAGCGCGCGTACCGCTCGACGGTCGACCCGCGGCTGAACTACGAGCAGTCGCTGGAAATCGCGATGGCGATCGTGCGCAAGCGGCAGCAGGGGCCCGACGCGTCCTGAGGCGGGCATGGCGTATCGGTCGCTGCGCGCGACCCTGCGGGCAGCCACCGTGGCGACAACGGGTGAGGGCGGCGGCAAGCGCCGCGCCTGCGGCATGACATCGCGACCATGATGCCTGGCGCATCAGGTGCGGCACATCCTTTCGTATCCCCGGAGGACGCGCAGCACCGGCCTGCGGGGGACCGCGTTCCTGTGGCTGGACTGCCGTACCCCGGTTGCGGCGGTACGCGCCGAACTGGAGCGCATCTGCAGGAGTCACCGTTGTCGGACGGCCGGGTCTGCGTGACCCGGGTGAGCGAGGCGGGCGGGCAGGTCATGCAGGTCATGCAGGTGCGGCCGCTCGCGAGCACCCGCAACTCCGGCGATGCCCTCGACCTGCGCTGCGTCGTTGCGCGGGCGCATGATCGGATTCCTGGCGCGCGGGCATGCGGCCGCGCTGCCGCGGCCGCCGCGTGGGGGTGCCCGCGGACATCCGTTCACCGGGTGCGGAGGATGGTGCGCCGGCGTAGGCGGCATTGCCGCCGCGGTCGTCAACGGGTCTGCGCGGTGTCCGCGAAGGTCGGTGGCCTGCGCGCCCGGGTCAGTTGCTCGTAGGCGTGCCCCAGTTCCAGCAGGCGCGGTTCGCTCCAGGCGGTGCCCATGAACAGCAGTCCCAGCGGCAGGCCGCCGGCATGGCCCATGGGCACGCTCAGGCTCGGGTAGCCGGCGACCGCGGCGGCGCCGTAGCTGCCGCCGGGGTAGGCGTCGCCCTGGCCGGGCGTGGTGCGCCAGGCGGCACCGGTGGTGGGTGCCACCAGCGCATCGAGGCGGTCGGCGCGCAGTGCGGCGTCGATGCCCTCGGGGCCGGCAAGCCGGCGGGCGTTGCCGCGCGCGGCGATATAAGCCGGGTCCTTGAGCGTGCCGGACTGTTCGGCCTCCAGCAGCAATTCCTGGCCGAACAGGTGCAGTTCCTGCGAGGCGTTGGCCTGGTTGAACGCGATCAGGGTGGCGAGCGAATCCACCGGCGTCCGCCATTGCTGGAAGTACCGGTTCAGTCCGCTCTTGAATTCATACAGCAGCACCGTCTGCTCGTGCTTTTCCCATGCGCCTTCGCCGGGCAGCGTGGTTTCCACGACGGTGGCGCCGGCGGCACGCATCGCCGCCACCGCCTGGTCGAGCACCGGTTTGATCTCCGCGCGTTCGGCAAGCGCGTTGCGCAGCACGCCGATGCGCGCGCCGCGCAGGGCGTCGGGGCGCAGGCGGCTGCCGTAGTCGTATACGGCGCGCCCGGGCATCGCCGCGGTGGCGGGATCGGATTCGTCGCGGCCGGCGATCGCTTCGAGCAGCAGTGCGGCATCGGCGACGCTGCGGGTCATCGGTCCGGCGGTGTCCTGGCTGAAGGAGATCGGGATGATGCCGTCGCGGCTGACCAGGCCCACGGTGGGCTTGAGCCCGACGATGCCGTTGACCGCGGCCGGGCAGACGATGCTGCCGTCGGTTTCGGTGCCGATGGCGGCCACCGCCAGGTTGGCGGAGATGGCCACGGCGCTGCCGGAACTGGAGCCGCAGGGGTTGTGGTCCAGCGCGTACGGGTTGCGGGTCTGCCCGCCCGCCGCGCTCCAGCCGGAGGTTGAACCGGAGGAGCGGAAATTGGCCCACTCGCTCAGGTTGGTCTTGCCCAGGATCACCGCGCCGGCATCGCGCAGGCGCTGCACCAGGAAGGCGTCGCGGCGCGGGCGGAACGTCTTCAGCGCCAGCGAGCCGGCGGTGTTGTGCATGGGAGTGGCGCCGATGTTGTCCTTGAGCAGGACCGGCATGCCGTGCAGGGGGCCGCGGATGCGCCCGGCCCTGCGCTCGGCATCGCGCTGCGCCGCCTCACGGCGCGCGGCGGGGTTGAGCTCGATCACCGAGCGCAGCGCGGGCCCGGCACGGTCGAGCTGCGCGATGCGCCGCAGATAGGCGTCGGTGAGGGTGACGCTGTCGAGCTCGCCGGCGGTCATCCGCGCCTGCAGTTCGGCAATGCCCGCTTCCTGGTAGGGGAAGGGCGGCTCGCCGGCCGGGGTGTCGCTGGCGCTGCCATTGCAGGCGCTGCACAGCGCCGCCGCCAGCAGGGACAGGAGCAGTCGGGAACAGGTGTGGAAGGCGCGCATGCCGCGCAGGCTATCGGGCCGGCCTGGCCTTGGCAAACCAGCGTGCCGCGGTGCGGATTTCCGGCGTCCCGCGGCTCAGCGCGCGGTCGCTGGCCGGCGCTTGCCGATGTCCCGGGCCAGCACCCAGACCACGACGAGGTTGACGGCCAGCAGCAGCCACGAGGCCCAGCCGGGGTGGCGGATGATGGCGTACACGTCCAGCGGCAGGTACAGCGCGGCGGAGATGCAGCCCAGCCACGAGGCCCAGGCCCGGGCGCGCCACAGGCCCCAGGCTTCCAGCGATCGGAGCAGGCCGTAGGCAACCAGCGCGAGGGCGCCGACATGCACGGTGTCGGGCGTGATCATGTCCAGCAGCGTCGAGGACGAGCCGTGTTCGGGATCGCCGCCGACGTGCCGGATCAGGGTGTTGACGAAGGTGCGGAGGGGGGCGGGCCCGGAGAACTCCAGGCCCGCGGCGGCCAGAAAGGCCAATACGGCCTTGACCGCTTCCAGCAGTGCGATGGCGGCAAGTCCCGGATGCGCATGCGGATCCGGGTTGTAGGGCTTGCGCGCGGACAAGTCGATCAGCCGGCGCGGGAGGCGCGCTTGCGATCGCTTTCGGTCAGGAACTTCTTGCGCAGGCGGATTTCCTTGGGGGTGATTTCCACCAGCTCGTCGTCATCGATGAAGTCCAGGGCCTGCTCCAGCGAGAACTTGATGGCCGGGGTCAGCTGGATCGCGTCGTCCTTGCCCGAAGCGCGCATGTTGGTCAGCGGCTTGGTCTTGATCGCGTTGACCGTCAGATCGTTGTCCTTGGAGTGGATGCCGATCAGCTGGCCTTCGTACACGTTGTCGCCTTCGGCGGCGAACAGCTTGCCGCGTTCCTGCAGCGGGCCCAGCGAGTAGGCCGGCGTGGCGCCCGCGGCGTTGGCGATCATCACGCCGTTCAGGCGCTTGGCGATGGCGCCCTGTTCCTTCGGGCCGTAATGGTCGAACACGTGGAACAGCAGGCCCGAGCCCTGGGTCAGCGTCTTGAACTCGTTCTGGAAGCCGATCAGGCCGCGCGCCGGGATCTTGAAGTCCAGGCGCACGCGGCCCTTGCCGTCCGATTCCATGTTCTCCAGCAGGGCCTTGCGGGTGCCCAGCTTCTCCATCACGCCGCCCTGGTGCTGCTCTTCGATGTCCACCACCAGCTGCTCGATCGGCTCCATCAGCTGGCCGTCGATTTCCTTGATGATGACTTCCGGACGCGACACGGCCAGTTCATAGCCTTCGCGGCGCATGGTTTCGATCAGCACCGACAGGTGCAGCTCGCCGCGGCCGGAGACCAGGAACTTGTCGGCGTCTTCCAGCTGCTCGACCTTCAGCGCCACGTTGTGCACGGTCTCGCGTTCCAGGCGCTCCTTGAGCTGGCGGCTGGTCAGGAACTTGCCGCCGGACAGGTCCTTGTTGCCGGCGAACGGCGAGTTGTTGACCTGGAAGGTCATCGAGATGGTCGGCTCGTCCACGGTCAGGGCCGGCAGCGCCTCCGGGGTGTCCAGCGCGCAGACGGTGTCGGAGATGGTCAGCTCCTGGATGCCGGAGATGGCCACGATGTCGCCGGCCTGGGCCTCCTCGACCTCGATGCGCTCCAGGCCCATGAAGCCCAGCACCTGCAGGATCTTGCCCTGGCGCTTCTTGCCTTCGCGGTCGACGATGCTGACCGGCATGTTCTTCCTGACCTTGCCGCGCTGGATGCGGCCGATGCCGATCACGCCGACGAAGTTGTTGTAGTCCAGCTGGCTGATGCGCATCTGGAACGGGCCTTCGGCCTCGACTTCCGGCGCCGGCACGTACTTCATGATCGCTTCGTACAGCGGGGTCATGTCGCCGTCGCGCACGGTGTCTTCCATGCCGGCGTAGCCGTTCAGGCCCGAGGCGTAGACGATCGGGAAGTCCAGCTGCTCATTGGTGGCGCCGAGCTTGTCGAACAGGTCGAATACCTGGTCGATCACCCATTCCGGGCGCGCGCCCGGGCGGTCGACCTTGTTGACCACGACGATCGGCTTGAAGCCCATCGCGAAGGCCTTCTGGGTGACGAAGCGAGTCTGCGGCATCGGGCCGTCCATCGCGTCGACCAGCAGCAGCACCGAGTCGACCATCGACAGCACGCGCTCCACTTCGCCGCCGAAGTCGGCGTGCCCGGGGGTGTCGACGATGTTGATGCGGTTGCCGCGCCAGTTGATGGCGGTGTTCTTGGCCAGGATGGTGATGCCGCGTTCCTTTTCCTGGTCGTTGCTGTCCATCACGCGCTCTGCCAGCACCGTGCGCTCGGACAGGGTGCCAGACTGCTTCAGCAACTGGTCGACGAGGGTGGTCTTGCCATGGTCGACGTGGGCGACGATGGCGATGTTGCGAAGGTTTTCGATGGACATGCGAAAGACGGCCAGCCGGTGCCGTGAATGGGGAAAAGAAGTCCAACATTATACGGGCATGCGGCCGATTCGCGAAAAGGGGCCGTGAAGGCCGCCGGGACGGGCGTTCAGCCGGCGGCGGGTGCGGTGAGGGCGGGGGACGTCGCCCGCCGGGGGCGGGTGTATCCTATGCGGTCTGCGATAGACGTCTTCTCCCACAAGGATTCCCATGTCCCTGACCGCCCATTTCGACACCTCCCGCGGCCTGATCAAGGTCGAGCTGTTCGCCGACAAGGCACCGCTGACCGTGGCCAATTTCGTCAACCTGGCCCAGCGCGGGTTCTACGACGGCCTGAACTTCCACCGCGTGATCGCCGATTTCATGATCCAGGGCGGCTGCCCGGAAGGCTCCGGCCGCGGCGGCCCGGGCTACCGCTTCGAGGACGAGACCAACAACGGCGTGCGCCACGAGCGCGGCGTGCTGTCCATGGCCAATGCCGGCCCCAACACCAACGGCAGCCAGTTCTTCATCACCCACATCAAGACCGACTGGCTGGACGGCAAGCACACCGTGTTCGGCAAGGTGGTCGAAGGCCTGGACGTGGTCGACGCGGTCAAGCAGGGCGACCTGATCAACAAGATCACCATCGAGGGCGATGCCGACGCCGTGCTGGCCGCCCAGGCCGGGCGCGTGGCCGAGTGGAACAAGATCCTCGCCGCCTGATCCCCGTCCACGGCCACCGGCAACGGTGGCCGTTCGCGTGATGTGCACCGATTGCAGCCCCGCTTTCGCGGCCGCGGAGGCCGGGGCCGTCCCAAGACACCTTTCTTAGCAGAGGAAACCCCCATGAAAGCACCCGTACGTGTCGCCGTGACCGGCGCTGCCGGCAATATCGGCTACGCCCTGCTGTTCCGCATCGCCTCCGGCGAAATGCTGGGCAAGGACCAGCCGGTCATCCTGCAGCTGCTCGAGATCGACAATGAAAAGGCCCAGGCCGCGCTGAAGGGCGTGGTCATGGAACTGGAAGACTGCGCGTTCCCGCTGCTGGCCGGCGTGGTCACCACCGCCGATCCGCTGGTGGCGTTCAAGGACGTCGACGTGGCCCTGCTGGTCGGCGCCCGCCCGCGCGGCCCGGGCATGGAGCGCAAGGACCTGCTGCTGGAGAACGCCAAGATCTTCACCGTGCAGGGCAAGGCGCTCAATGCCGTGGCCAAGCGCGACGTGAAGGTGCTGGTGGTCGGCAACCCGGCCAACACCAACGCCTACATCGCCATGAAGTCGGCCCCGGACCTGGATCCGAAGAACTTCACCGCCATGCTGCGCCTGGACCACAACCGCGCCCTGAGCCAGCTGTCGGCCAAGACCGGCAAGGCCGTGGACAGCTTCGAGAAGTTCACGGTGTGGGGCAACCACAGCCCGACCATGTACCCGGACTACCGCTTCGCCACCACCGGCGGCGCCTCGGTGGCCGAGCTGATCAACGACCAGGAATGGAACGCCAACACCTTCATCCCGACCGTCGGCAAGCGCGGCGCGGCCATCATCGCCGCCCGTGGCCTGTCCTCGGCGGCCTCGGCCGCCAATGCCGCCATCGACCACGTGCATGACTGGGTGCTGGGCAGCAACGGCAAGTGGGTGACGATGGGTGTGCCGTCCGACGGCTCCTACGGCATTCCCGAGGGCGTGGTGTTCGGTTTCCCGGTGATCACCGAGAACGGCAAGTACACCATCGTCAAGGACCTGCCGATCGACGACTTCTCCAAGAAGTACATCGACATCACCCTGGGCGAGCTCGAGGAAGAGCGCGCCGGCGTGGCCGACCTGCTCTGATCGCAGCGGCCGGGCGACCGGGTCGACGGGGGGAAGCTTCGGCTTCCCCCTTTTTGTTGGAGGGGGGGCGGCGCGGTGTCCCGGGAGGGCGGCCGGCGGCGTCCCCGGGGCGACGCACAAAGGCGGAAACGGTGATCGGACTGCACTACATCGACGAGGCGCTGCTGGTGGCGGAGAAGCCCGCCGGCCTGCTCTCGGTACCCGGGCGCCTGCCGGAGAACCAGGACTGCCTGGTGGCACGCCTGCAGGCGTCGTATCCGGACGTGCTGACCGTGCACCGGCTGGACCAGGTGACGTCGGGTCTGATGCTGTACGCACGCGGCAGGCAGGTGCAGGCGGCCCTGTCGATGCAGTTCGAGCAGCGGCGGGTGCACAAGCGCTACCAGGCGGTGGTGGAAGGGCAGGTCGCGGGCGAGGCGGGCGAGATCGCGCTGCCGCTGATCTGCGACTGGCCGAACCGGCCCAGGCAGATGGTGGACCTTGAACGGGGCAAGCCGGCGCTGACCCGCTGGCGGGTGCTGGCGCGCGATGCGGGGCAGGCGTGGACCCGGGTGGAACTGGAACCGGTGACCGGGCGCAGCCACCAGTTGCGGCTGCACATGGCCAGTGCCGGCCATCCGATCGTCGGCGACGGCCTGTACGGCGCCCGGCCCGCGCCGCGCGTACAGCTGCATGCGTGCCGGCTGGACTTCGTGCACCCGCTGAGCGGGGTGGCGATGGCGTTCGTTTCCCCCAGCCCGTTCTGAGCACGGCGCCGGTCCTGCAACGATGGTCGTACGACCATCGTCGCAGGGAGGCGGCGCACCCGTCCGGACTATGCTCGGCGCAGGCCAGCAGGTTCCGGAGGGTGACATGCAGTACGAGCAGACCTACCGCCGTTCCATCGACGCGCCGGAGGCATTCTGGGCCGAGGAGGCCAGGGCGATCCATTGGCATAAGCCGCCGCAGCAGATCCTGGACTATTCCAATCCGCCGTTCCGGCGCTGGTTCGTCGGCGGCGAAACCAACCTCTGCTACAACGCGGTGGACCGGCACCTGGCCGAACGTGCCGACCAGCTGGCGCTGGTCGCCATTTCCACCGAGACCCAGGTCACCCGCGAGATCACCTACCGCGAACTGCACCGCGAGGTGAATGCCTTCGCCGCCGTACTCAAGACGCTGGATGTCGCCCGCGGCGACCGCGTGGTGATCTACATGCCGAACATGGCCGAGGCGGTGTTCGCGATGCTGGCGTGCGCGCGCATCGGTGCGGTGCATTCGGTGGTGTTCGGCGGCTTCGCCGCGCACAACCTGGCGCTGCGCATCGACGATGCCAGGCCCAAGCTGCTGATCGCCGCCGACGCGGGCATGCGCGGCGGCAAGGTGATCCCGTACAAGCCCATGGTCGACGCGGCGTGCGCCGAGGCCGCCTCGCCACCGCCGAAAGTGCTGATCGTCTCGCGCGGCCTGGACGCGGCCACGCCCCGGATCGCGGGACGCGACGAGGATTACGCCGCGCTGCGCGCGCAGGTGGGCGATGCGCAGGTGCCGGTGGAATGGCTGGAGTCCAACGCGCCCAGCTACCTGCTGTATACCTCGGGCACCACCGGCAAACCGAAGGGCGTGCAGCGCGATGTCGGCGGCTACGCGGTGGCGATGGCGCTGTCGATGCGCACCGTGTTCGATTGCGCGCCGGGCCAGGTGATGTTCTCCACCTCCGATGTCGGCTGGGCGGTGGGGCATTCCTACAACGTATACGGGCCGCTGATCGGCGGCTGCACGTCGCTGCTGTACGAAGGCCTGCCGACGAATCCGGATCCGGGCATCTGGTGGGCGCTGTGCGAGCAGTACGGGGTACGCACGATGTTCTCCTCGCCCACCGCGATCCGCGTGCTGAAGAAGCACGACGTGGACTTCATCCATCGCCACGACCTGTCCGGACTGAAGTACCTGTTCCTGGCCGGCGAACCGCTGGACGAGCCCACCGCGCAGTGGATCGGCGACGCGCTGCGCAAGCCGGTGATCGACAACTACTGGCAGACCGAGACCGGCTGGCCGGCGTTGACCCTGCTGCCGGGGCTGGAGATGAAGCCGGTGAAGTTCGGCTCGCCCGGCTTCCCCAACCTCGGCTACCGGATGAAGGTCATCGACGAGCGCACCGGGGCCGAAGTCGCGCCCGGGCAGAAAGGCGTGCTGGTGATCCAGCCGCCGCTGCCGCCGGGCTGCATGAGCACGGTGTGGAACGACGACGCGCGTTTCCTGAAGAGCTATTTCGGCCACTTCAAGGAGCTTCTGTACAGCTCGCTGGACTGGGCCATCCGCGACGCCGACGGCTACACCTTCATCCTCGGCCGCACCGACGACGTGATCAACGTGGCCGGTCACCGGCTGGGCACGCGCGAGATCGAGGAGGCCGTCAGCAGCCACCCGCGCGTGGCCGAGGCGGCGGTGGTCGGCATGCACGACGAGCTGAAGGGGCAGGTGCCGCTGGTGTTCGTCACCCTCAAGCGGGCGGCCGCCGCCGACGAGATCGCGGCGCTGTCGGCGGAGATGATGCAGCAGGTCACCGGCTCGCTCGGGGCGGTGGCGCGCCCGGCGCACGTGCATATCGTCAACGCGCTTCCCAAGACCCGTTCGGGTAAGCTGCTCCGGCGTTCGCTGCAGGCCCTGGCGGAGCGGCGCGACCCGGGTGACCTGTCGACGCTGGACGACCCGGGCGCACTGGAGGAAATCCGCCGCGTGCTGGGGACATAGCGCAGGCCGCTGGCGCGGCGATCGCAGGGGGCGGTGCGGGGGCAGGCATGCAGGACGGGGCGGGGGCCCCGGGTGCCGGGCGCGCGCATCGTGGTTGCGATGCACAAATGCGGGAGGGGGAATGGCGTTGATCCATGCCAAGACGGCGGCTGGCCGTCGCGAGATCGAAGACCGTGGCCTGCGCCTGGCGCCGCCGCTGCGCTCGGTGCTGCTGCTGGTGGACGGGCAGCGCGACAGCCGCGAACTGCAGCAGATGGCGCAGGGGCTGCGGGCGCCGGAGGATGTCCTGGAGCAGTTGCTGGCGCTGGAGCTGATCGAGGTGGTCGGTGGCAACGCGGAGCGTGCGCCACCGGCGCCCGTCACCACGCAGCTGGGCGACGACCCGCTGCGCTACCAGCAACTGCGCGACTGGATGGCCGAGTCGGTACGCCGGCACCTGGGGCTGAAGGGGTATCTGATCCAGCTCAAGATCGAGCGCAGCCGCAACGCGGTGGGGCTGGAACAGTTGTGGCCGGAAGTGGCCGCGGCGCTGGGCAAGGCCAAGAGCCCGGCATTCGCCAGCCGCTGGCTGGAGGAAACCCGGGCCCTGGTGCTGGCGTGATGACCGCGCCTGCCGGCGTGGCGCCCCGGTAACCCCGGGGCATCACGGCGGCCGCCCGGTGGTCGGCACTATCATGCGCGGTTGGTATCCGAGGGAGTGCCAGGCATGGATCAATACAACGGTGGCGGGGCGGGCACCGCGGGCTGGGACGCGATCAACGCGGCGTTGCGCCCGGTGTATGCGGGGCAGGAGCCACGGCACTTCGGCACGGCAGCCTCGTACACACTGGGCGGCGACGATCCGCTGGACGGGATCAGCGTGTACTGGAGACCGCTGCCGCGCCCCCACTGGCATTACGTCACCTATGGCTTTTCCGAGCTGTACGACAAGCACAGCGACGATCCGGAGGCGAGCGGCTTCGGCTTCGAGCTGACCTTCCGTCTGGCCGCCGAAGCCGGCGAGGACGGCAGCGGCGCGCCACCGACGTGGCCGCTGAACCTGCTGCAGAACGTCGCCCGCTACGTGTTCGGCAGCGGCAACGTGTTCGAGGCCGGGCACCATCTCGATGCCAACGGCCCGATCGCGCTGGACAGCGGCACCCGGCTGCGCCACCTGGCGTTCGTCGCCGATCCGCAGTTGCCGGCGATCGACACGCCCAACGGACGCCTGGATTTCCTGCAGATGGTGGGCCTGACCGACGACGAGATGGCGGCGGTCAGGCGCTGGTCGACGTCCGGCGTGCTGGAGGCGCTGGCACCGGCGATGCCGTCGTGGATCACCGTGCTCGCGCGCGATTCGCTGCTGGCCGATGCGGCGCTGGCCGAACGGGTGGAGGCGGGCAGCCGCCGCGAAGGTTCCAGTACCGGCATGTTGTTCGTGGAGACGCTGGACTGGTCCGACGAGGACATCGGTACCACCCTGGTGCTGGGGGCGGGGCAGGTGGAGAGCGTGCTGGAACTGCTGCCGCTGCGCCTGCACCACGACCGGCCGCTGGTGGTGCTGGGCAGGGAACGGCAATGGCGGTTCGAGCCGGGCGTGGCGGACGACCTGCAGCTGGACGAGGACAGCGCGCGCTGCGTGCTGTGCGACGCGAGCATCGCGGCGATGCTGGCGGGCATCCGCGCCGAGCGTGGCGTGTACCGGTTGCCCGGCGGCAAGCTGCAGGTCGAAGTGGTGCCCACCCAGCTGCGCGACGGCCGCGGCAACGTGATCGGCGAGATCGGCTGAGCGCACCTGCCGGCGTGGCGGGATTCAGCCTCCGTCCTGGCGCGGTGGCGGGCGGCGGCCGGCCGCCGCCAGCGAGAACACGAACACCGCGCCGGACGCGCTGTCGGCCAGTTCGATCCGGCGCTGGTGCAGCTGCAGGATGCGCTGCACGATCAACAGCCCGAGCCCGCCGCTGTCCGGGCGCCGGCTGGCGAGCGCGGACGGTGCGCTGAACAGATGCGCGCGCTGTTCCGGGGCGATGCCCGGCCCGCTATCGGCGATGCGTACCTGCACATCGTCGCCGACCGCGCGCAGCGTGACCGTGATGCGGCCGCCCTCGGGTGTATGGCGGATGGCGTTGTCGAGCAGGTTGGTCAGCACCCGCTCGACCAGGCCCAGGTCGGCGTGGACCGCCGGCAGGCCCGACGGGATGTCCGCGGCCAGCGCCTGCCGGCGCGCCTGCGCGGCCAGTTCGAATTTCTGGAACACGTCCTGTACCAGGTCCGGCAACGAGAACGCCTGCGGCTCCAGCACCACGCCGCCGTGTTCCAGCCGCGCCAGTTCGAACAGCGCCTGCGCCAGGCGGCCGACCTTGGTGCTCTGCGCCAGGGCGATGGACAGGTAGCGCTGGCGTTCGGCGGGGTCGAGCGTGGCGTCCTTCAGCGCCAGGGTTTCCAGGTAGCCGTGCAGCGACGACAGCGGCGTGCGCAGGTCGTGGGAAATGTTGGCCACCAGTTCGCGGCGCTGCAGGTCCTGCTGGCGCAGCTGCTGGCATTGCTCGCCGATGCGCTGCGCCATGTGCGCGAAGCTGTGCTGCAGGATGGCCAGCTCGTCGCGTTCGCCGGGCCGCGGCGGCACCGCCGGCGCCGCCAGCGCGGGAGTGCCGGCGTCGACGTCGAATGCCTGGATGTCGCGGGCCAGCCGGCGCAGCGGCCGGGTGATCCAGCGGAAGGCGATGACCCCGGCGAGCAGGCCGATGAGCGCCACGATGGCCAGCGCCCACAGCGTGGTGCGCACGCTGGCGCTGGCCGCCACGTCCGCCGCCAATGCCTCGCGCTGTTCGCCGACCAGGACGACGTAGATGTAGCCCACCTGCCGCCCCTGCACGCGCAGCGGCGCGGCGTTGAACACCTTGCGCCCGGCGCTGCTGCGCGGGTCGTCGCCGAGGATGGGCAGCGGCGCGCCGCCCAGCAGCGCATGTACCGGCGCCAGGTCGACGCGGTCGCGCCTGAGGTGCCCGTCCGGCGCATCGTGGCCGAGGATCCGGCCCTGGTCGTCGAGCAGGTAGACCTCGACACTGGGGTTGACCGCCATCAACTTGCCGAACAGCGCACGCACCTCGCCGTCGCGCATGCCGCGCGCGTCCATCAGCTCGCCGCTGCGCGCGATGTGTTCGGCCAGCCCGCGCGACAGACGCTGCACGGTTTCCTGTTCGTGCAGGCGCGTGCTGCGCATCTGGATCCACGCCAGCGCGCCGCAGCACACCAGCAGCAGCGCGCAGAACACCAGCGACAGCCGTTGCCATAGCGCCAGCCGGTTCATGGTGCGTTGCCGCCTCCTGCCAGCTTGTAGCCGCGGCCCCACACGGTGAGGATGCGCCGTGGCGTGGCCGGGTCGCGTTCGATCTTGTTGCGCAGCCGGTTGATGTGGGTGTTGACGGTGTGCTCGTAGCCCTCGTGGCGGTGGCCCCACACCTGGTTGAGCAGTTCCATGCGCGAGTACACCTGGTCCGGGTGGCGGGCGAAGAAATGCAGCAGGTCGAACTCGCGCGGGGTCAGCTCCAGGGCATCGCCATCGACCTGGGCCGTGCGCGCGACCGGGTCGATGCGGATGCCGGCCACGTCGATCGCGCCGGCGTCGATGCGCGCGTTCTGCGCCATCGCCTCGACCCGGCGCAGCAGCGCCTTGATCCGCGCGACCAGTTCCAGCATCGAGAACGGCTTGGCCAGGTAGTCGTCCGCACCCAGCTCCAGGCCGAGGATGCGATGCACCTCGCTGGCGCGCGCACTGGTGATGATGATGGGCGTGTAGCGCGTCATCGCACGCGCGCGCCTGCAGATCTCCAGCCCGTCGACGCCGGGCAGCATCAGGTCGAGCACCAGCGCGCTCCAGTCGTGGCTTTCCAGCAGGCGCAGGCCGTCGTCGCCGGTGGCCGCATGGGTCACGTCGTAGCCTTCGTCGCGCAGGTGCATGCGCAGCAGGTTGGCGATGTGGACGTCGTCCTCGACGATCAGGACGCGTTTGGCGCGGTTCATCGGTACGTCCGGCCGGCTGGGAGGTGGCCACCATTGTCGGTGCAAGCCGGCGCCGATGTGTCACGGAAAATTTAACTGCGCGTGAGGATTCGTTGACCCGGGCGGGCGCAGCATGGCCCCATCGTTCCTGCCCGGAGACCGGCCATGTCCCTATCCCGTCGCACCCTGCTGGGCCTGGGCGGCGCGTTGGCGGCGGCCGGCCTGTTCGGGGTGGGGGCCTGCGGTCGCGCCGCACCGGCGCCCGCGGCCAGGCGCGGCACCTTCGAGGTCGAGCACGACGACGACCAGTGGCGCCGGCTGCTGACCCCGGCGCAGTACGCCGTGCTGCGCGGGCACGGGACCGAACGCGCCTACAGCAGCCCGCTCAACGGCGAGCACCGGCGCGGCACTTTCCATTGCGCGGGCTGCGCGCTGGCGCTGTTCTCGTCGGCCGCCAAGTTCGACAGCGGCACCGGCTGGCCGAGCTTCTGGGCACCGCTGCACGGCGCCGTCGGCGAGGTGCGCGACAGCACCCTGGGCATGCTGCGGGTGGAAGTGCATTGCCACCGCTGCGGTGGCCACCTCGGCCACGTGTTCGACGACGGCCCGCGCCCGACCGGGCTGCGTTACTGCATCAACGGCGTGGCCCTGGATTTCATCGCGGCGTGAGCGCCGCCCCTCACCGATCGCACAAAGGACGCCCGCATGTTCCTGCTCCTGCTGGCCTATCTCGGCGGCGCGCTGACCATTGCCAGCCCGTGCATCCTGCCGGTGCTGCCGTTCGTGTTCGCGCGTTCGGACCGGCCGTTCCTGCGCAGCGGCCTGCCGCTGCTGGCCGGCATGGCGCTGATGTTCGCGGTGGTCGCCAGCCTGGCGGCGGTCGGCAGCCACTGGGTGGCGCAGGCCAACCAGGCCGGACGCTGGATCGCGCTGGGGGTGATGGCGGTATTCGCCCTGGCGCTGTTGTGGCCGGCACTGGCCAACCGCCTGCTGTCGCCGCTGCAGCGCCTGGGAGGACGGCTGGATGCGGCGGCCGGCGCAGGGCAGGGCATGGGCAATTCGCTGCTGATCGGTGTCGCGACGGGGTTGCTGTGGGCGCCCTGCGCCGGGCCGATCCTGGGGTTGATCCTCACCGGTGCGGCGCTGCAGGGCGCCAATGCCGGTACCAGCGGCCTGCTGCTGGCCTACGCGCTGGGCGCGGCGACGTCGCTGGCGCTGGCGCTGTGGGTTGGTGGCCGGGTACTGGCCGCGCTGAAACGGCACCTGGGCGCGGGCGAGTGGATCCGGCGCGGCCTGGGCATCGCCGCGCTGCTGGCGGTGCTGGCCATCGCCATGGGCTGGGATACCGGCGTGCTGACGCGGCTGTCGACGGTGAGCACCGCGCGGCTCGAGCAGGGGCTGCTGGACGCGCTGCCCGCGCACTCCGCGGCGGCGCTCGGCTCGATGATGATGGCCGCCAACCCGGCCGCGATGGCGGGGCTGCCGGTCGAAGGCGAACTGCCGTCGCTGGCCGGCGCCAGCGGCTGGCTCAACAGTCCGCCACTGGATGCGCAGGCGCTGCGCGGCAAGGTGGTGCTGGTCAATTTCTGGACCTACTCGTGCATCAACTGCCTGCGCACCCTGCCCTACGTCCGCGCCTGGGCCGACAAGTACAAAGACGCCGGACTGGTCGTGCTCGGCGTGCATGCGCCGGAGTTCGCGTTCGAGAAGCTGCCTGCCAACGTGCGCAAGGCGACGAAGGACCTGGGCATCGGCTTTCCCGTGGCGGTGGACAGCAACTACGCCATCTGGCGCGCGTTCGGCAACCAGTACTGGCCGGCGCTGTATTTCGTCGATGCGCAGGGGCGCATCCGCCATCACCAGTTCGGCGAAGGCGGCTACGAGAAGTCGGAGCAGGTCATCCAGCAGTTGCTGGCTGAGGCGGGGCGCGGCGCAGCGGCCGGCCCGCTGGTGTCGCCCGAAGGCCAGGGCACGCAGGCGGCGGCCGGCGCGTCGCCTGCCCTCTCGGGCGAGACCTACCTGGGCTACGAGCGCGCGAGCAATTTCGCGTCGCCCGGCGGCATCGCGAGCGACCGTGCCCGCGTGTACCAGGCGCCTTCTTCGCTGCGCGAGAACCGCTGGGCGCTTTCCGGCGAATGGACCGTGGGCGCCGAACGCGCTGTGCTGGGCAAGGCGCGGGGGCGCATCGCCTACCGCTTCCACGCGCGCGACCTGCACCTGGTGCTGGGCCCGTCGGCCGACGGCACGCCGGTGCGCTTTCGCGTGCGGATCGACGGCAAGCCGCCGCTCGCGGACCACGGCACCGACACCGACGCGCAGGGCGACGGCACCATCGATACGCAGCGTCTCTACCAGCTCGTGCGCCAGTCGGCGAACGGCGCGGACCGGCTGTTCGAGATCGAGTTCCTCGACGCGGGCGCGCAGGCCTACGTCTTCACCTTCGGCTGAATGTCCGGCCCGCGTCTTTACGATGACTTGTGCTGTGCCTAGACTGACCGGTTCGCCGCCGCTGCGGCAGGCGACCAGAACGAATCTTGGAGGTGCGAGGATGCGCGAGTTCTTGATGTATGGCGTCGCCGTCCTGGCGGCATGCGGCTTCGGCGGTGCGGCAGCGACCGAGCCGGCGCAACAGTCGCCGGCGGCGGGCGCCGACAGTTGCGTGGAGGTGGTGGTCAACGGTGAACGCACACCCTCCTATTCCTGCCTGACACAGAAGCTGCAGCCCACGGCGCCGCCGCGCGGCCCCGATGGCGGCCAGCCGGGCCTGGCCTCGGAGGCCATCACGCAAAGGCCGTCCAATCAGCTGGGCCTGTTCAACCAGGCGGCAACCAGCAATCGCATGGGCAACACCTTCGGCACCTCGGTCTACCCGCAGCGTCCGCCGCCGGTGGTGCCTTCTTCGCCGCTGATTCCGCGCCCCTGAAAAACGGCCCGCTCAGGGCCGCCCGGACTTGCCGGCCCGGCTGGGCGACCCGCGCGGCGTTTCGAACATGTCGGGCGCGAACATCGGGCTGGCCTGGTGCGGCGCGATGTGCGAGAGGTTCTCTTCCAATGGCAGCAGGCCGCCGAAATCGGTGGCCGCGAAATCGGCGTCCACATGCACGCCGTGCTCGTCGCGCCGAACGAGGCCGCGGCTCTCCAGGTCGCGCATGGTCTTGTTGACCACCTCGCGCGAAAGGCCCGAGTAAGAGGCGATCACCGACTGGGTGATGCGCTTGTCGTAGCCGCCGGTCACGGCCGGGGCCAGCTGCGTCAGCTGGTGCAGCACGCGGCTCACCAGGTCTTCGGACGACAGCGCGGAAATGCGGCGCAGTTGCCCGCGAATGACCGACATGCGCTTCATGGCTAGGCCCAGCAGGCCGATGGCCACTTCGGGGTACAGCCCGCACAGCTTGCGCACGGCCGCCACGGGCACGAGGTAGACAGAAGACGGCAAGGCGGCGACGAGCGTCTGCATGGCCTGGTAGCGGTCTTCGCTGAATGAGGGGCTGAGAAAGAAATCGTCCTGGCGAATGAAGTCGGTGGTGACGTCGCCGCCGTCTTCGCGGCCGTGCGCGACCACGCGCAAGAGGCCGCCCGCCACGCAGTAGATGCGGTCCGTCCATTCGTCGGCGTTGAGCACGACGTCGTTGCGCCGGTACGAGCGCAACTCGCTGCACTGGACCAGGGCCGCGCGCTCGGCGGGCGGCACATTGGCTATGAGGGGATGCAGATACATGGTTGAAGGTGTTCCTGGCGAGAGGGCGAGCCGGGGACGATGCGGATCGTTCCGAAACCGGCGTACGGCATGCCCAACCCGGCACGGCCCCGCCCTTGGGGCCTGCGACGCCGGACCGCGCAAGCGGCCCGGGCGGACAAGAAGCCCCGGCGAAAGAGGTTTCGCCGGGGCTGGAGCGGCAACCCTTAGCGGGCCGACGCGATCGTCGACACGGCGGAGTTGCCCACCGCCGTGGCGGTGACCTGGTTACCCGCGGCGCGCAGCGTGCTGCCGCTGACCGCACCCGTCACACCCGCGCCGTAGCTCACACCAGTGGCCGTCGCGACGATGGCGCCGCTGTTGGTCTGGTAGTTGCCGATGGCAGCGGTCGGACGGCCGGTGGCCGGCGCAGTCACGGTCAGCGTGTTGGTCGCGCTGTTGCCGTACGCCTGTGCCGCCACGGTGTTGCCCGTGATGGCAGCGGTGCCGTTGGTCAGGCCAGGGGCGGTGCCCGTGCCCACGCCGTTCAGCGCGACCTGGTAGGTCCCCGTGGCGTTGGAGGTCACCGCACCCGTGTTGCCTTGGGTGTTCAGCACTGCGGCCGTGGCCTGCGTGCCAGCCGGCGTGCTGCCTGCCGTCGCCGCGGTCGAGGTGCCGTAGCTGCTGCCTGCCGCAACGTTCAGCGCGTTGGTGGCTGCGTTGCCGCGAGCCAGCGCCGTGGTGCTGTTGCCGTCGATCGTCACGCCGCTGTTCAGTGCCGCGGCCGTGGCCGGTGCGGTGCCGTTCAGCTGGAACGTGGCCGAGGTGGTGGCGTTGGACGTCACTGCCGCGGAGCTGTTCTGCGTGTTGACCAGGCCGGCGTTGGCACCTTGCAGCGCAGCGCCGTTCAGGGCCACGCTGTTGTCGGCGCGGTTGGCGGAAGCCTCGGCCGTGGTGCTGTTGCCGGTGACGGTCACGCTGCTGTTGACCAGGCCCGTGGTGGCGGCTGCAAACTGGTCCTGGTTGTACAGGCGCGTGCTTGCCGTGCTGGCGACGCTGGTCGTGGCAACCTGGTTGTTCTTCAACACATGGTCGCCGGTGGCGGTGGCCGAGGTCAGGTTGGCATTGACGGCGGCGCCGACGGGCGTCACGTTGGTGCCGCTGACGGCCAGTGTGTTGGTCACGTCGTTGATCACGCCGAGCGACACGTTCTTGTTGCCCGTGAGAGCAACCGACGAGTTCGACACAGCGCCCGGTGCGTACAGCTCGAGGGCCGAGCTGGCCGAGACGGCTGCCGCGCTACCCTGCTGCGACGACAGGGCCGTGATGGTCGCCACGCTGTTGCCGCTCAGGGCGACGCTGTTGGACGCCGTGTTGGCGACCGCGCTGCCGCGCTGGCTGTTGTTCGACACGCTCACGGTCGAGCCGGAGATGGCGGCGCCCGCGGTGGTGTCGACGGCATAGGTGCCGAACACGCTGGTCGTGAGACTTGCGCCTTCGTTCACTTGCTGCACGTTCGACAGCGCATGGTCGGCCTGCGCACCGGTACCGGCTGCCAGCGGCAGGTTGCCCGCCGTGGCCACGGTGTTGCCGCTGCCCGCAGCGATATTGCCGCCGGTGACGGACACGCTGTTGGTTGCGGTGTTGCCGGTGACCGCGCCATTGGCGGTGTTGCCGTTGACGCTCAGCTGCGAATTGGTGACCGCGCCGGCCACGGCGACAGTGACGCCGCCCTGGTTCGGAACGGCGGGAGAGCCGCCCGAAGCCGGAATGATCCCGGCGTACGTATTTCCGACTGGCGTGTTCAGCGCGTTATAGAGCGAACTGCTGATGGTCGTGCCCGACAGGTCCCGATGAAGTTCCAGCGAGGTGGGTGTCGTGCGTGTCCAGCCATTCGCCGCCAGGTACGCTGCTTGCGCCTCGCTCGTCACGGTGGTCGTGACCACCGAGCCGGAGGCCAGCAGGTACGTGTCCGTCCCAGCGTCGAACGTGCCGCTCAGAGTCCCCTTACCCTGATATTGGAACGGGACAGCCGGCGACGGTGCAACCGCGGCCGTTCCCGCCAGACCGATCAGCGCACTCACGTCGGCACTGGTGCTCTGCGCGTTCTGCAGCGCGCCGGAAGTGGCGATCGTGGTGCCGGCAAGAGTCAGGCCGTTGGTCGCGCTGTTGCTCGTGGCCGAAGCGCTGGAGCTGTTGCCATTCGATGCGACCGTGGAGCCCGTGACCGAGCCGCCGATGGACGTGCGCACCTGTGCGGCGGTCGGCGCGGCCGGGTTCGTGGTCATGTCACGCTGGGAGGCGATGACAGAACCCGAACCGGTCTGCACGTTCTGCACGCTGAACGAAGCGTCGGTGGTCAGCACCCCACCGTTCGACACGGCGCCCAGGCGGGCGGCGGCGGTGTTGGCGGTGGACAGCGCATTGCCCGTCACCGACAGCGTGTTGCCGCTCGCGCGGTTGCCGACGGCCAGTGCCTGGATCTGGTTGTTCGACGTGGAGACCGAAGAGTTCGCGAGGTTGTCCTCGATGCTCGTGTTCACCACCGAGCCGCCGGAAGCGGTTGCCGCAACGGCGCCGGCCACGTTCTGCACGCTGGTCACGTTCGCCACCGACGAGAAGCCGGTGGTGGTCACGCCGGTGCCCAGCGCGAGCTTCGCGCTGTTGGCCACGTCGTTGCCGTAGGCCGCGCCGACGTAGGCGTTGCCTTCGTTGGTGACGGTGCCGCGGGTCACGTTGCCTTCGATCAGCACTTGCAGCGAGCTGACCGGCAGGATCTGCGCGGTGCCGGCTGCGGTGGCGGTCACGTCGCCGAGCGCCGACTGGTTGCTCAGCACGCTGTAGCCGGCGTTCACGTTGTTGCCGACAGGCGTCACGATCGAAGCGGGTGCCGTCACCGAAGCGACGTTGGCGCTGTTGGCCGCGACGTTCAGGGTGTTGGATGCCGAGTTGGCATAGCCGACCGCGCGCTGCAGGTTGTTGGTGAGCGCCACGCTGCTGTCGGTCGAATGCGTGCCGAGGTACGCAGTGGCCGTGGCGCCGAGGAGCTGGGCTTCCACCGACGAATTGCCGTCGACAACCTGCACGTTGGCCACGCCGGCGCCCGAACCTACGCTGGTGCCCGTGAGCGACAGCGCGTTGCCGGCGCTGTTGCTGACGGCAACGGCTTCCTGGGTGTTGCCGGTGACCGAGAAGGAGCTAGGAGCGTGCGCGGCAGAAGGCGTGACGAGTGCGCGAAGGCTTGATAGATTTG